>ENA-ORRN01000042-ORRN01000042.1-human-gut-metagenome-genome-assembly--contig:-NODE-42-length-96931-cov-6.405219_pt1 | contig 96931 bp, 98 predicted proteins | sample MGYA00242174_ERZ509132 | MGnify/ENA primary metagenome ERZ509132 (study PRJEB26280, sample SAMEA2338671) | human gut metagenome | biome: human gut; feature: human-associated habitat; material: faeces... | reverse complement strand
GTTCATCATTGAGGACAATCTGAAGATGTTCTATTACCGTGGATTGAAGGAATGGGACAACGAAAAAGGATATCTGACAGATACCTGTCTGACGGCACAGGATAAGTATAAAGCATATTTGGATTATTTTAGGATTGGGTATTAAGCAAGAAGCGAGCTTCCGCAACGCTTTGGTAAGAGCTAATTATAATATCAGCGTTTTCGAGACTTATGGAGGAAGGTAGAGCTTATGATAAAAGTGCTTTTTATCTGTCACGGCAATAAATAATCAGTTTGGCTGTATGCTTGAAATTTCAATATATACGCGAGTTGCTGTGCAGTTTTTACTACTAATTTACTACTTATGATTGAAGGGGCTCAAATTATTTCAAAATAGCAATTTCTATAGCTGGAAGTTTTGATGGATATGTTGTATAATGATTCTAAAGAGAGGCAGGTGAGAAGTGTGAGCAATTTAGGCTTGAATAATCTGATGAAGGAAACTTATTCGGCACTCAGCAGTGTTTTTGGAGAAAAGCTGGATGAAGTGTGGCTGTATGGTTCCTATGCCAGAGGCGATTTTGATGCGGAATCTGATATAGATATTATGGCATTGGTAGACTTGCCGAAAGAGCAGCTTGCGACGTATCGCAGAAAAGTGAGCGACCTTTCCTCTGATCTTGACTTGAAGTATGATGTACTTTTGTCCATTAAGCTACAGGATAAAGATACATTTTTACGCTTTTCAAACACGCTTCCGTTCTTTCAAAATGTCATGAGGGAGGGAAAGCGCGTTGTACAGTAAAGAGTGCATAGATTTAAGTTTATATCGGCTTTCAAAAGCCAAGCAGTATTTGGAAGATGCAAAACGTACATTGGAACTTGAAATGTACGATACCTCTGCAAATCGTTCCTATTATGCGATTTTTCATGCTGCACGCGCAGTTTTGGCACTTGATGGACTGGATTTTAAGAAACATTCCGGAGTGATTTCAAATTTTCAAATGCGATATATTAAAACCGGAATTTTTGATAAGCAGCTTTCGAACATCATCAAAAGTGCATTTTCACTTCGGACTGAAAGTGATTATGAAGACTTTTATGTAATCGCAAAAGCAGATGTAGAAACCCAAGTCAAAGAAGCCGATATTTTCTACCATGCTATCAGCGAATATATTCATGAAAAAAATAAAAAAGAAATCAGAACGACAACCCTAGGAGCATATAACTCCTAGGGCTTTTGACTGCGTCGCGTATTCCTTCTAAACCGTCAGACGCAAACAAAAGCACTTACTTCACACCACGCTGCTTGATCGAGACCAACATTTCTTCGTTATTCCTAAAGTTCCAAAGTCTCAATTTGACACTTTGGAATGCACTTTAGAAGAACTCGCGATTTTGAAACTGCTCTATAAAAACCCTTTTATTAAGCAAAAAGAGCTTGCGGCAGAGACAGGAAAATTTCTTAGCACCATAAAACGAATTATGGAGTCCTTACAGAAAAAGGATTATATCCGTAGAGTTGACGGAAAGAGATATGGAAAATGGGAAGTACTGATTTAAGAATACCTCGATATGGGGAAAAAATATGCCTAACAAACAGTTGAAAAAAGCCGAAAGGCCGAAAAAGTTCGTAATATCAGCGTTTTCGAGACTTATGGAGGAAGGTAGAGATTATGATAAAAGTGCTTTTTATCTGCCACGGCAATATCTGCCGCAGCCCGATGGCGCAGTATGTGTTTGCAGATATGGTAAAGAAACAGGGCATGGGATACTTGTTTGAGATTGATTCGGCGGCGACCAGCAGGGAGGAGATCGGCAATGGGGTGCATCATGGTACAAGGCGCAAGCTGGCGGAGATGGGGATTCCATGCGGCGATCACCACGCGCGCCAAGTAACGAAAGCAGATTACGAATATTTTGACTATCTGTTGATCATGGATGCCAATAACCGTCGGAATCTGATGCGTATCATCGACAGTGATCCGGACAATAAGGTGCATGGACTGCTTGATTTTTCGAGACAGCCAAGAGATATCGCCGACCCATGGTATACGGGCAATTTTGACGTGACCTACGAGGATGTCGTGGAAGGCTGCAGAGATTTCCTGCAGCATGTGATGAAATGAAGCGCGCGAAGGCACCGTTTTCTCGGGAAATTCGCTAAAAATTCGTTTCCATTCCGTCCGAAGCGTGATATAATATTTTTATTATGATGACAGTAGCGAAGCTCTGCGTCCGCACAGCGACTGTAGGTCACACTTACAGGAGGAGTACATTATGTTCAGAAAAATGCGTCGTGCCGAGAAGAAGGCTATTCCAAACGAAGAAACGATCAGACTTTTGCAGGAATCCAAGCGCGGAGTGCTTGCGGTAGCAGGAGATGACGATTATCCTTACGCAGTTCCGATTAATTACTACTATGATGCAGCCGCCGGGAAGATCTATTTTCACTCGTCGCTGGCGGGACATAAAGTAGATGCCATGAAGCGCAACCCAAAGATCTGCTTTACGGTTTACGGCGAGCCGGAGATCAAGGATCTTGACTGGGCACCGTATGTGAAGAGCGTGGTCGTTTTCGGCAAGGCGCAGCCGGTTGCGGATTCTGAGAAAAAGCGTGCAGTCCTCAAGACCTTCGCCATGAAGTACTATCCAAATGAAGCGGAGGCTGACGAGGAGATCGAGCTGGATTTTCAGGCGGTGCAGATGATCGAGATCACCATCGAGCATATGACCGGAAAGGAAATTCAGGAGAAATAATGGATATCGCAGAGATTGTTTTTTCAGAACGAGAACAGGCACAGACTTATTGAATACGATCTATACGAAAGCTGTCTGAAAAGGCAGCTTTTTTACACAAAATGGTGCTGGGCAGTTATTGCGTCAGCTTTGAGCGGACAAAATGAGAGAAGCTACCCGGATGACAGGAAAAAGAAAGGTGTTGAAATGATCTATCAAGTAACGGCGCTGGTCATCTTAGCCGTTTTTTACGGATGCTATTTTCTGAAAATGTTGATGCAGCAGCGAAAAGGTATTCGAACGGATCAGATCGGGCAGGGCAAAGTCGGTTTTGTCAAATTTGTCGAAGTGACCATGAAGATTGCAACCTTGCTGGTTCCGGCAGCAGAAGTGATCAGTATCCTTTTGAACACAACTTGTTTTTGGGCCCCGTTCAGAATCTGCGGTGCCGTCATTGGTGCATTGGGAGCAACTGTGTTCGTGACATCGGTGGTGACGATGCGGGACAGTTGGCGGGCCGGGGTATCCAAGACGGATAAGACGGAGCTGGTCACGGATGGGATCTATCAGATCAGCCGCAACCCGGCATTTTTAGGCTTTGACCTGGTATATATCGGCATTTTGCTGATGTTCTTCAATCCATGGCTTTTGATAGCTTCGGTTTTTGCGATGCTCATGTTTCATCTGCAGATTGTGAATGTGGAAGAAGATTTCCTTCTGGAGACGTTTGGACAGGAATATCTGGCGTACAAGAAAAAAGTGAATCGCTATATTGGAAGAAAATAGGAGAAAACAAGGAGAAAGCAAATGGAACTGATCGAATTATTAAAAACACGGCGTACGTATCGCCGTTTCAAACAGGAACCAATTGCAGATGCATGCATCGATGAAATGCTGACTGCAGCACGATATGCGTCCAGTGCCATGAATAAACAGCCGCTGCAGTATGTGGTTGTAAAAACACCGCAAAAGGTAAAAGAAGTCTTCAGCTATACGAAATGGGCAGGTTCTTTGCCGCCGGAACAAGGACAACCAAAAGCCGGAGAAGAACCGGTGCTTTTCGTCGGCATCGTAGAGAACATGGATCTTGCGAGTGCTTATACAGACACGGACGCAGGTCTTGCGATCAGCAATCTGACTCTTGCCGCCTGGAATCACGGGATAGGAAGCTGTATCATCGGGGCCTGCAATAAGCAGAAACTTGTGGAACTCTTTGGCCTCGGCGAAAATCAGAAACTCCATACCGTCGTGGCGTTCGGGTATCCGTCCCATACCAGCAGGATCATCGATGCAGAAGGGGACAACACACAGTATTTCCTTGACGAAAATCGGGATTATGTCGTTCCGAAACGTAAAGCGAAAGACGTGGTAACATATTTATAATACAGCATGCATGAAAAATGGAGGGAAGAATCATGAGTAAAAAATTAGTCGCGTACTTTTCCGCAAGCGGCGTGACCGCCAAACTCGCAAAGAAGCTGGCTGAGGCGATCGATGCAGACTTGTTTGAGATCAAACCGGTAGAACCTTATTCGGAAGCAGATCAAAACTGGAAGAATCCGCTTGCCAGATGTAATAAAGAAAAAATCGGCAAGAAGGATGTGCCGGTCAGCGGGATCGTTGAGAATATGGACGAATATGACACCGTGTATCTGGGTTTTCCGATCTGGTACTGGGCTGCGCCGAACGTGGTAAACACGTTCATAAAGCAATATGATTTTTCTCATAAAAAAGTCGTGTTGTTCGCCACATCCGGCGGCAGCGATATGGGGAAGATCGCTGAGAAACTGCAGCCATATCTAGGAAACGAGGCTGAGATTGTCGATGCCAAAGTTATGAATGAGAATCCAAGCCTCGAGGCACTGAAAGCCTGGGCGGTCTATTAAGAATTAAAAATTTCTACCTGACCAACCGAGGGAGAACAAACCAATGAAACAAATTGAGGTGCGGGGTGCCCGCGTACACAACTTAAAAAATATAGACGTCAACGTGCCTTTGAACCAAATTGTGGGGATTGCAGGCGTATCCGGCTCGGGAAAATCTTCTCTGGCGCTGGGTGTGCTGTATGCGGAGGGTTCCCGTCGCTATCTGGAGTCGTTATCGACTTACACAAGGCGCAGAATGACCGGGGCCGCGCGGGCGCAGGTGGATGAAGTCTTGTATGTACCTGCCGCGCTTGCGCTGCATCAGAGACCGGCAGTGCCGGGCATCCGCAGCACGTTCGGAACCGGAACTGAGCTTTTGAACAGTCTGCGGCTGATGTTTTCCAGGCTGGCTAGTCATCGCTGCCCAAATGGGCATTATGTACCGCCGACGCTGAAGGTTGCAGCCGAACAGGAGATAATCTGTCCGGTGTGCGGTGAACGTGTGCAACCGCCCGGCGCTGAAATGCTGGCTTTTAACAGTCAAGGCGCTTGTCCGACCTGCGGCGGTACCGGCATCATTCGTACGGTTGACCGCGCAAGTCTGGTACCTGACGAATCTCTTTCCATCGATGAAGGTGCGGTGCGGCCATGGCAGACTTTAATGTGGTCTTTGATGAAAGATATCGCAAGAGAAATGGGCGTGCGAACCGATGTGCCGTTTTGTCAGCTGACAGAAAAAGAGCGGGATATCGTATTCAACGGGCCTGCGGTCAAGAAACACATCGTTTATCAAAATAAGACCAACGGCGCGGCAGGAGAAATGGATTTTACCTATTTCAACGCTGTCTATACAGTGCAAAACGCGCTCTCCAAGGTGAAGGATGAAAAGGGTATGCAGCGGGTCGAAAAGTTTCTCAAAAAGGAGATCTGTCCGGATTGCGGCGGTTCGAGACTTTCGGAGGCAGCCAGAGCGCCGATGCTGCGTGGTCAGCATTTGGATGAAGTTTGCCGTATGACACTTGCGGAACTGGTCACCTGGGTTGCCGAGGTGCCGGGATTTTTGCCGCAGGTAATGCGGCCGATGGCAGAAAGCATCTGTGAATCCTTTCAGGACACAGCAAAACGGCTGATGGATTTAGGACTGGGCTACCTGACCCTTGACCGCGCGGCGGCAACCCTTTCCACAGGAGAACGGCAGCGGATGCAGCTGGCACGAGCGGTCAGAAACCGTACGACAGGTGTGTTATACGTACTGGATGAGCCATCTATCGGTCTGCACCCATCCAACATCGATGGTCTGAATGCTGTGATGCATGATCTGATTGCTGATGGCAACTCTGTGGTGCTGGTTGATCACGATACGCAGATTCTTTGTGAATCCGACTGGATCATTGAAATGGGACCTGTGGCCGGTGCCGGAGGCGGTCATGTCATCGCGGAGGGAACGATCCCGCAGCTTATACAAAATCCAAATTCTATGATTGGACCGTTTCTGTCCGGAGAGACCAATGCAACCCTGCAACCTCGTATTTCGGAGACAGAACTGTTTTCCCTCGGGCAAATCCATATGACCACCGACACGATCCATACGGTCAAACCGCTGGATGTTAAAATTCCGAAAGGACGACTTACGGTTGTGACCGGTGTTTCCGGTTCCGGCAAGACAACCATGGTGCTGGAAAGTCTGATTCCGGCGCTGCAGGCTTTCGCGAAAGCAACTTCGCTTCCCGCACATGTTAAAACCTTGGAGGCAGAGGGCATCTCTCATGTGAAACTGATTGACGCCACACCGATCGGCATCAATGTGCGTTCGACGGTCGCGACCTATGCGAATGTGCACGACGAACTGCGAAAGCGTTTCGCGAAGAGTGAAGACACGAAAAAATATGGGTATAAGGCAGGAGATTTTTCCTACAACACAGGGCGTCTGCGGTGTCCGGTATGTGACGGAACCGGTCAGATCAGCCTGGATATTCAATTTCTACCGGATGTGGATGTGCCATGTCCGGAATGTAATGGCTCCCGTTATAGTAAAGAGGCGGAGCTTGTAAAATTTACCGATCCGAACGGGAAAGAAGTTTCACTGCCGCAGTTAATGGCCATGGATGTGCAAACCGCGCTGCAAGCCTGCCATGACATGAAAAGCGTGCGCCAGCGACTGACCGTACTGGAAAATCTGGGGCTGGGTTATCTGACGCTTGGCGAGGAAACCCCGAGCCTTTCCGGCGGGGAAGCACAGCGTCTGAAACTGGCCGGCGAGATGGGAAAAGGGCAGAGTGATACGGTGTTTATCTTCGACGAACCGACGATCGGTCTGCATCCGCTGGACGTTCGGACCTTGCTGAAGGTTTTTCAAACCTTAATCGAAAGCGGCGCCACCGTCATTGTGATCGAACATGATCTGGATGTCATTCGCAGCGCGGATTATATCATCGATATGGGACCCCGCGGCGGGGAAGCCGGCGGAATCATCGTCGCAACAGGTACGCCGGAGCAAGTGGCTGCGAATAAAAATAGCATTACCGGAAAATATTTATGTAAATATCTATCTGAGTGATGCCAGACGTACCGCCCCGAAGAAACTGAAAACGGTCATCCGGCACCCGATTAAAAAATAGAGATTTGTTACTGGTGGAAGCCAATATGAAGTATAGAAGCTAAAAGATCTTTTTCCCGCTTCCTAACTCAAAATGGTACTTGACAATACCAAGGTCCATTTTAGAGTAAAATCCAAGGCCGCGGGATATTTTTAAGCTGCCGTCCTCCAGTAGTTCAAACCGAAATTTTTGCTGATTGGTCGCAGTCGGTGCCAGCATGGCCGCCCGCATGCCCTGCAGAAACCAATCCGGCAGATTTTCGCTGTAATTACAAAGCTTTTCGATCGGCTTGTTCTTATGCGGCACACCTTGGGTCTTGCCATAGCCGAGGGAAATCACACAAATCTCTTTCTCGCCGTCCAAAACAGACGCAGCGCTTTTGCCATAGGTCAATGCCACCCAGCAGGTATTCAGGCCCAGTTCCTGCGCTTTGAGCACCAGCTGCTGCCCGCAGTATCCGAGTGTTTCCTCCAGCGAAGGGGACTTCGGTCCGACCAGAGCAATATAATTCTTGACGCCCTCAAACTTTCCGTAATGCGCCATGATGGATTTGAAACAAGCAGGATCATCATAGATGATCTGCATATGCAGTCCGTATTGCCGGTTGAGTGCCTCCGTCAAGCGTTCCAGTTCCGCACGCTTTTCCGGTTCGATGGCTTGATCTTTATACTGGCGCACACTGTGGCGCGCCTCCATGATTTCAAAACTTCCCATTTTAATTCCTTCCTAACTACGATACATTTTGCAAAATTTATGATAGAATATCTATCATAATATGATTTTAACACAAAGGACTGCATACGAACATGAAGAAGACAAAAAAGATATTTATCATCAACAACGCACAAAGAGAAAAAGCAAAGGCATTCCTTCGCATGCATCAGACCGAGGGTATGTTCGTGATCCCGAACGCATGGGATGCAGCAAGTGCTTATATCTACGAAAAGGCCGGCTTTGCGGCAGTCGCAACGACCAGCGCGGGAATTGCTTACGCACTCGGTTATCCGGACGGCGAACAAGTATCCCTGGAAGATTTACTGTTCGTAGTCAAAAAGATCACCGGACGCGTACAAATCCCGGTTTCGGTCGATTTTGAGCGAGGCTATGCGGAAGACCCGATGCAGGTCAAGGAAAACGCGCGCAGACTGCTTGCGGTCGGCGCGGTGGGTTTCAATCTGGAGGATGGACAGGCAGACGGGAGACTCAGTCCCTTGGAACTGCAGATTCAAAAGATTCAGGCTCTCTGTGAACTCAAAAAAGAACTGGATCTGCCTTTTGTGATCAATGCCAGAACCTGTGCCTACTGGCTGAATATCGGCAGCGAGGGAGAAAAGCTTGCAGAAGCGGTACGCCGCGGCAACGCCTTTGCAGAAGCGGGTGCAGACTGCGTTTTCGTACCGGGAGCGATGAATCAAGAAACCGCAAGAGCGCTGGTCTCAGGCATCCATGCGCCGCTCAATCTCATCCTAAACGGTGTGTATCATGATTTTGCGGGACTTGCGAAACTCGGTGTCCGCAGACTCAGTACCGGCTCCGGCCCTGCTAGATTTCTCTGTGAAGAAACGATCAAAATGGCAGAAAAGATCAAAGACGGCGATGTGGATGCTGTGCTGCAGAGCACCTTTTCTTATGCAAAAGCAAATGCATTTTTCCAAAAATGATGCGGTTCATCGAATCATCTCGGTGGGCGATATTTTTCGTTCTGCGAATCAGAAAAAAGTAAACGGAGACCAGCTATGAAAAGTCAAGCAGAAAATAGCTGAAAATTAAAAATTCTTTTTCGTGGTAAAAAAGGGTAACTTTAATAAAGCTCCCTTACAGGTGCTTTTCAAGCAAAGTTATCAAATTGCATACAGACCTCTAGTCGAGGTTGAATTCTACTTCGTCAGTGAGCATCTTCCAGATGATTCTGACAAGTTTGCCGGCACAGTGCCCAAGAGCATTGTGATGCGTCCGGCCTTCAGCCATCTTGGCATCATAATATGCCTTGAAGGTGGCATTGTTTTTCACAACATTGTGCTCACCAAGTATCATTCCGCCATTGATGTACCCGATACCCGGAATGGTCATAATGACTGAGTCATTGAATTTCATAATATCCGTCATTTCAGCTTCAACTCTTTCTAATTGGCTATCCAGTGAGAAGATGTGCCAGATGAGTCATATGCATGGAAGCAATCTCTTTCGGTGCAGGAGCTTCTTTCAGAAGCGCATAGACAGATTTTTGATGCAGGCCTGACTTGAAGAAATACTGCAGCTCAGGGAATACCTCGTCAACATAGGACGTCAGCTGAATTTTCAAACGAGTACGCTGCTTGATGGTCTTTTGGCGAAAACGTCCAAGCGTTCTGAGGTTCATCAGATCAAGATCGTAATAGGTCACAAATCTGAGAGAATCCTGCATCATAAGAGTTTTGCAAATGATGAAAGTGTCGACTTTATCCGTCTTCGTTTTGCGAATGTTGTTTTTACGCATAACAGAAGTCTTGATGGGATTAAGAACACACACTTTGTAATTCTCGGCAACAAGGTATCGAACAAGGTTGTCACCGTAGTGTGCCGTCGATTCAAGACCAATGATGATGTTGCTCTTCTCAAAGGAACTGAGTTTGGAAAGCAGCAAATGGAAGCCATCATTGTCATTTGTAAATTTGAACGGCTCGATGAGTATTTCACCGTCAGAAGATAGGGCTGAGGCGAAATGGTTCAGTTTGGCAATATCAATGCCTACATAAATCATGAGGTTTACCTCCCTTTCTAAAGTCTGATACCGTGATATCCACCAGCGATTATCATAGTAGACTTGATTGAAATAAGTACTCATAAGCGTAAGCTTACGGCAACATCCAGCTAATAAACAATTCAGATAAAGGTAGCGGCAATACACTCCTGTTGAGTAGTCGAAGCTACAAAAAAACAATTAAAAGTCCACAGTATCTGAATGTATTAAACCACGATATTAAAAAGAAAGGAATATGGTGTTTCAGCTTCTATAAACATCATACAAGGCAAACATGAGAAGAGCTGACAGAGAAATTAAGAACTTTGAAGAGATTCTGGATGTCATTTCCCGCTGTGATGTGTGCAGGCTGGGATTGAATGACGGAAACTATCCGTATATCCTGCCGCTGAACTTCGGTGTGAAAGCCGATAAAGAGAACCAAACCGTGACGCTGTATTTTCATAGTGCATTGGAAGGGCATAAGATAGAACTGATACAGAAGAACAACCATGCATCCTTCGAGATGGACTGCCGCCATGAACTGCAGTACAAGGCAGAGCAGGGTATGTGTACCTTTGCGTTTGAGAGCATCATCGGGCATGGCACGATTCGCATGCTTGATGACGATAATGCAAAGCTTGAGGTACTGAAAATTTTGATGGATCATTACTATCCGGGCGAAAACAAGTATTTTAATCCGGCAGCGATTCCGAGAACCGTGGTTTACTGCTTAGAAGTTGAGCATATGACCGGAAAGAGGAAGGTTCTGAAATGACAGGCGACAATCAACATCGTAATTCCTATCTGCAGTTTATCACAGCTATGCTGATTTTTGGCACAATCGGGATTTTCAGAAAATATATTCCGCTGTCATCGGGAATGCTTGCCTTTACGAGAGGGCTTTTGGGATGCATATTTCTGTTAGTTTTTATCATTATAAAAAACGGTAAAAAAATGCAGCTTCCTGACCGAAGAAATCTAATTCTGCTTGCAGTGACCGGAGTGCTTATCGGGCTAAACTGGATTTTTCTCTTTGAATCCTACCGTTACACAACAATGACGGTAGCAACAATGTGCTACTATATGCAGCCAACCATTGTAATTTTGCTTTCTCCGCTGGTTTTTAAGGAGAAACTAACCGTAAAAAAGCTTTCCTGTGCAATTGCAGCGATTGTCGGGATGTTCTTTACCTCGGGTATGATGGAAGGAAGCGGCATCGGAGCAGGAGATACAATCGGCATTCTGTGCGGGCTTTGTGCGGCGGCATTTTATGCTTCCGTTATTATATTAAACAAAAAAATCCATGTTGATGATGCATATCAAAAGACGATGATTCAACTGGGCGCGGCGGCACTCGTTCTGCTTCCGTATCTTATAGCGACAGAGGACTTTGCGGCACTTGCCTTAAACTTCCAATCCGTTATCATGGTTCTTATTGTAGGCATTGTACATACCGGCATCGCTTATGTGATGTATTTCGGCAGCATGAAGGCCTTGAAATCGCAGTCAATCGCTGTGCTGAGCTATATCGATCCTGTATTTGCATTGCTGCTTTCAGCACTTGTTCTGCAGGAAAAGCTGACGGTATTCGGCATCGCCGGAGTAGTGCTTATTATCGGTTCGGCATTAGTCAGCGAACTTAGTAATGGTCGAAAGGCAGAATAAAACAGCGAAACTTTCTATTGACTTATTTTCTTGCAGACAGGATAGGGCTTTTGAAGCCGTTTGCTTTCAAAAATGACATCTTGAAAAAGACGGTTCCGGTAATTATTCTGTTTGGAATACTGTTTACCGCGGACTATTTTGTGATAGGACCTTTTATCCCGGAAGTTGCAGCAGATTATGAGAGGGGAATCAGTGCGGCATATTTCATTGCTTCCCTGACTTACGGCGGAGTTGTTGAAGAAATCCTAATGCGGTGGTTTCTGATGTCGCTGCTTGCATGGATTTTGGTTCTGATTTTTGCAAGAAAAACCGAAAAAACGGAGCTTCCGGATTGGATTTTCATTGCTGCGAATATCACCGCGGCGCTCCTGTTTGCGGCAGGACACCTTCCTGCGACTATGGCATTTTTCGGGCGCATCAGCCCGCTGATTTTGGTGAGATGCTTCGTGTTAAACGGGGGATTTGCGCTTATATTCGGCAGATTTTACAGGAAATACGGCATTCAGTATGCGATGCTTGCTCATTTCGGGCTGCATCTTATAAGCAAACTTATTTTACTTGCGGTTATCTAAGGAGATTAAGATGAAAGATATTTATATCGACGCTTGTCTGAACCCGGTTCGGCAGCGGATTTTGCAGGTCTTGATTGAAAAGAAAGAAGCTTCTGCGGCACAGATTCTGGAAGTCTTAACGGACATTCCGAGAGCAAGCCTGTATCGGCACATAAAGATTTTGGCGGATGCAGGGGTTATTGAAGCAGTAAGGGAAGTTCCGAAACGGGGCTCGGTTGAGAAATTTTATGCACTTGCTGCACCGCCTGCAGATGCGAAGACAAATGAAGGGATGAACCAAATGATACAGGCGGCACTGATTGCCTTGGCAAATGATTTTTCCCGTTACTTTTCGGAAGGAGGAAACGATCCGCAGAAAGACATGCTGACATTGGGGCAGGCGACGCTGATGCTCTCTGACGAAGAGTTTACGGCATTCTTGGCGGAGTATTCACAGATGCTTGCAAAATTCCTTCACAACAAGCCGTCAGCGGAACGCAAAACGCGTAAAATTACCTTTATTTCTTCGCCGGCAGATGATATACTGTTCTTATCGAAATAAAACCTTATAGGAGGACAAGACATGTTCAGAAAAATGCGTCGTGCAGACAAAAAGGCAATTTCAAACGAAGATACAATTAAATTATTAAAAGAAGGAAGACGAGGCGTTCTTGCCGTGGCAGGCGATGATGATTATCCTTATGCATTTCCTATCAATTACTATTATGATGAAAAAGAGGGTAAAATTTATTTTCATTCGGCACTTGCCGGTCACAAGGTTGACGCTATGAAACGCAATCCTAAGGTTTGCTTCACTGTTTTCGGTGAACCCGAAATCAGAGACCTCGACTGGGCTCCTTATGTAAGAAGTGCAGTTTGCTTCGGCAAGGCTCAGCCGGTTGGCAAGGATGAATTGGTTGCAAAACTTAAAACATTTGCGATGAAATATTATCCTTCCGAAGCAGAAGCGGATGAGGAAATCGAAGCCGATTTAAAAGCTGTACAGCTTATTGAAATCACAATCGAGCATATGACAGGCAAAGAAATTCAGGAAAAATAATGAGGGACACAATGGCAAAAAAAATCATTCAAAGAGTTATAATCGTTATCTTTGCGATACTGCTTGTGCTGGCGGCAACGGTTACCATCATGTATTTTCACCGTTCCTCACCGGACGATGTGATAAAATACGATACGACCAATCCTTTCATCGTTTCCGATACGCAGATTGCCGCACACAGAAGCGGTGCGGGAATTTTGCCGGAAAACACCCTGATGGCTTTCCGCGCGTGTGTTGAGAACGAAGAATATAATCCGGATGTTTTTGAATTTGACTTACATATGACGGCGGATGACATTCCTGTGCTTTTTCATGACGGAAATCTCGACAGGGTTACCGACAGCGTGTATGTTTTCGGCAAGGAAGATGTCTGCCCGGGTGACAAGACATACGAGGAATTACGGCAGCTCAACATGGGTGCCGGTTTTACCGCAGATGACGGAAGCAGCCCATATAAGGATCTGCACGGCGAAGACGTGCCGGAAGATTTGAAAATTTTGAGTCTTGATGATGCTTTGGCATATCTTACAAGTGCCGGCGATTACAGCTTTATAATCGAAGTTAAGGATCCTGGCGAAGTGGGAATGAAATGCGTTGATATTCTTTATCAAACGTTGCAGAAATACGATATCGTGGACAAGGTGGCTTTTGGCTCTTTCAACGGGGAAGTCTCCGATTACAAGGATGAGGCATACCCTGATTTGATGCGCGGAGCACATGCTTCGGAGGTTTTGGATTTCTATGTGGCTGCTTTGCTTGACAAGTCAGACTATTCGGCAGCATTCGGAGTTCTTCAGATCCCGTTTGCGAATGCAGAGGAATCCAAGTGTGTTAATTTAGGGACTGCAACAGTGGTTAACTATGCACACAAGAACAATATTGCCGTGCAGTACTGGACCATTGACAAGGAAAAGGACATGGAATACCTTGCATCAATCGGTGCGGACTGCATTATGACCGATTTCCCGAACATTGCCCATAAAGTAATGCAGAGGTAAAAGAATGATCAGAGTTTTAGATAAGGCGATTGCCGACAAAATTGCCGCAGGTGAAGTCATCGAGCGGCCCGTATCAATCGTAAAAGAACTTGTGGAAAATGCACTTGATGCCGGTGCCTCGTCTGTAACGGTCGAGATAAAAAACGGTGGAAAGTCATATATTCGAGTTACGGACAACGGAATAGGGATTGCACGTGAAGAAGCCGCTACGGCTTTTTTGCGTCATGCCACAAGTAAAATTTCATCTGTAAAAGATTTAGATGCTATAGAAACTTTGGGCTTCCGAGGAGAAGCGCTCGCATCCATTGCAGCTGTTACAAGCTGTGAGCTTATCACCAAAACAGCGGACACCAAAGCCGGTACCCGCATTCTCCTGCGCGGCGGGATACCTGTGAGAAATGAGCAGACCGGCTGCCCGGACGGAACGACGTTTATCATAACAGATTTGTTCTTCAATACGCCTGCCAGGCTGAAGTTTATGAAGAGTGACGGTGCGGAAAGCGGAATGATTATCGACTTTGTTTCGCAGGTTGCGCTTGCATATAAAGAAATTAAATTCTGCCTTATTAACAATGGCAGGATCTTGTTTACAACGCCCGGCGACGGTAACCGCTTGAATACAATTATAAGAATCTATCACGATGTTGACGCAAAGAATATGGTGCCGGTATCGCATTCGGAAGAAGGACTTTCGCTTGAAGGCTATATTTCCACACCTGCGATGAGCAGGACAAGCCGCGGCAGTCAGATTTTCTTCGTAAACGGGCGCGTTGTCAACAGCAAGGTGATGGAAAAGGGAGTTTCACTGGGTTACAAGGAACGGCTGTTTGAGGGAAGGTACCCGGTAGTATATCTTTTTCTCCGTGTGGACCCGGGAACAATCGATGTAAACATACACCCGAACAAAAGGGAAGTGCGCTTTGATGACGAGGCGCTTATTTCCGACTTTATTTCCCGGGGAATCAAGGCAGCCCTTGCGACAAAAGAGGCTGTCGTTGATGCCGGAAATCTTTTCAAGCCGGAAAAGAAAGACGTCGTATGTCAAAACATTTTTGCAGATCATAGTAACAGGGAAGAAAGCACAGTTCGAGAACAAGTTGACATAAAAACGTTATTGTCTACAATAAAAAAGGAGCCGTCCCCGGAGCCTGCAAAGGAAGAGTTTGTTAAGGTTGAGATTCCGGAAACCGGTGCTCCGTCGGAAGAAAAAATTGAAATCGATGCTCCATTGATAAAGCCGTTTGATATTACGGAAATCAAGGTGACGGGGGTGCTTTTTGACACTTACATAACCGCAGTGGATGATGACAATTTCTATCTTATCGACCAGCATGCGGCACAGGAGCGTATTTTTTATGAAAAGTTGGTAAGTGAGTATGATGCAAGCAAAAAGACGAAGCAGCCGCTCCTTACGCCTTTAATCATTAACACTTCAATGGCGGCCAATCAGGACAAAGACAACTGGCTGAACGCTCTCGAAGCGATGGGTTTCACTATTGATGAATTTGGTCCTGACACATACAGAGTGCCTGAAATACCAATGTTTATGGAACTTTCCGAAGCGGAAGATTTTATAAACAATTTTATTGAGAATATTCATACATCGACGGATTTGAGAAATACGGTTGTTGTGGACAAACTGATTATGATGTCGTGCAAAGCGGCCATCAAAGCAAACGACAAGCTGAGTCCTGATGAGGTGAATGCCTTAATCGCAGATTTGTCCAAATGCGTTAATCCATTCAGCTGTCCGCATGGGAGGCCGACTTTTATCAAACTCACGAGATATGAAATCGAAAAAATGTTTAAACGTGTATAGAGAAAGAGTTACAAATGAGAGAAATTATTGTGGTTGCAGGTCCGACAGCCGTAGGAAAAACAAAATATGCAATAGCACTTGCGAAGGCTTTTGACGGTGAAATTGTCTCCTGCGACTCCATGCAGCTCTATAAATACATGAACATCGGAAGCGCCAAGCCTACAGATGCAGAGCGTGCGGAAGCGGTACATCATCTTGTTGACGAAATCGACCCGAAAGAACCTTTTTCGGTAGCAAAATACAGCAAGATGGCAAAAGAGGCAATAGAAGATATTTTTTCGCGTGGGAAAACACCGATTGTGAGCGGAGGAACGGGGCTTTATCTGAATTCCCTGCTTTACGATATGGATTTCAGCAATGCTCCGAAGGATGATGAGCTGCGAGAGACGCTTGAGAAAGAAGCCGAATTGTTTGGCCCGGAATATATCTATAACAAGCTTTGCGAAATGGACCCGGAAACAGCAAAACGCATCCATCCGAACAACGTCAAGAAGGTCATTCGTGCGCTGGAAGGCGCTTCGTCAGGAAGCAGCATTACGGACTTTAAGAACTGTACGAAGAAATGTACAGACTATGATGCGGTTCTGATTGGGCTTACCAGGAACAGAGAAGAACTTTACGAGCGAATTAATCGCAGGGTTGATATTATGGTGGAAGAGGGACTCTTCCATGAAGTGGAAAACCTTCTTGAAATGGGGCTTGCCGAAGAGGATATCTCCATGAAGGGAATCGGATATAAGGAAATTATCGGCTTTTTTGACGGACTTTACGGCAAAGAGGAAGCAATTGACTTAATAAAGAAGAACAGCAGGCATCTTGCAAAACGCCAGCTTACTTGGTTTCGCCGATATGAAGATATGAAATGGTTTAATATCAGCAACTATAGAGATGACGAAGACGCAATTGAGGATATTTTGGTATGGCTGAAAAAGAGATAAGAATACACAACAAAAGCGACCGGCCGGATAATGTAATCCAAAAAGAGAATGACATTTACCTCGAATGCGAGAAGATTGAAAAACAGCTTCCCAAATTCATGCGAGGGTATTTTTCGTACTTAAAAGGAAATGTCCTGCCTGCAACAAGGCTTGCATATCTTCACGATCTCTTGTTCTTCATGAAATATCTGATCAGCGAGACGGATTTGACGGAGGCCGAAAAGACAGACAAAATCAATCTTTCGGAGCTCGACGAAGTGCAGGCGGTTGATGTCAATATGTTCATTGATTACTGCCGCAGGTACAAAGTGGAAACGGATGATACCGTATATATGTACGAGAATTCCAACAAATCGCTTGCCCGCAAGAAATCATCGCTTTCGGTGATGTTCAAGCAGCTTTACAGAGACGGCCTGCTTTCGAAAAATATAACTGATGGCTTTGACCCGATTCGTGTTCCGAAGCCGGGAGAGCGTGAAATCAAGGCACTTCAAGATGATGAAGTTATGATTATGCTCGATGCGGTTTCGACAGGCGTGGGACTTACGGAGCATGAACGCAGTTATTGGCAGAAAACAAAAAAACGTGATAAGGCAATTTTGATGTTCTTCCTGACTTACGGTCTCAGATTGTCGGAATTGCAGCAGCTCAACCTTTCATCGTTTAATTTTAAACGCGGTGAGTTTATCGTGTACCGAAAACGCGGCAAAGAATCCGTGATGCCGCTCAACAAGTCGGTTACAGCCGTTTTGAACGACTATATTGACAACGAAAGACCAAAGGGAGCGGATTTATCCGACGAAAGCAAAGATGCACTTTTCCTGTCACTTCAGGGAAAACGCATGACCGATCGTCAAATCCGGGAGCTCGTAAAAAAATACACATCCATCGCTCTCAGCACGAGCCGGCGTGCCGGATACAGCCCGCACAAGCTTCGTGCTACGGCGGCAACGAGCCTGATAGGGCGCGGAAATTCTATTTTCGATGTTGCCGCACTGCTCGACCATGAGCAGGTGACAACCACGCAGCTTTACGCACGGCAGAAAGTCAATGTAAAGCGTGATCTTGTCAAAGATATGGAATGGGAAATAGAAAGGACAGAAAAATAATTATGCAGCAGGAAAACAAAACAGCAGAATTTTTAAAAGATGCTTTTCATATAGAGCCAAAGGTAATTGAGATTGTGCAAGCCGCCGAAAGGGAAGCAAGCACGGAGTTTGCGTGCCTTGATGACATCATGGCATACAACCAATATAAGGTGCTGGCGGCATTTCATAAAAACAGAATCCGCGACATGCATTTCGGATGGAAGACCGGTTACGGCTACGATGACGCCGGCAGAGACGCAATCGAGCAGGTTTTTGCGGATGTGTTTCACACGGATGCGGCACTTGTTCGTACTACGTTTGTAAACGGCACACATGCACTTGCCACTGTTCTTCTCGGTATTTTGAGACCGGGAGACGAGCTGATTTACGCTACGGGAGATCCGTACGATACACTACAGACGGTAATCGGTATTACGAATTACACGCCGGGAAACGGTTCCCTCAAGGATTATGGAGTTACCTTCAAGAAAGTTGACCTTCTTCCGGACGGTTCCATCGACATTGAAGGTGTAAAAGCCGCAATAACCGACAAAACCAAGATGATAACCGCACAGCGTGCCACCGGCTACTCATGGCGAAAAGCAATTTCCATCGAAGAAATCGGCATGCTTATGGATGCAATTCATTCGGTAAATCCGGATATCGTGAAGATGGTCGACAATTCCTATGGTGAATTTCTTGACACGAAGGAACCTACCGATGTCGGTGCGGATGTCATGGCCTCGTCGCTCATCAAGAATCCGGGCGGCGGCATCGTGCTGAGCGGCGGTTATGTTGCCGGACGCCAGGACCTGATAGACCAAATCCAGTATCGTATGACATGTCCGGGAATCGGGGGAGAATGCGGACTTACTTACGGGCAGACAAGAACGATGCTGCAGGGATTTTTCATCGCTCCGAGGGCTGCAAATGCAGCGCTGAAAGGCGCGGTTCTTTGCGGAAGGACATTCGATAAACTTGGATTTGATGTTTCGCCGAAGGCCGGTGAACTTCGTTCTGACATCGTACAGTCAATAAAATTTGATGATCCTGCTAAAATGATTGCTTTCTGTGAAGGAATCCAGGCAGCGGCACCGGTTGACAGTTTTGCTCTGCCTGTACCGGGGGATATGCCGGGCTATGAAGATCAGGTGATTATGGCTGCCGGAGCTTTCGTACAAGGCTCGACAATCGAACTTTCCGCGGATGGACCTATGAGAGAGCCATATATTGCATATTTTCAGGGCGGATTGACATACGAACACTCCAAATTCGGAGTTATCAAGGCAATTGACACCCTATACAAAAAAGGATTGATTGAAATTTAAACAGTTAGGGGACAAAAATGGATAGAGAACATACGAAACAGGAATTCAATGCGGGGATTGAAAACCTTAGAGCCGCTGAACGAAATCAGCACAGAAAAGTAATTTTTTCAACAATTAAAATTATTCTGCTTGCTTTAATTGTTATCGGCATTCCGCTTTATTTATATTTCTTTCAGCTTGATTGGCTCAAGGAATTTAAAGATATCGACAAAATTGTCGCATTTTTAAACGCCTACAAAAGCCGGTCGGTGTTGATATACATCGGATTTCAAATCGTGCAGATTGTAATAAGCGTTATCCCGGGACAGGTTTTTCAGGCAGCCGCCGGATATCTGTTCGGGTTTTGGAGCGCGCTGCTGTACGCGATGATCGGGGCTGTGCTTGGCACCGGTCTCTCGTTTCTGCTTGCAAAACTTCTGGGAAGGGATTTCCTGCACATTTTCTTTGGCGAAGAAAAAATGAGCTATTATATCGAAAGGCTGAATTCAAAGCAGGCATATGCGATTGTGTTTTTTCTGTATCTTATACCGGGCATACCAAAGGACATGGTCAGTTACGCTGCCGGAGCCTCAGAAATGCGTTTTAAGCCTTTTATACTGCTCTCAGCTGTCGGCAGACTGCCCGGAATGGTAGGATGCCTGCTGATCGGTTCCATGGTCGAAAGCGGTAATTATGTCGGCGTTGGGGTGCTTCTTGCGATTGCGGTAATTGCCTGCATATTATGCATTGTTTTCCGAAAACGAATCAATGTATTTTTAGATAAAATTTATAATAAAATCAGCAAGTAGGCGATTGATTTCCTGCATACCTATTTTAGTGCTTACCCTTTGTGTTTTGATACCGTTTTCCAGCAGGATATTGGCTGATGCAGGTTATTGCACTTCCGATTTTCCTTCCTATGGCTGCAATCTCAGGTTTAAGCCCGGCAATTGCACTTGCGTGCGCGATGTCCGGCGTTACACTTGGCGGAATTTTATGTTTCTACTCGGATGTAATATTTATGACAGTGGCAGGGAGCGGTATATCGAATGTGAATCTCGTCAAAACGATTACGCCTTATGCCGCAGCCGGGGGAGTGATTACCGCAGTCGGATATCTTATCCTTGGATGTTTTTAATATGTTTCTGAATCTCAATAAAAAAATCAATTCCTTGCGAACATTTGTTCAAAATATGCTTGACAAAGAACATTTATTCTGTTATATTATAGAAAAGAACAAATGTTTCGAAAGGGGCGAGGACCTAATGACTAAGACATATAGAGTAGTAAATAGATTCAGATTCACAGTTTTCGTTGTTTTAACCATAGTGATATTAACTACAGCAGTTAACTTTGCATTCGGTTTCAATACAGCTGCAAGCTTAACCAAAACCGACTATATAGATGTTCAGATTGTATCCGGAGATACATTGTGGTCAATTGCACAGAATTATATGCCGTCCGATATGGACACACGCAAGGCAGTCTATGAACTTTGTCAGGTAAACGATATATCCGCATCTGAGTTATATGCAGGAATGACGATACAGGTCCCAATTTATCACTAATTATATAGAAGAAGCAGTAAATCACAGCAAAAGCGAATTTACTGCTTCTTAATATATAAAGAGGCCGTTCTTAATTTTAGGCAAAAATAATAGAGGATTAATTCCTCGACAACAGATAAAAAAATCGCTTAAAACGCAAAATAGAGGCTCGGATTTCAGGCAGGATCCGAAGAATCGTTGGAATTTCAACTCTTTAATAACTTTCTTGGCTCCGCACTAACTATTCCCAAAATTGTGATTTAAGGAATAGTTTGATGGCTTAAAAATATGCAGTTTCATGTATCTCTATCCCGCGCTGCCGACTATTGAACCTCTTCTATTCCTATGATATAATTATTTTATAAATTATTTTAGGAGACGAAATTTTTATGGAAATTATTTTAGCTGCAGCATTACTCCCGGCAATTATTTTAATGGTATATGTATATAAGCATGATAAAATCGAAAAAGAGCCTTTTGTTCTTTTGCTTACTCTGTTTGCATTTGGCGCGCTTTCCTGTGTGCCGGCCGGTATTTTGGAGGATTTGTTCTCCGAGGTTCTCGACTCTATAAATATTCAGGATAATCAAACATATTACATAATCATGTGCTTTGGAATTGTTGCTTGTTCTGAGGAAGGCGCAAAGCTTTTCTTCTTGAAAAGCAAAACTTGGAGATGTCCGGACTTTAATTACACATTTGATGGTCTCCTCTACTCTGTTTGTGTCGGCCTTGGCTTTGCGGGTCTTGAAAATATAATGTATGTCATGGATTACGGATTTGGCGTAGTTATTTCAAGAGGTTTGCTTTCCGTACCGGGACACTGTACATTCGCAATCTTTATGGGGCTGTTCTATTCCAGAGCTAAATTTCACAGTACTTACGGCAATAAAACAAGAGCCGGAATCAACAAGCTTCTGAGCTTTGTCGTTCCGGTACTCTTACATGGTTATTATGATTATTGTCTGATGATGCCAAGCGATACTTTGATTTACTGCTTCTTTGTTTTCGTGGTAATTGTTGATATTATCTCATTTATAGTCGTAAAGAAGCAATCAAGGAAAGATGCCTATATTGCATAAGCCTTTTTCTATTGGATTCACCCGTATGCGGCACGGATTAGGAAAGCGTTAAATCCCCGTCTTTTACCCAGCCGATCTTGCGGAAGAACATATTAATAATCGGGCATAATACTGCAGGAAGAATGATTGCTATGAGGGCCAGTCCGATCCAGTCCATGCTTGTAATCGCTGTTCTGACACCTTCTGTGATTTCATTTGCCCAACCGGTATAGACACCTATCGGCCCTACAAGTCCGCAGGTTCCCATTCCGGATGAAATCGCAGGTCCGTTCATTTCCATTTTAAATAAACACGTTGCAATCGGTCCTGTAATCGCCGATGTAAGTGTCGGCGCAATCCAGATTCTAGGATTTTTCACGATATTGCCCATCTGAAGCATGGAGGTTCCGAGTCCCTGTGAGATGATTCCGCCCCATCTGTTTTCTTTAAATGACATGACTGCAAATCCCACCATCTGTGCACAGCAGCCTGCAACTGCAGCTCCGCCTGCAAGCCCTGTGAGTTGTAATGCCGCACAGATCGCTGCGGATGAAATCGGAAGCGTAAGTGCAACGCCTACGATAACGGAAACCAAAATCCCCATCAGGAACGGCTGGAGTTCGGTTGCCCACATAATCAGGCTTCCCACCTTCATTGCCGCAGCACCGAGTGCCGGCGCCCACCATGCAGATAACGCAACACCTACGCCAATCGTTACCATAGGAGTTACAAGAATATCAATCTTCGTTTCTTTTGAAACCGCCTTGCCGACTTCGGAGGCGATAATTGCAACAAACAGTACAGCAAGCGGTCCACCTGCCCCACCTAATGCATTCGACGCAAAACCTACGGAAATCAAGGAAAACAGTACAAGCGGCGGACAGTTAAGCGCATATCCGATTGCGACTGCCATAGCAGGGCCGCACATTGCCGATGCCAATCCCCCGATCGTGTACGGGACTTCGTTGATTGTCACAACTGTCATGGTAAGCACTTCGATGTTCAGTTGTGTTCCGAGGGTGTTGATAATGGTTCCAATAAGTAGTGTGCAAAACAAGCCCTGTGCCATTGCACCAAGTGCATCGATTCCGTATCTTTTTACGGAAATGACGATGTCTTTTCTCGCTAAAAATTCTTTCATCTTTAACCTCTTTTATGTTTTTTACTATATTAAGATAGAAATTATCTTAATCCGTCCAAATAGCTTTGAAGGATGACAACTGCCGCCTGCTTGTCGATTACCTTCTTTCTGTCCTTGCGTTTTACATCTGCTTCAATTAATACGCGTTCCGCAATGACTGTTGTAAAACGTTCGTCCTGCCATACAACTTCAATCCCTTTCATGCCCGTAGAGCGCATTTTATTTTCGAGCATGGTTCTGAATTCATATACCTTTTCGGTTTGAATGCTGTCGGAACCGTCCAAATTTTTGTTCAGACCTATAACAATGGTATCGCAATCGTATTCCCTGACTAAATCAAGAATTTTGCCTGTATCCTTGCGTATCCCTACCCTTTCCAATGTCATAAGACCTTGTGCGGTAATGTTGAGCGGATCAGAGATGGCAATCCCTACCGTTTTATCTCCGACATCCAGTGCAATTTTTCTCATTTTGCAATATTCCTTTCGTGCTTGTCTTTGTTTTCACAAACAATAAGCGGGCACTGCGCCCGCTTAAAGACTTTATTTATCGATGTCAACATATTCACGAAGCATCTCAGCTATCAGCTCATCTCGATCGATGCTTTTTATCATCGTTCTGGCATTATTATAGCTTGTAATGTACGACGGATCGCCTGAAATCAAGTATCCAACCAACTGGTCGATTGGATTATAATCCTTCTCTTCAAGTGCACGATAAACTTCCTCAAGAATTTGTTTGTTTGTTTTTTGCATTTTGAAAGAATCAAACATGATAGTATTTTTTTCCATATTAAATACCCCCCCATCTTCCATAATTACCAATACATTATCTATTCTGCATTTTATCCTTACCGGTAAATTATACTATTTAATTAAGGATTCTGCAACAGCAAATGCATCATTAATTTTCGAAGCGTCCTTCGCGCCTGCCTGAGCCATGTCGGCCTTTCCGCCGCCACCGCCGCCGCATGCTGCAGCAATCTGCTTAATCATATTGCCTGCATGGAGTCCTTTATCAAGGAGGTCATCCGTAAGGGAAACAAGGAAGGTAACCTTTTCGCCGCTTACGGTTGCAAATACCATTGCAACGCCTTTATATTGCGCCTTGATATCATCGGAAAGACTTCTCAAATCATTGATATTATAATCCTTAAATTCTCTGGTTACAAGTTTAATTCCGTTTATTTCTTTCGCACTTGCAATCATTTTGTCTACTTCGCCGCCCATAGCCGCTTTTTTGAGTTCCTCAATTTCTTTTTTGAGTGCTTTCAATTCTTCGGACATGGATTTTGCCTTGTCTGCAAGAGCATTCTTATTGCATTTGAGCGTATCGCATACATTTGCGATCGTCTCCTCTGCGTTCTTTGCAGCAGCAAGTACGCCGGTTCCCGTAACTGCCTCGATTCTTCTTACGCCGGATGCAACACCGCCTTCCGAAACAATCTTAAATGCTCCGATTTCACCTGTATTTCTGACATGTGTGCCTCCGCAAAGTTCCACAGACCAGTCTCCGGCATTTACAACACGCACGGTTGAACCGTATTTTTCGCCGAAAAGTGCCATAGCGCCTGTTTTTTGTGCGTCTTCCATGGACATCTCGGCTACGGAAACAGGCATGAAATTATTAATTACTTCGTTCACTCTTGCTTCAATTTCCTGAAGTTGTGTCGGTGTTACCGCTTCAAAATGGGAGAAGTCGAATCGAAGAACATTCTCATTTACCATGGAACCTGCTTGCTCTACATGTGTTCCCACGATTTCACGCAGTGCTTTCTGCAGAAGATGCGTTGCTGTGTGGTTTCTTTCGGTACAATGTCTCTTCTCGGGATCTACTGCAAGAAGAACTTCATCACCGACTTTGATTTCGTTCGAAAGCACCTGAACCGTGTGATAGAAAACTCCATCCTTCTTTTCAACCTTCAGAACTTCCGCATCGAAAATTTTTTCATCTTCAGATTCGACCATGGTTGACATAAATCCTTTATCGCAAACTTGTCCGCCGCCTTCTGCATAAAACGGAGTTCTGTCCAAGATAATAACTACTTTCGTTCCTTCACCTATCGTATCCGCAAGTGTGCCTTCGGAGATAATGGCAAGAACCTTGCCCGTGTCAAGTAATGTATCATAGCCTGTAAATGTTGTTTTTTCAGCATTAAGTTCCAGCTCGTTTTTATCCCAGCCTTCGTCTTCGTTTGATTTTCTGTTCTTACGTGCCAGCTCTTTCTGTGCCTGCATGTGCGTCTTAAAACCTTCTTCATCTGCACTGAATCCGTTTTCGGCAAGAATTTCTTCTGTAAGTTCAAGCGGGAATCCGTATGTGTCATAGAGTTTGAATGCACTTGCTCCGTCAAGAACGGTTTTTCCTTCTTTTTTAAGGTTTTCAATGTAGTCGGCAATGATTTCTTCGCCTTTGTCTATGGTAGCAGCAAAGTTATCTTCTTCAACTTGAATGATTTTCTGGATGTAATCTTTCTTTTCAACAAGCTCCGGATATGCTTCACCCGAAACTTCGATTACTCTGTTTGAAAGCTCAACAAGGAAGGTATCTTTTATGCCGAGGATTTTTCCGTGACGCGCCGCTCTTCTGAGCAGTCTTCTGAGTACATAGCCCCTACCCTCGTTGGAAGGCATGATTCCGTCTGCAATCATGAATGTCATAGCTCTGAGGTGGTCGGTAATGATACGGATGGAAACGTCCGTTGGTTCTGCTCCGTCATGGTATGCAACGCCGGACTTCTCAACTACACCGTCAAGGATGTATTTTATCGTGTCAACATCAAAGATCGAGTCTGTACCTTGCATAACGCACGCCATTCTTTCGAGTCCCATTCCTGTGTCGATATTCGGATGTGAAAGGTCTGAATAGGAGCCGTCTTCCTCTTTGCTGAACTGAGTGAAAACATGGTTCCATATTTCAAGGAATCTGTCGCAGTCACAACCCGGTTTGCAGTCCGGCTTGCCGCATCCGAATTCTTCGCCTCTGTCATAGAAAATTTCTGAGTCCGGGCCGCAAGGACCCAAGCCGATTTCCCAGAAGTTGTCTTCCTTACCGAGTCTTACGATATGATCCGGATTCATTCCTAATGATTCCCAGATTCCGATTGCTTCTTCATCATCAAGGTAAACCGTAGCCCACAGTTTGTCCATCGTAAAACCAAGATGTTCTGTCAAGAATTCAATACCCCATGTCAGGGATTCTTTCTTGAAATAGTCACCGAAGCTGAAATTTCCAAGCATTTCAAAGAATGTACCGTGTCTTGCGGTATGTCCTACATTGTCAATATCACCTGTTCTGATACATTTCTGACAGGTACACATTCTCTTCTTAGGCGGTGTTTCTGTTCCGGCGAAATACGCCTTCAGCGGTGCCATTCCTGAATTTATGATAAGGATTGACTTGTCATTTCTCGGAATAAGGCTTGCGGATTTCCCCACATAATGGTCCTTACTTTCATAAAACTTCAGAAATCTCGAACGTATTTCGTTTAATCCTAACTTTTCCATATATAAAATTCCTCCTGAAAATATATACAATTTATATAATATTTAACAACAAACATAATAATTAATTGTATCATATTTAATGCAAAAAGTCTATGGTATCCCATAGACTTTTCTCTAAATTACATTTCATTTTTTAAGGTTCTTGCCATCTGTGTCATATCGGCACGAACATTACCGAGTTCCTCCTTGACATCATCCATATGATTGAATGTCTTTCGGAAATCTTTTTTTAGTTCATTCTTGGTGCGCGGCTTCATAGAAGAATACGCCATGACCGCAGCCGTTCCAACTACCGCTGCAATCGCAACTCCTGCTGTTTTTTTCATATATCATCACTCCCCTTCAAAAATATTATTTGAAGGAACGCGTTTTTTATTCCGAAATAAATCCGCCGCCGATTACATGGTCTCCTTCATAAAATACGATGGATTGTCCGGGCGTTGCAGCACGCTGGGGTTCTTCAAATGTTGCAATTATGCGATTACCGTCTGCTTTTATCGTTGCTTTGGCAGGCTTTGCAGAGTATCTCACCTTGGCAAGAACTTCTTTTCCGTCATATATTTCCGCCGAGTACGCGGTAAATACGTTGTTACAGGAAATCACGGATGTATTATACAAGTCTTCATTATCGCCCAATGTAACCGTATTTTTTTCGTAATCGATTTTTGTGACGAATGCCGGTTTGCCTAAAGCGATGCCAAGACCCTTTCGCTGTCCTATTGTATAATTGAGGATTCCCTGATGTTTCCCCAAAACGTTGCCGTTTTTATCCACAAAATTACCGGGGCGTGAGGTGTACCCCGCACGTTTGATATATTCCGCATAATTATCCATCGGATCAATGAAACAGATCTCCTGACTGTCCTTTTTTTCGGCGTTTTGCAGGCTGTTTTCACGCGCAAGTTCTCTGGTTTCATCTTTGCTCAAAAACTCGCCAAGCGGAAAAATAAGGCGGCTTACGACCTCTTGACCAAGCCTGCACAGCATATAGGACTGGTCTTTCTTTTCGTTTACCGCACGGCGAATATAGAATTTCCCGTCATTTTCGTCATGGAAGACACGGCAGTAGTGACCGGTAGCGATGTAGTAAGCTCCGATTTCATCCGCATGATGAATCAGGTGCTTGAACTTGACATTCGGGTTGCACATCACACACGGATTCGGCGTCCTGCCATGCAGATATTCGTCGATAAAATTGCCGATTACAATTTCTCCGAAATCCTTAGAGACATCCTCATAGATGAAATCAATTCCAAGCTGCTCTGCGACCGCCGCGGCCTCGTCTCTTCCTTTGATATTGTTTCCGGCTACATCAAAATAATATCCGGTAACCGAAAAGCCTTTCTCTTTTAATAATAAAGCAGCGGTAGCACTGTCGACTCCGCCGCTTAATCCCAATAATACTTTATTCCTGTTCAGCTCCATGTTCGTCCTCGTCATCGTCTGCGTTCGGATCGTATCCTTCCAAAGCTTCATACTTCTTGCCATTCTTCATCGCATAATCGTAAATGGCATTCTTGATCGCCTTGTCTGCCAGAACGGAACAGTGAACTTTTACTGCCGGAAGTCCGCCGAGTTCGTCGATAATTTCTTTATTTGTAAGTTTCAGGGCTTCTTCTACGGATTTTCCGATAATCATCGAAGTTGCCATGCTGGAGGAAGCGATTGCGGAACCGCATCCGAAAGTTTTGAACTTCGCATCGGTGATGATATCGTTTTCGTCAACTTTAATTTCAATCTGCATCATGTCACCGCAGACCGGGCTTCCGTAGATTCCTTTGCCGTCCGGATTTTCCATTTCGCCGACGTTTTTCGGATTGAGGAAATGTTCCATTACTGTATCATTATATAATGCCATAATTTTACCAACCTTTCTCTGCATTAATCGGTGATAATGCTCTTAATTTTTCTACAATTATTTTTAACTTTTCGATTACATAGTCGATGTCTTCCTTCGTCGTGAAATCGCCTACCGTAAAACGCACGGTTCCGTGAATCATTTCTACCGGAACACCGAGCGCAACCAGTACATGCGACGGTTCCAAAGACTTGGAAGAACAAGCCGAACCTGTGGAAACGCTGATTCCGAACTGATTCAAAAGCAGAAGAATCGATTCGCCCTCAATGAACTTAAAGGTGATGTTTGCGTTGCCCGGATGTCTGCCTTCCATCGTGCCGTTCAGCTGCGTATCCGGAATTTCCTTCAGGATTCTGTCAACCAGATAGTTTCTAAGTTCGCTGCAGTGCTGAACATGTTTGTCAAAGTTTATTCTTGCGAGTTCAGCAGCCTTGCCGAAGCCTACGATTCCGGTAAGGTTTTCCGTTCCGGCTCTCTTGCTGTTTTCCTGCGCGCCACCGTGAATATAGTTGGAAATGCGAAGTCCTTTTCTCATGAAAAGAGCACCCTCGCCCTTCGGTCCGTAAATTTTATGTGAAGACATGGACATCAAATCAATTCCCATGTCTTTTACATCAATCGGTACATTGCCAAGAGCCTGAACCGCGTCCGTATGGAAGATAATCTTGTGTGCTTTCGCAATCTTTCCGATTTCTTTAATTGGCTGTACGGTTCCGATTTCGTTGTTGACCATCATAACGCTGATTAAAATGGTCTTGTCCGTAATCGCATTTTCGAGCTCTTCCAAGCTGATTCTGCCATTCTTGTCAATTCCCAGATAAGTAACTTCATATCCGTGCTTTTCAAGGAATTCACAGGAATGTAAAATCGCATGGTGTTCAATCTTCGTCGTTATGATATGATTTCCTTTGTCTTTGAGCTTGTCCGCTACGCCCATAAGCGACCAGTTGTCCGCTTCGGTTCCGCCCGCTGTAAAATAGATTTCCTTCGGATCCGCATTAATCAGAGCTGCGAGCTGCTCTCTGGCATGGTCTACAGCCGCTTTTGCTTCCAGTCCTTTATCGTAAAGGCTGGACGGATTTCCAAATTTTTCAGTAAAATAAGGTATCATTTCTTTTAAAACTTCTTCCTTGACCGGTGTGGTCGCAGAATAGTCCAAGTAAACGTTTCTCATATATTATCGCTCCTTTTAATTAAGCTATGTACAATTTAAAAATCCAGCTATGAATATTCTGAAATTTTACTCAAACATTATACCAAAAAAACGCAGAATTTAAACACTTTTTTGCAAAAAAATTGTCATATTTATTGTGTTTTCCCGATGAATCAATAAAATTGAACGAACTTGAATATATTATCGCTTTTTTCAAGAATCACACTGTAATTCCCGACAATTTTTTGTAAATCCGAGTCTCTGTAGAGCCCATCCGCACCGTTTACTTGCCATTCGACCGACAAAAATGCACAGATCACTTCCTCATCTTCATAATGAATGACAATATCCCGCACATCATAACCAACCACCTCTTCTATGTCCGTTCCAAAGAAAGATTTCAGGGAGTTTCTATCGTCATCAAGAAGCCGGCCTTGTTCTATTTCCGAAAGCTTCTCACACGCTTCCTGATAGGTTAATTTGCCCAAATAAAAATCATTCATGGCATTTGTGCGCTTACACACTGCATTTTTCACAATGCCTTCGCTTCCGGTCCCCGATGAAAATAAAATCAGTATGAACACAAGCAGAAGTACAAGCAGCCCCTTTGACAAAATCTTCCTTATCATTTTTTAATTCTCCTATCTCTTTTTTGTATTTACACACAGATACACTATAAAACAAAAGAGCCGAGAAATTTGTCAAAATCCCGACTCTGTTTTGTTTTTAATTAAATTTTTCTTCACTTTCTTCAAGCGTTTCCTCAAGTTCTTCCACTTCTTCTTCGATCTTTGCGACTTCTTTCTTATCATCATCGACAATTTCGATTGTATCAAGCTGTGCTTTCAAATTCGCCTTGAATGCGTCGATATATGCCCGGTAGAGGGCTTTTTGTTCTGCTTGTTCTTCTTCGGTAAGTCCCTCCGTTTTCTTCTTCTTTGCTAACTCATTTATTCTGTCAATTTGTTCTTTTGTGACCATTTGCAACATCCCCTTTACTTAAATGCTTGTTACATTATACACCAATAACGGGAATTTCAAAAGGCAAAACAGAAATTACACAACTTTTCTTTCAAGTCTGAGTTTGTCACTGATAATTGCAATAAATTCGGAATTGGTCGGCTTGCCTTTGTCGTTCTGGATGGTGTATCCGAACAAACTGTTAAGCGTCTCAAGCTTTCCTCGGTTCCATGCCAGTTCAATTGCGTGTCTGATTGCACGCTCCACTCTGCTTGGCGTTGTATTGTTCATTGATGCTACGGTAGGATAAAGTTCTTTTGTTACAGCGCTTAGCAAATCCATGTTTTCAACAACAAGAGCAATTGCATCTCTTAAGTATTGATAGCCTTTTATGTGAGCGGGAACTCCGATTTCGTGAATTAAGTTTGTAATGTCAATCTCAAGATCATTGTTGAGCAGCGAGTCCCTCAGCACCAGCGATTTTCTGAGCTTCCCATTGGCCGGTTCACCGACGAAGCTGTCGGTTATATTGTCGCTGAGCTGATTGATTCTCTTGACAAGCATTGCCAAATTAATCGGTTTAACAAGATAATATTGCGCACCAAGGGCAATGGCTTTTTGAATTATGGTGTCCTGCCCCACTGCTGAAGTCATGATTACGCGCGGATAGCTCTTCAGTTCCAGATTGTTCAAAGATTCAAGAACACCAAAGCCGTCCAAATGCGGCATAATTAAGTCGAGAACCAAAATATCCGGACAATTTCCGCTCTTCAGATACTCCATTGCCTCCATGCCGTCATGAGCAAGAAAAGCAATTTCCATATTCGACTGCTTCACCAGGTAATCGGTGACAACATCACAAAAATCGCGATTGTCATCTACGACACCAATTCTTATTTTTTTCATTTTATCCTCCTTTTACATCGGTTTTCATCGAAAACACCAAAACACTTTACGACTCCATTGTAATATCGTGTCGATATATTGTGTGTCCCGTTCGGTATCAAAAAGTTACAAAACAACATATTGTATGTTTCTTAACTAAATCTTTTCAGCTTCCCGAACCATCCATTCGGCGAAAATTCCGTAGCCTTTGGTGGGATTATTAACGAAAACGTGTGTCACAGCACCAATCAATCGATTGTTTTGGATAATCGGACTTCCGCTCATTCCTTGAACGATTCCGCCGCAATATTTCAAAAGCCTGTCATCAACAACTTCAATTTCCATGCTCTTGCTGCCGGGGTTGCTCTGCCTGTTTACCCTGGTAATCTTGATATCGAATTTTTCTACAGTGTCACCGTCAATTGTTGTCAGAATATAGGCATCCCCCTCCTCAATTTGATCTTGATACCCCATGACGATAGGTCTTGATAAATTCAGCTTCTCGGGGCTTTTTCCTTTTGCATAAATTCCGTATAAGGAATTCTTTTTTACATCTCCGATGGCTTCATCATCGGCATAAAATATCCCGCGAATTTCTCCGGGCTTGCCGATATGCCCTTCTTTTATGGATTTCACCTCGGTTCGCAAAAGCTCGCCGTTACCGGCTTCCAGAAGTGTCCCGGTGCGACTTTCGTATATACCGTGTCCAAGCGATGCGATGGCATTTGTCTTTGGGTCATAGAATGTCATTGTGCCGATTCCGGCAATCTTCTCTTTAACCCAAAGGCCGATTTTGTATTCCCCGCTTGTTTTCTCTTTTACGGGCACAAGATCAAAGGAAAGTTCTTTGTCCTTACGACTTACTTTTATATTTATGGAACTGTCCTTCTTCTTTTCTTTTGCTGCATTTACAATTTTGGATACATCGCCCGCATAGTGAACTTCCTGACCGTCTACAGAAGTTACAATATCCCCGATTTCAAGGCCAGCGGTATATCCCGGGCTGACGATTGAGTCTTCGGTTTCAATTTCTTCGAGACCGACAACCAAAACACCCTTTACATTCATTTTAATGCCGACAGACTGCCCTCCGGGAATGAGGATTCGCTCGCTTACGACCTCTACGGTCTGCTTCGCTTCGTTGATATAGTTGCTTATAAAACCAAAGGCACCGATTACGCAGATGGTTAATACAAACAGCCCGATTGCTTTTTTCCAGTTCATTTTCATTGAAAATCCAACCCATCCTAACTTTCAAAATCTTGCAGCAGGACGGCCAGTTCTTCTTGGGTTTTGACCTTATATCCTTCTTCAAACAAAGCCTGATCATCAAAACTCAGCATGTCATAAAGAATGCTCGTGGTTTCAAGTTCTACCTCGTTGCCCGAATGATCAACAAAGAAAACCTTTATCACATCGCCTGCTCTCTTCACTAAATAGTATGATTCACTTTCGTTTGAAATGTTAGTTTTTTCTCTCGGCGGAAAGTAGTCTTCGGGTTCCTCATTTTCTTGTGAAAGTTGCTCCGAATTTGCCTTCGCACCGGGATCATCATTGTTCTTTATTTCCGGATCGGATGGCCATGCAATTGCAATAATCAATAAGCAAAGAGTAAATATAATGGTTACGAAGATAAAGGTTCTGTAATTTTTTCTTTTTTGTGTAAACATAAAATCACCTCTTGACTATTGTTTACTCAATTGGAAAGAATTATACAGTTATGTACTCTTTTATACTCTCAAAAGTTTTATTTCCGATTCCGGAGATGTTTTTTATATCGTCGATTTCGTTAAATTTGCCTTCGGATTCCCTGTATTCAATGATTCGATCGGCCTTCGACGGACCGATTCCGGGTATAGTCTGAAGTGCAGCAGCATCTGCGGTATTGATGTTTACTTTGCCTTCGCCGCTATCCGTAACATTATTCGCAGAGTAGTTGTCTCGGTTTTCATCCGGATTTTCTCCATGCCTGCCAATCATAATTTTCTGTCCGTCCTGTACGGTTTCAGCCCTGTTAATTCCGTCAATATCCGCATCCTCGGTCAGGCCTCCCGCCTTATCGATTACTTCAAACAAGCGCGTTCCGTCACTCACTTCGTAGACACCGGGTTTCATGACTTCACCACCGATATCGACATAAAGATGACTCTGCGTTGAATTGACTTCCTGTTGAGAAATGCCATCTTCTTCAATCGCCGAACTGTTTCCCTCGTCAATTTTGATTTCGTCGCTGCCGGAGTTCAGCCAAAAAAATAAAACAGCAGCAATCACTAGGACAGGGACTGCCACTATTTTAATCTTGTTTTTTTTATTTTCAATAAACTCTTTCAGTTCTTCTAAAAACTTATTTTTTCCAAAATACTCCATGAAAATCCCTCCTCTTTTTACATAATATTACATTATATAAGGAGGGATGTCAAGTTAAAATTGTAAGTTGTTGGTAAAGAATAATTCCTCGCGTTCCACTTCTATGTCATATCTTGGTGTATCGATTCCGGCAAATTCGCAGAAAGATGAAATCACAAGTTCCGGGCTGCAATTTGACTGACTTCCGCAGTCAAGCAATATTCTTATCATCGCAAACTCTCCAAGTTTAAGTATTTCGCCCTCTCGGATCATATGCTTTATATTGACCGGCTGAAGCTGTTTGGTTTTCTTCTGCCGTTTCATCGCATGGATTTCATTCTGCTCCAAATATTTTGAAAATAAGGATTTCAATTCAGCCTCGTCCAGATCTGTAGGTATCCAGATTTTATAGAGTGCCGCATCCGCACAGGCCGCCAAAGATTTTATGTCGGCCGCAAGCGTGAAGCAGTCCAAAAGATGGATTCCTTCCGGCATCAATTCCTGCATTTTGTTCAATATCACTTTTTCATCCGCCGGAGAATTCAACTCAAATTCGATCAATTCGCTTTTGCTCGAATATCCCAGTGACAAAGGCTGAGCGAACCCCATTTTCGGATGCGGATTAAATCCTTGTGAATATCGAAGACCCAGCCCGGTCTTTTTAAAAGCTCTTTTGAACACACGCAGCAGATCAAGATGCGAGGTATATTTTACATATCCGTTTTTCGTAAATTTAATAACATATCTGTTTGTCAAACTAAGCCCTGCCTTTCTTTGCAGCCCCTGCCATCGGGCAAACAACTTTTGTGTTCATGCCGCACCCTGTACATCCGTTTCTGCAATCCGGAGTTATTTCTTCCTTCACGGCTTTTTGTGCTTCATTGATTAGGAATCGCTTGGAAATACCGCTGTCAATGATATCCCACGGCAGAATTTCATCAAATTCGCGTTTTCTTGTGGTATAAAAATCCTTATCGATTCCGCTTCTTTCAAAGGCGGTTTCCCACGCTTCCGGCCTAAAATGTTCCGTCCATCCGTCGAACTTACAGCCTGCACGGAATGCTTCGTATAAAAGCCTGCCGCATCTTCTGTCACCCCTTGCAAATACAGCCTCATAAGCACTCGTGGTATTGTCGTGATAATTAAAGGTAACGCCCTTTATTTTCAGACGCTCGGCCAGATAATTATGCTTGTCCGCAAATTCCTCCGCAGTATTCTGTGCTTCCCACTGAAACGGTGTATGTGCTTTCGGAACAAAATTCGAAACGCTGACCGTAAGGTTAAATCTGCCGCCTTTCGGACCGTTGACTTTATAATTAAGTTCTTTGATATTCTTTGCAATTTCAACGATTCCGTCAAGATCCTCATAAGTTTCCGTAGGCAGACCAATCATAAAGTACAGCTTAATATGTTTCCAGCCGAGTTCCAGCGCCTGCTCTATGGACTCATAAATATCCTTTTCCGTAACACCTTTGTTTATAACATCTCTCAGCCTTTGTGTTCCCGCTTCCGGTGCATAAGTCAAACCTGATTTCTTGTATTCCTGAATTTTATTCAAAACATCGAAAGCAAATTTGTCAATTCGCAGAGACGGGAGTGAAAGCGATACATTTTCTTTCTTCGTATAGTCAATCAGTTCGGTGGCAAGTTCCTCAAAACATGAATAGTCACTTGTCGAAAGGGAAAGAAGCGAAAGTTCATCATGTCCGGTGTTCTCAAGCTGCGTCTTTGCAAGCTGTAAAATACGATCCTTGCTTCTTTCTCTTACCGGTCTGTAAATCATGCCTGCCTGGCAGAATCTGCACCCTCGCGTGCATCCACGGAAGGTTTCCGTAACCGCTCTGTCATGAACGGCCTCAACCATTGGAATGATTGGATTTACCGGAAAGTCGGTTTCTTCGATTGACGGGAGTATCGCGCGTGTAACAGGAAACGGTGCTCCCTCATAGAGTTCACATAATTCTTTTATCGTTCCATCGTCGTTATATTTTACATCATATAAGGAAGGTACATATACCCCCTGTAGTTTTGACAACTCACGTAGGCAGTTCGCCTTAGCCATGCCTTTTTTCTTGCAGTCAATGTATTTTTCGACGAATGCCGGAAGCAGTTTCTCTCCGTCGCCGATTAGAAAAACATCGATAAAGTCCGTGAGCGGTTCCGGATTAAATGCACACGGGCCTCCTGCAATAATCAGTGGATCGTTTTCATTTCTTTCCGCTGCAAATACCGGTATCTTTGCAAGATCGAGCATATTCAGCACGGTAGTAAAGGACATTTCGTACTGAAGTGTGAATCCCACAATATCCATTTCTCTCAGCGGCATTTTTGCCTCAAGCGTCATAAGAGGAACACCCTCTTCGCGCATCAGTTTCTCCATGTCAACGGCGGGCGCAAAGACTCTCTGACAAAATATGTTTTCGCACTGATTCAGTTCATGGTACAAAATCTGAAGACCCAAATATGACATCCCTATTTCATATATATCAGGAAAGGCAAATGCAAAATTCGCGTCAACACTGTTCGGGTCCTTGCGGGCGGAATTGATTTCACCGCCGATATATCTTCCGGGCTTCTCAACCCTCTTTAACAACTGATCCAGTTTATACTGTAATTCCATCTTTTCTTTTCCTTTGTTCATTAATTTTCCCTAAGTATTTTAACATAGAATGGGTGTTTTTTGTATTAAGTTTGCAAATTTTCCTCTAAATTATAATAAAACTTTTTGCTGCTCCCGGATTCATAGGTGCCGATAATATCCCCTTTTTTTACTTTGTCGCCTTGAACAACTTTTACTTCCGTGAGGCTGCCGTATGTTGAAATCTTCGTATCATGCTGTATTTTAACGAAACTTCCGAGTTCCTTGCTTATGCCGGATGTGATAACCATGCCTGCATTTGTGGCATAAACGCAGCGTACCTTCTTGTCAGTATCTTCATCAATAGGCTGCCCGTACTCCCCAAGCTGATTTGCTTGTATGATTGTACTTGCAATCACTTCGGGGGCACCTTTTGCCCTTTCAAGGAGTTCCGACCCCGCCTCTTTCACCTCATCAACAGAATAATTCTTTTCAAACTGCTCCTTTACGGCACATTTTATTCCGTCGAGTTCTTTTATGTTGAGTATGCTTCCTGCTTTAACTACCGTAAAAATCATGCAGCAAACGATTACCTGCAGGAAAATTTTTTCTTTATATTTCATTTTCTTCCTCCATACATTACCTATGTTTCATTGTATGAAGGAGCGCACAAAAAAACACCGCGGATTGCGGTGTTTGATTGGTTTAAAATTCGTCCCAGTATTCCAGGTCATAATCCTCAATTCGGATAATGTCCCCTTCTTCAAGGCCAAGCTCCTTGAGCTGTTCAATCGCACCCTTCTTCTCGATATATTTGTAAAGGTATCTGAGAGAGCCCATATCGTTGAAATTCGTGGACTTGAATATCTTGGAAAGCTGCTTGCCGCTAAGCGTGTAAACATCCTCTTCCTCATCGTATCCGCAGATGATATCACGATAGGTCGGATCATTGTCCTCCGCCTCAAAATCAAAGAAGTCCGTCGTATTCTCTTCTTGCAGGCTAGGATCCTGCTCAATACGATTCAGTTCATTGAGCGCCGCACCCAGAATTTCTTCAACACCCAAATTAAGCGGTGCAGACATTGGGAACACTTTATATCCCAAGTCCTCAACATATTTCTTGAATTCGAGGTACTGAGGGTCGTCTTCGTCAATCATATCAATCTTGTTTGCGGCAACAAGCTGCGGTTTTTTAAGAATTCTCGGGCTGTACGCCTCAAGCTCCTTGTTTATCTTGTTGAAATCGTCGATCGGTTTTCTGCCTTCGCTTCCCGAAACATCCACTACATGAATCAGCACTTTGGTTCTTTCGATATGTTTAAGGAATTTAAATCCCATTCCAAGGCCCTCGCTTGCGCCTTCGATGATTCCTGCAATATCGGCCATTACGAAGCTGCTGTCATAAATCTTAACCACACCCAGATTCGGATCAATCGTTGTAAAGTGATAGTTTGCAATCTTCGGCTGTGCGCTTGTCGCTACAGCAAGGAGTGATGATTTTCCGACATTCGGAAATCCTACCAGACCTACATCCGCAATCAGCTTCAGCTCCAGAATGACATTTCGCTCTTTCGCTGCGCCGCCCGCTTCTGCAAAGTTTGGTGCCTGTCTTACTGAATTCTTGAAATTCGTATTGCCTCTGCCGCCTCTGCCGCCTTTTGCCGCCACAAAAGACTCGCCGTCCTCGGTTAAGTCCTTCATCACAAGACCGCTGGCCTCATCGATGATAACGGTTCCAAGCGGAACCTTGATGATAAGGTTTTCGCCTGCCTTGCCGAAACGCTTCTTTTTCATGCCGTTTTGGCCTGACTCTGCTTCATATTTTTTCTTGTATTTGAAGTCCATAAGCGTTCTGAGATTACGGTCTGCCATGAAAATAACATCGCCGCCTCTGCCGCCGTCGCCGCCGTCCGGACCGCCCTCCGGAACAAAAGGCTCTCTTCTGAAGGTTACAGCTCCGTCGCCGCCCTTGCCCGACTTAATATATATTTTGGCTCTGTCTACGAACATAATGGAAACCTCCTTTGCAAAAAAAGACCCTGTGCAAACTATGTACAGGGTCTAAAAATCTAATTAAGCTTCTTTCGGATAAACGCTGACCTGTTTTCTGGTCTTGTCTTTTCTTTCAAACTTAACTGCTCCGTCGATCTTTGCGAACAAAGTATCATCTCCGCCGATGCCAACATTGTTACCAGGGTGGAACTTCGTTCCTCTCTGTCTTACAAGAATGCTGCCTGCGCTTACGAACTGACCGTCGCCAGCCTTCAGTCCAAGTCGTTTGGACTCGGAATCACGACCGTTCTTAGAGCTACCTACACCTTTTTTACTTGCCATAAAAAGTACCTCCTAACCGTATAAGATAAATTACTTTAATGCTGCTTCAATAGCTTCGATGATTACAGCCTTAGTAGCTTTTTCGTCGATAGCGATATTGTTTTCTTTAGCAAAAGCAATTAATTCGTCTTTCTTCATGGAAGCGGAAACCTTCTTAGCAGGTTTTGCTTCAGCTTTTTCTTCAACTACAGCCTTTTCAGCCTTAGGAGCTGCTGCCTTCTTAGGCGCTGCACCTGTTAAGCTTTCGATCTTAACCATTGTGTATGGCTGTCTGTGACCCTGTTTCTTTCTGTAGTCTTTCTTAGCCTTGTACTTGAAGATAATAACCTTCTGACCTTTTCCGTTTTCTACTACTGTACCTGTTACAGCAGCATCAAGGTAAGGAGTTCCAACTTTAACATCCTTGCCTTCTCCTAATACGAGTACCTTATCGAAAGTAACCGCCTGACCTGCTTCAACGTTTAATTTCTCAACAGTGATAACGTCGCCTTCCTGTACTCTGTACTGTTTTCCACCAGTTTCAATTACTGCGTACATTAATATTTATCCTCCTCTATCCAGTCTCGCCATTGCGGGTGTCCAAACCAAATCCGGAACTTACTTACCCGGTCTGCGCGGCTCAACTCAGTTATAATATCACCTAAATGGCTAAAAGTCAAGCTTTTTTGAAAAAAAGCTTGACTTTTCAATGTTTTTGTTCATTATAAACTGTAAATTACTCCTCTATCACAACGCCGTCTTCATCAACAAACAAATCCATGATTGCGGAAATGTCTTCTTCCGGAATTTCCGGCTCTTTCTCCTGCTTGCCGTCATTCTTAATCTGATCGAGAAGCTGTCCTTCGAGCTTATCCATAATCTCAGGGTGTTCTTTGAGATATACTTTAACATTCTCTCTTCCCTGTCCGATTCGATTGCCTTCAAAGCTGTACCAAGAGCCTGCTTTCTCGATAAGTTTGGCATCAACCGCACAGTCGAGAATATCTCCGGCCTTGGAGATTCCTTCTCCGTACATAATATCAAATTCAGCCTGTTTGAATGGAGGCGCAACCTTGTTCTTTACCACCTTAACTCTGGTTCGGTTGCCGATGACTCCGTCGCCTGCCTTGATGCTCTCTATTCTTCTTACGTCAAGACGCATGGAAGAATAGAACTTAAGTGCTCTTCCGCCAGTTGTAACTTCAGGATTGCCGAACATGACGCCGACTTTCTCTCTGAGCTGGTTGATAAATATAACACAAGTGTTGGACTTGTTGACCGTACCCGTAATCTTTCTCAATGCCTGAGACATCAGTCTTGCCTGTAAACCCACATGGGAATCACCCATTTCACCTTGAATTTCCGCCTTAGGCACAAGTGCAGCCACGGAGTCGATTACGACAACGTCAAGTGCACCGCTTCGTACGAGCATATCACAGATTTCGAGAGCCTGTTCACCGGTATCCGGCTGCGAAACGATGAGTTCACCGACATCAACGCCAAGGTTCTTCGCATATACGGGGTCAAGTGCATGTTCTGCATCGATAAATGCGGCCTTGCCGCCCGCCTTCTGCGTTTCTGCTATAATATGTAATGTAAGGGTCGTTTTACCGGAAGATTCCGGTCCGAAAATCTCAACAATTCTTCCCTTCGGTACGCCGCCGATTCCGGTTGCAATATCAAGGCTTATCGATCCGGTTGAAATTGCACCGATGTTCATGTGTGCGGTATCGTCACCGAGTTTCATAATCGAACCCTTGCCGAACTGTTTCTGTATCTGCGCCATTGCGGCTTCTAAAGCTTTATCTTTCTCGCTCATTGTGTTGTTTACACTCATTTTCTGTCCCTCCGAAAATAGAACATCTGTTCTTCTTGTTCTTATCTTATACTATTTTGTTCTTCAGGTCAAGTACTTTTTTAAAATTTATATGGTATTTATTTACATAATATAACGCATTCTGCCCGCTGTCAAGCAAAATGCGCCATACCCTGCTTTTTATTTGAACAAATCGTCAATCCTGCAGCCAATTACATCTTCTATCTCGTCAAGCAGATGCTGCATCTTCGCTTTGTTCTCCATGATTGTATCAAAATCGAGAATGCCGTGTTTCCTTGCTTTTTCAATGATGTAATCGAAACGTTTGTCAATTCCGACATAAGTGTCTTCTTTCACAAGACGGTCTCCCAGACATATGATATCCGACTCCGTAATCTTATCCACCGGATTATATTCACCCGGATTCATATGCACCTTCACAATGGAAGCCTCGTCGTAATATCCCATTTCGTTAAGCCTTTCGGCCATAATATCCCAATGTCTTTCCATGGTTCTTGCTGCGTCGTGAGCAAGTCCCGCACCGTTTATGAGAGCGAGGTCAAGATGAAATCCGTGTGCATTGAGAGCTTTCGCGATTCTGACTCCGCAGTCTGCTACGGCTGCACAATGTCTTCTGACATGTTCCGGCGTTTCATATTCCTTATAAATTTCATTTACGATTTCCGGCGTAATTCTTTTGTGTTTGATGCGCTTGTAAATTTCGTTAAGCATTACAAGAAGCATATAATTTCGGTTGTATTTTCGTGAAACATTGCGGTGTTTTGTCTTCACCACATCGGTTTTTCCCTCATAACAAATGCCGATGTATGCAAGTCCTGCAGGCCTTGCCTCATCGATGTCGTCAGGACCTGCAATCCCGGTTATCGAAATGCAAAGTTTAGAACCCGTCTTTTCCCGCAGTCCTTCTGCCATCTCCCTTGCAACTTCAGGACTTTCAGCCGTGTATTTCTCCAAAGTCTCGCGCTTTACACCCAGCTCCTCCATTTTTGCATTCCATGAATAGGTTGCGATTCCCCGGTCAAACACTTTCGATATTCCCGGAATGTCCGTAAGTGACTTTGCAAGGAGCCCCCCTGTGCAGGACTCACAGCAGGAAATCGTGATTCCTTTCGCAAGGAGGATTTTGCCGACAACGTCGATAAGTTCTTCATCATTTGTACTGTAAATATAATCGCCGATACTCTCCTTCACTTTGGAAAGCATTTCCTCAACTGCCGCTTTTGCTTCCTCGAGCGTTTTTCTTTTTGATGTTATGCGGAGAGAACACTCGCCTTCCTTTGCGTAGGTTGCAATCGTAGGATCTGTCTGGCCGTCTATCAGCGGCAGGAGCTTTGTCTCCATGGTTGATTCCCCCAGTGCAAACGTCCGCACGATTCTGTAATAGATTACGCTGTCCTGCTTGGCAACAAGACGCGGTTTCAGCTGCTCTTCCCACATGAGCGTCATTTCTCTCGGCGGTCCCGGAAGGGCTGCAATCATCTTGCCGTTTTTTTCGAGCAGGAATCCCGGTGCCGTCCCCCCGAGATTGTCAAGGATTTCGGCATGCTTAGGAAAATACGACTGCTTCGTGTTGTTTTCGGTCCAATTGTACCCTGCACGGCTGAAAGTCGTTTTCAGCCAGCACAACACATCTTTGTGACATACAAGTTCTTCCTCGAAATACTCCGAAATGATTTCCTTTGTCAAATCATCCTGAGTAGGTCCAAGTCCTCCTGTCGTAATAATCAAATCGCAGTCTCTGTATGCCAAAGCAATCAACTCTTTCAGCCTCTGCGGATTGTCTCCCACGGTATAGTGATACATGACATCATAACCAATGTCCTGAAGCTGCTGCGAAAGAAAAGCCGCATTTGTATTTACAACCTGCCCGAATAAAATTTCGGTTCCCACTGTCAAAATTGCTGTTTTCATTACTGTCTGAACACCTCTTTGTTCTTAATCACATATTCGGCACCGGAGTATACAGTCATTACAAGGCTCGCCCAAAGGAACGCATACGTTACATAATAATAAACGGTATAGATCATGTGCGCGCCGATACCCGAAAGTGCCGGCAGAAGCAAAAGCATCGGCACCGCAATCATCTGAAGAACGGTTTTGATTTTTCCGCTCATGCCCGCAGCGATTACAATTCCTTCGGACGCGGCCACCGTACGCATTCCCGCAACAGTGAACTCTCTTGCCAAAATGATGATGAGCATCCAGCCCGGTACATAGTCCGGAATCAAAAGGCAGAATGCCGAGTAAACAAGTATCTTATCCGCAAGCGGATCCATGATTTTTCCGAAATTGGTTACAAGATTGTACTTTCTGGCGATTTTGCCGTCAAGCATATCCGTAAGTGACGCAGCGATAAAAATCACAAAAGCCGCAATGTGATATCCAAGCATGTAGAATGCGATGAAAAAAGGCACCGCAATCACTCTTGCAACTGTCAATTTGTTAGGTAAATTCATACTGTTATACCTCCGTACCAACTAAATCATAGTCAAATGCATCCTCTATAAGGACATCTACGAAATCCCCTGCATTGAGCTGCCTATGTGAAGTGAATAAAACGGAATTGTCAATTTCGGGAGCATCAAACTCTGTTCTTCCGATGTAACTTCCGTCTTCATCGCGCTCTTCAACAAGAACTTTAAAGGTTTTTCCGATTTTTTCTTTGTTCGATTCAAGTGAAATTTCAAGCTGTGCGCGCATAATGCCGGTCAGCCGTTCCTCTTTTATTTCCTCGTCAATCTGATCCTGCATCTCTCCGGCAACGGTGTTTTCTTCCTGCGAATACGCAAACACGCCTAACCGTGCAAAACGCATTTCTTCGACAAATTCAAGAAGTTTCTCGTAATCCTCGTCGGTTTCACCCGGAAATCCGATGATAAGCGTCGTTCGGATGTGAATATCCGGAATTCGTGCCTTAAGCCTTGCAATCGTATTTCGGATTGAATCTTCTGTGGATCTTCGCAGCATCGCTTTCAGCACATCATCCGACGAATGCTGAATTGGTATATCAATGTATTTACAGATCTTCGGTTCTTCTGCCATGACTTCGATCAGTTCATCCGTTATCCGGTCTTCGTAGCAATACATAAGCCGAATCCATTCAATGCCGTCAATTCGGCACAGTTTTTTGAGAAGTTCCGGAAGCATATATTCTCCGTAAAGATCGACACCGTAATTGGTAACATCCTGTGCAATGAGAATCAGTTCCTTGCAGCCTGCTGCCGCAAGCTGTTTGGTTTCCTCCAAAATATCTTCGATAGTTTTGCTTCTGTATCCTCCGCGGATCGAAGGAATTACGCAATATGCACATCGGTTATTGCATCCTTCGGCTATTTTTACGGTTGACGAAAAACAATTATCGTCAAGCTTTCTGCACATTCTCGGCAAAACATCCGCATACGAATTTGTAATGTGTTTTGAACGGCTGTCCAGTGTTTTCAATATTTCCGGGAGTCTTTCATATTCGTTTACACCTAGGAAGCAATCAACTTCCGGCATTTCTTCAAATAATTCGTTTCCGTATCTCTGCGAAAGGCAGCCCGAAACAATTATCTTTTTGCCCGCTTCTTTATATGCACAATAGTCAAAAATGCGTTCGATGGATTCTTTCTTTGCGTCGTTGATAAAGCCGCATGTGTTGATTATAATCGCATCCGCATTCTCCGGGTCTTGAACCGTTTCATATCCGGCTCCCTCAAGAAATCCCTTTGCGGTCTGCGTATCGTTAAAGTTCTTCGGGCACCCGAGTGTATCAATAAATACTTTCATATTTTACTTATCCTCTGTATCTGAATTTATATCATTTTCAAGCTGTGCAAGTTCCTCCTGCGTCATCAGAACCTGTCTCGGACGGCTTCCGTCCTGAGGTCCTATGATCCCCCTTGCTTCCATCATATCTACGATTCTGGCAGCTCTGTTATAGCCGATTCGGAAGCGTCTTTGTAACATGGAAACAGAAGCCTGACCACTGTTTACCACAAGGTCAATCGCATCCGGAAGGAGTTCATCCGTGTCATCGGCACCTTCCTGAACATTGCTTCGCTCTATTTTGCTCAAAACATCTTCGTTATACTCTGTTTTGTCAACCTGCCCCTTGACAAATTCGATCACCTTGTGCACTTCGGCATCGGAAACAAATGTGCCTTGAACTCTTATCGGCTTGCCCATTCCCATAGGGTTAAAGAGCATGTCTCCCTTTCCGACAAGCTTTTCGGCACCCTGCATGTCAAGGATTGTTCTTGAGTCAACCTGTGAAGAAACCGCAAAAGCAATTCTTGAAGGAATGTTTGCCTTGATTACTCCCGTTATTACGTCAACGGACGGTCTCTGCGTTGCAACGATTAAATGCATTCCCGCAGCACGCGCCATTTGCGCCAGACGGCAGATTGATTCTTCGATTTGGGACGGAGCAGCCATCATTAAATCGGCAAGCTCGTCAATAATGATAACGACCTGAGGCATTACCCTGTCTTTTTCGTCATTGGCAATCACAAACTCGTTGTAGGATTCAAGGTCTCTTACACCCTCTTCTGCAAACTTTTTGTATCTGTCCGTCATTTCAGCCACAGCCCAGTTAAGCGCGGCAGCAGCCTTGGACGGGTCGGTTACAACCGGAATCATAAGGTGCGGAATTCCGTTGTAATTTCCGAGTTCCACAACTTTCGGGTCTATGAGAATCAGTTTTACCTCATCCGGATTTGCCTTATAGATAAAGCTCGTGATAATGCTGTTTATGCACACTGATTTTCCGGAGCCGGTCGAACCTGCGATGAGAAGATGCGGCATTGCCTTTAAATCGGCGACGATTGCGTCCCCGCTTATGTCTTTTCCGACTGCGAATGTAATCTTTGACTTGCTACGCTTAAATGCATCCGAGTCGATGATTTCGCGCAGTCTTACCATTGTAACGGATTCATTCTCGACTTCGATTCCGACCGCAGCTTTTCCCGGTATCGGGGCTTCAATACGAATGGATTTTGCTTCGAGATTAAGTGCAATATCATCTGCAAGTCTTACGATGCTGCTGACCTTGACGCCTACCGCCGGCTGAATCTCGTATCTTGTTACCGTCGGTCCCTGAGTCACCTGCAACACTCTGGCATCCACATGGAAATTCCGGAGCGTTTCTTCGAGCTTCAGAGCCTTTTCCTGCAAAAGTCCCGTCGGCGTTCTGCCGCTTGCGGTTGGCTTTTCCAAAAGGCTTATTGGCGGTTTCTTGTATTTTTCAGGAGTCTGAGACTTGTTGATTTCCGCGGACGAAAGCATTGCTTCCTTCGCCTCTTTGTTGGAAATCTTCTGAACCGGCTCAGCTGCCGGAGTGGCATTTAATCCCATACTTCCGGTCGAAGCAGCCGGTGCCGCTGCGGCCGGCGATGCGGGTTCAAGCCCGAAGCCGCTTTCGGTTTTTCTTCCTTCTTCCAAACCGAAAGTGCCGCTTTTGCTCCTTCCGAAAAGTGCATCATCGTTCATATATTCAAGTAAGCGGTTTGATTTTTTTTCATTATGTAACTTCGTCTGCTCCGGATTTGTCTGTTTGATGACAATGTCAGGCCTCATAGCCACCTGAATCCCCTGTTCATCTTCAGAGGCAATATCCAGGTGTGCATGTTCCTTGATTAGCTTTCTTTCTTCCACTTTATCCGAAATCTTCTCAAAGAATCTTGAAACAGGCGTGTTAATCAGAAGCAACAGGCAGATAAATGTCAGCACAAGGGTGAAAATCCAACATCCTGCCACGCCGAATCCTTTGACAAGCAAGGTCGCAAGAATCATTCCGAGGAATCCGCCGCTGGTCAGCTTCACACCACTCGCATAGAACCCCTGCATAATCTGCCAGGAAAGCTCAAGTTTATCCTGATCTACAAATCTTATGGAATTCATCGTTGCAAGCATGAGCAAAATTACGAACAGATAGATAATGGTCTGTATGGAAAAGTGGCTGGTTTTTCTTGCAAAAAGCAGCACACCGAAAATAATGAGATAAAACGGAAGCACATATCCCATAAGCCCGAACACACCCTTGAGTGCAAGCCCTATCGCTTCCCCAACCTTGCCGGCTCCCTGTGTGAATGTGGCCACAGCAAGAAAAGCGCCTATTGCAATGGCAATAATCGCCCATATCTCATCAATGACTCTCTTATCGGCCTTTTTCTTTGCCTGAATTTCCTGTGCCTTTTCTTTTGCCTTGGAAGTATTGGTTTTCGATGTCTTATTTTTATTTTTCGATCCGGGAGGTCTTCCCGGTCCTCTCTTCGTTTCTGCCATCATATACCTCTTTATTGTTTTATCTAAAGTGTGTATCCTGCCTAAGCAACAATTCCGTAAATAACAACAACCAATCCCAAAATCCAAACATAGTATGAGAACCAGCTCAGCTTTTTGTCTGAAACAATTTTTATCATGGACTTAATTGCAAAGATCCCGGCAGCTGCCGCAACTGCCATTCCCCAAAGCACCGGTCCGAGCTGAGATAAGGATACCCCCGCTTCGATGGCAGCAGGTGCTTCTAAGATTGCTGATCCGAGTATGGACGGAATCGAAATGAGGAATACAAACTTAACCGCAAATTTTCTGTCCAAATCGCAGATAAGGCTTCCAAACAGCGTGGAACCCGATCTTGATATTCCCGGACAAATCGCTATTCCCTGCACCGTACCGATGAAAATCGCATTTTTCAAATTCATTTGCTTGATTCCTCTGTCAGACTCGCCTTTTTTTTCTGCAAAAACAAGCAGGAATCCCGTAATAATCAGTCCGACGCCGATTGGAATTACAGATGTGTAAAGCGAATCGAAGAAATCGTTGAACAAAAAACCGATAATTGCCGTAGGAATCGTTGTAACGATAATCATAACTCCGAGTTTTCTTACCGGACGTTCCTCCATCCGCAGGCCCTTGCCCGTGCAGAGATCCTTGATTGTAAGCACAAGTTCCACAATGAGTTCCCAAATATCCTTCCAATACATGATGAAAACGGAAATCAAGGTCCCCACATGCAGCAGTACCGTGAATAACAAAACCTTTGTTTCATCAATTCCGAACCAGTTCTGCAGCAAGGCAAGATGCCCCGAGCTGCTTATCGGCAGGAACTCCGCAAGTCCCTGAACAAGACCTAAAACGGTCGCTTCAAAATATGTCATGCTTTCTTACTTTCCTTTTCTTTTATTTTTTGGTGATGCAGCCTTTTGCCTTCAGCGTTTCCGCGCAAAGAATTGCGCCGCCTGCAGCTCCTCTTACAGTGTTATGTGACAGTCCGATAAATTTAAAATCGTAGATGCTGTCTTCTCTGAGTCTGCCGATGGAAATTCCCATGCCCTTATCTCTGTCGACATCCGCCTTTACCTGCGGGTGATCATCCTCTTCGAAGTACTTGATAAACTGTTCCGGTGCCATCGGAAGTTTTTCCTCCTGTGGGAAACCTTTCTGTGCATTCAGCTTTTCAATCAGCTGCTCTTTCGTCGGTTTCTTTCTGAATTTTACGAAGCCTGCGGCGGTATGTCCGTTGAGTACCGGAACTCTGACGCACTGGCAGGTAATCTTCGGCTCCTTCGCTTTGACGATTTCGCCGTTCTCAATGTGACCCCAGATTTTCAACGGTTCCTGTTCGCTCTTTTCTTCTTCTCCGCCGATGTAAGGAATAATATTTTCCACCATTTCCGGCCATGACTTGAAGTCCTTGCCTGCTCCTGAAATTGCCTGATAAGTCGTGATGACACATTCGTACGGCTCGAATTCTTTCCATGCGTCCAAAGCCGGCACATAGCTCTGAATCGAGCAGTTCGGCTTAACTGCAATGAAGCCGCGCTTCGTGCCCAGGCGTTTTTTCTGATGTTCGATTACCTCGAAATGCTGCGGGTTAATTTCCGGAATTACCATCGGAACATCCGGCGTCCAGCGATGCGCACTGTTGTTGGAAACAACCGGAGTTTCGGTTTTGGCATAAGCTTCTTCGATTGCCTTTATTTCATCCTTGCTCATGTCAACGGCACTGAATACGAAGTCTACGGTTTCTGCAACCTTTTCGACCTCATTTACATTCATTACGGTAATATTCTTTACAGCTTCCGGCATCGGCGTATCCATCTTCCATCTGCCTTCTACGGCTTTTTCATAAGGAAGCCCCGCGCTTCTTCCGCTTGCCGCCAATGTCACAACCTCAAACCATGGGTGATTTTCCAAAAGTGCGATAAACCGCTGTCCGACCATGCCTGTTGCTCCAAGTATTCCCACTCTTAATTTTTCACTCATTTTTCTACCCTCTCTATCCTTATATTTCTAATATTTTGATACTCTTATCCATAATATTCTATGACAATTTATTGTACCACCTTTTCGCATGTATTTCAACAAAATAGCGTATGCTTCATATAATAATTTAACGAATTTTTTTAAAAAACGGAGGTGATTTTTTTGACATTGTTTAAAGGTGCGGCAACCGCCCTGATAACTCCGTTTAAAGACGGCAAAATCGACTATGTTTCCATGGGAAAACTTATAGAATGGCAGATTTCGCAGGGAATCGACGCCCTTGTGGTCTGCGGAACCACGGGAGAGGCTTCCACTCTCTCTAAAAAAGAAAAACTTGAACTTACGAAATTCACCATAGATTTGACGGCCGGACGCGTCCCTGTCATCGCAGGCACCGGCGGAAACTGCACAGAAAGCACCCTTGAACTTACAAAGGAGGTCGAAGCACTCGGTGCGGACGGACTTCTCATCATTACCCCATACTACAACAAATGTACCGAAAACGGCTTGATTTCTCACTTTGAAAAAATTGCAAACGCCGTAACAACGCCTATCATCATGTACTCCGTCCCTTCCAGAACGGGTGTAAATATGACATCTGCAGCCGTGGACATATTGAAGGAACACCCGAACATAATCGGATTGAAGGAGGCTTCCGGAAACATTTCGCAGATATGTAAAATGGCAATGCATATCGGTGATAATTTCAACATTTACTCCGGAAATGACGACCAAACCGTGCCCATCCTGTCGCTCGGCGGCATGGGCTGTATTTCAACGGTTTCCAATATTATCCCTGCACGCTACAGTCTGATGATACATGATTTTCTTGATGGAAAGGTTACAGATGCGGGCCTCGAACAGGTTGCTCTCAAACCTTTGATTGATGTGATTTTCAGTGAGGTAAACCCAATCCCGATAAAAGCGGCTCTGAGCATGATGGGAAAATGCGGTCTGGAATACAGACTCCCGCTCTGTCCGCCAAGCAGTAAAACCCAATTTGCATTATATGATGAGCTGCGCAATTACGGAATATTATAAATGATTTCATTACAAAACGGCAGACTATTAAGTCTGCCGTTAAAGTCATTCCGTTATGAAATTACGCTTCAGTTGCTACAACTTCTTTTCCGTCATAGTAGTTGCAGTTCGGGCAAACTCTATGTGGAAGTTTCGGTTCGTGACACTGTGGACAAATTGCTAATCCAGGTGCTGTCTTCTTCATATTCGGTGATCTTCTCTTATCTCTTCTAGCTTTAGAAGTTCTTCGTTTAGGTACTGCCATATCGTAACACCTCCCTCGTGAGTATTCTCTTTATATTAATCTCAATAATCGTCAACTATTAGAGTATATACTGAAATTACATCATTTGTCAACAACTAATTTCACTATATCTCTTAAAAATAGATGGTTTTGACAAATATTTTTGATTATCTGAGGCCTCTTACGATATTATAAGTATCTCTTGCAATCATAAGCTCTTCGTTTGTAGGGATAAGAAGAATCTTAACTCTGGAATCATCCATGGAGATTACAGTTTCCTTACCTCTTACCTTATTCTTAACAAGGTCAAGCTTGATTCCGAGGTTGCCCATTTCGTTACAGATGAGTTCTCTCATTGTAACGTCATTTTCACCAACACCTGCTGTGAATACGATTGCATCTACGCCGTTCATTTCTGCAATGTAAGCTCCGATATAGAACTTAACTTTGTGTGCGAATACTTTGAGTGCAAGAGCTGCTCTTTCGTTTCCTTCAGCAACGGCTTCTTCAAGGTCTCTGAAATCACTGGATACGCCGGAAATGCCGAGTACGCCGGATTTCTTGTTCAAGATTTCGTTTGCTTTACCCTGCGGAAGACCTTCTTTTTCTCTGATATATGTAACGATAGCCGGGTCAATGTCTCCGGATCTTGTTCCCATTACGAGACCTTCAAGCGGTGTGAATCCCATGGATGTATCGATACATTTGCCTCTCTTGATTGCGGATACGGAAGCACCGTTTCCAAGGTGGCAAGTGATAATCTTCAAATCATCAAGATTTACATTCAGCATCTGAGCAGCCTTTTCTGCTACATATTTGTGAGAAGTTCCGTGGAAGCCGTATCTTCTGATTCCGTATTTTGTATAGTATTCATACGGAAGTGCATAAATATAAGCTTCAGGCGGCATTGTCTGGTGGAATGCAGTATCGAAAACACCTACCATCGGAGTTGTCGGCATCAGTTCCTTGCAGGCTGCGATACCTAAAAGGTTAGGTGGGTTGTGAAGCGGTGCGAGTTCTACGCACTCTTCGAGAGCTTTGATAACGTCTTCGGTGATTAAAACAGAAGATGCATACTTTTCGCCTGCATGAACAACTCTGTGTCCTACAGCTCCGAGTTCGTCCATGGACTTGATTACGCCGTGTTCCGGATCCTGAATTGCAGCAAGAACCTGTGCGATTGCATCCTTGTGATCCTTCATAGGAACTTCGTTCTTAATCTTTTCCTGTCCGATCTTTTCGTGACCGATTACGGAACCGTCCATGCCGATTCTTTCAACTAAGCCTTTGCAAAGCAGATTTTCGTTTGTCATATCAAGAACTTGATATTTTAACGAAGAGCTGCCGCAGTTAATTACTAAAACTTTCATTTTTTTCCTCCGTATATTAAAATTTTACAAATTGATTAACAAATTCAAGCAATTAATTATACACCTTAAAAATCTCTATTTCAATGGGGTTTTCGTAAAATAAAGTTTTAACAATTGATCTTTTTACGATAAAGATTAATCCGCAGGCCGATTCCCATATCAATAAACTCCGGTTCCTCCAGTCCGTATTTGCGCATGCTCTCCATCAGCTTCGGAATTCCGCTTCCCCATGTCTCAATCATATTCATATACAGAAAGGCTTGCGCCAGTGCGCGGTTTCGAATCTTTGAATAACCTTCTTTCATACGTTCTATCGTCACGCCCGGAAGCAGTCCTCCCGGTGAGGTGATTTCCAGTCGGTCATCATAAACCGCAACCTGTATATGAGAATTTTGGAGAAAGCTGCAGTTCATTACGGCATTGATAATCAGCTCCCGAATGCTGTCCGGCGGCAGCTCGTAGATGTCCTGCCTGTAGATTCCTTCAAGCTTCGCGCCCAGACGGATATTTCGCAGTGCGAACTGAAACGCATCCTCAATCTGCTGCCAAAGCGGCCCGGTATATTCCCTTTTATCAACGAAGACGGCCCTGTTTTTCCCTTTAAACATCCCGCATTGAATTTGTGAAAGGAATTCGTCTTTTCCCTGCAGAAAAACATATCCGTTTGTCGGGTGAATGCAGCCATCCTCATCTTCTGCAAGAAGTCCCCAGCTGATGAGTTGATTCTTCGTCAAATCCTTTACCGCAGCCTTCTGCGCTTCGGTCTTAGCATTCGCAATTGCGACCTGCTTCATCTGTATGCAGAGTTCTTGTATTTCTTCTTCTGTAACAGTCAGATCTCTTCGGATTACGCAATCGTAAGAGCGGTTCTCATCCTCAAAGTATTTTTTTATTCTTTCCTTTTCAACATCCTTTTTCGGTTCTTTATAATAAAAGTTCCTTTATACGTTTTCTCCGGCTCTGTTTCCGCCTCACTGCAGTCCGCAAGGTAGTCGTCTACCGCTTCGTGAAAGTTACGAATCAAACTGCGTACATCTTCCCCTTCATATGATATGTTCTTTCTGATTCCCAAAATATTCCCGAAAAAACATTCTTTCGCTTCCGAGAACTCTACGGAGCCGATATAGGTTTTATATTTCATCGTGTTGTGCATGTCAAAACCTCCTGCAATGTTATCATATCACAGGCACAGAAAAAGTGCGACTATTCACAGTTGCACTTTTTCGAAAAGATATTTCCCCTTACCGCTCCCTCGCGCAGCAGTCAATGTTTGGTCGTAAAGATACAGGATGCGATGTGCGTTTATGACAATTTAGGCATAACCATTCTTAGGGATTCGAAACCATCCCCATCCAGCCCACGGCACTCCCAACTATGTGTTGTGGACGCATTCTCCGCCACAGAGATCACATTCGCTCCGCTGCGCTACCAACTTTTATTTCATGACAAAAACCGCCGCAAAGCCTGTCACACGGTTTTTATCGTCCGCGCTATAACAGTTCGTTCAGCCAGTTTGCCTCCTGCAGGCGGTTGTCTAAGAGGCGCAGTTCTTTGGCGTAAGCATCCGCTTGTTTCTGCAGCTTGCCGACATCGACGGTACTCTTGATTTTGATTTCTGTTCTGGTCGCGCGATGCGCCACATTGCTTGCCGCGCCGATCAAATTTCGATATAGATTGATCTTAGCGTTCAGCGCGTCTTTTTCGGCAATCATTTCTGTCAGAGTCTTGCCATCGACACGAATGCTGCAATTGGTCAGATTGATGCGCGCGATCAGTTCCGCAAGGCGCGCGGTGCAGCTTTCGATTTCATCGATCAAGCTTTGTGGATCCTCCGCGGGCTTTTCGCCCTCCTGCACAATTGCGTTATTCGAAAGCCGCGGATAAAGCTCCGCAAGGCGACTGTTGATATCCGCCCGTTCCTGTAATGCCTCAGCTAATTTCATAATCATTCCTCCTACTCTTTTTGTATATTTGTTTACATCCATGATTCTTCAGCGATTTGCCGAAAATTGCAGCAGGGTCCATGTCTTTTCATCGACATCCAGACTGAATCTTGTAGTTGCCCGGCTCTTTGCTGCTAATTCATTTTCGATATCTGCGCTTCGGTTCTGTTCCTTACACATGCAGTGCAGCCTCCCACTCGGTTTCCTTGAATCCAACCAAAACCTTCCCGCTATCGATGAGAAGCGGGCGCTTGACCAGCATGCCGTTTGACGCCAACAGATCGTACTGCTCTGCCTCACTCATATTCGGAAGCTTGTCTTTGAGATTCATCTCTTTGTACAGTATGCCGCTGGTGTTAAAAAATTTTTTAAGCGGCAGTCCGCTCATCTGATGCCATGCCGCAAGCTCTGCGGCAGACGGGTTGTCCTCCACGATATGCCGATCGGTATAGTTAATCTGATGTGCGTCCAGCCACGCCTTAGCCTTGCGGCAGGTAGAGCACTTCGGGTATTCTAAAAAAATCATGGTATTCCCCTTTCATAATTTTAGTATTTATCGTCAGTTAAGAAACTTTGCCTACTTCATAGTCGCATATATCCGTTTTATTTCCAAAATGAATTCCGGAAGGTCATCAAAAATAACTTCAACGATAATAGACCAGTTTGTTCCATCATAGTCATGCACTAATCTGTGACGCATTCCGGAAATCATTGACCATGGTATCTTTGTATTTGAATCTTTTAACTCATCTGACAATTGATACACATGTTCTCCGATATTATATAACGGTGTCGTTACCGTCCATTGCGCAGCATAATCATTCAATAACTCGTTTCGTCCAATATGTTCTGTTTCAATATATTTCGCAAGTTTATCTCCATAATCAATAATCTTGGCAAGCCTTTGTTTGTCCGATTGTTTCATATGAGCACCACCCTTTCACTTTGAACGCGGTAATAGAATGCGGAATCTTTATTTAATTCCTTCATTTCAAAGATATCAACTGGTTTCTGTGTTTTGCCGCGAATTTCTTCTCCTAAGGAAAAAACATTCCCTCCTTTAAAAGATTTCCCACCCTTTATCAGGATATCAATATCTGATTTTTCTGTAGCGTCTCCTCTAGCATATGAACCGAACAAATATACGTTCTCGATATCGTATTTAACCGTAAGATTTTTAACGATCTGACGGATTTCATCTATCGTATAGATCTCTTGATTCATGTAAAACACCTCCCCGGTTTCCGCGTGTTTCTTGTCTTTATTATACAAGGAAATCCAAGATGAAATCAAGTTATTTATGAACCTTCGGGCCTCATCTGCAGTGAGAGAACCGCATTCGTACAGCCCACTCTTTTCTTGCACGTAAAAAATGTTTCAATGCTCAAATCACGTACTGCCTGCTTATCTTAGGCTGCCAATCGCACAAATCAGTGAAGCAACTGGACTTTCTGCGGCAGAAATTGAAGCGCTGTAGCAACGAAAACATCTTGGAAACTATCATTCTGGCATGATGGGCGGCTCACATGGTCGCCCTTTTTGATTATACATGGCAATATCGCCGCGCGATATTGCCGGAATAACGATAAAAGTATCTTGCGTGATCCTACCATTCATGACAGAGTAGAGCACTTCGGGTATTCTAAAAAATCATGATATTCCCCTTATTTCTCTTCTCTTTTGCTTTTACTCCCAGCACAGCTTCTTCAGGTACGCGCTCAGGATCGTAAGCCCGGCCTGCAGATCCTCCGGCTTCGTGAACTCCCGCTCATCGTGACTCACGCCGTCCTCGCTTGGAACGAAGATGACATTGGTCGGATAAACCTGCGCCATATTCTGCGAATCGTGTCCCGCGCCGCTGGTCATAATCCGGTAGGAAAGACCGAGCTTGCGGCAAAGCTCCTGACTTGCGGAGCGGATATCAAAGGTAAATGATGCTCGGTCCGGAATCACATTGACGCTTCTCGGCGAAACGGCATTTTCACATAATCCGAATTGTCATAAAGGTCTAAGCCACAGGCAAGGTTGTATAAGTCCCCCGCCAAAATGTCTTTCTCCAGAGTTTCTTTAATCTCAGGGTGCATTTCTGCTTCCTTGTTTATGTTCGTCAGAATCGGAAGCTTGCAGCTTTCCGACTTCTTGATTTCTTTCAGATATTGACTTCCTTTCTCGTCAAAAGCCAGCACACGGATATAGCTGCGCGCGTTTTTCACATCCTCGCGCTGCACCCCGAGTAGCGTCATCGCAAGCAGCCGCGTGATTCGCGTTCTCGTGTAGCGTTTGGATTTGAGGCTCTCAATCAGCTCGTCCATGTTCTTCCAATAGCGCACATTTGCCTTCATTTTATTTCCGAGACCCTCTTCTGCGCCGAAAATCTGATTTAATTCTTCATTTGAACTGAGCAGAATTTTTTCACGCAGCAGCGGAAACAGCTTCTCCTCATCCGCAAAGCGACCCGAAGATTTTGTGAGTATTTCCCGGGTAATGCCGGAAGCAAAACGGGAAATATCCTCACCGCCTGCGAGCATCTTCCGTATTCCCGTCGCGGAAGCCATATCGTCCTTTGCGGTCAGTTCGTGGTATCCGCTCCCCTGCCGCTTAACCGTGATTGGCTTTGCGGATTTCATATATCGCAGGTATTCCAATGCTAGAAGGTTATTTGGCGTGCTTAAAACTTCCGAAGCTTCCTCCCCGAGCAGTGCGGTGACTGCCTCGTGGCGGGCCTTCGGATAAGTCAATCCTTTTTTTACACCCACTTTAACGGCCTCTTCCATTTCCGAGCGGTGCGCCTCTGTTTCCCGGGAAATTTCCTGCAGAAGAGCGATATTTCCCGACTCACTTCCGAAAGAAATATAATCACAGCCCAGATTCTCCAGAATCTCCACACCTCCGCGCGCGAAATATCCTGCGTTGTTGCATGCAAAGAGAAACGGCATTTCAATGACCAGATTCACACCGTTTCTGACTGCAATTTTCGCACGTGTCCATTTGTCAAGAAGCGCAGGCTCACCTCGCTGCGTAAAATTGCCGCTAATTACCGCGATGCTTATTTCTGCCCCCGACATTTCGAGGCTTTGCTGCAAATGATATTGATGCCCGTTATGAAACGGATTGTATTCGGCGATAATCCCGACGCTTCTCATTTTTTCCTCCCGTGTTTTGCTGCTGAAATTCGTGTTTTGTTCTCTTTATTATAACACAGCCCGGGAAAGAATAACAGAAATAATTCCGGCCAGAAGGCCATGCGTCAGCTTGATTTTCAGAATGCATGCCGCACGGATTCCGCTTCCTGAAGTCATGGAGATAGACTGTCCCACTACCGAAAGACCTCCGAAAGAAACGATAAAAGATATGAGTGCGGTTTTAAGGCTCAGATTGATATTGCATAGGCTGATCATGTTTGAGCCTGCGGTCATCTCAAGTAAGCCTTTCAAAACCGATGAAACGGTTTCGTTGTTTATCATTTCGAAAAGGCCGGCAGCCTCAAGAAGATCAATTGCAATCATGAAGAGGATTAAATACGCAAGAATCACTGCCATCGCCTTGAATCCCGCAGAAATTGCCGCCGTGAAATTTTCAAGCGGAGTGGCCTGCCGGCTTGCGGAACTTGCTCTGCGGCTTCGCATTTCTTCCGTTCCGGTTCGATCGTCATACCCTTTTCTTTTGTGGTTTTTGGGGTTCCTGTAAAGCAGTCCGTTTACTGCCGCACCCATGTAATGTGCGGCGGCTGCCACGCCCGCAGCTTTGTAGCTTCCCAGAAAGGCTCCGATCGTACCGATAATGAAGGCGGGCCCCGTGACAAGGCTGTAGCTTAGAACTTCCTCCGCTTCTTCGCGGTTCAGCCTGCCGCTTGAAACAAGGTCTGATACAACTTTTGCCCCGACAGGGTATCCCGACAAAAACGCAATAATAAACGGATACACCCGCTTAGGCAGCATTTCGGGGTTTCCCGTCCGCTTTATGAAATCCGCAAAGATAAAAAACGGCAGCAAAATCGGCACGATGGAATTTGCCCATATGATAATCGCGGTTTTGGAGCCGGATTCGGTTATATCGGGAAAAATCACCATCGCCGCAGCAAAAAACACGGCTGTCGCAAGTATGAAATTGGTACTGAATTTATTCTTATCCATGTAACCAATCTATGCGGAAGCCGTGAAATTATCACCATCTTAGAACAGGCCGCCGAAAAGACCGCCGTTTCCGTTATTATCGTTGTTGCAGAACAATAAGTATATTACCACAATCAGAATGATCAGCCAGATTCCGCTGCTGTTCCCGTCATTGCAAGAACACGGTGGTTTTGGCGGCGGGCAGCACGGGTCACACGGCGGACAGCACGGCTCCGGCGGCGGGCAAGGCGGCGGACAGGAATGCTGTGGCGGGCAAGGCGGCGGGCAGCATTTTTGTTTTCTTTCAAATTGTTCTCCCATAAGAAAAACCTCCATACTATTTTTTATCATAATATGCAGGTTCTGCCTAAAACGCTAATCGTCTGTACTGTTTTCCGTTTCTTCTTCCTCTTCGCCCATCGCAATCATATCCCCAAGGGATACAATGTACTCATCGAGTGGATAGTTCATGCACTCCGAAAAATCGTATTCATATTTGTTTGTATTTCCGTCAATGCCCTCAACACGGGAAGTCACAATCGCATCTCTCAGCGGCATCCTCGTTTCTTCCATCGTACCAAGATTCGTGCAATATGCCTCGCTGTCGATGGAATACCAGCGCCGGAATCTTTCAAGCTCTTCAATGAGTTTTGCTTCCAGATTCTCATCATCACTGCAGTTTCTGCACATTCCCACCAGAGCCCTTCTGATGTTTTCGAATATGGTAAAGACCTCCGTCTGGCTTCCCGGAACGAATCCGGATATTTCCTCAAAATAATTGTCGCAAAGCTGTGCAAGCACATCCTTATTCACTCCGTTAAAAAGCTCCGCAACATCCGTATAGTCAAGTTCCTCTTCGCATTCCAGATAATCCGCCAGATTTTCGAAATATTCAAATTCCTCCGGACTTTCGATATCAAGAAGCGCATATAATTCTCTTTTGTTCAAAATGTATCTCCTTTATAAATCAAGATTTTTAAATTTCAAAATGAGATCCGACTTCTCGGTCTCCAATATTTTCTGTATCATATTTACGAAATTCTCCGAAAGGTCGCTCGCATAGAAAACATTCTCCCGATCATTCTCCTCCGCAAGAAGGTCCTCGTTTTCGAGAATCTGCTTGATTCTTGCGATAATTTCGTACGACGGATTGACAATCTTAAGCGAAGGATAAAGGCGCATGATGTTTTTTCGGATAATCGGATAATGCGTGCAGCCTAAAACCAGCGTGTCGATTTTGTTTTCGCTGAGAAAATCGTCAAGATAATACTTAATCGTAAGATCCATGATTTCATTGTCGATGATGCCTTCTTCGATCAACGGAACAAATGCAGGCGCCGCCTTGCTGAAAACATGAAGGTTCGGGTTCAGTTTCTTAATTTCGCGGTTATAGTCGTCGCTGGCAATCGTAACCTTGGTTGCGATAACTCCGATTCGGTTGTTTTCATCACATGTTCTCGCAATCTTTCCAGCCGCCGGATTGATGATTCCGACAATCGGAATATCCGGGAAACGCTTCTGCAGATCGTAAAGGCAGGTCGCAGTAATCGTATTGCAGGCAATTACCATCATTTTCACATCTTTTGTATATAAGAAATCAGCAATTTGATTGGCATAATGCTTGATCGTGCTTACGGCTTTCGATCCGTACGGCGTTCTTGCGGTATCCCCGAAGTAAATCACATGCTCGTTCGGTATCTGTGAAAAAAGATTCGGAATGCACGTAAGGCCGCCCAGCCCCGAGTCAAAAAAACCTATTGCTCTGTTGTCCATTTAGGGTTATATTCCTTTCCGTTTTATGGTATACTATTTAATTATAGTATTATACACCAAAAATAATTCTTTCGCTATATAAGGAGGACAAAAATGTCTGATAAATTATGTCAGCAGCGCAGTGAAATTGATCAAAAGTTTAAATGGGACATCGAGGCGATGTACCCCGACGAATCCCTGTGGGAAAAAGACCTTGAGGAATGCATGCAGGAAGCGTCGAATTTCAGCCGTTTCAAGGGAAAAATCACGGAGTCGGCGCATACACTCTATGATGCTCTCGAAGCAAAAGACCGTATTTTCCGCAAGCTGGAACATGCTTTTGTTTATGCCGCAATGAAAAAAGATGAAGATAACCGCGTAACGAAATATCAGTCCATGGACGATAAATGCGGCAGTGCAATCGCAAAGATTTCTGCTTTGCTTTCGTTCTTTGCTCCGGAACTTCTTGAAGCCGAGCCTGAAACCATACAAAAGTATATTGCAGAGAATCCGAAGCTTGAGCTCTATCGTTTTGCCTTGGAAGATGCTCTCCGCGAAAAGGAGCATGTGCTTTCCACGGCAGAAGAAAACATTCTCGCACAGCTCAGTGAAGTAACGGGTGCATCCGGAGACATCTTTAAGATGCTCAACAATGCGGATTTAACCTTCGGAACAGTAGTTGACGAAGACGGAGATACGGTAAACCTTACACACGGCAACTACATTACTTTTATGGAAAGTCATGACAGAGAAGTCCGCAAATCTGCATTTTCCAACATGTACGAGGCATATAAGGCCTTGATTAACACGATTGCAACAGCCTATAACTACAATGTAAAAGACGATGTCGTGTCGGCAAGAATTCGCAAATACGCTTCCGCCCGTCAGGCTGCCCTTTCTTCAGGGAACATTCCCGAAGATGTTTACGACAACTTAATCTCCGTTGTACACGAGTATCTTCCGGTGCTCCACCGCTATACGGAGCTTCGCAGGAAAGTTCTCGGCGTGGATGAACTCAAGATGTACGATATTTACGTGCCTCTTGTTAAACTTCCGAAGAGTGATATTCCTTATGAAGAGGCGCTTTCGATGATGCAGGAAGGACTTTCCCCTCTCGGCTCCGAATATCTCACGCAGGTTGAGAAAGGAACCAAGGAAGGCTGGATTGATGTCTACGAAAATCAGGGCAAGACAAGCGGCGCTTACAGTTTTGGTTCTTATGACAGCAAGCCGTACATTCTGCTCAACTACATGAACACGCTGAAGGATGTTTTCACGATTGTTCACGAGATGGGACACTCCATGCATTCCTTCTATACACGCAAAACACAGCCTTTCACATACGGTGACCACTCGATTTTTACGGCGGAAGTTGCTTCCACGGTAAACGAATCACTCCTCATGCAGCACCTTCTGCAGAAGGAAACCGATCCGGAAATGCGTAAATATCTTGTTAACTACTATATTGAAGAATTCCGCACCACCCTTTTCCGTCAGACGATGTTTGCCGAATTTGAGATGCTTACGCACAAAGAAGTGGAAAATGGCGGAGTTCTCACCGCGGAATGGCTTTGCGAGGTTTACGATAAGCTCAACAAAGATTACTTCGGCCCTGCCCTCGCAGAAGACGAATACATCAAGTACGAATGGGCGAGAATCCCGCATTTTTACAGAAGCTTTTACGTTTATCAGTATGCAACGGGATATTCCGCTGCCACGGCGATTTCGAAACGCATCCTTACGGAAGGCGAAAAAGCCCGCACAGACTATATCGAATTTCTCAAGAGTGGTTCGTCCGACTATCCGGTTGAACTTCTCAAGATTGCAGGTGTTGACATGTCAAGTCCGGCTCCGATTCGTGCGGCAATGGAAACCTTCCAATCACTTGTTGAAGAACTTGAAACCCTTTTGTAAATCACGGAGAGCATTATGGAAAGCAAAAAAGTATTCATACACGCAAACGAGACCGAAATGAGCAAGCGGATTGAAACGCTTCTCAGAGAAAAGCTCGTAAAATCGGGGCTCAGGCCTTTTGATGAAATTCTTGAAGACACCGAACTCATCATATGCATAGGCGGCGACGGCACTCTGCTCCGCTGCCTGCGTACATATAACTTCCCTACCATTCCGGTTGTTGGAATCAACACGGGACATCTTGGATTTTTCCAGGAAGTCCTTCCGGAAAAGATTGATGATTTCATATTTCAATACAATCAGGGCAAGTTCACGGTTGCTTCCTACAGCACGGTTCGTGCCAAGGTGGAAACTCCTGACGGAATCTTCCGGCATATCGCTCTCAACGAAATCGCAATCAAAGGTGTTCCGACCTACCCTGCTCAACTGAATATCTCCATCAATGACTCATTCATAGAGCGTTTCAGCGGAGACGGAATCTGCGTTTCCACGCCTGCCGGAAGCACCGCATACAATTACTCGCTCGGAGGCGGCATCGTCGACCCGAGACTGAATCTCCTTCAGGTTGCACCGATTGCACCGATTAATACGGTCGCTTACCGCTCGTTTACTTCGAGCCTGCTGCTTCCTGCCAACGATAAACTGTCCATCATACCGTGTGATGACGATCACAGAACGCTCAGCATCGTGGCGGACGGCTATGCAGTTGATTACGAGCGCATTATCAAAATCGAACTTTCCCTTTCCCGCAAAAAAGTTAACCTGATTCGTTTCGAATACAGCAACTTCTGGGAAAAAGCGAAATCAAAATTCTTATAGAAAAGGTACCTTATGTCAGAATTCAAATATATTGTAACCGCGGAAGATGTGAAAAGAAACCTTTCGGTAAAGCAGCTTGTCCGCAGCAATTTCACATTTTCCTCCCGCCTCATGACCAAACTCAAGCAGAATCATCTTGTGTCACTGAACGGCGGCGATGTGCAGTGGTGGATAGCACCGGTCGAAGGAGATGTCATCAGCATCCTGCTTCCCGAAGAAAAGAGCGATTTTCCGCCTGAGGACATTCCGATTTCGGCAGTTTATGAGGATGATGACCTCCTTGTGATAAACAAACAGCCCGGCGTTGTCGTCCACCCGACCAAAGGCAAGCCCTGTCATACGATTGCAAACGGTCTTATGAAAAAAATGCTTGATGAGGGTAAGAGCTATAAAATACGGTTTGTAAACCGCCTGGATATGAACACATCCGGGCTTCTTATCGTTGCAAAAAACAGCCACGCACAGGACAGTCTCACCAAACAGATGAATGCCGAGGCACGCGGCCTGCATAAGAAATATAAGGCGATTGTGGTTGGCGAAATGCCTGAGGACAGCGGCACGATTGATCTGCCGCTTGGCAGACCCGATGAAAATGAAGTGGAACGCTGGGTGCTGCCTGTCGAAAAAGGCGGCTATCCGTCCGTTACACATTACAAGGTTCTTGACCGTTTCGGCGGTTATTCCTTAGTCGAGCTGGAACTTGAAACGGGCCGCACGCACCAGATTCGCGTCCACCTTTCCTACATCGGTTATCCGATTTTAGGCGACCACCTGTACTGTCACGGCGACCCGTTTGAATATCGCAGAATTCACGGCGATCCTCGCTATGCCAAGGATTACAATCCGGAATGCGGTCAAGGCGGTAAGGAAATCGTTTCCGACCTCATCGACCGTCAGGCTCTGCACGCTTTTTCGCTCACTTTAAGACACCCGGTCAGCGACAAAGAACTTCACCTTGAAGCACCGCTGCCTGCGGATATGCAGACGGTGATTGAAAGATTGAAAACACACCAGCCAAAAACTTCTTGTAATTCAATAGTTTTTGCTGAAATTCCATAAAAACTATTGTGTTTTTAATATTTATTTGCCGATTTTCTTTAAAAACTTCTGCACGCGCTCTCCGTCCGTATCGGATGGATATACCTTATTTCCGCGCTTCATATACGCATCCGAGCCGCCTGCCAGCACAAGCACGCAGTTTTCCATTCCTTCTGCCTTCTTAAGAGCCGTATAGACAGCAGTATCACGGTCTGTGATAATCTCCGCCTTTTCCTTATGGTCGATATAGCTGAGAATTTCGCCACAAATCTTATTAATATCTTCCATTCCCGGGTCAAGCTCTGTAATTACCACGAAATCCGCGTATTTCTCGGCGATTTCTCCGGCTTCCTTTCTGCGGTTGAATGCCTTGCCGCCGACGCAGCCGAACACAAATCCGACCTTGCGGTCAGGATACTGCTTCTTTACATAATCAAACAGCACCTGATAACTCATTTTATTATGCGCATAGTCCACGATAACATCTACGGAATCCTTAAGGCGATAGGTTTCCATTCTGCCCATTACCTTGACCGTTTCCAGTCCTTCGCGTATTATTTCCGTCGGCACGCCAAGCGATGCGGTCACCGCGATTGCAGCAAGCGCGTTATAAGCATTATACGCACCGCCGATATTTACCGTAAACTCTTCTGTCTTGCCGAAAAGCTCAGCCTTCAGCAGAAGCCATCCCTGTTTTTCGTCCACAGAAATGCCGTAAACATCCGGTTTTCTGTCTCCCACCTTCTTCATGCCGAAGGTAACCGTTTTTTCACAGTTTTGCTCGGCGAATGCCAGCGTTCTCTCCATATATACAGGATCCATGTCCAGATTTACGCATCCGATGCGGCTCTGCGTGAAGATTTTCAGCTTGGAAGTGAAATAGTCCTCCATGTCCTTATGCTCGGCATCCGAGATATGGTCTCTCGATATGTTCGTAAACGCACATGCTTCATAGTTCAGGTCGAGAGTCCGATCGTATTTCAGCGCCTGCGAAGAAACCTCCATCGCCAGATATTCACATCCGTTTTTCACGCAGTTATCCAGTATTCGGTGAAGTTCGATCGTTTCGGGAGTCGTAAGCTTATATGCTTTCTCCTTGTGGCAGCCGTCATAGGTATAGATGCCCGAAGAAAAACCGATTTCCCTGCCGCAATGGATGTCAAGGATTGCTTTAATCATGCTTGTCGTTGTTGACTTTCCTTTCGTCCCCGTAACACCAATCAATTTCATCTTGTCCCAGCTCCGGTCAAAAAAGAAGGCGGAAATCTTTGAAATGGCTCTTCGCATGTTGTTTACAACAATGTATGGAACTGCTGCAAGTTCGGCATCCGCTTTGCAGGCCTCGTGAACCTTTGAACCCATCTCGCATACAAATGCAGCGGCACCTTTTGCAAGGGCATCTTTCAGATATTCTTCCTTAAACCCCGCACCTTTGCAGATAAAAAGCGTCCCCTCGCCCGCTTCCAGCGAATTGTAGGTAATATCCTTAATCGGTATATCAAAATCGGCAGAGTCGGAATTGTCGCCGGCGCGAAGCTCCGACTCCGCAAGCATATTCAAAAAATCAGTTAACTTTTTCATAAGTATTCTCCTGTTTTATTTATACAATCTGTTTCTATAATATCACAATCACTGCTATTTTTCCATCAGTTCCCGGATAATATTCTCTGCGGTTTTTCCCACTTCGGTAAAGTTCATGTTCGGAATATACATGTCTTCCACCATCAAGTGCCTTGTTTTGGCATTCTCGAGGCATTTTATTGCTTTCTCGAGCAAAATATCAAATTCCTCGCCCAGGCTTTCGATAAGCGGCGCGTTTTTTTCGATGCTGACGGCATCCATATAGTCACCCAGGTCAATAAGATAGATTTCCGGCAGTAAGAAAACGGTCTCCCCGCTGCTTTCCTCTTCCGTGAAAATTTCCCATGGTTCGATGTCGTGATATTCGTTCACCGTCGTAAAAGCAATTTTGAGTTCCGGAATGATAAGATGGTCGATTTTTTCCTCCGGGCAGACGGAGCAGTAGAACGATTCAACATCGAAACCGCGATAGATTGCCCCCTCTTTTATAATCGTCATAAGGCTGCTGTTGGCATATCCGACCGGTGCGTTGATGATATAGACTTTTTTCATGTTCCGAAAAAGCGTCTCCGGATAAGAAATCACACCGTTTGCGGTTATCGCACTCGCAAATCGCTTCCGTTCTCTTCCCGGTCTCAGGGAGATGTCGTATGTGCTGTATTCCCTGTCTACAATATCTGCGGCCGCTTTGTATATTTCGCTGTATTCAATTGCCTTGTCATATACCCCTTCCAGGCTCCGAAATACGCTTTTGGCGGCGTTTAAGTAGTTATACGCAATCTTATACCACTCCGAGCATTCCTCGTTTAAATCTATGATTTCTTCCTTATTTGTTTTAATTCCTTCTTCGTTCCAATACTCCCCAAGGTTTACAATGCGGTCAACCGCACCCGGCGTTATTGGGTCTGTCATGTGAGGACTCGTTCCGTCTATCAACGCGATGCTTCTGTCTGTCAAAACAACCCCGTCCAGGGAGTTTTCGTCTGCGGAGCAATGAAGATAATCGATATTCTCACCCAGGTCTGCGAAGTGAGCACCGATTTTTTTCATAAAGGTTGACTTGCCGCTGCCCGGACCACCCTTAATGCATATAATCTTCTTTGCTTCTCTCTGTCCCAAAATATACCTATAATACGAAAAAAATCCCAGCGGTGTATTATTACCGGGGAAATAATGTCTTTCAACGGACAAAGTATTACCTCCTTCAACACAATTTTGTGCAAGTTATATACCTAACTGCTTTATATTATGCGAAAGAGGTAATTTTGTTCTCAATAGTTATTCATTCTTGTCAGCAGGCTCTGTTGGCTCTGCCGTTTCAGTCGGCTCAGTCGGCTCTTCCGGAGTTTCCTGCGGCTGCCCCGGTGCTTGTTCGTACACGCTGTAGGTTGTCTCAACCGTATTGTCCGTCGGTGCACTCGGGAAAACAACAACAAGTCTTTCGGTAAGGAGTTCATAGAAAGCTGCCTTCGAAACATATACATATTCGTACACAAAAATCGCAGGAAGTGCCGCAATCAGAGAAGCAATGACTGCAAAGAATCCGGAATCCGGAAAGAGCGCAATGATCAATCCTGTAGGAATGGATGCAAGCAGTGCCCAGCCAATAAAGGTAAGTTCCAGGTAAAACAATCTTCCTTTGTTGCCCATCATCAAGCGTTTGCTTTCTTCTACGCACTGCGTAACCGAATAGTCCGGGTTGTCAGCAAGAATATAAAATGCCTGACTGTATCTATAACCGGCTACAATTCCGGGAACAATAAACAGCAGCGTCCAAAGAAAGACTTTAATGCCTATGAGAAGCTGCAGCAGGAACGCTTTGACAAAAAAGCTGAATCCTTCAAAGTTCAGCGAATAGTCGACCCTCTTTGTTCTGAAGAAAGTAAGCAGAAGCATCGTAAATCCAAGCGTAAATGCTCCGCCCACAAGGAAATCATATATACTTCCACCATAGTTAACCGATGGGTAATTAATATAGCTGTCGTTAGGGAGTCCGAAGCTTACATATACTTCTCTTGTATCATAACTAAATACATAAGAAAGCACCTGTCCCACTCCGTTTGTCAGCAGATAAAATATCAGTGTAGCTGCAAACATCGGCTTCCAATATCCTTTAAGTGCATTTCGTGCGATTTCTCTTATCTTCCAAGCCGGTTCTAAAATAATATGATTATTCATTTTCCCCAATATCCTCTCTCTCTTTCAATTTACAATATATTATACTCCCTTTTTCTTACAAATTCAATGAATAGTTATGATATTATTCCCTTGACAAAAATATATTTTAGTTATAATATATCATTATTGCTAGGGGAGCTTTTGCTGAGATTTACCGAAATATGCAGGATGTCCCGCTTTCGGATAAACCCTCATAACCTGACCCGGTTAATGCCGGCGTAGGGAAGCATCATCGTATATGAAACGGTTCCCCTCCCATTATTTTTTGAGGAGGTTTTTTTATGTCACAAATCGAAACAAACAAAATGGGCAGACGCCCAATCTACTGCCTTGTACTCTGTGCCGTTTTAATGGCACTATCCTTCGTGCTTGGTATGATAAAAATCATTCCGATGCCTTACGGCGGCTCCATTACCATGTTCAGCATGCTGGCTGCAACGCTGGCGGGCTATTTCTGCGGTCCTAAATGGGGCCTTGCTTCCGGTGTGGCTTTAGGGCTTTTAAACCTGATCATTGACCCGGTTATCCTTTTCCCTATGCAGGTGGTTCTCGATTACATACTTGCTTTTGGCTGCCTTGGACTTTCGGGCTTATTCTCCAATAAAAAGCATGGCCTCTATGTCGGATATCTTGTCGCAATACTTGGCAGATTCTGCTGTTCCTTCCTTTCCGGTTTTCTCTTCTTCGGAGAATATGCACCGGAGGGCATGAACCCTGTCTGGTACAGTTTCCTTTACAATATCTTTTACATCGGCGGAGAAGGCGTGCTCACGCTGATTGTACTGGCACTTCCGCCGGTTAAGAACACGATTTACCGTCTGAAAGCAGAACATTTTGCATAAAGCACTGTACAAACAAGGCTGCCAGCATCAATTGCGGGCAGCCTCTTTCTTATTTACCTTGATATTCGTATGTAGTTTTGTTCAGGAATGCCTTCATGCCTTCCTTCTGGTCTTCTGTGCCGAAGCATACGCCGAAACCTTCTGCTTCGAGTGCACATCCGCTGAAGAGGTCAAGGTGATATCCTTTGTTAATGAGTGTCTTGCAAGCCATAACAGCAACCGGTGCGTTTGAAGCAATCTTCTTTGCAAGGGTCTCTACTGTCGGCAGCAGTTCTTCCGGTTCCACAACCTTCTGTACAAGACCCATTCTGAGTGCTTCGTCAGCCTTGATATTCTGAGCTGTGAGAATAAGCATTGCCGCATTTCCCGGCCCTACGATCTTCGAAAGTCGCTGTGTTCCGCCAAATCCCGGTGTGATTCCAAGGCCTGCTTCCGGCTGTCCGAATACAGCCTTTGCGGAAGCAATTCGGAAATCGCATGCCATTGCAAGTTCACATCCGCCGCCAAGCGCAAATCCGTTGATTGCTGCGATTACCGGCTTTTCAGTCTTTTCGATGAAGTTCATAACTCTGTGGCCTTTCTGTGCGAATCTCTTGCCTTCTACAGGATTAAGCGTTGACATCTCAGCAATGTCAGCTCCCGCTACGAATGATCTGCCTTCACCTGTTACGATGACACATCTTACCTCATCCTCTTTGTCGATAACATTGAATACATCGAAAAGTTCGTCAAGAACCGTCGAGTTAAGTGCATTCAGTGCCTCCGGTCTATTAATGGTAACTGTTGCTACTCTGTCTTTCACTTCGTACTTAATTGTGTGATACATTTCTCTTTTCCTTTCTTTTTTGCAGAAAATATTCTGTTAATAGTTTAACACCTTTGGCAGATATAATCAAGAGTGTGCTATGTTTTTATTCCAAAACAGGCTCCCGATTTCGGGAGCCTGAATGAATCCATGTTTTAATTAAACAATCGAATTAGATTAATCCGCCAACGGATACGAATAACGGTGCAAATACAACTGCAACGATCGTCATAAGCTTGATTAAGATGTTGATGGACGGACCGGAAGTATCCTTGAACGGATCGCCTACCGTGTCGCCTACAACTGCAGCTTTGTGAGGTTCGGAACCCTTGCCGCCGAAGTGACCTTCTTCGATGTATTTCTTAGCGTTATCCCAAGCACCACCTGCGTTTGCCATCATGATAGCAAGAAGCACGCCTGAGGAGAGTGCACCGCCGAGCATTCCGCCGAGTGCTGCAGGTCCTAAGATGAGACCAACTGCAAGCGGAGAGACGATAGCCATAATACCTGGAACAACCATCTCTTTCAAAGCAGCCTTTGTGGAAATATCTACGCAGTTAGCATAGTCCGGCTTCGAAGTTCCTGCCATGATTCCTGCATCGGATCTGAACTGTCTTCTAACTTCTTCAATCATCTGATTAGCAGCTTTTCCTACAGAATTCATAGTCATAGCGGAGAACAAGAACGGAAGCATAGCACCGATGAATAATCCGATGATTACGATAGGGCTGAGCAAATCGATTGTTGTAAGACTCGTAACTTCAGCATAGGAAGCAAACAGAGCCAGTGCTGTAAGAGCAGCAGAACCGATTGCAAAACCTTTACCGATCGCAGCGGTTGTGTTACCTACGGAGTCAAGCTTGTCTGTGATATCTCTTACTTCGTGAGGAAGCTCTGACATTTCTGCGATACCGCCGGCATTGTCGGAAACAGGACCGTAAGCGTCAACTGCAACCGTCATGCCTGTAGTGGAAAGCATACCTACTGCAGAAAGTGCAATACCGTATAAACCTGCAACAGAGAAAGCAACATATACGCCAACGCAGATTAAGAGGATTGGCCATAATGTGGACATCATTCCAACTCCGAGGCCACTGATGATTGTGGTTGCAGCACCTGTCTGAGACTGGTCAGCAATTTTCTGAACTGATTTATAGTCACCGGAAGTATAAACTTCTGTAATCTTACCGATTGCAATACCTACAACAAGGCCGGCAATGATAGCAATTGCATATGTGTAGTCGCCGAGCATTGTCTTGGAAAGGATAACGGTAGCGATGATAACGATAATTCCGCTTACGTATGTTCCCATATTTAAAGCAGATGCAGGGTTTCCACCATCTTTTCCTCTGACGATCATGATACCGATTACGGAAGCAAGAATACCGATAGCGGAAATGATTAACGGGAATACAGCTGCCGTAGCTGTTGAGAATACAGCAGTTTCATCTGCGTTTGCAACAGCAACTGCTGCAAGAGTGATAGCAGAAATGATAGAACCTGCATAAGATTCGAATAAGTCGGAACCCATACCTGCAACGTCACCTACATTGTCGCCTACGTTATCTGCGATAACTGCAGGGTTACGAGGGTCGTCTTCAGGGATTCCTGCTTCAACCTTACCTACAAGGTCAGCACCAACGTCAGCTGCCTTCGTGTAGATACCGCCGCCTACTCTTCCGAATAATGCCATGGAAGAAGCCCCGAGACCGAAGCCTGTAACGCATTCAACAACTGTTGCAAGGTCAAGCACACATACAACCACGCCGAGTCCGAAAAGACCGAGGCCGGATACACAAAGACCCATAACCGCACCGGATCTGAACGCAATCTTGAGAGCCTTGTTCATTCCGGATTCTCTTGCTGCGTTTGCAGTTCTTACGTTTCCGAGTGTTGCAACCTTCATGCCGAAGAAACCTGCAAGTACGGAAAGGAGTGCGCCGAACACATAAAGAACAGCGGTTATCCAGTTAATGCAAATACCGATTAATAAGAATAACACAACAATAACGATAGCCATTGTCTTGTATTCTCTTCTCAGGAACGCCATAGCACCTTCTCTGATGTAGCCGGCGATTTCCTTCATCCTGTCTGTACCTTCGTCAGCTTTCTTGATCCATGCAGCTAAGCAGAATGCTACGATAAGACCAATGACAGCTGCGATGACAGCAAAATACTTTGTCATAACGTAATACCTCCTACTCACTAACGCCGAATAAGAGGCACATTATGTACCTCTTGCCGTAAGTGAAATATAATAAATAAAAATTAAAAACGAATTAATTTCGTGTATCAATTACCCAAACAGAGTAACGATAACAAGGGAAAGAACTACGAAAAGAACAGCGCCTACGGTAGTTACTTTCTCTAAAATGGCTTCATAGCCTTTGCTCTTCTTCTTGCCGAATAACTGTTCCGCTCCGCCTGCGATGGAACCGGATAATCCTGCACTGTTACCGGATTGAAGCAGTACACTGGCGATCAAAACGATACTTGCTAATGCCAGCAAAACCATCAATAAAGTCTTCATCTTTTACCTCCTCGTATTATAACTTGTTAATTGTACCACAGTATCTATGCTAAAATCAAGTTAAAAGTTTACAATTTCAATAAATTTTAACGGCTCAAGACTTGCTCCGCCTACAAGCGCACCGTCGATTTCTTCCATATTTAGAATTTCCGACGCATTCTCCGGCTTTACGCTTCCGCCGTATTGAATCACAATCTTGTCCGCCGTCTCTTCATCATAGATTTCTTCAAGCTCATCCCGGATAACTTTGCACATATGGTTTGCCTGAATCGGCGTTGCTGTTCTTCCCGTTCCGATTGCCCAAATCGGCTCGTAAGCAATAACAACTTTCGCCGCGTCTTCTGCCGGGATTCCTTCCATTGCGTTTGCGACCTGCTCAGCAACCAGTTTGTCCTGATAATTGTGTTCTCTCTGATAAAGGTTTTCCCCTACACAGATAACCGGTGTGATTCCCGCCTCAAGCAGTGCCTTTGCTTTGCGATTCACCGTTTCATCGGATTCATTGAAATACTGGCGTCTTTCAGAATGCCCGACAATACAATATTCCACGCCGATTTCCCGGAGCATCGGAACGGATATTTCACCTGTAAAAGCACCCTCTCGCTCGTAGTGAACGTTTTGTGCGCCGAGACAGATTCCGGTCCCTTTGAATTCTTCCGCAAGAGCCGCAAGCTGCGTGAAAGGAGCAAAAATCGCGACCTTTACATCACTTGACTGATAATTTTTTTTAAATTCCCGTGCAAACGCCCTTGCCTCTGCAGTGGTTTTGTACATCTTCCAATTTCCCGCAATAAAAGGATAACGCATCTTTTACCTCTCTCTTATTTCACAAATTCTTTCAAATACTTCAGTGTACGAATCAATTGGCATGTATAACTCATCTCATTATCATACCATGCAACCACCCTTACCTCATAAATGTGCGTGCCACACTGCTGTGCAAGCGTCTGCGTTGCATCAAACAGTGAGCCGTAACTCATACCTATAATATCAGAGCTTACAAGTTCTTCTTCGGTATAACCGAAAGATTCGTTTGCAGCCGCCTTCATTGCCTCATTAATCCCTTCAACCGATACGGAGTCCGTCATATCTTTCAGCGTTGCGTCCAGAATTGTAATCGAGCCTGACGGTACCGGAACACGCTGCGCCGAACCGATGAGCTTTCCGTCCAGTTCCGGAATGACAAGTCCGATTGCTTTCGCCGCCCCTGTCGAGTTCGGAACGATATTGATTGCGCCTGCCCTTGCTCTTCTGAGGTCGCCTTTTCTGTGCGGTCCATCAAGGAGCATCTGGTCGCCTGTATAAGCATGAATCGTAGTCATAAAGCCCGTGCGAACCTCTCTGTAGTCGTTCAGAGCCTTTGCCATCGGCGCAAGGCAGTTTGTCGTGCAGGACGCACCGGAAACAATGTTATCCTCCGCCGTCAAAGTCTCATGGTTAACGCCGTAAACAATGGTCGGAAGGTCGTTCCCCGCAGGAGCGGAAATCAGCACCTTCTTTGCTCCGGCATCGATATGCGCCTGGGATTTTGCTTTTGAAGTATAAAATCCCGTACATTCCAAAACGACATCGATGTCGAGGTCTTTCCATGGCAGATTCTTCGCATCGGCTTCCTTATATACCGGAATCTTATGCCCGTCAACGCTTATGGAGTTTTCGTCGCAGACAACTTCATGACCGCGATAAGCACCCTGCGAACTGTCGTATTTGAGAAGATGTGCAAGCATCCTAGGTTCTGTCAGGTCATTGATTGCAACAACTTCCATATCTTTATCTTCAAAAATCTGTCTGAATGCAAGTCTGCCGATTCTGCCGAAGCCGTTAATCGCTACTCTTACCATAGAAAATACCTCCTTAAAATCGCAAATCGTTCTTCTTATTTATCCTCTATCACCGCTACACCCGGAAGCACCTTGCCCTCCAGGAATTCCAAAGATGCGCCGCCGCCTGTGGAAATGTGAGTCATCTTGTCTTTGAGGCCAAACTGCTCGCATGCAGCTGCGGAATCGCCTCCGCCGATAATCGTTACCGCATCGGATTCAGCAAGTGCCTCGGCAACCTTCTTCGTGCCGTTCTCAAAGTTCGGCATTTCGAATACGCCCATCGGGCCGTTCCATACAACCGTCTTTGCATTCTTCACCGCTTCGGTAAACAGCTTCACGGATTCAGGTCCGATATCCATTCCCATCCTGTCTTTCGGCATGTTTTCTTTTGCATATACTGCAAATTCTGTATCATTTTTAAATTCCTTCGCACATACCGCATCAACCGGCAAAAGAATTTTTACGCCGGTTTTCTCTGCTTCTGCCAGAAGTTCCTTCGCGAGTTCAATATTATCCGCGTCCAAAATCGAAGTTCCGATTTCATATCCCTGCGCCTTGAAGAAGGTGTAAGCCATTCCTCCGCCGATAATCAGAGAGTCTACCTTCTTAAGCAGGTTCTTGATAACCGGAATCTTGTCGCCGACTTTTGCGCCGCCCATGATTGCCACGAACGGACGAGCAGGGTTTTCGAGCGCATCTCCGAGGAATTTTACTTCTTTTTCAATCAGAAAGCCCGAAACGCACGGAAGATAATCCGCGATTCCCGCTGTGGACGCATGTGCACGGTGAGCCGTTCCGAAAGCGTCGTTTACAAAAATATCTCCGAGCGATGCCAGTTCCTTCGCAAAATCCGCACCGTTCTTGGTTTCTTCTTTACGGAATCTGACATTTTCAAGAAGCATAACTTCGCCGTCTTTGAGTGCGTTTGCCGCCTCTTTCACCTTTTCATCAACCACGAGGTCAGATGCCGCGAAAATAACTTTTTCGCCGAGAAGCTCGGTCAGTCTTTCCGCAACCGGTGCAAGCGTAAATTCTTTCTTCGGCTCGCCTTCCGGTCTTCCGAGGTGGGACATCAGTATTACCCTCGCTCCATGCTCTCTTAAATAGTTGATGGTCGGGAGTGCCGAAACGATACGGATGTCGTCTGTGATTCTGCCTTCTTTAAGCGGTACATTGAAATCGCATCTTACGAGCACTCTTTTGCCTTTTACTTCAATATCTTTGATTGTTTTTTTCATAATTGATCTCCTCTTAAATAATTTCGTTATGTATCTATTCTCGAGGATTATTTGCAGTCTACTTCGTGCATATGCTTCAGCATGTTGAGCAGATTGCTGGAATATCCGAATTCATTGTCATAGTATGCGATGAGCTTGAAGAAATGGTCATTCAGCTCGATTGTCTGTCTGGAGTCGAAAATGGATGTGCAAGGGTCTCCCACGAAGTCGCCGGAAACAACCTCATCATCTACATATTCCAAAACACCCTTGAGGTAGGTTTCGGAAGCTTCTTTGATTCTCTGTCTGAGTTCCGGTCCGCTTGTCGGTGTGTTGAGAACAACGTTTACATCGATAACGGAAACATCCGCTGTCGGAACTCTGTATGAAATACCTGTCATTTTGCCTTTAAGAGAAGGAATTACAAGACCTACTGCCTTTGCTGCGCCTGTTGTTGACGGAATTACATTGCCGAATACGCTGCGGCCTGTTCTCCAGTCCTTGAGTGATTTCGCATCAACAACTTTTTGTTTTGCGGTAGCCGCATGAATCGTGGACATAAGTCCTTCTTTGATTCCGTAGTTATCTTCGATAACCTTCATGAGCGGTGCGAGACAGTTTGTAGTACAGGATGCATTGGAAACAACCTTCATATCCGAATTATATTCGTTATGATTTACGCCGTATACAAATGTCGGAGTATCCTTATCCTTTGCCGGTGCGGAAATGATAACATGCTTGGCACCTGCTTCAATGTGATCCATCGCTTTTTCCGTTGTTACATATGCACCGGTACAGTCGATTACATAATCAACGCCTGCTTCCTTCCACGGAATTTCGGATGCATCCGAGAACGAATATACATCAACATGCTTTCCGTCTATGTAAATTCCGGACTGGTCATGGTCAAGACTCTTTGGAAATCTTCCGAAAATCGTATCATACTTAAGCATGTAAACCATGTATTCAAGGTCCGCATTTCTTAAGTTGATTGCCCTGATTTCAATTTCCGGCATATCCATTGCGGCACGGATTACTACCCTGCCAATTCTGCCAAAACCGTTAATACCTACTCTAATCGCCATTTCTTTCTCCTCCTAAAAACATTCCTGTTGACAATGTTTATATTATATTGTATTTTTATGTATTTTAATATCTTCTCCGTTTCGATGAAGATAAGATATTCATGCCCTCTCTGTACTTTGCCACGGTACGGCGCGAAATTTCAATTCCTTTTTGGCTGAGAATTTCCACCATGTCCTGATCGCTGTACGGCTTCTTCGGGTCTTCGCTTTCCACGATTTCCTTAATGAAAGTCTTAATGCTGTTTGAAGACATTCCCTCTCCGCCTGCGCCCGTAACACCGCTCGAGAAGAAATATTTAATCTCAAAAACCCCTCTCGGAGTCTGCATGTACTTACCGTTTATGGAACGGCTGACCGTGGATTCGTGGATATTTAACGCTTCTGCTACTTGTTTCAGCGTCAAGGTCTTTAAATATTTCGGACCCTTGTCCAAAAATTCTTTCTGATACTCGACAACCGAAGCAACGACGTTATATATCGTCTGTCTTCTTTGCTCGATGCTCTTAATCAGCCACATTGCAGAGTTGTACTTATCGCTGAGGTACTTCGAAAGTTCCGCATCCTCGGAGGCCTTCTTTGCAAGGCTCATATAATAGGAACTTACCATCAGCCTCGGGATTGTGCCTTCGTTTGTTACGACCTGATATTCCCCGTCGACCTTTTCGACAACCACATCCGGAACGACATACTTCACCGTTTCTCCCGATGAAAAGCGTCTGCCCGGCTTCGGCTCCAGTGTCCGGATGAGGTCCGTAATCATTTGTACCTGTGCAACCGTCAGCCCGGTTTCCTTCGAAACCTTGCTGAGTTTATTTTCTCCGATATCCTCCAAATGATGTAAAATAATATATTCTACCGAATCCTCAAGCAGCCCCTTGGATGCGAGCTGCAGAATCAAGCATTCCTTGAGCGTTCTGGCACCCACCCCCGCAGGTTCAAATGTCTGAATGACATCGAGAATTTTCTCAACATGTTCCTCCGACACTTTAAACATCTTCGCGACTTTCGGAAGTTCGGATGTAAGATATCCATTTTCGTCTATCGACTCGATAAGATACCTTCCGATTTTCATGTCATCGCCCTTGAGCTTTGAAAAGGTAAGCTGAAGAAGAAGGTAATCCTCCAAAGTTTCTTCCTTACTCACAAACTGCTCAAACGTAGGCTCATCATTATCCTTGCGATGTTCCCACTGCTTGTAGCTGATATCGTCATACTCCGCTTCTTTTACTTTTTCGCGCAAGTCAAAATCAGCTTCCTCCGCTTCTTTCTTATCCAAAGACTCGGATTTGGAAACCTCCTGTTCTCTGTCCCGTCTGTCCTCTCCTGCCTCGTACTCCAAAACAGGATTCTGCATAAGTTCCTCCTGAACGTAATTTTCAAGCTCCTGCGAGTTAAACTGCAGAATCTGGATTGCCTGAATCAGTTCCGGAGTCATCGTCAATTTTTGGGACTGTTCAATTGTTAAATCATAACCAAGTTTCACTAATACACCTCAAAAGTTGTCCTCAAAAAATCTTTTATGCAAATATTATACCAAATCCGTTTCGTTATTTCAAGCCCGGGAAACCTAATTGACGCAAAGCTTCGAACAAAATGATGTTTGCCGAATTTGCAAGGTTAAAAGAGCGCAGCCTCGTATCCGCGCTCATCGGAATCCTTATGGCACTCTCTTCGTGCTCCGCAATGAAATCCCTCGGAAGCCCAGCCGTTTCCTTGCCGAAAAGGAACATGTCACCGTCACGGTATGCAGGCTCCGTATAAATATGCCCACCCTTTGTCGTTGCAAGAAAAAGCCGGTGCGATCCGTCACCGTATTTTTCCATGAAATCATCGAGACTTTCGTGCACTTCAAGCTCCACATACGGCCAGTAATCAAGCCCTGCCCGTTTAAGGCTTTTGTCATCTATGTTAAATCCGAGCGGTTTCACAAGATGAAGCACCGTGTTGGTTGCGGCACATGTTCTTGCAATATTCCCCGTGTTTGGCGGTATTTCCGGCTCAACGAAAACGATGTGTAATGACATTTTGTTACCTCTTTTCTTTTTTTATAAATGAATCCAAAAACTATAATAACAAAAATTTCAAAAAAAGAAAGACAAATTCGAAGAAATGTTATATAATTCTCTCATTGCAATCTTTCGCACGGAGGAACAGAAATGAAAAAAATTAAAGTCGGCATTTTGGGTTATGGCACCGTCGGAAGCGGTACCCATGAAATCCTGACAAAAAACCATGATTTAATTCAGAAGCGCACCGGCGTTTCGGTTGAAGTCGTACGAATACTCAGAAGGAAGCCTTCCGACTCTCACCTTTTTACGGATGACCCGGATGTTATTCTGAACGACCCGGATATTGATTTAATTGTAGAAGTTATCGGCGGAATCGAGCCCGCTGCCTCTTTCATGTTGACAGCGATGAAAAACGGCAAACATGTCGTAACAGCAAACAAGGCTGCAGTCGCTGCAAATTATAAGACACTTACGGAAACCGCCGAGGAAAACGGCGTTGATTTTCTCTTCGAAGCTGCGGTTGCAGGCGGAATCCCCGTTCTCACCGCGATCCAAAATCCGCTTCAGGGGAATAATTTCCTTGAAGTTATGGGAATTTTGAACGGAACCACAAACTACATCCTGACAAAAATGACCGAGGACGGCGCAAGCTATGCAGATGTGCTGAAGGACGCGCAGGAAAAAGGCTTTGCCGAAGCAGACCCGACCGCAGATGTGGAAGGTCTGGATGCAGCAAACAAACTTTCCATACTGATTGCACTGCTTTTTGACAAATACATCGCACCTTCCGATATTCCTACAACCGGAATTTCGAAGATTACGGCAGACGATATCAAGTCCGCTGCTTCCGAGGGCTGCAAAATCAAACTTATCGGTCATGCATACCTTGAAGACGGCGAAGTAAAGGCGAGCGTTGCTCCGGAAAGACTTCCGCTTTCTCACCCGCTCAGCGGAGTCAGCAATGAATTCAATGCGGTATATGTTACCGGCGACATGGTTGGCGAGCTGATGTTTTACGGCAGAGGTGCAGGCGCACTCCCTACCGGCAGTGCTGTTGTCGGCGATATAATTAATGTAGCTAAAAAATTAAAATAAAAATCACTTATCACACAGGAGGAAAAAATGAGTTTATACAAGCAGTGGGTTGACCTCATGGAAGGTCAGACCGAAGAAACTTTTGAAGCGTTTTGGGAAGAATACAGCGGAACCGAAACGAGAATTTACGAAAACATCTTAGAAAACAAGGATGTGCACCTTGCAGGCAAGTTCAGCGAACTCGTTGAGAAGTTCGAAGCAAACCCTGTTATTTTCATGGGCTTCCTCGACGGCATCCAGACAAGCCTGAACAACCCTTTCGATTTAGAGAAGATCGACGAAAATTCAGATATAGACCTCGATGTTGATTTTGAAAAGCTTTTCTTCAACATGTTAAAGGCAGAAGCGGAATATCTCTACACGCTTCCGCAGTGGGAAAACATCCTTTCCGAAGAAAAAATGATTGAAATCATCAAGGACTACAAGCGTTCCAAGACGGTTCACAAAGAAAAAGAGCCGGGCAGAAACGACCCGTGTCCTTGCGGCAGCGGCAAGAAATATAAGAAATGCTGCGGTGCTAATAAATAAGCTAAACGATAAAAAAAGTTGTACTTTCAGGCAATGCTGCGTGAAGTACAACTTTTTCTTTATTATTCAATAAACATCGCATCCCCGTAACTGAAAAACCGGTACTTCTCTTCCACCGCAATCCGATAGACTCTCAATATATCTTCGCGGTTATATAGTGCAGATATGAGCATGAGAAGCGTTGACTTCGGCAGATGGAAGTTCGTAATCAGTGCACCGATAATTTTGAATTCATATCCCGGGTAAATGAAAATCCCCGTTGAGCCGTGTCCTGCCTTCACAAGGTATTTACCGCGCTCTTCATCATAAGCGGCCGCGCTTTCGACGGTTCGGGTTGAAGTGGTTCCTACGGACACAATTCTGCCGCCGGCTTTAATTGTATCGTTGATGGTCTTGGCGGTGTCTTCGTCGATAAAATATTCCTCGAAATGCATATGATGCTCTTCGATATTTTCAACCTTAACCGGGCGGAAGGTTCCGATTCCCACATGAAGCGTTACATAAGCAAGTTTCACGCCTTTTGCCTTTGCTTTTTCAAGCAGCTCCGGCGTAAAGTGAAGTCCTGCTGTAGGCGCAGCAACAGAGCCTTCGTTTTTTGCATACACGGTCTGGTATCTGTCCTTATCCTCAGAATTGTTGTCGCGTTCAATATACGGAGGAAGCGGCATCTTCCCAAGTTCTTCGAGCCGTTCAAGAAAAATCCCTTCGTACTCGAATTCCACAATTCGAGTGCCATCCTCACCGTAATCCTTTACAACCGCACGAAACAGTTTATCATCGGAAAAGGAGACCGCATCTCCCGGCTTCAGTCTCTTCCCCGGTCTCACCATAGTTTCCCATGTATCGCCTTCGATTCGCTTAATCAGCAAAAACTCAATATTTGCGTCCGTCCCTTCCTTCCTGCCGTACAGCCTTGCCGGTAAAACCTTGGAGTTATTCAAAACAAGGCAGTCCCCCGCCTTCAGATAATCAAGAATATCATAAAAGTGCTTATGCTCCACTTCTCCCGAATTACGGTGAACAACCATAAGTCTTGAAAAATCCCTCTTTTCTGCCGGAGTCTGTGCAATCAGTTCCTGCGGCAGCTCGTAATCAAAATCATTAATGTGCATTCTTTATTCTTCGGTTTCCTCTTCTTCGCGCGGCTGAAGCCCCATGTGCTTATACCCTGCCGGTGAAACCATTCTTCCTTTCTGTGTACGATAAAGCAGCCCGGTCTGAATCAGATAAGGCTCGTAAACATCCTCAATCGTAACACGCTCTTCCCCGATGGAAGCAGCAATCGTATCGATTCCCACCGGACCTCCGTTAAAGCGTTCAATAATACCGCTGAGGATTTCCCTGTCCAGTCTTTCAAGACCAAGCTCATCTACACCGAGTGCCTCAAGTGCCTCTCGTGTAATTTCCATATCTATTATACCATTTCCTTTCACCTGTGAAAAGTCCCTGATTCGTTTCAGCATGCGGTTTGCCACACGCGGAGTTCCGCGAGAGCGCTTCGCCATTTCGACAAGTGAATCCTCGTCTGCCGTCACACCTAGAATCCGTGCAGTTCTCCGTATAATCTCCGTAAGTTCTTCCACCGTATAAAGCTCGAACTTGCTGATAACTCCAAACCGGTCTCTGAGCGGCGCCGAAAGGCTTCCGGCTCTGGTCGTTGCGCCAATCAGCGTAAAGCGTGCAAGATCCAGTCTGATTGAGCGAGCAGACGGTCCTTTACCGATGATAATATCGAGCGCATAGTCCTCCATTGCGGAATACAGGACTTCCTCCACGGAGCGGTTGAGCCTGTGGATTTCGTCGATAAACAATACATCGTTTTCTTCCAGGTTTGTCAAAATCGCAGCCAAATCGCCGGCACGCTCGATTGCAGGCCCTGATGTTATCTTGATGTTCACACCGAGCTCGTTTGCGATGATTCCCGCAAGCGTCGTCTTGCCCAGTCCCGGCGGACCGTAAAAGAGCACATGGTCAAGCGGTTCCCCTCTGCGCCTAGCTGCCTCAATGAAAATCTTTAAATTTTCTTTGACGCCCTTCTGTCCTATGTAATCATCCAGATACTGCGGCCTGAGACTCACTTCCTGCCTCGCTTCGCCCGGATTGATTCCGGCGGATGTAATTCTTTCGTTTTCCATTCGTTTTCCCCTTGGATTTTTTCGTTTGTCTATGTACCATTATACACCTTAAAAGAGATTTTTTAAGGCTTTTTTGATATAGTCTTCGCAGGAAAGTCCCTCTTCCGGCACCTTCGATACAGCTCCGAATGCTTCTGCCTTCGTATAGCCGAGAGCGGCAAGCGCGCTGATAGCTTCAGTTCTGGCATCCTCGCCCGCAGATTCGTCCGCATTCGCATAAACCGCGGCAGCCTGCGACGCATCGCTGCGTTCAAAACTTCCGATTCTATCTTTCAGCTCTAAAATCAGGCGTTCGGCGGTTTTCTTTCCCACGCCGTTTGCCCTGCTGACCGCTTTGACATCCTCAAACAGGATTGCCTGCCGGAGTTCGTCGGTCGACATGGAGCCCATAATTGCCATAGCTGCTTTCGCTCCGATTCCGTTGACCGTAATCAGCAGGCGGAACAGTTCCAGACTTTCTCTGTTGTGAAATCCGTAAAGGCTGATGTCGTCTTCTTTCACCATCATGGCGGTATAAACGAGCACTTCCTCACCTTCGCCGTACCGATAGAGCGGCGAGCCTGCCGGAATATTGATTTCAAATCCCATGCCTGAGCCGTTTTCAACGACAATGCCGTTTTCAAAAGTCATCGCATAGATTCCTTTTATATATCGAATCATTCTTAAATTCCCTCCTTAATCCGAAGCGGCCGCTTGTGCCCTCCGCTGTGCCCGTGGCAGATTGCAGCAGCGACGGCGTCCGCCGTATCATCGGGCTTCGGTATCTCATCCAGGTTTAAAATTGCCTTAACCATCGCCTGCACCTGCTTCTTATCCGCCCTTCCGTATCCGACAAGCGCCTGTTTAATCTGTAGCGGCGTGTACTCGCTGATTTTCAGTCCCTGCTTCGCACAGGCAAGAACGGCAACGCCTCTTGCCTCACCGACCAGAATCGCCGTCTTTGCGTTGTTATTGAAAAACAGTTCTTCAATCGAAGCCTCATCCGGCTTATAGGTCTGTATAATCTCCGTCAGCCCGTCGTAAAGCGCGACGAGCCGTTCCGGCATTTCCATCTTGCTGTCCGTTGTAATGGAGCCGTAAGCGACCGTCACAAATTTATTTCCTATTTTATCCAAAACTCCGTAGCCCAGAATCGCATAACCGGGGTCAATTCCCAAAATTCTCACCTCAAAGCTCCTTGTTCGCAGTTTGTTCTCACAAAATTATATCACGCAAACATTTGTTTGTCTATATATATTTTTATATTGAAATTTACAACCAAATATGTTAAAATTTTGATAAGTAAACACAAGTATACAATTACTTTGGGAGGTAAACATGAGATATTCCAGACAGAATAAGATTATTGAACTGATTACGAACAATGAAATTGATACACAAGAAAAACTTGTGACCATGCTCAGGGAATGCGGCTACGAGGTTACCCAGGCCACGATTTCCAGAGATATCAAGGAACTTCAGCTTGTAAAGACCCTTTCGTCTTCGGGCAAATACAAATACTCGGTTCACAAGTCGCAGGATCTTCCTGTCTCGGATCGTTTTGTCAAAATATTCCGCGAAACCATTACTTCCATTGACTCCTCAGGAAACATTATCGTTGTAAAAACACTCTCCGGATGTGCAAATGCCGCAGGCGAAGCAATTGACACCTCCAATTTCGAGCACATTATCGGCTCCCTTGCCGGCGACAATACGCTTCTTCTCATTGCGGACGATGAGAAAAACGTTCCTGAAATCGTAGACGGATTCAATGAAATGCTTAACAGGGGGAAGAGAAATGATTGATCACATCAGTATTAAGAATTTTGCCATAATCGAAAATACAGATGTTGATTTTGAAGAAGGTCTTAATATAATTACCGGAGAAACCGGCAGCGGCAAATCCATCGCCGTGGAAGCAATCAGCCTTGCTCTCGGAAGCCGTGCGGATACCTCTGCCATACGCACCGGGGCCGACAAAGCAGTCGTGCAGCTTCTCGGAACGCTCGACGGCGAAGAAGTGGTCATAACAAGAGAAGTCTCCTCTTCCGGCAAGAATCTCTGCAAACTCAACGGTGAAATTGTCACATTGGCGCAGCTGAACGCTGTATCACGCCGCCTTGCCGACATTCACGGTCAATACGACAACCAGTCTCTGCTCAATCCCGAATATCACATTACACTTTTAGATATGTACAAGAACGACGCTTCCGCCGCCAAGAAAGCCGAAGTCAGCGTTTTTTTCCATAAATACCATGAAATCCGGCAGCAGCTTTCTTCCCTCCTTTCACAGGAAAAAGAAAACGCCCGCAAGCAGGATTTTTATCGGTTTGAGGCTGCCGAAATCAAGAAAGCGGCCCTTAAGCCGGGTGAAGACGCAGAACTTGAGAAACGCATTTTTCTCCTCCAAAACAGCGAGAAAATTTTCGAAAACATCGAAAAAACATACGCAATCCTTTTTGAAGAATCCCCTTCGGCAACGGACGAGCTTGGCATGTGTCTTCGTTCTTTGGAGGAAATTTCCTCCTGTTCCGATGAACTTTCGTCAATTTCCGAAGAATTCAGCGACATCTACTACAGACTTCAGGATTTGTCCGGAGAATTGCGGAATATCAGGGAAAGTCTCAACTTTTCGCCTGAAGAGATGGACCTTGCGATCTCGCGCTTAAATACAATTGAAGGCCTCAAGAAAAAATATGGTTCTTCCATTGAAGATGTTTTGGAATACGAACAGAAGATTCTGAAAGAACTGGAAATCATCGAAAACTTTGATGATGAGAAAGCCCGTCTCGAAGCCGAGCTTTCCGAAGCGAAGAAGGATCTTCTTGCAGCATGCAGCAAGCTCACGGAAATCAGAACAGAAACGGCTGCCGAACTGGAACAAAGGATTACCGCCGAACTTGCGGATCTTAACTTCAAGGACGCAAAGCTGAGCATATCCATTACCCCGCTTTCGGCTCCTGCCGAGAACGGAATGGATCATGTGGAAATTCTGATTGCCGCAAACCGCGGCGAGCCTCTGAAACCTCTCGCAAAAATTGCTTCGGGCGGTGAAATGTCCAGAATCATGCTGGCTTTCAAGAATGTAATCAGCTCCTGCGACAACATTCCGACCTTGATTTTCGACGAAATCGACGCAGGCATAAGCGGCATCACGGCAAGTATCGTCGGCCGTAAGCTCAAAGAAATCGCAAGCCATCATCAGATTATATGCATCACCCACCTCCCGCAGATTGCAGCGTGCGGCATGAGCAATTACCGGATCTACAAAGAAACCGACGATGAGAAAACCTACACAAACATTCAGAAACTGTCTGAGGAAGGCAGAATCGAAGAAATCGCAAGGCTGCTCGGCGGTGCCACGGTTACGGAAACCACACTGGCCAGTGCCCGCGAATTAATTGCAAGTTCATAAAGAATCAAAATTTAGCCATAAAAAGCAAAACGGCCGGAATCGCATCTTCCCTTTCACGGGAATCAAGCATTCCAGCCGTTTTGTTATATTGACTTCAATCTTACTTGTAATCCATTACCAAAAACATCGGTTTGATTGCCATGATTTCATCGTATTCTTCCTGCTCGACGACGACATCGGAATTCAAAGCCTTCAAATCTTTTTTGAGAACCTTAAGTGCCTCCGAAATGGTTTTTGCACGCCCCTCTTTCAAAATGTCCTGCATTCTTTTGAGTACAATCGGGTGCGCATAACGCGCCGGTACCGGAAAATCCGGATACTCTCTGATGTATTCTTGCATCTGTCTGATAGATTTTGCAAGCTGCTCTTCGATATACCTCCTGTTGTTCTTGGAAGTCGGAAGAACATTGGCTCCGGCAAACAGGAAAACGGCTGCAAGACCGAACAACAGGAAATACATTCCGAAACCCGCATGTGTCACCAGTGCATAGATTCCATAAGCAAATGCTCCCACGCCCATAACCACGATTGCAAGTGCGACCCATTTATACGCCGGATTGCTTCGATCGTATACGCGCTTTTTCTTTGCTGACTGGCTTAAATCCATGTAATAGTCGGATTTCTTCTTCAGATACCGTTCTGCTTGTTCAAGCTGCAAAAGAGCCTCTTTCGCTTCTTCGGGCACATCCTTTTCTTTCCGCTTCTCCGCCAGCCATCTTTCTTTCTCTGCCAGCTTTCTCTCGGCTTCCAGGCTGTGCACCGGTATATCAGGGAATTCCTCCTCGATGTATGCAAGGAATCTGTCTACATCTTCTTCATGCTTAAAATTGCACTGTTTCTCATGTCCGTTTTCGTATACTACCACAAGATAGGATAACGTTGCAAACGCGCCTTTTCCGGTGAATCCGCCTTTGCTCATGGCGATTCTCTTAAAGACTCTTTTTACGGAGGCAATCGGTATGTAATACCGTCGGTCAATATAAAAGCTGTTCAAATAAACCGCTTTCCGACCCAGCCCGCAAGGTCCGATTTTCTTCGCTTCTTTTTTGTCTTTTATCAATTCGTCATCAGGGATGGATACACTGCCCAATCTTTGTGGTTTCATGATATCGCCCTCTCATTTCTGTATATGATAATTTGCCTTTTATGCTTTCATAGGCTTCTTCGTTGCGTGAAGGAAGATTCCCAGGAATACTACCGCAAGGATAATTCCAATCGGATAAGCAATTGTCGTGGAAAGTCCGAGGCACTCGTCCGCACAGAAGAAATAGGTCATGGAAACGGCACTCATAAAGGTCGCTGGCACCGCTGTAATCCAGTAATTCTTCTTTTCACGGAACAAATACATACTTGCTGTCCACAGAACGATCATTGCTAATGTCTGGTTTGTCCAGCTGAAATATCTCCATACGACTGCGTAATCCAAATGTCCGATGAATGCACCGACTGCCAAAAGCGGTACACACAGCATAAGTCTCTTCTTCATGTCGTTCTGATTAATGCCGAACCAGTCTGCCAAAGTCAGACGCGCACTACGAAATGCCGTGTCGCCTGAAGTGATTGGGCATGCAATTACTCCAACCATTGCAAGAACGACACCGACGCTGCCCATCGTCTTGATGCATACATCATAGATAGCCGCGGACTGTCCGTTTGCCAAAATCTCACTCAATCCTGTGTTAAGTCCGCCGGTTACTTCATACAGTGCACATCCTGCAGCTGCCCAAATCAGTGCAATTATGCCCTCTGCAACCATAGCCCCGTAGAATACGAAATGTCCCTGTTTCTCGGATTTCATGCAGCGTGCCATCAGCGGCGACTGTGTCGAATGGAATCCGGAAATCGCACCACAGGCAACGGTGATGAACATAAAGCTCCAAATCGGCTTTCCGTCCGGATGCATATTGGTAAAGTTGCTCCAAATCTCCGGAATTGTATAATCGGCATTGGTAAATATGCCAAAGATAACTCCAAGCGCCATGACAATCAAGCATATACCGAAGAGCGGATAAATACGCCCGATAATCTTGTCGATGGAAAGGAATGTTGCGATAAAGTAGTATGCAAGGATAATCCAAAGCCATACTTCTGCGTTTGTCATAATGCCTTTCACACCACTGTTTCCAAGCAGGGTAACAATCAGACCCGCAGGACCTACCGCAAATACCGTACCTACCATAACAAGAAGCACTACGCTGAATACACGCATAACATTCTTCATTGTGTTTCCGAGATAGATGCCGCATACTTCGGAAATGGATGCACCTTCGTTTCTTTCAGAAAGCATACCCGAGAAGTAGTCATGCACGCCACCCGCGAAAATCGTACCAAAGGTAATCCAAAGGAATACAATCGGTCCCCACAATGCACCTTGTAGTGCTCCAAAAATGGGACCAAGTCCTGCAATGTTCAGCAGTTGTACCAAGAACAATTTCCACTTCGGCATTACTACATAATCCACACCGTCATTAATCCGAACCGCCGGTGTTTCTCTATCATCCGGTGAAAAAGTGTTCTCAACTACTTTACCATAAACGAAATAGCCTCCAATCAGGAGCGCCAAGCAAATGATAAAACTAATCACAATAACACCTCCTATGTTCCGTATGCATTAATGAATGCTTTCTAATTTCACCTTCATTATAGTATTTCCGACAAAAAAATCAATATTTTTTTGTGATTTTTGTGCTTTTTTGTAGGTTTTGTGCCCAATATGACGAATCAGGCAACCGGTGCTTATGCTCCCGATTGCCTGAGTTCTGATTTGGAGCGTTTTTAATTATAGTTTAAATGGCAATGTCTGCCTATTCTTTATGATTTTTTCTTGATGCTGCGAAAAGTCCTGCACCTGCGCCCAAGCATATGAGCATCCAAAGAGTGAACATCATTTCGTCACCGGTCTTTGGTGTACCGTCGTCCGGACGCTGCGGGAACTTGCCGTCGGAATCCCTGTCCGGTTTTACCGGTGGTTTTCCGTCATCATCACGGCCCGGCTTATCCGGCTTATCCGGATTATCCGGGTCTTCCGGTTCGTCCGGATTCAAGGTGTTGGTTATGATATTACCATTTATGCTGGAAATATATCCACCCGGAACAAAAATCTCTTCAATGGAATATTTGTACCCGGCAGGAAGCGACTTCCATGTATACGACCAGTTTCCCGGCTGCAGTGCCACGGTAGCGTCGGCTCCTAAATAAGGATTTCCGTTTTGAAGCAGACGAACATAAACCTGTTCCGGTCTTTTTCCTTGCTTATCATTGTCATCGTTCCACACTTTGTGAACCGTATAGGTCGTCACTTGCGGCGGCGGCGAATACGGTTTTGCTTCGTTTTTCGGTGTAACGGTCACATCATACATCCATGCGCTGTCTTGGCTTACCTGATACGGCAAAGATACCAAAAATGCTCTCTGCAGATGTACCGTATATCCCGGAACCCGAACCGATGTCTGTACCGGTGCAACCAAGTACAATCCTGTTTCAAGGTTTGACAAGCTTGCTTTTCCGGTTGCATCAGTTTTGATTTTGGCAGCATTCCCCACATCCTGCGCGTTTGCTTTTGCATAAGCAAAAAGTGCGTCAGCTGCATCCTGCCACTCGCTGCCGGAAAGCCTGTTTACGCTCACACCTGATGCCGCAAATCCGTCGGTCAAAACAAATTTCACTCCTGTGGTCACTCTCGCCACACGCCAAACTTGAAGCTCGACGTCCGCCAGATTTTTGACTTTATTCTGAATGCTGTACGTTTCATTGACGGTCAAACTGCCGTTTCTATCAATTTGTATTCCGTGCGAGGCAAAAGCCTGCTGCGGAAAAAACATCATCAGCAGTGCTATGCATAGCAACAGCACTGTTGAACGATGTACACATCTTATTTTTTTCATTTTATCATCTCCCCCGGTTAAGATTTACGATCATGCGTTTTGTTCAAAATAACCGCTATTGCAATGATACTGCCAAGTGCAATGATTCCAATCGTCACCCCATAAAAATGCAAACGCAGAAAATCAATAAAGCTGAACTTCACATCATAATTCGGCGGTTCCGTTGTCCGTTCTCCACGAACAAGCAATCTGTGACTGTTGACAGCATACGGTGTGCATGTGACAAGTGTCACATAATCTTTGCCCTTCACAATCCGCAAATCTTCAGTATTCTCAGGTTCCACAACTTTGATTTGCACAACCCGATAGTACAATTCTTTATCCAAAATGTGCAGCAGAAAAATATCATTCTCTTCCAATTGATCCAAATCCGTAAACAGCTTGGCGCTTGGAAGTCCGCGATGTGCAGAAAGCACAGAATGGCTGCTCGTACCGCCTACGGGAAAAGAGGTCTTCGGTAAATGCCCCGCTGCCCGTTCAAGGTCTTCGTCATCGGTTCCGTGGACAATCGGAAGTTTTACTTCGATTTTGGGGATTTCGATGTATCCCATGACACCGTCACCGTTCAGGTTCAGAATGTTTTCATAGCTGCGGTCCGATTGCTGCATCTTACTGCCTGCAAACGGTTCTTTCAGTTTTGTCTGCTTGGCAATATGCCGGTTATATTCACGCGCCTTGTCCCATTCCTTCTCTAAATCCTGCGGTGCTGTTTCTTCTACTGCGCTTTGGTAATTGCTAATCATCTGTTTCTGTAACTGCTTGTGCTGCAAATTACTGATGAATGGGTATAACCCGCACACCAGTGAAACAATAAGTAACAGAATAATCGGAAGAATACTTCTTTTTTTCTTCATACCTTATGATATTACAGAAACTTTACTCACTGCGTCTCTTGTACAGCATTACGCATGCAACTGACGCTGCAAGTACAGCAATAAGTCCGAAGAGAATCGTACCGATGCCGCCGGTAATCGGGAGCACATAGTCCGGTGAGTTTTCAATCCCTTTAACATAATAAGCTTTGCCGAGTGTTCCTTCGCCAACTCCGGAATCCTGAGTTACATTGCCTGTAAGAGTCGTACCATTCTTTTCAGGAGTAATTGTTATTGCAATGTTCTTATTAATAATATAATAATCCTGCGGTGCTCTTTCTTCTGTAAGTGTGTAAGTTCCTTCTCCAAGCCCTTCGATTATGAGCTTACCGCCTGCGATTGTTGTTACCGTTGCGATTGCGCCTTCCGGCTGCGTATCCGCAATGATTGCAGTGTAGATGTTTTCATTTTCTTTTTTCAGCCTGAAATATACCTGCTTATTATCTGCGGTTTTCAGACTGAATTCCGCTCCTGGAAGTGTCACATTTGGATCACCGAGTTCATATTTTGTAATGTCAAGTCCGAATGTGTATACTTTCGTTTCATCTTTCGGCGTATCCTTCGTCTGATATTTACCGCTTTCGTCGATTCTGGATGTATCATGTGAATAGGAAAGCACAACTTCGTTTGAATTTCCCGACGTACCGATTACAGCCTGTTCATTCAGCTTTGCGGTGTATGTAATTCTGAGACTTTTATATGTTTTTATCTTCGTATAGTTGAAGTCCATAACGATGGTGGTTATGCCGGTTTGATCGTCGGTTGAAACTGCAGTCTGCTCCACATCTTCAATCGAAGTCTCACTGCCTTCTTCGTTAACACCGTATACAGTAACTCCCCCTGTATAGGTCAGACCTTTGCTCATGGTATCGGTAATTTTGAACACGACTTTGCTGTCATCCACATGCGCAGTGTAGGTTGGTACCGGAGTTGTTAATTCATACTGAATCGTATCGCCGATGGAAGCTGTCGTCTCAGGCACACGTTCCGTTCCTTCAACGATGTTCTTTTCAATTTTCGGCTGCGAGCTCTTTGCCTCCGCTGTCACATTGTAGGTATAGGTATGGTCTCCTGCCTCATCTTTCTGCACCTGCGGTACCAAAACCAGCAGTGGATTATAAATTGTATAGTCCTCCGTGCCTGCTGTCATTGCTACATAGTAAAATCCATACTCTATATTATTGATTGTCACGCCGGTTTCACCTGCTGCCGTCACAGCATTATAATCTGCGTCAGGAGGGGTTTCCCCTGCGGTGATGATTTCTTGTGCTTTTGCCAAAATGGTTCTGCCATCTTTCTTTGAGAATGCAGAGGTGCTACTTACGCCAAGTGCATGAAACAAATCATTATACTTATTATTCAATGCATTTGAAAAATGTTTCCCATCTTTGCTCTCAAGTTCTACCAAACGGTACGCTTGCACTGTCGTGCCTTCTTTAAGACCTGTAACGGTGAGCGTTCCTTGCGTCAAGTTTGCCGGAGCTTTAATCGGGGCCTTGTGTGGTTTCATTCCACTCTGATTATCCGCGGAAGCTTCCTGCGTCAAATACTTAAGTCCGTCAAGCGGGCTCAGCGGTACCGACTCCTGTGCCACTGCGGTTTGCACGGTGCCAATCAGCAATATGCAACTCAAGATAACTGCCAATATTTTTTTCATTTTCTTTTCCTCCTTAATGTATATTATTTCCAGCTTTTTTCGCGTCTTCTGCGATACAAGCAAATAGCTGCAAGTGCTGCCGAAAGAGCCGAGAATCCCGCAAACATCATAGTGCCTGTACCGCCGGTTTCCGGCATAACGATATGTTCTTCGTTTAAAATTGAAACATTTATAAAGTCTCCGCTGTCAAGGAGAATCGTTCCTTCTGTTTCCGGTCCATCCGAATAACGGAATTTTGAGACAGCTCCAATTGCATTTCCGTTCAAATCCAGTTTCTGCATTGTTACAATTCCGAAATTCGGATCTATGTAAAATCGTATCATTTGCTTTGGTGAAGCATATCCTCCTAATGCTTTTGTTTCAACTAAGTAATAGTAATGTCCTGAAGTCATTCCGTAAATGCTGAGTATTCCATCATTTCCCGTCAATGCACCTGCTTCGGAAAGCTTCTGTGTCCTTTGCTTGTCTAAATAGGTGTCATCTGCAATTCTGCCTTTCTTTCCATTAATAAGTTCAGCGCAGGTTACTTGTGGTATTTCCGCCGTTTGTGAATCCATTCGATACAGACAAAAACCCACGCCTTTCAAAGGATCTCCGGTGCTTTCCCCATCGACACCTTTTGTTTTTGTTATTTTCAAGTTGCACCGACTTGAAACAATCAGAACTACATCGATATCTGCGTCAATCGCTTTCATAAGAAGATTCAGCTTCGCAAAGTTACTCAAATCCGGTTCCGCAACTTCTCCTTCCGCAAGGCTGAAGTTGTTTTGTGAAATTGTTGCTTCATGGTCAAACAGCAGATAGTTTATTCTCTTTCCATCTATTATCTTTTCTTCCACAGTATAAGTAATTTTCACCGGTACCGGTTGATATGCCAGTGTTATACGGTCATAGTTTCCTCCCGGGGCGTCCTTTTCAGTCTTTTCTTCATAGCCGTAGTAAGTAGCCGTTATGGTTATTTTGTCCCCAACCTTCGGGTTTTTCAGCTCCGGAACATCACTTACGGCAAGATTTGCCCTAGAGAATTTCAGCTTCAGCTTTGTAACATCCAAATCTTCTTTCGGATTCTTTTCCCATGCAGCAAGTACCGGTGTTCCCTCTGCGTTTTTTAAAAGCTCCGCATATGCACGCGTAGTATTGCTATTGACTTTTGCATCTTTTCCCTGCTGTGTGCCTAAATACAATGCCTTGTCATTTTGAGTTCCGTTTTCGTTGTACACGTACTCATGTAAATCGTATGCACCCGGTTTCAGATCGACATATTTGCTATCGCTCCTATATCTGCCGTCCGAAAGCATCCAGTAATAAGTTATCTTAAATTTCATGCCTGCATGAAGACCCGATCCAATTGGCAGTTCTCCGATCCATTGCTTTTCGGTAGGCGTTCGCTGTCCGCTTATGTTTGTCCCACTTCCGGTTATTCGCACGGATTTCGGTTTTGTGAGCGTCTTACCGTTTTCTTCTACAAGCCATATTTCTGTATACACCCAGGCATCTTCACTGGCTCCGAAGCTTGTCTTGTTAGTGACCGCTTCATAATACTTTTTAGACGCCGGATAGCCTTGTTTTTTTGCTTCTGCCCATTTTTTTTCATCATCAATTCCTACAATTCGGTCATCCACGATTTTTTCCATCATTGTAAACTTTGCATCGTGGGTGTGATCATAGAGTTCATTTACTGCAAGGTGCTTATCATCTCCGGCTTCAACTTTCATAAAGGATACAAGTCGCAGTGGTCTCATTGCCTTTTTATTACTGCTGCTGGATGTAATCGAAAACCATTCCACGCCGGAATGATGAACGGTTCCCTTGCGAGTTTCATTATTAACGGAAATGGCTTTTCTTAACATCCCACTTCCCGAAGCGCTGTCGATAAGTTCCGTTTTCGCACCACTTCCTTCTGCTGATGTTCCGCTCGCGCCTACCATGAGTTTGAAATCGGAGTTCTCCGGAGTCGCAGTAAAATCGCTGATGACTTCACGCACTGTATCATAAGTATATTCATACCCTACATGGTTATTATATCCGCTCTTTCCCGACTGCGTAAAAGCATTACTCTTTGTTCGTGCGTAAGGAACTTCGTTTTCGCTCCGCACACCTTTCTTGTTCCAGTCGTAGCCTGTATCCCATGTATCTAGGAACACCGTTGACACTGACGCGATGGAATTTGCCTTAATTAAATTTTTAACTTCATCTCCCCATGCGCTAGTCGGCTGATTCAACGATTTCAGCTGCGGATATTTTCCATCCACAAAAACCCATTTGCTGTTGTCTGTAAATCCTTTAAAGCCCTTTGATGAAGCAGTGCTCGGCTGAGCGGTCAGCCCTGTTCCGGCTTTTGCGGTCGTTCGGGTAAGAACCCCTGTAACGCCCGGCAGGTTTCCTCCTCTTTCGATATTTACATTTGCTCTCACCCATTCCCTCATCGCGGTCGTCTGTTTATCATAATAGCAGTTTTTAGCTTCAAATTTATTGCTAGTCGCGTATGCGAACCCTCCGGCATTCTTGTTATTTTTATTATTTCTTGCTGTTGAATCTGTTGAATAATCCCCGACTTCACCTGCCGCATAGCAGTTTGTGAGTATATGCGGCTTATCTGGAGCATAGCCGTTTGCCAAAAATCCCCCTATATTGCTTGATGCTGAACGCATACCGACCAGCATCGTCGAATAGCAGTCGGTAAACTTAATTTCACTTAATGTTGTGCCGTCTGCCAGCAGCTCAGTCCTTCCTGCAAACCCTCCGATTTCCGAATACCCCTCCAATTTCCCCGTTGTAAAGCAACGCTCATAGTAACCGCCCATTGTACCGGTGAATCCACCTGCAATCTTTGAGCTGTACATATTTATGTTCGCAAAAGAGTCATAGCATTTGCTGTCGCTACTCTGGCAGGAAATGATCCCCGCGGAATGTCCCCCTGTTCCGCATAGTATCGTGTCTTCCGTAAAGCATTTGTTCATTTCAACTCCATGCTGTGCACGCGAAAAAAATCCACAAACATGGTTATGTCCATACACATAGCAGCCGCTTACATAACAATCATCAAATCTTGTCTTGTGCTTATTTTTCTTTATTGTACCTCTTTCTTCTTTATAGGGTCCCCCTGCAAAGTTGCCAAAAGGTGAAATGTACCCACTGGTTGAATTAGAAGATAAATATGTACGGCTTCCATTGTAAAAGAGAGAATTCAGAATTCTTACTTTTGATAACATGGTTACTCCCTCTTTGTTTTTCCAATCTCCCTTTTGCTTGTTATATGAGCCGAACAGTCCGCCTCCCGCCAGATTAAAGCAAACGCAGTATGCGGCTTCAAATGTTATATTGTTAAAATTAAAAACGCAGTACCGTGTAAGGTCATTTGATTGTGCTTTGGAATAAAAATTCAAGAAAGAACCGCGAATACCTGCGTCCGTACTTTTTCCTGTGTTGGGTTGATAGCTCAAAAGATTATATAGGGTGTGCCCTCCTCCGTTAATAGTAAGTTTACCGAAATAGTTCGTCGGATTCCAATTATATTTGATACCGTTCAAATCAATGTCTCGCTTTATATTTATAGTTACCCTTGGTGGGTTATATTGGGTTGTTTGGTTTATTAGATCTTGTACTTTTTCCAGTGTCCACCTCAACTGTGATGCCGAATAAACATCATAAATAAAGGTACCACCATAGGTTTGACCGTCTCCGCGATTTGTTGGTATGACCATCGGATCTGTTGCGGGGTCTCCTGTCGTTTTCGTCGCTTTCTGTCCGTTCCACTTCCATGCATCAGGCAGCCCACTGTTCTTAAACTGAAATACTGTTTCGGTGCCATCAATTCCTGTTTTATGCCGCCAAATGGTGTTGATATAGTCTACCCATGTACCCGGAACCCCTGTAGAAAAGCTATCTGTCCCCGGCTTATTACCTCTTGTCGGCGTATACTGCTTTATCGCATTTTGTGCCTGCTGATACGGTGTAAGGTTTTGATTATTTACGTTCCGCGCGCCTGTTTTTTTCAAAGCAGCTATCGGTTCGCCGCTCTGCACGGAAGCGATATCTTCTTCCGCATGCGTCGGTTCATCCGCATCGCACACAACAACCTCCGCATAAACATCACCGGTATAGTACAGCTTTTCACTAAAAAAAGGCGTCAGTCTCTGCTCGCTGTCATATTTTTTCGAGTTATACTGCGCCTTCTTCCATTCCACTTCAATATTCCCTATTTGACCGGTAATTTCTCCGTTTTCATCGCAAGCAAAGAAACGGTTTACTCCATCACCTAAGTTTCCGTAAACACGATATGCTTTTGAACCGTCCGCATAAAAAATCGTATAAAGCACGGGATTTCCCTTTTCATACTTTTCCTGGGCATTTTCATCTTGTATGTACCCATAGCTGAGAAAAGCATACTCCCCTGTAGTATCCTTCTGCGGCAGTATTTGCGTAAAGTTTGCTTTTTCATCTGCGGATACCGGCATAACAACTCTCAATGAATCCGGCAAACCCAAGTCTTCAAATTCTGTGTTTCTGTAAGCTTGTATAGCATACACGGGATTTTGATTTTCAAAGGATAAGATATCACCTTCTTTTACAAAATCATCTTTTTCATACCCGGTATTACTCGTTGATGTCATATTGTTCGCATATGCCAACATATCAACCGTAGCAGTAATCAACATTGCCAGAATGATTACCGCTGCCAACAGTTTTTTCACTGTTATTAAGTCCTTGCTCATTTTTTCCTCCTGATACTTTTATATTTTAACCCTTTCATAAGCAGTAGACAGAATCAATATTCTGTCTATTAAACTTGAAACTGCACAAATAATTAATCCAAATAGAAGGAAAAGAGTGTATATGAATATGAATCTTGCAAGAATGTCGGCAAAACATTGAATTTTTTTGCATATAAAACACAAACCAATGCAAATTCCCTTTGATTGGCTTTTTTGTGTTGCCGTGATTCTTTCCTTGAGTATGTACAAACGATTCTTCAGCCTCTTTTTTGTGCAAACGGTGAGGTTAAATTGAACACTATTTGAACAAAATTACCAAAAACTATTGATTTTTTCTGTGGTTTTGTGTATAGTTTAGTAAGCTAAAAAAAAAAAATTTACACTATTAGACAGAATATTGATTCTGTCTTTTTTTGTGCTTCATGCCTGGTTAGGCACTCAGCAAATTAATCTCAGTTTTTCGAGTTTGCGTCTGTGCTCCTGCCCTGTCTCTCGCAGGTAGATGCGTGTCGTTTCGATGCTGCTGTGTCCCAGCACGTCCGCAAGTTCGGCAATGTTTCCGCTGACTTTGAAGAACATTCTTGCAAACAGATGCCGCAGGTTGTGCGGAAAGACTTTATCCGCTTCCACCCCGGCAGTTTCACATAGCCGTTTCATCTCCGCCCAAATTTGCTTTCGCCCGATGGGTGTTCCGCATCTTGTTTTAAAAATAATTCCTGATAGAATTTTATTTTGTTTGATGTACTTTTTCAGTTTTTTGCATAGTCTGTTCGGAAGCAGAATCAGCCTGTCTTTTCCCTTTAAGCGGATGTGCAGGCTGCCGCACAGCACACTCTCGACGGTCACATATCGGAGCTCCGATATGCGCATGCCGGTTGAGCCGATCGTCTCCATAATCATTGCCAGACGCTCCCTGCCTTCTGAGCGTGCCGTGTGGATGAGTTTCTCATATTCGGCTTTCGTCAGCTGGCGTTCTGCCTTTATGAAGTTGCTTCTCTGACTCCTTACATACTTAAGGTGGTATTCGGGTTTTTGCATAAAGTCTGCATAAGCATTCATGGCTGCAAGTGCCGCATTAATTGTTGCGGCTGCGTAGTTTTGCGACAGCAGATAGTCTTTCCATCCACATAACTTCTCTTTTGTAAATGCGATGTCTTCTTCTCCTGCCCATTTTTGAAACTCCGCTACATCGTGTACATATTTTTCGATCGTTGCAGGGCTGAGTTCCTTCTCCTTTAGGTAAATTCTAAATTGTTCCATTTTTTTCTCCCTCGTTTTTTTTCAATAAAAAAAGCATTTCAGGTTATTAATTTTAACCTGAAATGCTCTTTTTATTAATATTTGTCTGATATTTGGGGAGTTTCCCTGTCTTTCTGCTAAAGCTCCGCGATTTCCTTTTCGCTGAGTCCGGTGTTCTTCGCAATCACGTCAATCGGGATGCCGGATTCTCGTAGGCTCTTGGCAATCTCGCATTGCTTCTGCTTCGCACCACGTTCAGCGCCGGTGCGTTCGCCTTTGGTGAAACCGGCGCGTTCGCCTTTGGTGAAGCCGGCGCGTTCGCCTTCCTCGTAGCCGTCCAGTCTCGATATTTCAAGATCTTCTTCTCTTG
>ENA-ORRN01000025-ORRN01000025.1-human-gut-metagenome-genome-assembly--contig:-NODE-25-length-117779-cov-16.646631_pt1 | contig 117779 bp, 93 predicted proteins | sample MGYA00242174_ERZ509132 | MGnify/ENA primary metagenome ERZ509132 (study PRJEB26280, sample SAMEA2338671) | human gut metagenome | biome: human gut; feature: human-associated habitat; material: faeces... | reverse complement strand
GGTTTCGTTCCCGAAAGCGAGTGCAAAAGTACGGCGACTTTACCAAACTACCAAACTTTTTGCAGACTTTTTTCAGGGAACTTTTTGCGCAGAACCGCACGAAAACACGCAAAACCACACGAGCACAGCAACTTATACACACAAAAAAAAAAAAATACCAGGAACGCAGGAAAACAACGGAAAGAAATGGGAAAGGAAAAGGCAAGAAGGCATATGCGCATACGCCGACCGCCAGGAATGCGTGGGACTTGGTTTCCCCAAGGGCAAAACCGCAGCAACAATCAAAAAGGAAACGGAACCCGCATTTCGGAAAAACAACAAGCATTATTGCCGGAACAATATGCGGACTTTGTTTAAACGAAATGCGGACTTCGTTTACGCTCCCTGCAACGCTCCGAAAACAAGGCCGTTGCAGGGTTTCCGGTAACTGCGCGATATTCGGAAAGCACTCCTTTGGCTTTTTGTACATTTGCCTGTGTTTTTCAGAAAGCGGCGAACAGGAAAAAGGCGGACCGGTAAGCATAAGCATGCCGTTCCGATCCGCCTGGTATCAACACCGGTTACGCCCTATTTGCCGCGTACCGGGCGTATGGTTCTGCCGAGCCACCGCAGGTAGTTGCCGATAAACACAGGCTCTTCGCCGGAGTTGTCGAAACAAAGGGTATAGGCATCGGAATTAAAGCCGTATGTCGATGTCCAGTAATAGCCGGTTTTCTGTGAGCTTACGGTCTTGGAGCCGTCGCGGTAGCCGCCGGCGGGCAAGAAGATGCTGTTGCCGTTCGGGCCTGTAACCGTGTAGCCGTAGCGTGTGCCGTTTCTTCCCCACTCCCATCGGCATTTGTCAACAAGTTCCTGCATTTCGGCACGTGTGGGCATTCTCCATTTTCCTCCCAAAGCCGCCGTTGCCGCATCGTGGATGGAAGAGGCTATGTCGCTGCCTATGTTGATGAAGTTTGAATGTCCGTACGGAGTAAGCGAGGAATATACATATGTGGAATCGGCATATATGCTCTTGCTGTCGGTCTCTCCCCAAGAGTAGTACTGCCCGTAGGCATTCGGGGAGTTTGCCCCGAGATTGCACTTGGCCCACGCCACGCTCAATCCGAGATCCACACACCCCGTATCAGGTGTGAAATCGATATAATCGATATCGCCTACGCTATAGCATGTTTCCGCCCCTCCGTTCATGTCAAGCGTTATGGTCTGGGCTTCTGTCGTGATTGCAGCCGCAAAAGCCAGCATTAAGGATATTACGTGTTTCATTGCTTTACGAATTTAATTGATGCCGTTCCCGCTTTCACGATATAGACGCCACTCGGCAGGGAAGATGTATCGAGCGAAGCGTTGCCCGAAGCATCGGTATCGGCTTTGAGCAAAGCCATGCCCGATGTATCGAACACCGTAACCGTTGAACGGGGGGTGATGCCTCTCGCGGCTATCATGCCGCCGTTAACGCCAATACCGCCGCCTAAACCGACATTTGCAATTGACGTTGTATTCTGAAACGAAAGGCGTGAGACATCGGCCGTTGCGAATTTTGCCGACTGTGCAGCGGAAAGGATCTCCACCGTGTCGCCATCGAACGAAAGTTTCGGCGATTCACTGAAAGCCAAGATGAGTTTTCCGCCGGCCTTAAGTTCCAGCAATGCTGCAACATGGCCGGTCGTTCCTGCATTTTCCGCGAAGTTTATTTCAGAGATGCTTGCTGTGGAGAAACTCTCTGTGGTGCCGGAGGTTTTGTGTACATTCACCTTTTGCGTCCAGCCATCGCTGCTGCCCAACACTGCATATATCGCCTTGGCTATTTTCAGCATTCCCTTGTCTCCGGGGTGCATCAATATAAAATCCTTGGATATCGTATAGGCCTTGCCATTGATATCGTAGAGCACATCGCCGACTTTGGGTTGCGAACCGCTCTGCGAATATATCTGGCTTATGGGAATATAGGCTATGCCCTCTGTCCGAGCCGCCGTCTTTATGGCCGTTTCCTTCTCGGCATCATACCAATAGCACCCGGTTATCACCACACGGGCGGCTTTGGTCTTGCAATACCTTACGAGACGAAGTATCGCGTCGGGGAAAGCATTTTTATCGCTAACATTCTCGCCGAGACGAATGACGACAATGTCCTTGCCGACAACATTCTTCCCTATGAGCGAGTCTATGTCGAGCGACAGATTGCGCTCCCAGTCGGCAATATTCAGCGGTGTTACACTCGAACCGGGGCGATAGGCAGAGAGCATGGTCTGCAACACGTGGCAATAATCGTTTTCCGCCTTAGATGCCGCCATTCCCCAGTTTCCATACCACTCCACCGAAGGGGCGTAAGCATGTTTCGTGATAGAGTTGCCAAGACACAGCACCTTCAATGCCTCCGTTCCGTTCTGTGCCGTGGCAGGGACTGCGACAGATGCAACCGCCAAAATGGCGATAACACCTGCCATCTTTTTGAAAATCGAGATATTGATTGTTCTTTTCATCATTTACTTCTTGTATATTCTCATTGCGTAACCTCCGCCGGCGGCGAGTTTTACCGTAACCTTGCGGTCGGCGGGAACTGAAATCGTGGAGCGCGTATAGCTTTGGGCGTTTGTTGAAGCGTCGCTGCCGTCAGCCATCACTTCCGCCTCCCAATTGCCATCGCCCAAAAAGCCGAGATCCAACGACAGACTGCGCGGTGTCCAGTTGGTTATTGCGCCTACATACCATTCATCGCCTTTCCTGCGGGCTACAGATACATAATTGCCTATGGAATTTTCGAGCGGCACGGTCTCATCGTAAACGGTCGGTATTTTGGATATGAAACCTGCACACTCGGCCTCAGCGTTATAGGCAGCCACATGGTCGCTCCACATGGTTACAGGCGAGAAGAATATCACATACTCAGCCAACTGATGGCAGCGCGTGCCCTGGCTCATGGGATAATCGTTGCTCACTTTGAACGTTGACTTCGTACCGTTGCGCATTGCGCCCTGGGTATAATCGACAGGCGCAGCCACCATACGTGCAAAGGGGAATGTGACATCGTATGCCATTTGGTCAACGTTTATCGAACTCCATTTGAAATTCTCGCCGCCATGAACGCCCTCAAAGTCGATGACATTGGGATAGGTACGGCTGAATCCAGCCACAGACCAGCAACCGTGGTAATCAACCAGCAGCTTGTATTTTGCGGCTGTCTTGGCAACCTTTTCAATCGCCTGCAAAGCCTGCTGGTCGGTACGTTCCCAGAAATCGAGTTTAAAGCCTTTGATGCCCATCTCGGAATATTTCTTGGCGAGTGTCTCGGCTTTGTCGGCAAAACGGAAACCAAAGCCCCAAAGTATCACACCCACGTTTTTCCCGTTACCATAGGATATGATTTTCTCAAGATCCATATTGGAATTTGCTCCAGTGAGCATGGTGTTGTCTTTCGACCAACTGGCATCAACCAAAACATAAGGAATGCCGTACTTGGCAGCAAAATCAATACGGTATAGCCATGTCTGCGTGTTCATTCCCGGAGTGAAGTCAAGTCCGTCTGAAGGCAGTCTGCTCCACCAATCCCACACAGCCTGTCCCGGTTTCACCCACGAGTAGTCGCCTTCGGGGGCACGTCCGAGAGCATACACCATGTCGGAGGAAAGAAACGTACCTTCATCGGCCGAAACAATCATCACACGCCACGGGAAACTTCTTGTTCCGTTGCAGGCGGCAAGGTAGCTTTGGCGGGAATTGACGACAGTCATGCCATTGTTTTCAGGTTTCCACCCCTCACTTTTGGCAGCATAATGAAACCGTGCCTCCACGCTTCTGCCCCTAACGCCGTTGCCTTTTGTCAGTAGCATGGCGGGATAGTCTTTAAGGTCGCTCTCGGTGAGACATACTTTGGCTTTGACCATCTTGAACACAACGGGATTGTCTGCGAGGGCAGAGCCGTTCCAATTGGCAAGCGAGCCTGTGGTATAAAGGGCTTCGTGCCCGGCATTGTCGCTATAAGCAACGTACATTGTGGGCGAGGAAGCAAAATTTACAGCCACCTCTTCGTCAAGTATTGTGTAGTTACCCTTTCGCGTAGAGACAAAACGGTATGCAATGCCGTCATCATAGGCACGGAATACCACGCTGTAGTCGCGGCTCATCGTGAGTGTCAACTGGTTGCAGTGGTTGCGGGTTTTGGAGCGAATCCACACCGGAGTGTCGTAAGTCTCGTTGATTTCCTCACTTTCGGCTTTCTTTACCTTGGGGCTGCGTCCCCATATCTCACCATCACTGAGCGTTAGCGAGAGATATGAGCGCATAATCACCGTTGCACCGTTATAGCGGACATTATAATAAAGCCGCGAATCCTCTATTCCTACTGTGAGAGACTGGCTACCGTCAGGCGAAGACAACTGCCATGTCTGCGTTTCCTGTGCAACAATATTATCAAAGGCAGCAATGCTTAACAGCACCGATGCAAGATATCTTAAAATAGCATTCATCTTATCAAATCTTTATTTGGGCCAAACATTTCAAGGCATACATTTAGCAAAAACCGGGGGAGCAGATTGGCGGTTTACGCTTTTCTGCACCCCGGTATAGGTTATGGACTCTAATGTTTACTTAACCAACACTTTCTTGCCTCCAACGATGTAAACGCCCTTGCTCAAACCTTTAGTGGTTTCCGAGGCCTTGGCATTCTTCTTCACCAGTACACCGTCGATGCTGTAAACGTTGGCATTGTCCGCTTTATTTTCTGTTACGGCATTGCTTATACCGTTCAGCACACCTGCCGGAATACTGAGTGTAAGGTCTATGTTGGCATCGGCAATTTTCTTCACCTGTCCGAGGTCGAGCCATGCCCTTTGCGTACGGAACACCGCAAATTTGTCGGTAGCCTTAATGCCTCCCTTGCCAAACGCGCCAAGTCCGTCCACATTCGGATTGTAATCCACGAATGTACCAACAAGACCGTTTCCGTTCTTCACCAAACGCGAGAAACCATCTATGAATGGCAATGCGAGTTGAGTAACGACCGTCTCGTCATCGGTCAAAGTATAATCGTTAGCCACCAGCAAGAACGGTTCGCCGGCAGGCACGTTGTTGCGAAGTGTTAGATAAAGTTCCGTAGCATCTTCGTTAACCCCAACCACGCTGTAGGCCATAATGCCGTTTTCTTCATTAAGACTAGCAGCATCTTCTGTATAGTCGAACGGTAGAGTTACGGCCTGCATTGTATTGTCTTCGATATTGAGAGTAAGACTGGCGAGTGCGCTCTCGTCAACTTCCTCGAACGTCCATGACGACGGGGAGTCTGCGGCTGTTGTATTGGTTATGCCTGTCCATGAGCCGAGGGTCTTGCTGCCGTAACCATGGAGAGGATAATGTTGTTCATTGTCAACAGCCGAAGTTATGGCAAGCTGTCCGCTCTTTAGCAAAGTGAGAATGTAGGGAGAAGCAGTCTCTTGCATACCTTTGTTGACAGACGGAATTATTTGACCGAGATATAGACCTGTGGCACGGTTTTGCAGCGACCATGTACCTGCGGCACTGTCAATAACCGCGATGCGCCATTGGGCATAAGGCGAACCGTCAACGCTGTCGGCACGTGCTGCTGAAAGGTAATCGTAACCTGCAAGTGTGAGGCCGGAACCTACTTTGTCATCGCGGCTGGCGAAAATGGCCTCGTGCTGCACAAATCCGAAATGGCTTTGGGAATCATCGGCCGTTCCGCCTTCGCTCAATGTACCGGGACGCGAAGTGTCTGTGTTTATTATGCGGTACCATTTGCCAGCCTGCGGCCACTTCTGTTGACTCTTGTAGAGTGCGAAGGCTTCGCGCAAAGCGGTGTAGCGAGTGGCAAGATCTGAAATCTGCGGATTGATGTGATCATACGAATCGGCTTCGTCAACAGCATCAAGAATGGCTGAATATTGTGTCTCTGACACATCGCCCCAATCATCATCCGTACCGTAAGAAGATATGTAGTTCTTCACTTCGGTGATGAGGTTGGCAAGTTGGGTGGCATTGGGTGTCATATCCTCCACGGTCTTTGCTGCGGCGTTGAGTGCATCAACATCGTTTTGTGTAGCAGTTCCGTCAGACAGTTTCTCACGTGCATCAACAGTGAGCCTGTGCAAATTGTCGGCAGCTTCTTTCATTCCTTCGATGTAGCTGTATGGTGAAGCCTCTTCGTTGGCATGAATCTCAAACATATTAAACCTCATGACATTGAACCGGCCATACGTCTGCGGCATAATCGTACTGTTCACCACAAAGCGGTAGAAGCGATATGGCTGGTCGGCATCAATCACACGGTATTTGAAAGTCTGATCGTGATCGGTCTGCCGTCCGAAGTTCACCGGCAAATCGGTATATTGACCCACAAGATTCCATTCCGAAGCTATTGTGGTGTCCTTTCCGGCCACGTTTTCATCGTTGGTAGAATATACGGTGATATCGCTCCAACTTTCGCGCCAGTTCCATTCCGCTCTCAAGAAATAGCGCACCTCAAAATCCTTAATCGGATTGTCCTTGAGATCCACCTGCAAAGGCACGCCCGTTTTGTTGTCTATATCGCTGCTTTCACACCGGAAACTGCCACCGAGCAGGTTGGCATATCCGGCCCAACCCTTGTCGCTATTGCGCGGCATGCCCCATACCTGTCCATCGCGCGGGAAGTCGGCATTGACGTTGGTGATAAGCGGTGTATCGTAATCCACATCATAACGGAACACATTGCCGTATGCCTGGCTTGCACGCGACACGGCGTTTGTCAAGGCTTCGTTTACCTTTACTTTCTCGCCTACCGACTGCATTTCCGCAATCTCGCCGGCCGTGAGACGGCGCAGGTACCAGTTGTGCTGAGGGAGGGCAAACGGACCGGAGTCACTGCCGTAAGCTCTCATTCGGAATTCGGCGTTTTTCTCATCGCCACCGCCACCGCGTACGTATTGTGTGCCGTCATCGGGATTGGTGATGCGCCAAAGCAGCGGCTCATCGTTGGTAAGCGCCACGGCATGGGGTTCATTCTGCATCGTAACCAGCACCATCGAATCTACAGTGCCGAAATGGGTGTCGTAGAGTGCCGACTGAATGTAGAATTTGCCGCCGTCCTGAGGTGTGATTTTGAAAACGAAATGCGGATCATCTTTCTTCAGCGGTCCCCAGAAGAGATGGCCGTTCTTTGCAAAGGCGGCAGGAGTGCCGCTGCCCATATACGGGCCGTCCTGGCTTACAAGGCGATAGTAGTCTTCGGTTACAGGTATTATCCGAGAGTGGTCTTCGGCAAGGAAAGCCGTTGTGGCATCGGCAAGTTCTTTTGCTGCGGCATTAACATCTTCCGCACTTGCATCGGATGCGGAGTTAATCTCCTCGGCTTTCTTGAGTGCGGCCTTTATTCCGGTGTCGTTACCGGAATGATAGCCGGGATCAGTACCTACGCTGGCTGAAGCCAAGGCTCCGCGCGCATCGGTTATGGTCTCGACAAGCGAAGCCTTTGCGGGAACGAGATTGTCGGGAACGCGCGAGACAATGAACGTGCTGTTGTCCTGCGGATAGAATTCGTTGGAGGTTACCATCCAGAGGTTATAGTTCTCCTTGAAATACGAGCCGCTCTCTACGCTTATCCTGAAGTTGTTTGCATAAAGGTTCGTAAAAGTCTGCCACGAACCGGAAACCGGTTCCATACGCAACTTTGTCCACGATGTTGAAAGATTCGTCTGTATATAGGTGGAATCGCTCATTGCGAGGCTCTTCATCACCTTGTGTCCGTCGGCACCGGTAGTGATTCGCCACATGGCTGCGGGACTGTCATTCTGTTCGGCTTTCAACAAGGGGCGTACATATCCTTCTGAATAGGCCACCGTGAGGTATTTGCTTGCATCGGCTGCGGAGTTGATATAGTAGTATCCGTCGCTCAGAGGAATCACTTTGGTCTCGAGTTCGCCGGTGGCGGATACAAGTGTTTCGGTAACAGCGGCGATGTCGGCAGTAGGCGACTTGCTTTCGGCTTCAGCCGCCTCAAGTGCAGCGGTGAACGGTGCAAGGTCTTCGGCCTTTACTTCTCCCGGTTCGTTTCCTGCGGTGAACTGTCGTCCGTTGGCTTCGCTAAGGGCCTCGCTTAGACGAACGGCATCGGTGGCCTCTACCTTCACGAACTTCACGAGCGCGTTTTTGCCGTGGTCCTTCAAGTTGCCAAGAAACGACGTTTCGCTGTTGTAGGCTATGTTGCTGCCGTTTTTGGCAGAATATACATAGCCCGTGCCGTCGGCATTGAGCTTGATGCGGAAATCCTGGCGTTTGCGCCCGGTCATGTATATATAGTTGCACACCGCCGAACCGTCAACCATGCTCTCGGGATGGGGAAGCCCGGTGTTGGCGCAATTGGCGATTGAATAGTTGCCGTCGGCGAGTCTCGTGATGTGCCAGATGTATTCTTCTTCCGGATTCGAGATGTCGCAAGGATAAGCGCCGAGGCGTGTGGTCTCGCCGTCCGCTATAGGTGTCCAGCAGGTTGTGGGATCATCGGCGTTTGCATAGTTCAGCAGATAGTAGCCGTCTGCCACAACGGTGTCGCCTGTGATTATTCCTTCCATCACACGGTTGTATGTGCTCTCAAGGTTGGCGTGAACACTGTTTAACATGTTCACGGTGGTTACGAAGCCCGTCTGGTCGAGCGCGTTGAACATCTGTGCCGTAAGATCGGCATTGCTGTCGGCGAGCTTGTCGGTGCCGGTGTAAACCTTTATTTCGGAAATGTTGAAAAACGAGGTAGAGGCCTTGTTGCTGCGGCGGTATGCGCTGTTGTTGATAAGGCGCACATACCGGTACTTGCTGTCGAGTTTGAAAGGGCCGATATGGATATCGCAACCGCCGTTTGCACTGACATTGAAGTTGAAATAGCTGTCGGTGATTCTTGTCCAGTTCTCACGGTCGTTGCTCACCTCCACTCCTATGTCGGTCGGCGTTGCGCTGTATTCTCCCGGTCTCTCCGTTATCACGTACCAGAAGTTGTCCACAGGCTCCGTGAGCTTTATTCCGAGGTTCTGCTTGTTGGTTTCGTAGGCATGGGAGGTCTTCACCGCCGAGTTGTTGGGAACGGTGTTCCACCCGTCGTCTTCATAGTCGCTCCACTCCGGGTTGCCATTCCACGACGAGTGGTAGAAGGTATTGACATCGCCGTCCAACAGTGCTTCAAAACCGCCGCCGTCGCTGCCGAAGGTGATGCCGTGTTCCACGGTCATCGAAGCATTGGCAAAAAAGCCGGCATAGTTGTTGGCCTTTTCCTGTGCGGCGGTCGGCGTTACGTCCTTGCTGTTCCGGGCTATGGCATCCTGAACCTTCGTCCTGAGTTCCCTTGTACGCGACACGAGCGAAAGGGCCGTCGAGAGTTCATCGCCGGTTACAGGTTCCATTCTCCAGCCCACGAACCCCCAAGAGAGCCGCCCCCACCCGGTGCTGCCGCCGAAACTGTTGTCAAGGTTTCCGTGCCCGAGCGCATGGATATAGATGAAGTCGCCGGTTTTGCCGGGACATTTTATCAGGCAGGAGCCGTCGTCCTGCTTCACCAAATCCACAAGCAGTCCCTGACTCTCGGGATAGAGCGCCGTGCCGTCTTGCGAGCCGAGACACCCTTCGGTTACGATGTTCTTCATCTGGTAATACGCCTTGCTCGTGCTGTTTTCATCTTTCGTGATTTTCCAGATGAACGAAAGGTCGTTTTCATCGAGCGTCTTCCAGCACAGGCTTGAAGCGTTGGCATAGAGAGCCGTACCCACGATCTCGGAGGCGGAGGTCGTTACAAAACGGTAATAGCCGTCATCGGGGGCGTTGCCGTCCTGCGCCCTGACGGGAATCCACGCTCCAAGGAGCGTGAACGCGACAACAACGGCGAAAAGCCGTGCCGTACATTGCCGCAATTGTTTAATACTAACCATAATGTTGTTTTTTTATATGTTTGTATATCCTTTGTAGTCATGGAAATACAGTATCGGAACGCACTTTGCGTGATTTCATGGTTTTCATGATATTGTGCCCCGACCTATCTCGCCAGTCGAATCTTTACAGACGTACAAATATACGTTTTTTTACAATGGGGGGGGGTATTAATTATTGTTAAAAACAATGCATTTCTCTACGGTCGGGGCGGCATTTGTTCTTTTTCATGGTTACGCGGCATGTTTCCGCGCCTTATGACCGGGCATGCCGGTGCACGGATTTTGCCATGCGTTTCTCCTTGTTTTTTACAGGGGAACGGTCGGCGGTTAGGATTGTGCCGCACGGGAATATACATATTATATATATGGGTTATTTTGTAATTTGCAAAGGTCATACAAACGGGCAAGACTGCCGCTGCATGGCACATGGCGGTTTTCTTGTGCAAAAAAGGCGGTTTGTTTTGCCATGACTATTAATAAAATAATTACCTTTGCACCCAAAGATTCAAAATGATAAAACATTTTTCCACTAAGAATACAAAACCTTTACTGAAATGCATAAATTCACATTGCTCGCTTCTTTACTGTTAATAATGGTATTGGGCAGTTCGTGCGGTTCGAACAAATCGATGATCTATTTGCAGGGCGCGGACGAACTTTACAAAAACGGCGCAGACCTGGAAAACAATTACACACTCAACATCCAGCCCGATGACCAGCTGGCTATTTACATAAGTTCTCAGGACGAGGAGCTCATGAAGCCTTTCACAAACCTTAAGATGATTGGTCAGCAAACGGGAATGACTAACAGCGCAAGCAGCAACTACACTTATTTCGTGGTTTCAAAGGACGGCTACATCGACTTCCCTATTTTCGGTCGTGTGAAGGCTGCGGGGCTTACGGTTAACAAGCTTTCGGAGCAGTTGCAGAACAGAATGATTAGCGAGGGACTCATAAAAGATGCGAAAGTTACCACTAAAATCATGAGTTTCAAGGTAACGGTTTTGGGCGATGTCAAGAATCCGGGCACACAAAGCTATGCGGGCGAACGACTTACGCTTCTCGAGGCAATTGGTCGCGCAGGCGATTTGAACAGTTCGGCTATCCGCAAAAAAGTTCTCGTGATTCGTGAAGAAGACGGCAAACGCCAGACGTTCAAAGTGGACCTTACGCAACCGGAAAGCGTATTCAATTCTCCGGCTTACTATATGCACCAGAACGACATCATTTACGTCGAGTCGAACAAGTCGGTGAAAGTTAAGGGAAGTTCGGGTTATCTCTACCTTGGTCTCACAGGCACACTGCTTGGTCTGGGTACGTCGATAGCTTCTCTCATCATAGCATTAACGAAATAATTAACGGCACATGGAAAACCTGAATCCGCAACAAACCAACTCATATATATCTCCGGAAGACGACAAGCGAAACGACTTTCTGCCCATAGTAATGAAATCGCTGCACGTTTTCGCGGCAAATTGGAAGTGGTTTTTGCTTTCCGCAACGGTTTGCGTGCTTCTGGCATACCTTTATCAGGCAAAGCTGCCTCGTGTTTATGAGCGTTCGTCAACCATTGCCGTAAAGAACAACGACAACAACAGCAACTCGCGCAATGCATCGGCGGCAATGATGCTCAACGGCATCAATGCAAACGGTGAATTGAAGGACGAAGCGTTTATATTGAAGTCGCACAGGCTTATGCGCAAGGTGGCGCAGAACCTTAACCTCGATGTAGACTACACCACGGACTTGGGACTGCGAAAGTATTCTCTTTACAAGGAAAGCCCTGTGAAGATAACGTTCTTCAAACCGTTTTCGCAGAACCTTAACTTCGACATAGACATTGAATCGGACCAGAGTTTCCGCATACACAATCTGAAAACCAACGGAAATCTTTCTGACTTTGACCAAACCGCAACTTTCGGCAAGGCAATGGAAACGCCGTTCGGGGCAATTCTCGTGGAAAAGAACAAAAGCACGTTTGCAAGATACATGAAACGCACCATAAATGTAGGTCGCATAAGCAAAGAGCAGGCTGCCATGAGATTTACGGGGTGCATAAACGCACAAGTCAAAGACCAGTCGAGCAATCTCATATTTGTTTCGTGCCACGACACTAATGTAAAGCGCGCAGACGACATATTGGCTACATTACTCGAGGCTTATAAAAACGACATTGTAGAAAACAAAAACAAACAATCCATGAATGCCGACAAATTCCTCACTCAAAGAATCATGCTTATAGGAAATGATTTGAACAGTACGGAAAATCGCATGGCTTCGTTCAAACAAACCAACGACGTTATAGACTTTGATAAAAACGCTTCCATATATCTTGACCAAAGCAACCAGGCTAATCAGCAGGTCATGAAGCTTGAGAGCGAGAAGAACGTGGGTCTTTTCCTGCGCGACTATCTTCGCCAGCAAAACGACGGCAACTACGAAGTAATTCCTTCTATCGGCGACATTGACAATTCGGGTCTTGAAAGCGGCATAAGCCAGTATAACGAACTTGTAATGAACTACAATCGTCTTTCAAGCAATGCCGGCTCCGCCTCACCCGTTGTGCGCGATGCCTTGGAGCGTTTGAAATCCACCCATTCGGTTATTACCAAAACCGTGGAGAACTACATAAACACCGTAAACGTCAAGTTGCGTCAGGCAAACTCCGTAAAGAACAGCATAACCTCCAGCATATCTTCCGTGCCGCAGAAACAGAAGTCGGCAAGCGACATTGAGCGTCAGAGAAAGATAAAGGAAGACATTTACGTTTATTTGCTGAACAAGAGAGAGGAAGTGGCACTTCAGCTCGCCGTTACCGAAGCAAACGTAAACATCATAGAAACTCCCTACGGCTATGCTTCGCCAATTTATCCCAAGAGCGGAAGGATTCTTCTCATAGGTCTGGCCATAGGTCTGGCTATCCCCACCGCCATTTTCTGGTTAATCATGCAGCTTGATACAAAAGTGCGCTACCGCAAAGAAGTCGAAGACGGCTGTTCCGCTCCCATTCTCGGCGACATACCTTTGTGGAAAGAAGATGACGAGAACAATAAATTCATTGACCGCTCGCACGGCGGCATGAACTATAACGCCGTGAGTGAGGCATTGAGAATGTTGCGTTACAACCTCAACTTCATGAAGAAGCGTTCAAAGGTTATGATGATTACATCCTCCACGCCGGGCAGCGGAAAGTCATTCGTTTCGCGCAACCTTGCCCTTATTCTCGGCATATCGGGTAAGAAAGTTATTCTCGTTGACGGCGACATACGCAAACGCACCCAGTCAAAGATCATAAGCGGCAACGACGGACTCACAACCTATCTCAACGACGACACCTGCAACCTTGATTCGCTCATAAAGCGCGACGGTGTGGGCAAGAACGTCGATTTCCTCCCGGCAGGACTTACACCGCCAAACCCAACGGAATTGCTCATGAGCCCGAGGCTCGAAGAACTTACAGACGAGCTTAAGTCGCGCTACGACTACGTGATATACGACACAACGCCTGCCATCTCCGTTGCCGATGCAGGTATCATAAACCGTGTAACCGAGCTCACACTCTACGTCATCCGCATTGGCGTTGAAGACAAACGCTTCCTTGCCGAAATTGACAAGATGTACAAGACCAAGAAGTTCCGCAATCTTGCCATAATAATAAATGGCAGCGTTCGCAGCAAGTACGGCTACGGTTACGGATATGGCTATGGTTACGGTTACGGCTATGGTTACGGTTACGGCTATGGTTACGGTTACGGCGAAGAACGTGGCAAATCGCATAAACACAGCGGCAAATCCGGTTCCTCAAAAACCGCCGCAACCGCCGCACCGGTGCGCAAACCTTCGGTAAACAACAACCGGATAGACGTTAATCAGCTGCGCGATGCCAGCAAAGACGACAGCAAAGAATAAACACAATTAGAAACAATAGCGAACAACCGGGCGTATTAACAAACATTTACGCCCGGTTGTTTTATTATTACCCAGCGGCATGCCGCTCCGCCATTCGCTCGACGCACTTGCATTCCGGCACACGACACATTGCTCCGTTCTTATCCCATTCCGCGAAAAACACAGCCATATTTTTGAAGGTATTTTCCGCTGTTTTTTCACCCTTTCGGAAAGAGCAAAAACACATAAGGCATCTTGTAAAAAATACAAGCCATATATTTTAAAATACAAGGCACTTATTTTAAAATATATGCCTTATATTTTTCGCGAAAAACGGCATCTGATTTTCAACGACTTACAAAACCGCAAAAATTCGGTTTTTCCACACAGATGCGCGCGCAAAAAAATCATCCGAAACGGAATGTACACATCCCCGCAAACCGTGCATCGTTTTCGCCGAGCCGACGGATTTTACACACATGCCGCTTGTGTCTCCAAAGCTCCCGAATGCCGTTGCAAAAACACCGTCTGACGCTTTCAAAAAGACAAGTAAACCTTACAACGACTTTCTATATTTCCACCTTTTGATAAAAACAGTTGGCATATTTTCCGCATTCCCCGAAAATCAGGCAAAATAAAACATTCCGCGAAAAAAAGCTTTTCTCAAAAAGCAGTAATTTTGTAATGTATCATACAGAAGAATAATAAAAACAAAAGAAGACAATGATCAAGGTTACTAAAGAAGCAGCACTGGAATACCATTCCAAGGGCAAACCGGGGAAGATTGAAGTTGTTCCCACCAAGCCCTACCGCACACAATACGATTTGTCGCTGGCATACTCCCCCGGCGTGGCGGAACCATGCCTGGAAATCCAGAAAGAACCCAACGACGCATATAAATATACAAACAAAGGTAACCTTGTAGCCGTCATATCCAACGGCACAGCCGTTCTCGGTCTCGGCGATATAGGAGCCGTAGCCGGCAAACCGGTAATGGAAGGCAAAGGACTGCTTTTCAAAATCTACGGCGGCGTAGATGCTTTCGACATTGAAGTAAACGAAAAAGACCCCGAGAAATTCATTGAAGCCGTCAAGGCTATAGCTCCCACTTTCGGCGGAATAAACCTTGAGGACATCAAAGCCCCCGAATGTTTCGAGATAGAACGCAGACTCAAAGAGGAACTTGACATCCCCGTAATGCACGACGACCAGCACGGCACGGCTATCATTTCCTCCGCCGGACTTGTAAACGCTCTCGAAGTGGCGGGCAAAAAAATCGAAGACGTAAAAATCGTGGTTAGCGGCGCAGGTGCGGCAGCCATTTCCTGCACCAAATTATACGTAAGCCTGGGAGCAAAACGCGAAAACATCGTTATGCTCGACAGCCACGGCGTTATAACAGCCGACCGTCCCAATCTCACGGAACAGAAAAAGCTCTTCGCCACCACACGAACCGATGTGCACACTCTCGAAGAAGCCATAAAAGGCGCAGACGTGTTCCTCGGACTTTCAAAAGGCAACATTCTTTCAAAGGAAATGGTCAAGACCATGGCGGAAAAGCCCATAATCTTTGCGCTTGCCAATCCCGTGCCCGAGATTTCCTACGAAGATGCCAAGGAAGCCCGTCCCGACTGTCTCATATCCACCGGACGAAGCGACTATCCCAATCAGATAAACAACGTGCTTTGTTTCCCCTATCTCTTTCGCGGTGCGCTCGACACAGCGTCCACAGCCATTAACGAGGAAATGAAGATTGCCGCAGTTCACGCCCTGGCAGACCTTGCAAAACGTCCCGTGCCCGACATCGTGAACCGCGAATATGCCGTAAACAACTTCACTTTCGGTCCCGATTACTTCATTCCCAAACCCGTAGACCCGAGATTAATAACAGAAGTCTCAATGGCGGTGGCAAAAGCAGCCATGGAAAGCGGCGTGGCTCGTAAACCAATCACCGATTGGAAGGCTTACAGAATGCGCCTGAAGGAATTGATGGGTCAGGAAAGCAAGTTCACACGTTCCTTGTACGAAACCGCACGTCGCGACCCGCAGCGCGTGGTGTTTACAAACGGCACCCACAGCCGCATAATCCGTGCCGCTGTCCAGGCATTAAAGGAAGGAATCTGCAAACCCATTCTCCTCGGAAACACAAAGGAAATCACGGAAAAGGCAAAGGCTCTCGACCTGAACATTCAGGACATAGAAATCATGGATTTGCGCGACGAGAAGCACAGCAAGCTTCGCGAGCAGTATGCTGCCAAACTTTACGAGCGCGAACAAAGAAACGGTTGCACTCTCGAGGAAGTTAACGACAAACTTTACAATCGTAATTACTTCGGAATGATGATGGTGGACATGGGAGATGCCGATGCCCAGATAACAAGTCTCACCAACAAGAAAGACGATGTGAAAAACATTGCCAAGGAAGTTATCGGCATAAATCCGCAATTCAAGCATTTCGGAACCATGCACCTCATAAATTCGAAACGCGGCACTCTGTTCCTTGTCGACACTATGATTAATCCTCATCCCGACACAGACACTCTTGTGGATCTCGCACTTCTCAGTGCCCACACGGCAAGGTTCTTCAATCGCCAGCCGGTTATTGCCATGGTTTCCTATTCCAATTTCGGCAGCGACAAAGAATCCGGTCCGCGCCACATGCACGAGGCGGTCGACATACTTCACAAAAACTATCCCACTCTTGCCGTTGACGGCGAAATGCAGATTTCCTATGCTTTCGACCGTGAACTGCGCGACAAGAAATATCCTTTCAACAGCCTCAAGGGAAAAGATGTCAACACACTCGTATTCCAGTGTCTCAATGCGGCTAACTGCACATACCACATGGTGAAAGCCATTAACCCGGACACCGAAGTCATAGGTCCGATACAGATGGGTTTGAACAAACCCATACACTTCACCGATGCCGATTGCTCCGTGCGCGACATTGTGAACATCACCGCCGTTGCCGTAATAGACGCTTTGGTTGAGAAAAAGAAATTGCAACTGAAATAATCTCACGTCATGAACGACCCATACCAAACGCTGCAAAACATATACGATTTTGCAGCGTTTTTTCATGTTCCGGCATCGCCGACAAGGCAAAATAAAAGTCTCGTTTGCCGACACTCGAAAAAACACATGGCTTGTCGTGAAAAATACAAGCCATGTATTTTAAAATACAAGGCACTTATTTTAAAATATGTGCCTTATATTTTTTGCGATTTCAAACCTCTGAAAAACAACAACTTACAAAGCTCGTCCAAAAATTCGTAACAGACTGATCCTTAACGCATTGCAGCTTTCGGGGGTTGCACCCCGCAATCGTCGTGTTTTTGGTGGAAAATGCGTAACTTTGTGTCGAATATATCAAAACAGATGTTCCGACCATGGCAATGATGAATTGGAAGCAACTAACCACCAACAAACGCTACGGACTTGAAGAAAAATATGACACAGTCAAGGAAGACCGCACGCAATTCCAACGCGATTTCGACCGACTGATATTTTCCGCGCCTTTCCGCCGCATGCAAAACAAAACACAAGTGTTTCCGCTCCCGGGAAGCGTGTTTGTGCACAACAGATTAACCCATAGTCTCGAAGTGTCGAGCGTGGGGCGGTCGTTAGGTTTGGACTGCGGGCACGAAATCATAAAACGCCACGAAAATCTCGGCGAAGATTTTGCCGTGTCGCTCGGAGCAATTGTTTCGGCAGCCTGTCTTGCCCACGACATGGGCAATCCCCCGTTCGGACATGCGGGTGAAAGAGCCATTGCAAGCTTTTTCTCGGAAAGCGAAAGCGGACGCAAATTGCGCGATTACCGCGACCCCAAAACCGGTGAGCAACTCAGCAGCGCACAATGGAACGACATCACGCGCTTTGACGGCAACGCCAACGCTTTTCGCATACTCACCCACCAGTTCAACGGACGCCGGCGCGGCGGATTCGTAATGACTTATCCCACTCTGGCTTCTATCATAAAATATCCGTTTTCTTCGTCGCTCGCCACCAAACAAAAATTCGGTTTCTTCGAATCCGAGCGCGACGCTTTCGTAAAAATTGCCGACGAACTCGGACTCATCTGCATTGAAAACCATGACGGACTGGTGAAATACTCGCGTCATCCGCTGGCTTACCTTGTTGAGGCTGCCGACGACATTTGCTACGAAATAATGGACATAGAAGATGCCTACAAACTGCGTTTGCTCACATTCGAAGAAACACGCGATTTGCTCTTGGGCTATTTTGACGAATGCGAACGCGAACATATAAAGAAGGCATACCCATATGTTACCGACAAGAACGAAAAAATAGTCTATTATCGCTCACGCGCCATAAATTTGTTGGAACACGAATGCGTGAACGTCTTTATTGAAAACGAAGAAGCCATACTTTCGGGCACTTTCAAGGGAAGCCTCATAGACAACATCAAGCCTCACATTGCCCAAGCCTATAAGCACAGCAGCCAAGTGGCTGTGGAAAAAATCTATCGCAGTCGCGATGTGCTCGACATTGAGCTTGCGGGATACCATATTATATATACGCTTCTGGAACTCGTGCTCCACGCCACACTCACTCCCGACAACGCTTACAGCAAACTGCTTTTGAGCCGCATTTCATCGCAATACCAGTTGAACGCAACCACTCTCTACGAAAAAGTAATGGCGGTGATAGACTTCATATCTGGAATGACCGACGTTTTCTCGCTCGACCTTTACCGCAAAATAAACGGCTCGCAGTTGCCCACAGTATAAATTTCCCATATAACGACACCCATGAACGTAAAAATAGAAAACAGTTGGAAAGAAGCCATTGCCGATGAATTCGAAAAGCCATATTTCGCAAATCTCGTGGAATTTGTGCGCAAGGAATACGCAAGCGGCATTTGCTATCCCCCGGGAAATCTTATTTTCAACGCATTCAATCATTGTCCTTTCAATGATGTCAAGGTTGTAATCATAGGTCAGGACCCTTATCACGAACCCGGGCAGGCTAACGGGCTTTGTTTTTCGGTGGCAGAGGGAGTGAGATTTCCGCCTTCGCTCGAAAACATATTCAAAGAAGTACAAGCCGACACAGGAAAACCGACCCCGGCAAACGGAGACCTGACACGGTGGGTGGAACAAGGCGTGCTGCTGCTGAATGCCACCTTGACGGTGAGGGCACATCAGGCAGGTTCGCACCAAAACAAGGGTTGGGAAGAATTTACCGACGCAGCAATCCGCGCACTTGCCACAAAACGCAGCGGAATTGTATATATGCTTTGGGGAGCATACGCACAAAGAAAAGGCGCACTCATAGATCGCGAAAAAAATCTCGTACTCCAATCGGCGCATCCCTCTCCTCTGTCGGCTTACAGGGGTTTCTTCGGAAATCATCACTTTACCCTTGCGAACGACTACCTGACAAAACAAGGCAAAACTCCTATAAACTGGTAAACAAACGGCATGAACAACGAACAATACAGCACAATGATTGAAATAGGAGACACCATAGTTTCCTCGGAATGCATAACCGAATACTTTTGCTGCGACTTGAGCGTATGCAAAGGCGTGTGCTGCATAGAAGGAGATGCAGGCGCACCCGTAACCGCCGAAGAAATAAAAGAAATAGAGGATGCCGTGCCTATGGTAAAGGACAAATTGAGCCACGCCGCGCTTAACCTCATACACAAACAGGGTGTAGCCTACAAAGACAGGGACGGCGACATGGTTACAAGCATCATAAAAGGCAAAAACTGCGTCTTTACCTGTATGGGAAGCGATGGCTGCTGTCTCTGTGCCCTTGAAAGAGCCAACGCAGAGGGAAAGATTCATTTCATAAAGCCTATATCCTGTGCACTCTACCCGATAAGAATTACGGAACTCAGTAACGGCACGAAAGCTCTCAATTATAATCGCTGGGATATCTGTTCCTGCGCCCGCAAACTCGGAAAGAAAAACGGAATAAGGGTATATGAATTCCTCAAAGACCCACTTGTGAGAGCTTTTGGCGGGAAATGGTACGAAGAACTCGACACTACCGCAAAAGAACTTCTGAAACAAAAAATACTTTAAGCCTCAGGCTCGGCATAAAACCGCACATGTAAAAAAATAAAACCCACAGGTCGGACATAAAAACAAAGATTCCATGAAACGCATCGGCATTATTATTTCGCTTATTGCTTTTGCTGTGATATGCCACGCACAAAATTCAACGGGCAACGGAAGTTTTATGAAACTTTTCAAAGAGATTGCCCTCTACGACAGTCGTTGCACACAAGAAAAGGTTTATCTGCACCTCGACAATAACTCTTATTTCATTGACGAGACGATTTATTTCAAAGCTTACGTAGTTCGCGCGTCGTCTTTGAAATATACCGATTTGAGCAAGGTATTATATGTGGAACTTCTCGATGATCACGGCAACACAATAGAACGTAAGAGCTACGAAATATCGGAAGGACAGGCATCGGGAAGCATATCTTTGTCAAATCTTATACACGGCGGATTTTACGAAATCCGTGCTTTCACCCGCGCAATGCTTAACTGGGACGGCGATTACTGTTTCTCGCGCGTGATACCCGTTTACCAGTCAAACAGCACAACCGGAAATTATGCCAACCCGTTCATCTTTTCCCCAAAAGGCGAAGACCAACTGCCCATGCTTCGTAAAGAACCCAACACATTGCGCGGAGATTCGGCGAAAAGAAACGTTGTTTACGCGGAGTTCTATCCCGAAGGCGGCGCATTGGTTCAGAGCGATACGCCGCAAAACATTGCGTACCGCATAACCGACAAGGACGGGAATCCTATAAACTTCGCCACGTGCAAGTTGCTTGACGGAGAAAAAGAAATAGGAACGTCCAAGACACAACACGAGGGAATGGGCGAAATAACCCTTCCGTATTGGAAAAACTCCGTTAAAGCCGTTGTGGAAATAGACGGAAAAAACCACGAGTTCAATCTTCCTGCGGCGAGAAAGTCAGGAATTTCCGCCACATTGCAGCAAAAAGACGGGAAAACAAGTCTTAGCATCACACCAACCGATGACCTTAACGGCAAATACGTCGGAATCAGCATTACATGCCGGGGCGCGTTGTGCGCAATAGACAGCGTGGCTCTCAACGGGCAAACGCAATGGGAAACAAGCGACATCCGTTTGCACTATGGCATAAATCAAATAACTCTTTTCAATTCCGCCGGCGACATACTATGGGAGCGTTTGGTTTGGCGCAGACCTGATTACCCCGTAAGCCTTGAAGTCAGGCAAAACGAGGAAGTTTACAAACCCTTTTCCCCGATAGTTCTCGACATGAAGCTTTCCGACAGACACGGCAACCCTTGCAACGCATATTTTTCCCTTGCAGTGCACGACCGAAACAGCGAACTTAACGGGAAAGACTGCGGTATAGCCGAAGACCTTCTGTTGTCGTCCGATCTGAAAGGCTACATTGCCCATCCGGAATACTATTTCGAGTCCGACGATGAGACTCATGCCAAATGGCTCGACCTCCTATTACTCGTACAAGGCTGGCGGCGATACGATTTTGCAGAAATGACAGGCAGGAAACCGTTCAAACTCATTCAACCTTCGGAACAGGGACAACTGCTGACGGGATATTTGCTGGCAAACAAGGGAAAGCGGCTGCCCATGCCCGGTGCGGGACTGAAAGTTGACATTTATTTCCCGGGCAAAAGGATTACAGGAGAGTGCAAAACCGATTCGGTCGGAGGCTTTGCCCTTATGCCGCCCGCTTACTACGGCGAAGGCGTGGGGCGTTTCTATACTTATGAAAACGGCAAGCCGAAAACCATGCGCATTTTCCTTGACAGGAATTTCGCTCCCGCTCCAAAAATGTTCGACATCCAAGAATTCAACCTCTCTTCCTATACTCATAAACCCACATTGGCGCAAAGCGAAATTTTCACATGGCAGGACACGGTGGCTAAGGGCGACATACTGCTCGGCGAAGCCGTTGTGAAAGGAAAAACACGCAATAGCAAAGTGGGACAGGACAAATGGAACGGCGGCGAAGACTTTGCAAAACGAAACGCCGATATTTGTTACAACGTGGACCTCGAATCCATGAAATATTGCGACCAGGGCGAGGACGACCCTTTGCTTTGGGATTTGCTCAAGGACATGAACAAAAACTTTGACTATACCACCGAGGAAGCCGCAATAGCCGGAACAAACTACCGGTTCACCTATCGCAACCGCCCCGCAGTGGTTTTCAAACACAACACAGAGCAAAGCACAAACGACCACATGGACAATCTCACGATTTTTGCCAGCGAAGTGAGCCGCATATACATCATAACAGACCAGGAAAAGATGAAACACGTTCTTCCGGGCTTCGGTTCGTCCACCGACAGGGTTACTGCCATTCTCCTGTACGGCAACGGCAACAAAAGCATGATGAAAGAAAAGAGCAAAACCAAAGTAGTAAGATTCTTTGGCTATAGCAGCGACCCCGACTTTGTGCTGCCCGATTACAGAAAGCGCGATTTGCCCGACCCGTCCGATATGCGCCGCACGCTTTACTGGAACCCCGATGTGCTGACCGACGAAAACGGAAGGGCAACGGTCATGTTCTACTCCAACGCCAATCCCGACGTGAAACTTGGCATTACCGCACGCACCGTACTCCCCGACGGAGAGCTGATAGACTTTAGCCGATGAAAAGAAACAGACATATAATTACCGCATTCAAACTCCGCGCTCTTCATGCGGCATTTGCCGTGCTGCTCACAGCATCGGCGGCATATGCACAAGGCACGCGCACAAAAAAAACTGCACCCACAAAAACCGAACAGTCCATTGAGCGTCAGGGCATGACCAAAATCTGCGACACGGATTCAACCATTCTCGTAAGTCTGATGTACACCCGCGCCGACAATTTCACAGGCAGAATTTTATACACCGATCTCCACACGGCATATCTGCATCCCAAGGCAGCACAAGCCCTGAAACGTGCACAGCAGATACTGCGCCGCATAAACTCCAACCTGACATTGAAAGTTTACGATGCCGCGCGCCCCATGTCGGTTCAGCAAACAATGTGGAACACCGTGGCGGGAACGAAAAAGGAAATCTATGTAAGCAACCCCGCACACGGCGGCGGGCTGCACAACTACGGCATGGCAGTTGACATAACTATTGCCGATGAAAACGGAGACAGCATAACGATGGGCACAAAGATTGACAACATGACGGCAACAGCCCACATTGACAAAGAAGAGGAACTCGTAAGGTCCGGGAAGCTCACGCGCAAAGCCATGAACAATCGCAGACTGCTGCGAAGAGTAATGACGGAAGCCGGGTTTCACACACTGCGCTCCGAATGGTGGCATTTCAACTACACATCGCGCGCCAACGCCAAGAAATATTACAAGGTAATAAAATAGTCCTTGAAAAAAATTTCCGAAAGGCAAAAACGGCATCATCAATCCTGCAAAAACACCCCGTTTCGCACCTTCAAAAAAAGCATAAGGCATCTCGTAAAAAATACAAGCCATATATTTTAAAATACAAGGCACTTATTTTAAAATAAGTGCCTTGTATTTTTCGCCAAAAACAACTTCTGATTTTCAGCAACTTACAAAGCCGTAAAAACAGTCCTTTCCTGAAGCGGCAAATCATTGCGAAAAACACGCATTATATATAATATATAAATTGAATACCTTTGCACAAGCAAATCAAGCGTTATGCTGGTAAATTCAAAGGCAATAGTTCTACGCACAATAAAATACAGCGACTCGACACTCATAGTAGATGCCTACACTGAGCAGGGAGGGCGCAGAGGTTTCCTTGTGCGCATACCCAAAACGCGGAAAGCCCCGGTGAAAAACGTGCTCTTTTCTCCAATGGCGATTCTGAACATAGAATGGAACGAACACGGCACATCGAAACTCACACGCATAAAAGCCGTTCAGCCTGCAAACATTTACTCCGACATACCCTTCTCGCCGGCAAAAATGGCAATAACCATGTTTCTTGCCGAATTCTTGTCGGCAAGTCTGCGAGCACCCATGCCCGACAGAAATATTTTCAATTTCATCTTCACCTCGCTACAATGGTTGGACAATGAAAAAGGAAACTGCGCCAACTTCCACATAGTATTCCTCGTCCACCTGTCAACATACCTCGGACTCGAGCCAAACATTGAGAACTGCAGCGAAACAAGTTACTTTGACATGGAAAACGGATGCTTCACACCCTTCCGCCCCACCACTCCCCATGCAATAGAACCGCACGAAGCACGGCATCTGCCCCTCATAATGCGTCTGAAATTCACCACCGCATCGCGCATACCCTTTACCCGCGCCCAGAGAACACGCATTTTACAAGCCATAACCGAATACTATTCCATACATATTCCTGACTTTCCCACACTAAAATCACCCGAAATACTGCACGAACTGTTTTCCTGATCACACATTTCGAATGATTTTTCATAAAATTCTCCCCCAAACACAAAAAAACACCCTCATAAATTTTGTCGGTAATAATAAATGCCGTACTTTTGCACTCGCAACTAAAGGAATGAGCCTTTAGCTCGCTAACAAGGCGGCCGATTCGTCTATCGGTTAGGACGAGAGATTTTCATTCTCTAAAGAGCAGTTCGACTCTGCTATCGGCTACAATAAAAAGAAGAAACAAAGATGGCAAATCACAAATCATCAATAAAGAGAATCCGTCAAACGGAAGTTCGTCGTTTGCATAATCGCTATTACGCAAAGACAATGCGCAACGCTTTACGCGATCTCCGCGCCACAACAGATAAGGCTTCTGCAGAAGAGCAGTTGCCCAAAGTGCAGCACTTGCTTGACAAGTTGGCAAAAAGCCACATCATTCACAAGAACAAGGTAGCCAACTTGAAATCGTCAGTTGCTAAGCACGTAAACTCTTTGAAGTAAGTTTTTCATACTATTTATTTTTAGGTTATTTATTAAGCGGACGACCCCCTAAGAAGGGCTGGATCGCTTTTTATTTTATTCTCCCGACTCGTCTTCCAAGATGCCCATAGAAAAGCTTCCCTCATTACTGGCACTGATTCTCGCCATAGGATATTCGCCCGGTCCGGCAAATATCTTCAGCCTTATGTGCTCAATGAGAAACGGAAGAAAAGCGGCATTAAGAATGTGGCTCGGACTTCTTGTAGGTTTTACGATTGCAGCGCTTATACTCACGCTCGCCACACATTGCATTGGCGAAGCAATGGGACAATACGTAAAATATATCAAATATGCCGGCGCGGCATACATATTATATCTTGCATGGAAAACCTATTCCGCTTCGGGCGAACAGCAACGCAGCACACGCGGATGCTCTTTTCTTTCAGGAATGGTGGTTCAACTCACAAACGCAAAGATTCTTCTTTTCGAACTGATGGTATTCTCCACATTCGTTTTGCCATATTCCGACTCACTTACCGACCTTCTTTCGGTCGCGGTCCTACTTGAACTTGCCGGTCCTGGAGCAAATCTCGTTTGGTTGCTGATGGGCGGATTCCTACACCGCGTTTTCTCCAAACATCAAAGGAAAATGGAAATCGCAATGGCGTTATGCCTCGCCGCATGTGCCATAGCAATAGTTTTATAACCGCTCCAAACTATTCTATAACTGCCGCACACCTTTTTATTGCCGCTGCAAACTTATCTACAACCACTTCCCGGCAAGTTCCGAACCCTTTCGTTACATTTTAATACCCTTCAGGAGCTTTACGGAAGCACCCTGCAAAGATTGCAAACGTTCTCTGCCAACAATGCATGCGACACGCATTGTTTTTAATGCCTCACAGCCCGTAGATGTCGGCTTTTTTTATTAACTTTGTGGCTAATAACATCTACATTTACAATAGAAAAAACATGGACGAAAGAGAGAAGTTGGCGGAAGAAAGTTATTCCGCGAGTAACATACAAGTTCTCGAAGGTCTTGAGGCAGTTCGCAAACGTCCCGCCATGTATATTGGCGACATTAGTGAGAAAGGTCTTCACCATCTTGTTTATGAAACGGTTGACAACTCTATCGATGAGGCCCTTGCAGGATATTGCACACACATTGAAGTAACTATTTGCGAAGACAACTCGATTATCGTGCAGGATGACGGACGCGGAATTCCCGTGGATATGCACGAAAAAGAGCACAAGTCGGCTTTGGAAGTTGTAATGACCGTACTTCATGCCGGAGGAAAGTTCAACAAAAGTTCCTACAAGGTTTCCGGCGGTCTCCACGGCGTTGGTGTTTCGTGCGTGAATGCTTTGTCCACCAAAATGGTCTCGCAGGTTTTCCGCAACGGCAAGATTTATCAGCAAGAATACTGCAAAGGCAAAGCCGTATATCCCGTAAAAGTTGTGGGAGACAGCGACCTTCACGGCACACGTCAGCACTTCTGGCCCGACGGAAGCATTTTCATCACCACCACATACAAATATAACATTCTCGCCAACCGCATGCGCGAGCTTGCATATCTGAATGCGGGACTTAAGATAACGCTTACCGATTTGCGCCCGGACGAGGAAGGAAAGACCAAGCAGGATGTTTTCTACAGCGAAAAAGGTCTGCGCGAGTTTGTAAGGTATATCGACTCGAGCAGAGTCCACTTGTTTGACGACGTGATATATCTGAACACCGAGAAGAACGACATTCCCATTGAAGCGGCTATTATGTATAATACCTCTTCAAGTGAAAACATTCATTCATACGTCAACAACATCAACACAATAGAAGGCGGTACCCACGTAATGGGCTTCCGTCAGGCTCTGACCCGTGTTCTCAAGAAATACGCCGAAGACAATTTCCAGAAATTCATAGAAAAGAGCAAAATAGAGATAGCTCCCGAAGATTTTCGCGAAGGTCTTACAGCCGTTGTCTCAGTTAAAGTTTCCGAGCCCCAGTTTGAGGGACAGACAAAGACGAAACTCGGCAACAACGAAGTAGCCGGTGCAGTAAACCAGGCTGTTGGCGAGGCATTGTCGAACTATCTTGAGGAACATCCCAAAGAAGCCAAACTCATAATAGACAAAGTTGTGCTTGCTGCCTCGGCACGAATCGCAGCAAAAAAGGCTCGCGAGAGTGTATTACGCAAAAATCCGCTCACAGGCGGCGGACTGCCGGGAAAACTTGCCGACTGTTCTTCGAAAGATCCCGCCGAATGCGAATTGTTCCTCGTGGAGGGCGACTCGGCTGGCGGTTCGGCAAAACAGGGACGCGCCCGCGAAAGGCAGGCTATACTTCCGCTGCGCGGTAAAATCCTCAACGTGGAAAAAGCTATGTGGCACAAAGCTTTCGAAAGCGATGAGGTAAACAACATAATCCAGGCTTTGGGCGTAAGGTTCGGTGTGGACGGCGACAGCAAAGAAGCCAACATAGAAAAACTGCGTTACCACAAAGTCATAATCATGACCGATGCCGATGTAGACGGTTCGCACATTGACACACTCATCATGACGCTTTTCTATCGCTACATGCCGCAAATCATAGAGGACGGCTATCTATATATAGCCACTCCGCCGCTCTATCTTTGCAAGAAAGGCAAGATTGAGGAGTATTGCTACACCGATGCCGACCGTCGCAGATTCATGGAAAAGTATAACAACGGAAGCGAGGAGGGAATCAACACGCAGCGTTACAAAGGTTTGGGCGAGATGAACCCAGAACAGCTTTGGGACACCACTATGAATCCCGACACCCGCCTGTTAAAGCAGGTTACCATAGAAAATGCTGCCGATGCCGACTATATATTTTCCATGCTCATGGGAGAAGATGTTGGTCCCCGCCGCGAATTTATAGAGAAGAATGCTACTTTTGCAAACGTGGACGCATAAGCAGAAAGGCAAAAGCATATTACACACAAGGCGCACCCCGAAAGGTGCGCCTTGTTTCGTCTAATAACTTCCCAACGTGGGCATGTTGTTCCGCATCGGAAGCATAACCCGGCAAACGCATACCGCAAACGATTTTTGTATCCGCTTTTGAAGAAAAATCAACCGATAAAATCAAGAGTTTTTTACCTTATAATTTCCCGCCCTTATCATGCTCGAAAAAACATAAGGCATATAATTAAAAATACAAGGCACTTATTTTAAAATATATGCCTTATATTTTGAAATAAGTGCCTTGTATTTTTGACCGTTTGCACACTTTTGATTCACAGCAACTTACAAAGCTCTAAAAATATGCTGTAAAAACCACCGGAAAAGGGGCTTTACAAACGACATTTTTATTCAATCGGAAGGAACTTTCCGTTCTTTATTGCAATATCTTTAATCGTCAAAGTACTTCCCGCCTCGTTGGGAGAATGGAACGATATTTTGAGATTGCCCTTCAGGTCGCGAAACACCATTTGATGCCCGCCGTTATTGGCAAACACAATGTTCTTTTCATGAATCCAGGGACCTTCGGGATTACCGGAGACCGAAACAGCCTGACCTATGGCATATTTCGGAGCAAAACTCGACCACAACATAAGAAGATTGCCGCTCTTTTCATCACGCCAAACAAACGGAGCGTCAGTTACTATTGACTTTCCGTTAGCCTCCTTTGCCCACGGAGCATCAGCGGTGCGGAACAGACGTTTTGCATCACCCACCGTGCCGTTAAGTTCATGATTCAGACGTTGGCACCATATTTCTCCCACACAGTCCACTACGTTCGGTCCGTTCCACTCCACACTGAAAAACATCCAGGGTTCGCCGTCTTTGTCAACATACAACGAAGCGTCAAGACACTGCATTCCCGGAGGAGTAATGAATATGCGATCGTCGGGGATGATGTTTTTATACGGACCGAGCGGACCATTGTCGGAACGCAACACGGTTGTACCACGCAAAATGCCGTTGGCACTGCCCGAAACGGTAACAAAGCAATAATATTTGCCATTATAATAATATGTATCGGGAGCCCACCAGTCGTCCGGGCATTTATATCCCTCGGGCATGTGATAAACGTATCCCGCTTCGTCCCATGTTTCCAAATCTTTGCTCTTATACGCAATCAATCTGGCATTCTCGGGACCGCGTGCCGACAATATCAAATAATATTCGCCGTTTTGCCTGTCAACAGTTATGAACGGGTCTCGGCATTTTATTTGCGAGGTGGGGATATTCGTCTTTTGCGCCCCGGCATTTGCCACGGAAAACAGAACAAACAGCAATAAATACTTTATTTTCATATCTTACGGATTAATATTGTTGCTATACGGAAAGCATTTGCTAAATTTGATTGTAAAATTAACTATATTCTCCGTAACCACAACCATTGCATCATCAAAAACAATCCTATACTACTCAACAAACCCATGGAACTCGGCAAACTGGAACGACAACTGAAGCTAATGGCACTACTTGCGGGAAACACCAACCTGACAAACGACGAAATAGCCTCAAAACTATCACTGAGCAAACGCTCCGTCTATCGCTATCTCGAAGCTTTCCGCGAAATGGGATTCATTGTGGAGCGCAGCGGAGACATATACCGGCTCGACAAAAACTCGCCTTTCTTCCGGGAAATCTCCGGCAGCGTAATGTTCACCGAAGACGAAGCCGCAACTATATCGCAACTGCTCGCATCTGTGAGTGATAACAGCACAAGAGTAAGGAATCTGCGGCGAAAACTCGAAAGACTTTATGATTATAAGGTTCTGGAAAACCACGAAACCGACCTTAGGCTCGGCGAAAACGTTTCGCGCCTTTACGAAGCCGTCAAGCAGCATCTCACAGTGGTTTTGAAATCCTATCGCTCCCTTCACGGAAACACCGTGAGCGACAGAATTGTGGAACCATACCGTTTCATGAATTCCAACGACGATATTCGCTGCTACGAACCGGCTTCCGGGCAAAACAAGACCTTTAAGATTTCAAGAATAGGCGAAGTTAAACTGCTCGACATCAAATGGATTTCCGAACCTGCGCACGAACAAATTTACACAGATGCTTTCGGATTCACCGGAACTCCCATCGACACCATAAAACTCCGCCTTTCGGAACGCGCCGCATCGCTTATGGAAGAAGAACTGCCACGCAGCCGCAGATTCATAACCCATGCAGACAACAATACATACACTTTCGAAGACCACACATGCAGCTATCTCGGAGCCACACGCTTTGTTTTGGGGCTTTATAACGATATAGAAATCATTGAGTCCGCAAAGTTCAAAGAATTTATCAGGAAAAACATCAAAGATTTAACACACAAATTCGAATATTGACGCAGATTGTCACTGCAAAACGGTTCTTTTGCATTGTAAAACGAAACAAAAACGCAGAACAATGAGAAAAGAACTGATTTGCAACGTATATGGCGCAACCGAAAATCGCACCAAAGAAATATCATTCAAGAAAGCAGCAAACGCAATAGGCAGATATTTCCTCGCATCCAAGCCCGTGTTGAAACTGGCACGGCTTTATTCCCTGTTGCTCGAGGAAGAAGTTTCGCCACGCCGCGCCTTACGAATACTGAATGCCTCTGCAGCAATAACCTTACTCGTTTGCGTGAACGGTGCAAATACCTTAGCCCTTCTCATACTCACTCTTTGGACAATTGCAGCCTGTCACAGTTGCCGCAAACGCGACTAATTACCACCTGTCCGCAAGCACAGCAAAAAATATAGGGAATTACTGCGGACTACATGCCTTAACTCTGCTAATTATTCAAATTCTTACAACAACTGCATATTAATTAACCGAAATAGTAGGAATATATCCTGCAAAAGAATGCGATTGCCGCAGCACATACCTAATATAAAATTTCCTACATACGGTTGGCGGAAAAAACATAAGGCATCTTGTAAAAAATACAAGCCATGTATTTTAAAATACAAGGCACTTATTTCAAAATATGTGCCTTATATTTTTCACCTTTCTAAACTATTGAAACACAGCTTCCCCCGGAAGCAAAAAAGCGCAACGTTTCCGTTGCGCTTTTCGTTTGTTTTTTTCGTATTGTTACTTGCTTTTTGCCGACAAGACGTCGCGCATTATGCGATAACGAGGTTCTGCTTTTTTGACTTTCGGGAGTTTTGCCACGGCAATCTTCTTTGTCTTGCTTTCAAGTTCCTTGGAAATCGATTCCTTTGCCTCGGCAAGCGTTACATATTCGCCGGTGTTAGGATCTGTAAGCTTAAGCAAGGGAACAGTCGAGGATTTTTCGTCGCGGAACGGCATCCACGGTTCAACTTTCTCTACCTGCACTTTGGCAACACCGCTGCGCACAATATCAAGTTCCTTGGCTGCGGCGTATGAAAGGTCAATGATTCTGCTATGTCCGAACGGTCCGCGATCGGTAACCTTTACATACACCTCTTTATCATTTACGAGGTTGCGCACCTTCAATGTCGTACCCAGGGGATATGTTTTGTGGGCGCACGTCATACTGTCGCGGTGATATTTCGAGCCATCGCTCATTTTCACGCCATGCAAACGGTGAGAATAATAAGTGGCTTTGCCTGTTTCTTGTGCATTGACATTTACGAGAAATGCCATGAGCATCACAGGAAGCATTATCAATTTTACTATTGTATGGTTTTCTAATTTCTTCATGCTGATGCAAAGTTATTCATTTTTGTTCAAACAGCCAAATTTACTGCATTCAACGATAACTACATAGCACTTGGGAGAGTGCAAAATGCTTGGGATTTAAACTATGTTTACTCTCTTGGATGCGCTTCTAAAAAAGGGATTGAAGCCAATATGCCCACTCTCGCACGTATGTGCAAGTTAAAAAATGCTTAGACCTTGGAGAAACGGCTTTATTGTATCTGAACAACGGCATAAAGTATCAGCGCATAGCGTGCAGCCTTGCCTATTGTCATGAAAACGAGTGTCATTAAAAAGTTGCAGCGGAGCAGACCGAGGGCAACGGTTATGGCGGAACCGAGAATGGGAACCCACGACACGAGAGCCATCCACGGACCGTACTTTCTTACGAAAACCTCCGCCTTGTCCATTTTTTCTTTGCTTATATGGGCGTGTTTCTCGAGCCATTCCAATTTCCCGAGTCTTCCAAGCCCGTAGTTCATACTGCTGCCCAACACATTGCCGGCAGTGCCCCACAAAAGCAGACTGAGGTTTGATACACCGGCAAGCTTAAGGGCTGTCATCACGAGTTCGGAGCTAAAAGGAATAATACTTCCTGCGAGGAGAGCCGAAAGAAACATTCCGAAACCGCCGAACTGCACAAGAAAATCTGTCAAAGCGGCCATATTCCGAAACTATAACCCGTGAAATTATAAAAAGCGAGGAAACAGAAAAGCGCAAACAGCACATAGAAATATATGTCAGCCACTATGTTGCGCGCAAATGTGAGATGATGGGCAATGAGTATGCTGCTGTTCACCACCAGAAGGCGAAACAGCACGTCAAAATGCTGCGGTTGAAGAGCTATGAAAGACATGAGCGCGATTTCGTTGAGCATAATCACGTAGAAGAACATTCTCGTGCGTATCTTGTCGTTAAACTTGGTACGCATAAAGTGAATCATAGCCACGGCAGAGATTATAATGACAAATGCTGCCGACACCATTCTGTGCTCGTCAAGTATGGTGTAATCGATAGGGGCAAATGTTTGAAGCGCAAGCCAGAAGCCGTCAATCTTTGTTGTCGTGCCGTTCAGCAGAAAGTATGTCTCGCGCAGCACAATGGGAATGGACAGTCCCAGAAGCGATGCAACAAAAGATTTGGCGGACATGGACCGCAACTGAACAAGCATGAAAAACAGGAACAGCGGTGCAAAATATAGCATTTGAGGAAAAACCAACGCCCCTATGCCCAAGAAAGCAAAAGTATGAAAGGAATATCCCTGCGAACGATAGTTCTGATAAGAAAGAAAAGCGGAATAATATGCAAGCAGAAAGCACGCGGGAGGCAGCCAGTTCCATGTAAGCGTTTGTGCAAAGGTCATTGATGCCGCCATTACAAGAAATACCGACGGAATCATGTATGAACGTATGCGCAGAAGAGAATTGCGGTTGCTAAACTCAAGCAAAAACCCCGCAATAACTATTGTTGCCGCCAATCCGCCCCACCATAAAATTTTATCGGGGGCTTTCTCGCTGCCCGCAAGCCATGCAGGAACCGCTAACATTATTGTTACCGGCAATGTAGCCTTGCCGGTAACAATCGTATATCGCGGTCCTCTGTATTCCATAGGAAACGTTATTAAAGATCCTGCCCTATGTCGGTACGGAAATACTTGCCGTCGTAATTGATTTTGGCGGCAACTTCCATGGAACGGGCAAGAGCCTCGGCTTTGTCTTTGCCGTATGAAGAAACTGCTATAACTCTTCCGCCGGAAGTAACGGTTTGATCACCATTAAGCGATGTGCCCGAATGGAAAAGTATGCTGTCGCCCTTATTCTCAAGTCCGGAAATGGGGAAACCCTTCTTGTACTCCTGCGGATAGCCTCCCGATACGAGCATGACGCATACCGCCGAACGGTTGTCAAACTCTATGGTGCGCTTGTCAAGGTCGCCGTTTGCCACACCCTCAAACAAATCCACGATGTCGCTCTTTAGACGCAGCATAACGGTTTCGGTTTCCGGATCACCCATTCTGCAGTTATATTCAATGACCATCGGTTCGCCCTTAACGTTTATGAGTCCGAAGAAAATGAATCCCTTATAGTCTATCTGGTCTTCGGCAAGTCCTTCAACCGTTGGTTTGATAATTCTGTCCTCAACCTTTTTCATCCATTCCTTGGTGGCAAACGGAACAGGAGACACAGAACCCATACCGCCTGTATTTAGTCCCGTATCATGTTCACCTATGCGTTTATAATCCTTTGCTTCGGGAAGAATCTTATAGTTTTTGCCGTCTGTGAGAACAAACACCGAGCATTCTATACCGCTCAGGAATTCCTCCACAACCACTCTTGCCGAAGCGTCGCCGAACATGCCACCGAGCATATCCTTGAACTCACGCTTGGCATCCTCGAGATTATCGAGTATAAGCACTCCCTTACCTCCTGCAAGCCCGTCGGCCTTCAGCACATAAGGAGGCTGCAAAGTTTCGAGCAACTTCAATCCTTCTTCAACGGTTGTACCGTCAAAAGTACGGTATTCCGCCGTTGGAATGCCATGACGGCGCATGAAATGTTTGGCAAAATCCTTGCTTCCTTCCAGCATTGCGCCGGCTTTAGAAGGACCAATAACAGGAACTTTATTCAAATCCTCATCGGCAGAACGGAAATAATCCACAATACCTTTGACAAGTGGAGCTTCAGGACCCACAACAACCATGTCAATCCCGTTAGACTTAACGAAATCTCCCACCTCCTCGAAATTATTAATGTCAAGGCGCACATTCTCTCCCGAATCGCGTGTACCGGCATTGCCGGGAGCGATAAAAAGTTTGTCGGTTTTAGGACTTTGTGCAATTTTCCACGCAAGCGCATGCTCACGTCCGCCGTTTCCAAGTAGCAATATTTTCATTGTCTCAAATTTATTTCTGATTACAAATCATATTCTCTGCAAAAATAATAAAATAAAGTGGGGCAGACACCATATTGCCGTACTAATGAAAGCAAAAAGACTCTCCGCATCATGGAGAGTCTTTTTGTGATCCGGAAGGGATTCGAACCCTTGACCCACAGCTTAGAAGGCTGTTGCTCTATCCAGCTGAGCTACCGGACCGTTGTTATAATTTCGTGGCGCGAAGTTACTGCTAATTTTCGTTTTATGCAACATATCTGCCGAAATTAATGAAACAAAAGCCGTCCGTACCCCATTTTTTCACTCTCTTACCCGCCCGTTCTCAAATTTATTCCATAACTTTGCATTACAAAACAGGGGCGTAGCCCAGTTGGTTTAGAGCGCTGCAGTCACATTGCAGAGGTCATCGGTTCGAGCCCGATCGTCCCTACCATTCCCGTCATTGACGACGGGATTTTTTGTTCCCGCCATTTATTCTTTGTAAAGCTGATACTGTTATAAATTATAACTACCTTTACAACAGAAATCAAAGATTAAACAATGAAATCCAAGAAGCGGCATATAAAAAGAGGAATAGCCCTATCCGCAAAGAAGTAAGATGTTTACTACAAGCCTTTTGTGCGTTGCTGCATAATTTTACTTGCGGGGATTCTCATTCCACAGTATTTCCAAATATATTACTTGGAATACACTTTCCTATATATGGTAGTCATTCCGATATGCATACTCTCGGGATTGTATTTTAAGTTCATAAAAAAACTCCCCAAAGGACCTTTGTACATATCGCTATGGGCGGCGTTTTGCACAACATGACATTAACATGTTTCTGACTGTATCAAACTAAAGGATTTTGAAACCAAAACACTAACGTAAATCACTCAATTTAAGCGAAATATGAAGCCATAACCAAAACTTAAACTTTCTTAATGAGGGTGCAGTTTTTTGAGACTTTATGGGAACAATTTCGGGAACAAATTAACCGACTGACCTTAGGCTTAACGCTTAAAATCAGTCGGTTAGTTTATTACGTTGTCAATCCTATAGAAGATGATTTCTTCGAAATAAGTTTTTCTATTGGACGGCAGAGACTATTTACAATCATTGATGTCAATACGCTGACTGTCATCAGAACAAGAAATATTACCACAGGATATTTGAAGCCATAGATGAAGTCTTTGAATAGGTAGTAACAAAACCAACTATGAATCATCCACATATTCATAGAGTGTTGTCCTAAGAAAGCAAGAGACTTATCTATGATACTGGCTCTTTTCAAGTTCAGGAAAATAACTATGAAAGCATAGACATAGAAAGCATGGAACGCTCCTGTTCTAAACAAGACTCTAAAACCTATTATCAAAAGCAGCAGCCACAATCCGTATTTTTTGATAAATTGTCCTGTTTTACTCTTTGATATTTGTGCTATCCACTGGTGCTTTGCGGTCATAGCTCCCAGATAGAAGGAAAACATCAAGTGGAAGTAGAGCAGTGGATCATATGCCAGATAATTATGATAGAAAAAGGCATCACCATAACGGCTTATCAAGAACGAGGTACACAAGTTCAGAATAAACAATACCAATAAAACGTACTTTGTCTTGAACTTGTCCGTTATAGAAAATAGCCATGAAGAGGTAACTGACAATAATGCATAAGGAAGCAAAAACCAGATTTCCCCGTTATATGTGGCCTGAAATCCTGTTACATTTGAAAGAATTGTCAGGAAAGAACCAGGAGTCCTTCCATAGACAATAAATCCAACCAAAAGAAATAGTGCCAATATAACCCAGTAATGGATATACAGCTTAAGAATCCTAATGTATCTATTTTTATCCCCTTTGCGATAGACCATATACATGCCATAACCGCCGAGTATCAAGAAGAAAGACACAGGATTGCAAGCTCTTGTCAGCAGATGCACAAACGGTATATCTCCAATAGTGATAAAATATTCACAAAGAGAAACATTTGGCATCTGATTAAACAAGTGTAAGTAGAGCATGAACACTATAGCTACACCTTTTAATATTGTTGTTTCTTCCTTAGTAATCATATATCGAAATGATGTATTATTTGCAGGCAACGAACTTTCTCATTTCTTTAATTCACAATGATTTGACAATGTCAAAAGATAATCATTTATTTCCTTTTGAACGGTTATGTGTTTTACACAACATTTCACAATTGCTAATATCTGTCGCACCGCCTTTGCTCCATGCTGTTACATGATCTGCATCCATTTCTGAATATTTCCAGATTTTTATTCTGTTGGCGTTACTTCCACAAGCGCACAATGGGCAGTTTGATACACCATCCTTTTTGGCTTTTTCTGTTTGTCTTGCATAGACGGCTTTTTTTGTCGGCACATTGGATACAAAAAGATGATTTTGTATTCAACTATGCCATGTGGCACGAAAAAAGTAACTAACAGTAGAGAAATCAGCAGGCGTTGCAGTTTGTGCAAGCGGTTATTTCTCCACGAAATCTCTTTTCCACCAGTCTTGCTATCCTGTCTTTAATCGGAGACATGGGAATTTGAGCCAAAACTTCGTCAACAAATGCATATTCAAGCAAAAGTTTCGCTTCTTCTTCGGGAACACCGCGCTGCTCCATATAAAACATTGCCGCTTCGTCAAGTTGTCCTACGGTTGAACCATGGCTACATTGCACGTCATCGGCATATATTTCGAGCATTGGCTGGGAATACATCCGCGCATTGGGACTTACGCACAAATTTGCATTGGTTTCTTGCGATTCCGTCTTCTCTGCCCCCTCGCGCACAAGCACCTTGCCCGCAAAAGCCCCCACAGATTCTTTGTCAACAACATATTTGTAAAGCACGTTGCTGCGACATTTGCCAACTTTGTGGTCTATCAGCACATTTGTGTCCACATGCTGCGTTCCGTCGACAAGAGCAAAACCGTAAGCTTCGACTTCTGCTCCCTCTCCTTCGAATACAATGTCAAGTTTGTTGCGCGTTAGTCCGCCGTGAAGAGTCATGTTGTTCATCACAACTTTGCTGTCGGCTTGCTGACGTACATAGCAGTTTGAAAACCTTTTGTTCTTAAGCAGAGTTTGTTCGAGAGAATAAATACGCACCTGCGAACCTTTGCCAGCAAAAACCTCCATGACTTCGGTTGAAAGGAAATTACGGTCATCTGCATCATGATCACAAAAAAGAAGAGATACCTGCGCACCGTCTTCCGCTATAACAAGAACACGGCGGTTAGCCATTAAATCTACGTCGGAGCGGAGAATATTTACAACTTGTATTGTACGTTCCACTTTTATTCCGTTCGGAACATAAACCACAAGGCAATCCTGCGCAAACATAGTGTTCAAAGCCGTTACGGCATCCTTTTTAGTATCGGCTATGGCAGCATAATATTTTTCGGCAACGCCGGGATTGGTTTCTGCAAATTCTTTTACCGAGCCAACAAAAACACCTTGCGGCAACGGAGCACGCGGAACGGCTTTGTTATAAAAGGCATCGTTCTCCACGAAATATAAAGAGGTGGACAAATTAGGCACATTGCAGCGAAAAGCTTCGTAAGGATTTACGGGAAACTCTACACGACGTATGTTCAAACCGTAATCGGGCGCAAAAATTCCGTTAACATCGGTGTATTTATAACGTTCTACCTTTTGCGAAGGCAGACCTTTGACACGAAACGCCTCATACGCCTTTTCTCTCGCACTGTTGAGCAAATTGCAAGAGTAACGGCAAATATCATCGCGGTTAGAGGCGAAAATATCTATGTATTGTTGAGAGCTTTCGTTCATTTCTCCAATTCGGCTTTAATCCAATCAAAACCGCGCTCCTCTATAGCGTCTCCAAGCTCAGGACCTCCGGTTCTCACAATTCTACCGTTTATCATGACATGAACTATGTCGGGTTTAAGATAGTCAAGCATGTGCTGGTAATGGGTAATAACAATGGCACTCGTGTCTGGTTTACGCAATTTATTGAAACCTTCAGCCACAATTCTCAGAGCATCTACATCAAGTCCAGAATCTGTTTCGTCAAGAATTGCAAGTTTCGGCTCAAGCATAGCCATTTGAAAAATTTCATTGCGCTTGCGTTCGCCACCGCTGAACCCTTCGTTCACACTGCGATTTGCCAATTTGCTGTCGAGTTCAACAATCTTACGTCTTTCGCGCATCAATTTCAAAAAGTCGGCAGCATTCATGGGCTCAAGCCCCTGATATTTGCGTTTGGCATTGATTGCGGCTTTCATGAAATTAACCATGCTCACCCCGGGAATCTCCACAGGCTGTTGAAAAGAAAGAAATATTCCTTCATGGCTGCGGGCATCGGGCGAAAGAGACAATACATCTTTTCCGTTAAACTCCACAGAACCTTCGGTAACCTCATAAGCAGGATTTCCGGCAAGCACATTGCTCAATGTTGACTTTCCACATCCGTTTGGTCCCATGAGAGCATGAACTTCACCGTCGTTTATGGTAAGATTCACGCCTTTTAATATTTCCTTGTCTGCCACACGGGCATGAAGATTTGAAATCTTTAGCATACTGTTTCAGTGTTTGTTAAAGTCCTTTGATGGACATTCTTCGCTTTCACTTGCAAAGATAGCCATTTATTCCCTACTATTTCCACAACAAGCCGTCAAAGCATTATTGCTTTCGCTTTTCGGGAATGATTAGCGAGAGACTGATGCTCACAACAAGTACTGCAAGTATAAACACAAGCGAAGCCACAGCGTCAATATGCCAAACACTGTGGGTAAGAAGTTTTACGCCTATGAACAAAAGCAAGATGCAAACACCGGTCTGCAAAAAGCGAAACTTATCAGCCACTGCGGCAAGCAGGAAAAACATTGCCCTCAATCCGAGAATGGCAAAAATGTTGGAGAAAAACACCACATACGGGTCAAGCGACACGGAGAATACGGCTGGAATACTGTCGAACGCAAAAATCAGATCGCTGAATTCTATTACCAATACCGTAACAAACAACGGCGTTATACACAACAAACCTTTTTTCATTCGTTGCGAACCGTCGGGGATTATATAGCCATTGTCGGTTTTCTCCGCTCTTACAAAGAACTTGTCTCCGACAAACGACGGGTAAACACGGAAATGTTTTGAAAGGAATCGCACGAGAGGATGTTTCTCCACATCGATGTTTTCTTCCTTATCGCGTTTGAAAAACATTTTTGCCGCACTATAAACAAGAAAAGCTCCGAACAGATACAAAACCCAATCGAAACGACTGATAATGGCGGCTCCGGCAAAGATGAACACGAAGCGAAGCACTATGGCTCCGAGTATTCCCCAATTCAACACATGCTGATATTCTTCTTTTCCAACGCCGAAGGATGCAAAAATCATCATCATCACGAAAAGATTGTCAACCGACAACGTCTTTTCAATAAGATAGCCGGAAATGTAAGAAACCGTCATGTAATGGCGATATTTTTGAAGGCTTCCCTCAAAATCATTCGGGTCAAGATTTATATGGGCGGCATATTTGCCCGCCACAGCTTGAAGATCTGCAAAATTATGAATGCCGTGAACCATGTCGCCATGAAACCAAAGAAATGCAGAAAAAGCCAATGCGAGAGTTATCCACACTGCCGTCCATGTGCCGGCTTCTTTTATTGACACTGCATGAGCCTTGCGGTCTATCACAAGCATATCCACTACTAAAATGGCAACAATAAAAACTAAGAAGCCGCCAAGAAAGAGCAATTCGGAAAGATGAATCATATATTACCTTTTGTATTTTTTTTTATTTATCGGATTTCAAGCGCAGCATTTTCTGCAGCCTCCATTATTTCACGCTCTCCCGGTCCTTTGTCATTTATACCACAAAGATGAAGAATACCATGGATAACCACTCTGTCAAATTCTTCTTCATAAGAAACACCAAGTTCTTCGGAGTTAGACTTTACAGTGTCAAGGCTTATTATTATGTCTCCGTTTATAGTTTCACCCTCGTCATCATCGAAAGTTATTACGTCTGTGAAATAATCGTGTCCGAGAAATCTGCGGTTATAATCAAGAATTGTAGGGTCATCGCAAAACATATAGTTCACATTTCCCACAACTCGTCCATGAATTTTTGCCACACGCTCAATCCAATCGCAATAATCGAATCTTGAAAGCGACGGCATTTCCACTTCGGTGGAAGCAAAAGTTATCATAATGTCAACGTTTAATATTCAATCGAAGAGAGATGGAGTATTGTCTCTGTTTTGCGGCATACGTCCAAGATGACGATAAGCAAGATCAGTAACCTCTCTGCCACGCGGAGTGCGCACTATAAATCCTTCCTTTATGAGAAAAGGTTCATAAACCTCCTCCACTGTTCCTGCGTCTTCACCAATAGCCGTAGCTATCGTAGAAATTCCTACAGGACCGCCCTTGAACTTGTCTATTATAGTTGTGAGTATCTTGTTATCTATTTCGTCCAATCCGTATCGGTCTATGTTCAAAGCCTCAAGAGCAACTTTAGCAATTTCAAGATTTATTCTGCCCGAGCCTTTCACCTCTGCAAAATCTCTGACGCGACGCAACAGAGCATTAGCTATACGCGGCGTACCACGACTGCGCGAAGCTATCTCATCAGCAGCTTCGGAATCTATATCCATATTAAGTATGTGTGAAGAACGCACAACAATTTGAGACAATACCGAAGCGTCATAATATTCAAGATGCAGATTTATACCAAAACGAGCACGCAATGGAGCTGTAAGCAAACCGCTGCGAGTTGTTGCGCCTATCAAGGTGAACGGATTTAGATTTATCTGCACACTACGGGCCGAAGGTCCTTTATCTATCATTATATCAATGCGGAAATCTTCCATGGCGGAATAAAGATATTCCTCCACAACAGGAGCAAGTCTGTGAATTTCATCAATAAATAGCACATCATTAGCCTCAAGCGACGTTAACAGACCTGCAAGGTCGCCCGGTTTGTCGAGAACAGGACCGGATGTAAGTTTGAAACCAACACCCAGTTCATTAGCTATAATATTTGAAAGAGTAGTTTTTCCCAATCCTGGAGGACCATGCAGCAATGTATGGTCAAGCGGTTCACCTCTACGACGTGCCGCCTCCACAAAAACACGCAAATTATCAACAACTTTCTTTTGTCCGGCAAAATCATCGAATCTCAACGGACGAAGGGTGTTTTCATATTCACGTTCTTGCGGAGAACCTGTCTGTTCGGTACGTATATCAAATGTATCTTCAAGCATTTTCTATATTTTTTCTTCAAAATCAAAAGGCAACATCGGTTCATTGACCGGCAGTTGCGCAAAACTTCGACGGTGATACTTAGTTATTCCATATTTACGAATGGCATCACGTTGCTCCACCGTGGGATAGCCTTTGTTCTTGCTCCAATGATATTGCGGGTATTCTTTGTCTATACGTTCCATATAATCATCACGATAAGTCTTGGCAAGAATTGAAGCTGCCGCAATTGAGAGATACTTATCATCGCCTTTAACAATTGTATCACAAGGAACATTGCCATAAGGTTTGAAACGATTACCGTCAACTATCACCGCCTCTGGACGCACTTTAAGTCGGTCAAGAGCACGGTGCATTGCAAGTATGGAAGCGTTCAATATATTTATTTCATCTATTTCTTCGGGAAGCACCTCACCCACAGCCCAAGCCCAAGCATTTTTCTGTATTTCTTCACGCAGAGCATAGCGTTTCTTTGCCGAAAGTTTCTTCGAATCTTTTATTTCTTCGTTAGCGTAGCCCTGCGGAAATATCACCGCTGCAGCGAACACACTTCCTGCCAAACATCCGCGCCCAGCTTCATCGCACCCGGCTTCGAACTTTACATCATGAAACTTTTCTGCAAGCATTTGGGATAATTTCGAAACAAACTAAATTGTTACTGCCGTGCCACTACATGAAACCATAAGCATGCTTCCGTTAGAGCCTACAGTTTCATAATCTACATCTATGCCGACAACGGCGTTTGCACCAAGTTGCCGAGCCTGCTCTGCCATTTCGGAAAGTGCAGTGTTTTTGGCTTCTCTTAGTACACGCTCATAGCTTTTCGAACGTCCGCCAACAAAATCGCGGATACCCGCAAAAAAGTCGCGAACAAAGTTTGCACCTATTATTGTTTCTCCTGTTACTACTCCATAATAAGTTCTAACAGGTTTACCTTCAACAGTCGGTGTGGTTGTAAGAAGCATATTTTTATCTTTTTGCCGCGCATAACTGCGCGATAGTTATAAATATCAAAACATTTTCATCACTCTTTCTATACCATTAAAGAGAGCATCTACTTCCTTCAAGGTATTATAAAGACCAAACGAGGCACGCGCTACACTTTGCACTCCCAAACTTTCCACAAGCGGTTGCGCACAATGATGACCGGTACGTATGGCTATACCAAGACGGTCGAGAAGTGTTCCGAGATCAAGAGGATGAATATTTCCTACTACAAAAGAAATAACTGCCGACTTGTTTTTAGCCTTGCCGAAAATACGCATCCCCGGAATTGATTCCAAACGTTTGGTGGCATATTCAAGGAGTTCGTGTTCATGCGCTGCTATATTGTCCAAGCCTAGACTTTCAACATAATCTATTGCCGTGGCAAGAGAATGACTGCCCACATAATCGGGAGTTCCTGCCTCGAACTTCAATGGTGCATCTTCAAACTCCGTATGTCCGAAGTGCACATTCTTTATCATTTCTCCACCCCCTTGATAAGGCGGAAGTTTTTCAAGCCATTCGGCTTTACCATAAAGTGCACCAATACCTGTTGGTCCGTAAATTTTATGTCCGCTGAAAGCATAGAAATCACAATCCATGTCCCGGACATCTACCTTTATATGAGGAACGCTTTGTGCACCGTCTATAAGTATCGGTACATTATGAGAATGAGCAATAGTAGCCAGTTCTTTTACAGGATTGACCGTACCAAGGACATTTGAGACATGAGTTACAGAAACCAATTTTGTACGTTCATCAAAAAGTTTCTCATACTCATCCACACGCAATTCACCGTCTTCCGTAATAGGAATAACTTTAATTTTTATCCCCTTACGCATTTCAAGTAATTGCCAAGGAACAATATTGGAATGGTGTTCCATTGCCGATATTATCACCTCATCGCCTTCTTTCAGGAATGCCTCGCTAAAAGAAGAAGCCACAAGATTCAGCCCTTCCGTCGCCCCGCGCGTAAAAACAATCTCTGACGGAGAAGAGGCGTTAAGAAACTTAGCAATTTTCGCACGCGCTGACTCATGAAGTTCTGTAGCCTGTTGAGAAAGGAAATGTACTCCACGATGCACGTTGGCATTTTCTGAATAATATTCGTTTGCAATAGCATCTACTACAATCCTCGGCTTTTGTGTCGTGGCACTATTGTCGAGATACACGAGTGGCTTGCCATAAACCTCACGCGATAGAATCGGAAAATCTTTTCTTATCTGATATATGTCGTACATTATTTATATTATTTGGCGAGCCAAGCCTCAGGATTAAGCTTTGAAGTTTCGCGACGCAATTGAAAATGCAAGGTACAATTCCCGGAAGCATCACGTGCGACACTGCCCAGAGTCTGTTTTGTACGCACCTTCTGTCCTTTACCCACAGAAACAGAAGAAAGGTTGCAATAAACGGAAATATAACTTCCATGACGCACTATAACATTTGAAAAACCTCCAAGCGAAAAAATTGCAGAAACCTCACCATCAAATATAGCACGAGCCTGCGCTCCCGATTTTCCTGTTATGTTTATACCTTTATTATCAAGTTGCACGCCCGATAGTCCGTCCACATTATGCACACCATAATGTTGCGTAATCATATATCCGCCAGAAATCGGCATGGGAAGTCTGCCTTTGTTCGCAGCAAAATCATTTGAAAGAGCTTTGTCTGCCTCTTCCATTTTGAACACCTTCATATCTTCGGCTTGCTGCTTGGGAGTATATACAGGTTTTTCTTTCCTTGATTTTGATTCTTGTCTGTCTGAGTTATTTTCTTTTCCGCCTTGGGCGGCAGCAAGTTGTTTTCGTTTTGCTTCTTCACGCGCCTTTTGTTCGGCAATCTTCTTTTGGCGTTCCAATTCGCGTTTTCTCGCTTCTTCACGGCGTTTCTTCTCTGCCAATATCTGCTGCTGTATAAGAGCATCAATCTTTGAATTAAGCGAAGAATATCGTTTTTTGTCTGCTTTTATTGCACTTTGCACCTGACGCTGTTTTTTCTGCAAGCCATTTATTATTTTTGTTCGTTCGGCGTGCTGTCCCTCAAGTTTGCTTTGCTCGTTAATTCCTTCATGGAGAAGAACAGTCTTTTGGTCGCGTGTCTTTATCACTTCAGTATGTTTTGCATCAACCTGTTCCTGCTTTCTCTTCACAAGTTCACCCTGCACACGCTGGTATCGGGCATATTCTCTTACATATCTCAAACGACGCAACATTTGTGTAAAATTGTCGGCGGAGAAAATGAACATAAGCTTGTTCTTGGTATTCCTGTTACGATACAAATAAAGCATGGCGCGGCGATAATGTTTCTTACGCTGCTCCAACTCTGATTTCAATGTATCGAGCTGCGTTTTCAGAACAGTTATCTTGCCGTCAAGCGCATTTACGTCTGCCGATATAGCATCTATATATTTTTTCTGAGTACTTATCTGCCCGTTTAGAACATTTAGATTACTCAACTGGGAACGCACATCTTTTTTCAAAGATTTCAGCATTCCTTCGTTTTGGGTTATCTTTTTCTGAAGTTTTGCACGTTGCGACTTCAAACTATTTATTTCTTTATTGCTTTGCGCCCACACATTGGTAAACGCCATGCAACATGCAATCAGAAAGAATATTATGCGACTGCGGCAGTTCATTGTATCGTAGAGAGTTTTCTCATTACTTCGTCTATAGACCGTTGTTTATAGCCGGAAGGAACTTTTGTTCGGGTTTCCCATTTTGCATTGTCCGACAATCGGCTCAAGCCAATAGTCATATTTATATCATGCCTGCCCCCTTTGGCTTCCAAACTTATTTGAGAAGGAAATTGCTTACCGTCAAAGTTGACGAAATCTCCATATTTACACACAAGGCTTTCCTTTGCTGTTATATCTTTAGGATTTACCGTTACACGGTCGAGCAACGCACTCGAAGTCTGCGTCAGGAACTCGTAATCAAGCTTGGGAGATGACGTAAGGCTTAACAATGTATGTTCTCCGCTCGAAGCGACATTGAAACCTTTGAGCGCAGACTTTACATTATGTGTGCCTGGCACAAAAATTTCATTCCAGAACATGGATTGAAGTACATAAAAATCAAGACTTGCACTTTTCAAGAAACTTGCATCGGAATAAGTAGCCTGTACATATTGTTTATTGAAACGATCCACAAGCAGCACATGATCAGGTGTAAATTCTAACCGCGCCACCTCCATTCCGAGAAAAGTCATGGATAGTTGAATTACGTCATCGCGCTTCATTTTCAAGTTGCCGCCAAGAGAAAAACTCTTTGTCCCGTTTTTCAATTCCACACTTGCCTTAGCTGTTATATATTGCGCTGTCTGGAAATTGTCTGTTACTTTCTTGACATAAGCTTCTGTATTAGAAACTTCTTTAGTGGTATTCCCTGATTTTACCGCTGTTTTTGAAGAACTGCACGCCCCCAACAACACAACAGCCATAACCGCCATGCAAAAAAACCTTATATGTTTCAACATTTTTCTCATTGTAAATATCAGTTTGTTATATACTTTCCGGTTTTTATCTTTCTATCCAAAGTTTTCGAGTCTCCACCCAAGCCTTTTGCCTTGCGCCACATCTTCAGAGCTTCCGCACTTTTTTTCCTCATATAATATATGTCTCCGGCATGCTCATAAATCGAAGCGTTGCCTTTTTCGGTATCAAGATTTTTCAGAGCCTCATTTATAAAAGTTTCTGCCTCTGCATATCGTCCGAGCTCAAACAACACCCATGCATAGGTATCAATATAAGTTGCATTCTTTGGCTGTGCCTTTACAGTCTTCAGACTCATTGCCGCAGCCTTGTCAAGATCGCGTCTCTTCAAAGACAAAAAATACGCATAGTTGTTTAAGGCATTTATATTATCTTCTTTATAAACAAGCGATGAGTCATAAGCCTGAAAGCACAAAGAATCTTCATGCAATTCGTGATACACGTCTCCAAGCATGGCATAAACATCAGAAGCAAGGTCGGTATTGGTATTCGAATCTATAAGTTCCGTACATTTCTTCAGTGTCTCTGCAGAACGTTTTACCTGCCCCTGAGTAAACTGCGCCAACCCTCCATAAAAATAATATATAATGTTTTCGGGTTCATACTGTACTCCGTCCTCGCACAACTTTGCAATATCGCTCTGAAGTCCTTTCTTTACGCAGTATTGCAATAATTTCAATCTTACTTGCGAATACTCGGGGCGGGCAGCCAATAATCTGCGCCATACGGGAGCCAAACTGTCTTCGGATGCTTTGAGAATGGTCAGATAACCTTGATAAATATCTATAAGCATAGGGTCGCTATCTGCTTTTGCAAATATTTTGCGGCATGTAGAAAGCGCAGCAGTACTGTCCACTGTGCCGCGGACTCCACTCATTATCATAGAATTCAAAGCCCCCGTGCGGGTCTTTACACTCATTTTTTCGTTTAATGCTATCGAATTTGCCGTTTGCAGATATGCACGAACATCGTTTTGGGCAAGCTGTCTGTTCATTATGGCGAGGTTTGCCATTTCGTTTTCGGGATCTTCTGCAAGTACAGCCTTATATTCCGCCATTTCCTTGACATAGTCCTTCATATCGCCATACACTCCTCCACGAATCACGCGGTAAGTATTGTTTGACGGGTCGGATGCTATAAGCGAATTTACAAGAACGAGTGACGAATCGCTTTTCCCTGCCGAGGAATAAGCATTTATCTTGCGCAACGTTATCTCGTCGCTCTTTCCTTCCTGCACTTCCAGACGTGAAAGCGTGCTTACAAGTGCATCCCAATTCTTTTGACTGCGATATATTTCGGCAAGATTATAAAGAAGTTCGTCATGTTCAGGAAAACGCCGCGACATTATCTCATAACGCTTCACGGCATCGTCATTCATTCCGTGCGAATCATAATACTCCGCCAACTGTTGCTGAAAATAATAGTTGTCCGGTTCAAGTTCCACGGCTTTCTTTATATATTTTCCACCATCGTTCAGCGAATCCTCACTGCCTGCGGCTTCAAGCATCAGCCCCATTGCCGAAAGGGCTTCGGGGGCTTCGGGGTTTATTTCCAAAGCGTGGCGCAAAAGGTCGAACGATGCAGAATAATTGCCTTTCTGCTTTTGTACTACCGATTCAAGAAAAAATTCGTTAAAGCGGCGTTGACGTTCATAATCCACCACGGTTTCTTTGACTGCCGACAATTTCTTTGCTGCGCGTTTCTTCTGCGCGAAAACAGACGGCATCCAAACTGCCGCAACCATTATCACGAACAGAATCCGAAAGAACTTTGATTTGTCAAAAAAGCGTACAGTCATTGTCTTGCGCTATAAGTCTTTACTTCTTACCGGTATGCCCGAATCCTCCCTCGCCGCGTTCGCTGTCGGCAAGAGTTTCCACGGGTTGCCATTCCACTTGTTCATGACGCGCCACAACCATTTGGGCTATTCTGTCGCCATCGTTCACAGTAAATTCTTCGTTTGAAAGATTTACCATTATAACTCCTATCTCGCCACGATAATCGGCATCGATTGTTCCTGGAGTATTAAGAAGACTTATGCCGTGTTTCAATGCCAATCCCGAGCGCGGACGTATTTGAGCCTCGTAACCTACAGGCAATTCCACATACAAACCCGTGGGAACAAGTTTACGCTCCAAAGGTTTCAGCACAACGGGCGAATCCACATTGGCGCGAATATCAAGTCCAGCACTTTGAGGAGTTTCGTATTGCGGAAGCTCATGACGGGAACGATTAATCACTTTTACTTTCATGATGATATATGTGTAGTCTCTTCGTAAATTGCAAAAATAAAAAAATCCGCTTTAACAGCCAACTTTTAATGACTACTTGCAAGCGTTACGCTCGTTTTCATTACTTTTGCAAGAATGATTACAACGCGAAATACTTTCCACAAGCGCGAGCGGCTTACACTTAAACGCGAAATCGACGAACTTTTCACCTCCGGCAGCAAAAGTTTCGCCGCCTATCCGTTGCGTGCAGTTTGCCGGCTTTACGATTTCAATGCTTCGGAAGTGAAAGTACTGATGAGCGTAAGCAAACGTCATTTTCACCATGCCGTTGACCGCAATCGCGCCAAACGGCAAATGCGAGAGGCTTACCGAAACTACAAAACCATTATAACGGAAGCCGTTGACACTCTCAATGCTGCAGCACCGGCAGACAGGCATCATTCGCTCAACATTGCTTTCATCTGGTTGTCCGACGAACCGCAGGATTCCGCACTTGTAGAACGCAAAATCAAAAATCTTCTCCACAGAATAGCCGAAAGCCTGCCCCGCAATTTCGAAGACACTTCCTTATATTAAGTAAAGGACACAGCCTATGAAAGCGGCAAAACTCATACGCTCTGTTTTGGTAACTATTCTTATTCTACCCGTGCGCTTTTATCAAAAATTCATCTCTCCGCTCACACCTCCTTCATGCAGATTCACACCCACATGCTCCCAATATGCCGTTGAGGCATTGCGCAAGCACGGACCGGTAAAAGGCTTGTGGCTTGCCATAAGACGGATATTGCGTTGCCACCCGTGGGGAGGAAGCGGATACGACCCCGTGCCATGATTTCCGATACTCATCTATATATAGACATCCACACTCACGCGCCCAACGGTAGTGCCAAGTTTTCCATCGTTGACGCAAGCGGCATACGTCCCGTGCCTGCCACAGGCAACGGCATACTTTATTCCGCAGGAATACATCCGTGCAATATACCCCAAGAGCTGCAAAACGAAATCGAAAACATAGACATTCTGGTCTCTTCGGAAAAAATCGCCGCCATAGGAGAATGCGGATTCGACCGCACTTCGAATTTTTCCGTAGAAATGCAAAAGCACGCTTTCGCGGAGCTTTCCTCCATATCGCACAACAAGAAAATTCCCATGCTTATACATTGTGTTCACGCCGCCGATCTGCTGCTGCAATATTCCAAACTCATGCCCGCTGCAGGCTCATGGATCATACACGGTTTTCGGGGCAAACCTTCCACAATGCATCAGTTTCTCGATGCCGGTTTTTCCGTTTCGTTCGGAGCGAAAGCCAATTCTGAAAGTGTAAAAGCATGTCCTGCCGACCGGCTGTTTCTTGAAACCGATACGGCAACACCAACCTCACTGCGCGAATCCTATGACAACTATTCGGCTTTGCGCGGAGAAGACCTCGAAAGCGTGATTGCAGACAATTTCAAACGTATATTCGGCACATCAAACGCCATAGGTTTGAAAAATATTGAGTAATATTGCAAGTTGAATATATGAACATAGATTTATTGCGCAACAATACCACAGAAGTTATATGATAAAACAAAGTTGGATTGAGAAAGGATATGCCGACGAGCCGATTCCCGCAGGAACAAACCTCGCCAAAGAAATAAGAAAAATGTGTAAAGAGAAGAACGCCGTGATTTTGGCGCACTTCTATACCGTAGGAGCAATTCAGGACGTTGCCGACTTTGTTGGCGACAGCCTTGCATTGGCACAGAAAGCCGCAAAGACCGATGCCGATATAATTGTTATGTGCGGCGTGAACTTCATGGCAGAAACAAACAAGATTCTGTGTCCCGACAAAACGGTTCTCCTGCCCGACCTCAATTCCCACTGTTCCCTTGCCGAAAGTTGTCCCGCCGACAAATTCGCAGAATTTGTCAAAGCGCACCCGGGATATAAAGTTCTTTCATACGTTAATACCTCTGCTGCCGTGAAAGCTCTGACCGATGTGGTGGTTACTTCGGGCAATGCTAAAGAAATCGTGGAAAGTTTCCCCCAAGACGAAAAACTTATCTTCGGTCCCGATTATAATCTCGGAAACTATATCAATTCCATAACAGGCAGAAACATGCTTCTTTGGAATGGCGCATGCGATGTACACGAACGTTTCTCGGTTGAGAAGATTGTGGCATTGAAAGCGCAATATCCGAACGCACAAATACTTGCCCACCCCGAATGTAAGGGAGCTGTTCTTAAATTAGCCGATTATGTGGGTTCTACAGCTGCTTTGCTGAAATACGCCAAGAGCAGCGACATAAAAGAATTTCTTGTTGCCACCGAAAGCGGCATTCTTCACGAAATGCAGAAGTCATGCCCCGAAAAGAAATTCATACCTGTTCCGCCCGACGACAGTACATGCGCTTGCAACGAATGTGCCTACATGCGCCTCAATACAATGGAGAAACTCTACAACTGCCTGAAATACGAATGGCCTTCCATAGACGTAAGCCCCGAAATAGCTCAAAAGGCAGTGAAACCCATTGAAAAAATGCTTGAAATAAGCGCAAAGATTAAACGTTGAAGCCTGCGCGCCGCGCTTTCAACAAGAAAACATAAGAAACGTCAATGCCCCAAATTGGTCATTGACGTTATTGTTTTCATATTAATACTATTCCTACACTTTCTCCTTTATATCGTTTTCCCAATTTATGTGCCGGCAAACTGTTTTTTCACGAACCGTGTTCTCGAAAATATTTTTTCCACTCTTCGGTTTCATTTTCAAATCTTTCGCTGTCTTCATATTTTGAAGGATAACATCTTTCCATCTCCAAAAAAGGAAGAGTGTCCGGTATCGTGTAAAATATCATTCGTTTTTCGGGAGTTATTACTTTTATTTTGAATAGTTTCAAGGACTCATCATAAAAACTATTTATGTTCGGTAAATCTGATTTTATAAAAAGGGTGTCCGCTCTTACATACCATGTTTTGTGTTCGGCGAAACCATCATAAGCTATTGTAAGCATACTGTCTTTTTGGAAATAGTAAATTGGCGGAGCTGCATTTCCGCCAATGTGAAAAGTATCTTTACCAATAATAGTAAAAACCAGATACAAATCATACCATGCTGTTCCTTCCAAAGTAATTTGGGGAATGATCTTATATGGTGTATCTAAAAATGTGGGCAATACCAATAAAATCATCAGTAGTATTTTTCTGCATTGTTTCATTTTATGGTTTCAAACTTGTTTGTAAATCTATTTTCTGCTACAGGTTAGTTGTTGCAACTATAGAAAAGATACGTAACAACACCGAAGAAAATTCGGATATGTAGCACACATCCTTGCAGGGATCTTTTGTGATTCAGACGTTTTTCTCGCACGGCATTGAGAGAGCTTTTCCAATCTTATCTTCCGGGCTTTATAAAGCTTCTTCAGATAAAAGCCTTCATTCTTCCAATCGCTACTGTACCACGGACTTCGTTTTTGAAACAATCCTCTTATTCTGCAAACCTTTATACTTACTGTTGAAGAGTCTTTGGTATAAAATAAATTTTCTACATCTTTACGTTCAATTCTTCTCATCATTCTTTCATTGTATGCTCCTCTGCTTCTTCCGTAAAACTTAGGTGTTATTGACGCTTTCATGGGAAAGAGCTGGGATTTGAGCGTATCAATGACTTCATAAAGACTTTTGTTTAAGGATATGACTATCGGAGTTTGGGAAACTCCCAATACAGGTTTCAGAAACATTGTATGCATTTCTGTTTCCCCATTGTATAGAGAAGAATATTCCAAATTTCTCCAAGACGTTATCATGTAAAAATAGAATTCCTGCTCTTGTGCCGGAGGATATTTGGCAATGTCAGTTATGAGCAAACTGTCTATTTCGTGCTTCCCAAGCACACATTTTTGGTCTATATAGGAACCGTTTATTTGTTTGTTAGTAAAATAATTGCTTATGTTGTTTCTATCTTCCGAATATCTATCAAAAAAAAGACCGTTTCCCAAATCTGTTAGAATTGTGAAACCCCTAATTGAATTTTCCTCATAAAAACCAATTATTTCTCCTTTGAAGTATGTTCCTTTTTTCAACATAACATCAGAAGCTTTGGCTTTTTCTTTTTTATAAATACTTAGAATCTTATAAACGTTGTCTCCTTTCTGCACATAAATAAAATACGTTCCGCCTTTCTCCATCGAAATTCTTTTAACCTCAAACACACCGGAAACATGTTTATAAATAAAAAAAATCTGATGGTATTTCTACTTTATATTTACATGCATGTTCATCGTTCTGTGCAAGTACGTGTATTGTGGAAATAAAAATTCCCAACAAACATATTACAAGTCTCGAAATCGTTTTCATTGCCAGTACCATCAGAAGTTATTTCATTTATGAAAAGATATTGCCGTTAGTCGGCTTCTACAGGATAATCTTCCTTGATGACTGGAAGAACCAAAGTGTCGGGACGTGTGTTTACAATTATTTTGCCATTGCTTTTGCTTACGAGATTAGCCCTGCACAGATAATTTATAATGTTCGAACTCGGATCTTTGGGATATATCTCTTCTTTGTGATGCTCTCTAAGGAGCACAAACTTGTCTAATTTACAGGTATTTTCCCATGTGGTATCGTTGTTTTCAAACAATTCCGAAAACTGACTCAACATGTAAACCCTCTTACCGCTCACATCGCCTACTTTTACAAATCCCGAACCCTTGTAAAACTCTTTTAATAATGGGAAACACGGTCCTATTAAATATCCGTTCCCGTATTTCGCGTCAATAAACTTGGCACTGAACACGCGTTGCATAGGAATCAAAAGAAACGTGTTGTAATTTTCATTATTGTTTATGTATTCGAAAACAACATCGCGATATTCCTGCTTAATTTCAATATAAGTTCCCGTGTCTTTGATGTTTTTGCATCCATAAGCCACTATGAGTAGGACAAGTATTATAATTACTTTTATTTCATTCATTGTAACGGCTTAAAATGTTTTATGATTTCTGTTATTTTAGTTTTACCCAACAGTAGATTTCTTCTGCTTTTTTGTGTTGGTGTTAAATTCATTATATATAAATTGTATTCACTTTCAATATTGTTCCATTTTCCACGTATACCATATATCATTCCATTGTGTCCTATTGTAAAAACCGGTGCTCCATGCATGTTTATTGATAACCGTAGATCTCCATATCCGGAATCTAAATAATAAGAAGGACTAGAGGGAAGTCCTCTATTTTGATGTGTATGAATCTGCCCTACAATTTCAAAAATTTCATTATGTTTAGTCAAGACATTTCCTTTCACATTATATCCATACAATTCGATTTGCGAAGTAGAATCATCATTTTTATATTCAGGCATTACAAGTACTTCACCGTCTTTTAGTATAAATGCAGATGTTTCTCTTCCTTCTTTTTCTATGTTTGTACGATAATGATTATTTGCTTGACTCCATAGCCTGTTGTATGCCATAGTCTCATTCTTATATAATATACTCCCATCAGAGCGAAATGATGCTCCTTTGTGAGAAAAGCTTTTTCCTATATATTTTTGTCCATTTGTGAGTGATTTTTGCGAGTGAATATTTATATCGTACTGAAAAGTATTGGCTGTGTCTTTATACCAATCTCTTCCGTCGGGGTCTATGAAAGTTACGGGATTATTGTTGCAAAAAGCGTATGGACTGATGTTGTAGTATTTTTCGCACAGCGGATCGGGCGAAGTCCAAAAGGCAGCCGCCGGGTCGTACAGCCTTGCGCCGTAATCGTAAAGGTCGAGACCGCATTGTTCATGATTATAACGGGTTAGTTTGTTGCAAATATAAAAAAAGAAGCGTAACAACACCAAACAAACACACCTGTTTTAGCCGGGAAATTTTTCCCGAACCGATAAAACATAGTTTGGAATCGGAAAGTTTTTTCAGTAAGTCGGGAAAACTTTGGAGTGAACATGAAATCTTTCATTTCACAACGAGAAAAACATCGGAAAATCGGGAAATATTTCAGTCCAAAAAGCACCCCGGAAAACACACATGGCTTATCGCAAAAAATACAAGGCACTTATTTTAAAATAAGTGCCTTGTATTTTAAAATATATGGCTTGTATTTTTCGCCTTTCCAAATATCTGAAATACAATATGGTAGAAAACGATGTTTTTGAACGTTCCGCAGCATGGCAAAAAGGGGAAAACCATGGTCGTTTCCCTTGGACTGTTGCGCAGATCGGAGGCAGCGTTCCGCTAACGTGATTCGTACATATATTTATATAGAGGCGCAAGCATCAACGCCTGCATGAATCCGCCGTTTGTCATTTCGCGCTTCACTTCTTTCTCACTCATGAGATGCACGGCTGTGTCTTCGGTTTTCTCAAGATGCTGGTCTGAGATTTTTTCCACGCCCTCCGCCACAAAGCAATAGCACAGGTTGTTCATTGCTCCCGGATTCGGTGCTATTTTGGCGAGAAGCCGCCATTCGCCTCCGCCATATCCGGTTTCCTCCCACAGTTCTCGTTTTGCGGCATCAAGGGGTGATTTGTCTGATTCGTCTACAACGCCCGCCACAATTTCCCAGAAAACATCGTCAAGTCCGTGGCGATACTGACGTATCACCACATAGTCGCCGTTTTTTGTGCGGGCTATTATGTTTATCCACGCAGGATATTCCAACACATAGTATTCGTTGAGCACCACACCCGACGGCAGTTGCACGCAATCCCTGCGCGCCGTGAGCCACGGGCGTTTTATGAGATACTCGCTACCGAGGGTTTTCCACTTTTCTATGTTCTTTGTTTTTTCCATTTCCTTTATGTTTCGGATATATTGAGAACGCGGATTATTTTGTTTTAGCGTGTGCGGAAGCATTTGGGCACTTGTTTTTTAGAAGATGTGAGTGGAAAAGCGTAATTTTGCAAAACGAAAAAAAACTTATTAAGATGGCAACAAAACCCTCAATACCCAAAGGCACACGCGACTTTATGCCGCAGGAAATGGCGAAACGCAATTATATTTTCAATACCATTCGTGAAGTTTACGAGCTTTACGGTTTCAGACAAATAGAAACGCCGGCACTCGAAAACCTTTCCACTCTCATGGGAAAGTATGGCGACGAGGGCGACAAGCTTCTTTTCAAGATTCTGAACAGCGGTAATTTTCTCAATGGCGTTTCGCAGGAGGATTTCAACTCGGAAAGTGTGGGCAAACTCGCAGCTCGTATATGCGAAAAGGGATTGCGCTACGACCTTACCGTGCCTTTTGCGCGTTTTGTGGTTCAACATCGCGATGACATAAAGATGCCCTTCCGCCGCTATCAGATACAGCCGGTGTGGAGAGCCGACCGCCCGCAGAAAGGAAGGTATCGCGAGTTTTACCAGTGCGATGCCGATGTGGTGGGAAGCGACTCGCTGCTCAACGAGGTGGAACTGGTTGAAATCATAGACGAGGTTTTCAGCCGTTTCGGCATACGTGTGGACATAAATATCAACAATCGCAAAATTCTTGCAGCCATTGCCGAGAAAATAGGTGCCGCCGACAAAATAACTGCAGTAACCGTGGCGATTGACAAACTTGAGAAAATCGGTCTCGAAGGCGTAGAGAAAGAATTGCTCGACGAAGGTATTTCGCAAGAAGCCGTGAAAGATCTCGAACCTATAATTGCTCTTTCGGGCAGCAACGAAGAAAAAATCGCCACAATGCGCAAGCAGTTTGAAAACAGCGAGACAGGAATGAAAGGCATCGGGGAAGTGGAGTTCGTGTTAGGCGCATTGAAAAATTCTTCTCTGAAAAATTCCGTAACTTTCAACCTTTCGCTCGCACGAGGTCTGAACTATTACACAGGATGTATATTCGAAGTAAAAGCTCTTGACTATGCGATAGGTTCCATAACCGGCGGCGGAAGATATGACAACCTTACCGGCATTTTCGGAATGCCCGGACTTAGCGGTGTAGGCATTTCGTTTGGTGCCGACAGAATATATGACGTTCTCAACGGGCTGGATCTTTATCCCAAGGAGGCGAAAACCGGCACTCAACTGCTGTTTGTGAATTTCGGCGGCGAGAAAGAAACTGCGCAATGTCTGACATTGGCAGCACAGGCACGCAGAGCCGGAATACGAACAGAGATTTATCCCGACAGTGCCAAGATGAAAAAACAAATGTCATACGCTGCCGACAACAACATACCCTTTGTGGCTCTGATCGGCGAAGACGAGGCGAAGTCGGGAACGGTTACGCTCAAAAACATGGAGCGTCATGAGCAGAACACACTCACTCCCGAAGAAATGATAAGCAAGATAAAGGAAAGCCTGTCCTGATAGTCCTGCACCACCACCCCTTTGCGGGGATTTGCGCGGGGACACGGACCAAAGGAAAAGATTAAAGGCGGCTAAAGAGCCGCCTTTAATTATATATAAGCGTTGTAAGTTTGTCGGGAGAAATGACATCTCTTGCCGCAAGCATCACTTCCTCGGCAGTGAGAGCGTCTATGGCGCGGCACTGTGCGTCGATGTCGCGCAGTCGGTTGAATTTGGCGAACGCACGTCCCATGCCTATTGCGTAACTGTTGAAACTGTCGCGCGAGAGTTGCAGTTGTCCCTTAAGCCTGCGCTTTGCCATCGAAAGACGCGAGGGAGTGAGCGGCGCGGAAGTAACACGAGCAAGTTCGGAAACCAGAAGTTTGCGGCAGCGAGCCACATTTTTCGGGTCGCAACCGAAGTAAACGCCCCAAACTCCCGTGTCGCTGTAAGAAGCCACATAGCTTTCCACCGTATAAACCAATGCGCTGTGCTCACGCAATATTATATTAAGGCGCGAACTCATTCCCGAACCGCCGAGAATGTTGTTGAGCAAAAAGAAAGCCGTTCTCCTTTTGTCCGTGGCACTGAAAGCGCGTGAACCCACTATCACATGAGCCTGATGGGTCTTCTTGTCGTGCACCACTTCGCGCGCCTCATACGGCGGAAGAGCCGCTTCCTGTTTTACGGCAGGCGCGGAGTCGAGTCCGGACGTGGCTTTTTCGAGAAGTTTCACTATTCTGGCAAATTCGGCATCGGCATAAACATAAAACGTACAGTTTGCCGGGCGGTAGAAACGCTGCGTGAAATTCACGGCATCGGCAGTGGTGTAAGTCTTGAGGCGTGCGGCATTGCCGAGAATGTTTCTGCCCAGCGGATGGTCCTTAAAAAGCAGTTCCTCGAACTCATCGAAAATAAGTTCGGCGGGGTTGTCGTTGTAGCTCTCTATCTCATCGGAAATGACTTCCACCTCCTTGTCAATCTCGCGCTGGGGATACCGGCTGTGAAACACCATGTCGCTCAACACATCTATGGCTCTGGGCAACTCGCCTTTGGGAATGGCGGTATAGTAAACCGTCTCTTCCTTGCCTGTATAGGCATTCAAATCGCCGCCTACGCTTTCGAGCGCATTGTTTATGTGCCACGAGTTGCGACGTTCGGTGCCTTTGAAACTGACATGCTCTATGAAATGAGCCATTCCCTCTTCGTCAGGATTTTCATTGCGCGTGCCGGCATAAACCACGTATCCGCAATAAGCCACACCCGTGGACGAAGGTTCGAAAATAACTTTCAACCCGTTTGTAAGGGTCGTTGTCTGAAAATTTTCCATGATTCTGCAAAATTACGCAGAATATTTCTCTCTGTCATCCTTTGCCCACGCAAACATGTGCCGATGTCCGGGCACAACAAACCGGGAAATCCCGATGAAAGCAGAAAAAACTCATTCGCGACGGGGAGTATTTTAGGGCGGCTCGGGGAGGCAAAGAAACATAAGGCATCTTGCAAAAAATACAAGCCATATATTTTAAAATACAAGGCACTTATTTTAAAATAAGTGCCTTGTATTTTTCTCGAAAAATGACATCTGATTTTCAACAACTTACAAAGGCATAAAAACAAGCCGTTTTTGCACCCCGTTTTCCGCCCCGCAAAGCCCGACAAAAACGAAAAAGCAAAAAAGTGCGTTTTTATGTTCCGACAATGGCATTATCCCCCTTTTTCAAGCGCATTTTAAGTCGTTTTAACCATATATCTACGTTTTTTGTCCTATTTTTTAGTCAACAGTGCTTTGGCGTATAATTATTTTATGTAATTTTGAAACGATTTTTTTGGTTTATGACCATGTAAAAAACTCCGTCTGCACACACTGCCGGCTCCATACGGCACTCTACAAAAGCTTCAACCTGCGACACAACGAAGGCATGAGACTGAAAATGATAACTGTTCAACCAATTTATTAATAACTTATTTGCAATGAAACAGATTGTACTTTGGATGGCAAGAATATTTGCCATGCTGCTTGTTTTCACAATGGGAGCAAGCACGCAGTCTGTGAATGCACAAGATCAAACACTTGCCGAAGGTTATTATTACATCAATTCCACCGCATACACAGGTCAGGGATTGCTGTTTAATAAAGACGACAAGACCGTTAACCGCATTCACGCTGCTCAGCACAACGCAGGCAAGAAGGTAACACCTTCCGACCTTCCGTTCGTGTTTAAGTTTACAAAGGCAGAGGATGGAATTCATTACACCATCCAGAACTATGTAAACAAGAAGTATTTCGGTCGTTTCGCAGATGCAGGCGACGACAGCCCCGGTGGTGGTTTAGGTTACGTTGACGACCCCACAAACTTCAGTCTTACCCACTACGATGACGGTTATGGCTACACAATGGAGTATGCCGGTGACCGTTATCCCGGACATGGTGGCGCAGTTCACGCACAAGATGACGGCTATGCCGGATTCTGGGGTGATATGTCCAACATCTATGGCCACAAGGTGTGGAATCTTGTACCGGTTGACGAAGAGTCTCTCAAGAATCCGGTAGAGATAACCGAAATTGACGGTAACACCGAAGACGGTTACTACTACATCAACTTCAAGGACCTTGACGATCCCACCACTTGCATGGTTCCCGTGCAGGACGGAGACCTTTGGAGACTTGGCGCATACCCCCGCGAAAATTCGGAATTCGACAACTCGTTCATCTGGCACGTTACCAAAAATGCCGATGGCGAAACTTACTCTATCAAGAACTGCGGCGCACAGGAACTCACATACATCGAAACCGTAGGCAAAGGCGACAAAGAAAGTCCCTATGTTCTTATGACCGGTTTGAATCCTGCCAGCTTCAAGTTCAAATACATGAGCGACGGTAGCGTTTACATTTACACCACCGACAACGATTACAACTTCTCTGTAAGCTCTGAAGGCAACATCTGTACACTTAAGGCACAGAACACAAACTCTGCAGTGCAGTTCGTTCCGGTTTCCGCTGCGAACATAACCAACTCCCTCAAACTTACCGAGGCTATCACCACAGCACAAGGCAAGCAATTTACCGTTGGTACTAACCCCGGTCAGGTTGCACAGGCAGACTTTGACGCTTTCAAAACTGTACTTGACAAAGCAGTGGCAGCTCAGGGCAGCGAAGACGACAACACGACTCTCATTAACGAGTTGAACGAAGCAACAGCTACACTGACAGGCAAAGTAATCCCCATTGAAGAGGGCTACTATACCTTCAGAAACGGTAAAAACGACGTTTATCTCAAACCGTACTTCAGAGACAACATCTGGTATCTCGGTCATGACGAAGTAGATCCCACAATGGACGCATCTGCAGTATGGCACGTGATAAAGAACGCCGACGGCAACCTCGTACTCAAGAACTGCGGTACACAGGATTCCACCTACATCAAATCAAATGCCTCCGGAAACAACTGGGGATTTGTTCAGATGGCAGGAACAAGCAAGACCTACAACACTTTCAAGAACCAATACAGCAACGTATTCAAGCTCTATGCAAGTGATAACGGTAACTTTTGGAATGCTGACGGAGGTAATCGCGTTTCTTCGAACAACGACTATCATCCCATGGACGGTGTTTGGTACGTAGAGAAGGTTGAAGAAGAATTCATTCCTTATTTCACCAAACTCAACGAAGCTATCACCGACGCAGCAGGCGTTGTGAAAGATTCTAAGGTAGGTCCTAACCCCGGCGATAACCTTGGCGATGCCACAGAGCTTAACAACGTTATCAACGAAGCACGTACTATGTACGACGAAGCTTCTGCATCCGACGAAAAAGTAAATGCTATGGTTGCAAAACTTGCTGAAGCAGTTAAGAACTTCAACGAGCAGGATCATTCCATGCGCCAGATTGAAGACGGCTATTATTATATCGTAAGCACCCAAGACGGTTTCCAAGAGAAAGGAAAGATTGCAATGTATCTCCCGACTACAAACTATTTGAGCTGGAGAGTTCTTCGCAAGAACAACGGTCAGTATCTTTTCAACATAAAGAATCTTGGCGACGACACATATTCTATTCAGGGTGTTGAATCCGGTCGTTACGCAAGCAGCAATTCTGCAAACGGTATAGCAACAACTTCCGAACAGACCGTTCCTCAAAAATTTGCTTACAGCAACGGTGTATGGCATATATCCAACACTGTAGACAATGCCGACTATACTCTTAAGACTTACAAAACAGAGACAAGCGGTGTGATTAACATCAACGACGGAAGCAACATTAAGGATTGGACTCTTGTAAGAGAAAGCAATCAGGCAGTTATTGACAGCCTTATCGAAGTTTCTGCTTCTATCCGCGTAAGGGAAGCAATGAACGGCGCACTTCAAAAAGCAGAACCTGCATATAAAGCTGTGTTCAGATATAACTCTGACCATAACGACGGTCTTATTAAGGAAACTAACGAAACCTCACCTCTTGACGGACAAATCTGGGGTACTCAGGTAAATGATACTTATACAAGCTATGCTCACCTCATTGACGGCGACCTTAACACATGTTTCCAGAGTTCTTGGGATTCCGGTACCTGGGGCAACAAAGTTGAAGAAGGACAGGGACAGCAGTGGTTGCAGGTTGACCTTCGCAGTAATCCTGTAGACAACTTCGAATTCTATTTCGGTCTTCGTAACGGCGACTGGGGCTGGAAAGAATGCTGGAGCAATATCGATATTTACGCTACAAACGACGCTAATGTTGCAAGTCAAGAGAATTTCAACGATGCAGACTGGACTCACGTAGGCAATTATACCGATCTTACCTCTTATATCAAGCCCGAAGGTGCTAACATGAACTCTAACGGACGTTACATTTACTATCCCGTGAGAGGTCTTGACCAGCAATATCGTTACATCCGCTTCCTTGTAAGAAGCACCATAGTTCCGCAGTCTTGCATGATGTACACCATCGGCGAGTTCCAGGTTTACAAGAGCGAACTTGACGAGGAAAACTCACCTTACAACTATGTTGAAGGCATGAAACCTCTCGTAGACGAACTCAAGACTCTCATTGACGCTGCCAAGGCTAAACTCAACGACGGCACAGAGATTACTCAGGAAGAAGTTGACAAGCTTACCGAACTCACCAAGCAGGTTGACGAACTCACTCCGAAGACAGATCCTCTCGACGAGAGAATTGCAGCAGTTAGAGAGTATGTTGAAAAATTTGCTGATAACGACGAATGGGGCGATGTAAGTTCTGACGAACTCATTACCATGCAGGATGCAATTGACGAAGCAGATTCTTACGATCATGAGAAACCTATTCAGTCAGACATCAATTCTCGTCTTGAAGCTCTCAACAAAGCATTCGCTCAATTCAAGAGCCAGCAGAAGATGCCTGAGGTTAATCAGTGGTATCTCATTTCCAATATGGACCAGGAGCGTCCGGGTTACGATCAGGACGGCGACGGCGGTACAAGCAACAGTATTTACGACAGATTCTGCTATGGCAATGTAATTCTTGCGCCTACTACCAACGCTACCAAAGATGCTTATTGGTCAGAATGGGAAAATGCTATCAAATGGGGTGGCTATAACCACGCAGAAAATTCTCGCGAGGATTACATAGCTACTGATCCTTACGCTATGTGGCGTCTTGTCAAGATGGACAACGTAGAAGGCGAAGACGAACCCTGCTATGCTATCCAAAGCCGTGCTACAGGTCATTACATTGGTGTATATGGCAACCAGAGCGGAACAAGCGGCATGTCGGTAGAACCCGTTCCTTATCACATTACACTTGCTAAGAGCGGAGCACTCTTCCTTACTTGTGCAGACAAGGTGGCTAACAGCAATAAAGTACCTTTGCATCCTGACGGACGTAAGATTCTCGTAAGCTGGTCAAGTTCTGTAAACGGTCCTTCCACATGGACATTCGAACCGGTTGGCGAGGATATCGAAAATCTCGAAATCGATGTTAACAACAACGAAGCTACCATCATCACTCTTCCCTACGCTTACGGTGCTGACGGCGACGTTTCTCCCGCTACCAACAAGGAGAACGGCATCATGACATACGGCATCAAGGGCGTTTCAGAGGACGGCAGCAAGCTCCTTCTCTATCAGAAAGAAAGCTTCGCAGCCGGTGAGCCTATGATAGTTGTTGCAGGCGAACTAACAAACAATGCTGACGCAGATAAAGAAACTATCAAGATGTTCTTGCCCCTCGCTAACGATTACAGCTACGATCTCGTTGATGCCAACGGTCTCGTAGGTACCTTCAATTACACCTTCATTCCCAACAATGTCGGTTTGATTAAGGGCGACTCCGTAATCTCAACCGAGGCAACCGAAGTTGCAGTATTCGGACAGCGTGGTTACATCAACGCAGCCCAGGTTAAAAACATGGAAGGCGTTGAAACCGCTCTCACTCTCAACTTGAAGGGTGAATTTGTTAACAACATCAACAACGCAGGCGTTGCAACCAAGCCCGGTAAGGTTAACGTTTACACCGTTGACGGTGTACTCGTTAAGAAGAACGTTAAGGCTGCAAATGCTAAGGACGGTCTGAAGAAGGGCGTTTACATCATCGGTAAAGAAAAGGTTCTCGTAAAGTAAACCTTTATTACTAATAAACGGATGTCCCGCAAGCCACACGGTTTGCGGGACATTTTTGTTTGCAAAACGGCAAAAATTACGCATCAAAAAGGTTCAAAAAAGCCCCTTTTACAAGTATTTATTTTCCAGCAACTTATAATCGTCAAAATTACAAGGCATATATTTTGAAATACAAGGCACTTATTTTAAAATATATGCCTTATGTTTTTTACAACATGCCTTGTGTTATTTTCCGCGTCCCGAAAAAAGTTTTTTCCGAACCTTTCTTATAGCGTCATTATGCACTCATCCGTCAGCCTGCAGGCAAAAATGCAAAAACATGCCGCACGGCTTCCGCGTGAATTAGCTTTTTTAGTCAGATATCTCTTTTCTTTTACGAAAAAAGGACTTTTTTTCGGCAAAAACACATATTATTATCACAAAACCCACCGATTAAAAAGAAAATTTATATCTTTGCGATATTCACAAACGAATACAGGACAATGAAGTTAAACAACAAACATAATAACAACTAAACCCCAAAATCTATGAAAACAAAACAGAAGAAAATCGACAACAGTGATCGTAAGATATTAAGCATAATAGGTCGCGATGCCCGCGTACCCTTGAAAGACGTAGCCAAAGTTTGCCAGATGTCTCGCGCAGCTGTTCACCAGCGTGTGCTCAAAATGATTGAAAACGGGGTAATCACCGGTTCGCGCTACGATGTCAATCCGCAGGCTGTGGGCTATCTCACCTGCACATTCGTAGGTATAAGCCTCGACAAAGGCTCGAGATACCAAAGTGTAGTGGACCAGATTTCCAAAATACCCGAAATAGTGGAATGCCACTTCACCACCGGACCGTACACAATGCTTGTGAAACTCTACGCACGCGACAACGCACATCTCATGGAGCTTCTCAATCACCAGATACAGAAAATCGTAGGTGTAACATCAACCGAAACCCTCATTTCGCTTGAACAAAGCATTGACAAACCGCTGACCATAGAATCGGATTAACCACCAAACTCAAAAGCCCGCGCAAATGAACTTCGAAGGACTGCTCGTAGGAGTTTTCACATTCCTCATAATCGGTGTGAGCCACCCTATCGTCATAAAAACCGAGTATTATTTCGGCACACGTCCGTGGTGGATTTATCTCCTCACGGGACTTGCCGCTTTGGGCGCGGCTCTTTTTGTCGAGGACATGATAATAAGTTCGCTTCTCGGGGTACTTTCCTTCACCGCATTCTGGGCTATCAAAGAACTCTTCGAACAGGAACAGCGGGTGGAGCGCGGATGGTTTCCGCGAAACCCCAAACGCCACTATAAATTCGACGACAAAAAATGAACGAAAGCGGAAATATCAAACAAACATTCGACATCGACGAGATATACTCCGACATAAACTCCACGTTTCCCAACACCACACCCCGACCAATAGTCGGCATAACCGGCAACCTTGATGCGGAAACATGCAAACTGGCTTTTGCCTACTACAAAAGCGTTGAACTTGCAGGAGGAGTGCCTGTGATTATTCCGCCAAGCCGCAGCAAACAAACCATTCTCAATGTTCTCGGACGCATTGACGCACTTGTGCTCTCGGGAGGCGCAGACATCAATCCGCTTTTCATGGACGAAGCCCCCGTTCAGGGACTTCACGGAATAAATCCCGAACGCGACGACTACGAACTGCTGTTGACGCGGCTCGCTTTCGACAGACAAATTCCGATACTCGGCATATGCCGGGGAATACAAACGCTCACGCTCGCCCTCGGAGGCAGCATGTTTCAAGACATCTACTCCACACCCGACGGCAAAAGGCTTCTGAAACATTCGCAAGACGCACCGCGCAACACGCTTACCCATTTTGTGAACATTGAAAAGAGTTCGCTTCTTGCGCAAATATGTAAAGCCGAAAAAATAGCGGTAAACTCGTTCCACCATCAGGCAATAAGCAGCCCGGGAGAGCATCTTAAAATTTCCGCTTACGCCACCGACGGCGTGATTGAGGCAGTTGAAAGCTCGGAATTCAAACCTGTTCTCGGCGTTCAATGGCATCCCGAATGCCTCACGGGAGACAACAACGAAGCTGCGGGGAATCTTTTCGACTGGATAGTGGCAGAGGGCGAAACATATCGCAAAGCCCGCAAATTCCACGCCTCACATCTCACACTCGATACGCATTGCGACACTCCCATGTTCTTTCCTCAGGGAATAGACATAAGAAAGCGCGACCCGAAAATACTTGTAGACCTCCACAAAATGGACGAAGGCGGTCTCGATGCCTCAATCATGGCTGCCTACATACCGCAAGGTCCGCGCGACGATGCATCGCTTGCCGCCGCAACCCGCATGGCTGACGACATATTCGGCAAAATAGACGAAATGACAGGCAAAGCAGACGGTGTGGAACTCGCACGAACGCCTGCAGACCTCATGCGTCTGAAAAGCGAAGGCAAACACGCCATAATGAAAGCCATTGAAAACGGATATGCTCTCGCAAAAGACATAACAAATGTGGAACGCTACGCCTGCGAAGGCGTTGTATATATAACTCTCTGCCATAACGGCGACAACGACATCTGTGATTCGGCGGCTAAAACCCGTAACGAACACGGCGGTGTCAGTGATTTCGGCGAAAAGGTCATTAAAGAAATGAACCGCTGCGGCATAATGGTTGACTTATCTCACGGAGGCGAAAAAAGTTTCTACGATGCCATGGAAATAAGTAGCCTTCCCATTGTTTGCAGCCACGCTTCGTCGAGAGCGTTGTGCGATCACCCGCGAAACCTTACCGACGACCAGCTCCGCGCATTGCGAAAAACAGGCGGTGTGGCGCAGGTAACTTTCTACGAAGGCTTTCTGCGCAGGGACGGAAAAGCTACGGTGCTCGATGCAATGGACCATTTGGAACACATAATTGAGATTGCCGGAATAGAACACGCCGGAATAGGCTCCGACTTTGACGGCGACGGCGGCGTACCGGGCATTGCCTCTGCCGCAGAGATGATAAACATCACCAAACGCCTTCTGCGCAAACGCTACAGCGAGAAAGACATTGCGCTGATATGGGGAGGAAATTTCCTGAGAGTGATGCAGCAGGTACAGGATGCCGCAGAAATATAAAACATCATGACGAAAAACAAAAAGAAAATCATCTTCATAGCAGCAATAGCGGTTGTAGCGGCAGCTTCAGCCATTGCTTTCGCTTTGCATTCCGACAAAAGCGAAAACGAAGCCGATGCTGCAGGAAACGACACCGTTAACGTGCCGCAATTCAACGTCGAAAACGCTTACAAGTCTATTGTGGAGCAATGCAACTTCGGTCCGAGAGTTCCCAATACCGATGCCCACGAAAAATGTGCCGACTACATAGCCGCCGCATTCGAGAAGCTGGGTTACAAAGTAACTCTGCAAACCGCCACATTGCCAAGATATGACGGGGTAAGCATGAAAAACGTGAACATATTTGCTTCGTGCGACACGGTTTCCGAACGTCGCATTTTGATTTCCGCCCACTGGGATTCGCGTCCCTGGGCTGATCAGGATGACAACGAAGAAAATCACAAGAAACCGGTGCTTGCCGCCAACGACGGGGCAAGCGGTGTGGCGGTGATGCTGGAACTGGCGCGAATAATCAGACAGCAGCAGCCGGGGATAGCAGTTGATTTCGTTTGTTTCGACACCGAAGACTGCGGAACTCCCGAATGGGACAAAACAGGTAACGACCAAAAAGACGAAGCAACATGGTGTTTGGGTTCACAATACTTTGCCGCCAATCTGCCAACGCCCGAATATCGCCCTATGTACGCTGTGAATCTTGACATGGTGGGCGGAAAAGGCGCGAAATTCCTACAGGAGGGATTCTCGAAGCGATACGCTCCCAACGTTGTGGACAAAATTTGGGCGGCAGCGGCTCTTGCCGGATATTCAACAGTATTCCCCGTTCAAGACGGCGGTTATGCCACCGACGATCACCTGCCACTGATTCAAATAGCCGGCATTCCCACAGTGGATATAATACCTTGTTACACCGACTATGAGAACAGTTTCGGACCCACATGGCACACCGTGAACGACACGCCCGAAAACATTGACCGCGTAACGCTCAAAGCGGTGGGACAAACCATGCTTCAACTCATTTACAACGAAAAATAAAATCACAATGCCAAGCATTAACGAAATACAGGACGAGATAATTGAAGAATTCAGCGAACTTGACGATTGGATGGATCGATACCAGTTGCTCATAGACATGGGAAACGAACAGCAACCCCTGCCTGCCGAAGACAAGAACGACCAAAATCTCATTGACGGTTGCCAAAGCCGCCTGTGGCTGGCTTGCAGTCAGAACGAGGACGGCACTCTTTGTTTCCGTGCCGAAAGCGATGCGCTCATTGTCAAAGGTATTGTTTCGCTACTCATACGTGTTTTGTCGGGACATACTCCCGATGAAATTCTCAACGCGGATCTTTATTTCATTGACAAGATAGGACTGCGCGACCACCTCTCGCCCACACGCAGCAACGGCTTGCTGTCCATGCAGAAGCAAATGCGCATGTACGCCCTTGCCTTCAAGGCAAAAAACGCAGCCGGAAAGTAAAGTCCGCTTGCCGATTTCCGGAAAACGAAGCGGAGCAACGGTAAAGGCAATCGCATTTTCCCTCCGCACTCCCCCGTTTTCCAACCGAAATCCGGGACTTTTTCCGGACTTTTCCCCACACTGTAAAAAAACATAAGGCATCTCGCAAAAAACACAAGGCACATATTTTAAAATAAGTGCCTTGTATTTTAAAATATATGGCTTGTATTTTTGAGCATGTCAAACATCTGATAGACAGCAACTTACAAAGGCTATTCAAAACATGCTTATTTTGTTGATATACAGACACTTGAAGTGGAATACGTTCTTTCGGCGTGTTCGGACATAAAACCGGCATCGGAGCATACGGTACGAAGGCGAACCCAAACGCCGCGCAAACATAAAAACAAGCCACACGAAAATCACAAACACAGAACACCGCACCGCATTCTATGTTTTTTGTAACAACATCATAGCCATAATTTTCTTATATTTGCATACTATAAAAAGAGTAACATGGTAAAACGTATATATCTGCTTGTGCTGGCGGCTTTTGCCCTGACACTTTCGGCGCAAAACAAAGAACAGGAAAACAACGCCATTCGCAAATTGGGAATAGCCCAATATGCCATTTCACATCTTTATGTCGATTCGGTAAATGCCATGAAACTTACCGAAGGAGCCATAACCGGCATGCTCTCACAACTCGATCCGCACTCCACATACACCGATGCGGCGCAGACAAAAGCATTCAATGAACCCCTGCGAGGCGACTTTGAAGGAATAGGCGTGCAGTTTAACATGATAGAAGACACCTTGGTGGTGATACAACCCACCGACAAAGGACCGTCTCAGAAAGTGGGAATTATGGCAGGCGACAGAATTGTGCGCGTGAACGACACGGTGATTGCAGGAGTTAAGAAGTCCACCGATGTAATCATGAAAATGCTTCGCGGAAAGAAAGGCACAACCGTACACCTTGGCATAATTCGTCCGGGAGTAAAGGAAGAAATAAAGTTTGACGTAGTGCGCGACAAGATACCCCTTCACACACTCGATGCATCCTATATGATTGACAGCAAAACGGGCTACATACGCTTCGGTTCCTTTGGTCAGAAAACACCGGAGGAAATACGTACAGCCATGAAGGCACTCAAGGAAAAAGGCATGGACCGCATTATCATAGATCTCCGCAGCAACGGCGGCGGATTCATGGAAGCGGCGGTGCAGATAGCCAGCGAATTTTTGCAGGAGGGCGACATGGTGGTTTACACAAAGGGGCGCGCAGTTCCCTCGGCGGAATATAAAGCACGTGGAGGCGGAATGTTCACAAAAGGAAAGATTGCCGTGCTCATAGACGAGTTCAGCGCGTCGGCGGCAGAGATTTTGGCAGGCGCATTGCAGGACAACGACCGCGCGGCAATAGTTGGCGTTAGAAGTTTTGGCAAGGGTTTGGTGCAGCAACCCGTTCAGCTTCCCGACGGATCAATGATTCGCCTCACGGTGTCACGCTATTACACTCCGGCAGGGCGTTGCATACAAAAACCATACAAGCCGGGCGAGAAAGAAGCCTACAGCCGGGAAGAGTTGAACCGCCTGCGCAGCGGAGAACTCTTTCACGCAGACAGCATTCACCACAACGACTCTCTGAAGTGCTACACGCTCAAAAAACATCGCGTTGTGTATGGCGGTGGAGGCATTATACCCGATTATTTCGTGCCTCTCGACACCATGACATACACAAAATATTATCGCAATCTCTCACGCAAGAATCTCATTCTCCCGACCGGAACGAAATACATAGACAAAAACCGCAACAATCTCACGGGAAGTTATCCTGATTTCAACAAGTTTAAGAGCGATTACAAAGTTCCTGACGAACTTGTGGACAGTATTTTCGCCGCCGGGGCAAAAGATAAGATAACTCCCCAAGACGACGAAGAAAAAGTCAAAACTGCCACGCTCATTGCCAAAACTATTAAAGCTCTTGTGGCTCGCGACCTTTGGGACACCTCACAGTATTTCCAAATAATCAATGACGACGATGCCACAATAGAGAAAGCTCTGCAGGTGATAAGGAAATAACAACAATCAAAAACTATATGCCATGACACGTATTTTATATATTACAATTTTATTGCTGCTCCTGCCCCACACAATACAGGCAAGTTTCGTGGAAGGAGGCAAACGTGAATTTCCAATTCTGTGCAACGGAGTACCGTGTGCCATTGACAGCGTGAACAGAGGACTTTACTGCAGCGTGAAGCCCGTTGAGGGCGACTCCATGAAGCTCGTGTTCTCCTCCAACAGCATTACATATCTGCGCATAAACTATAAACGCTACAATATGGGCGATACCGTGAAAGTTGTGAACAGTTTTCGCCGCACATACAAGCTTTATATCGGCGGAAAAGTCCAGATGTGGACACTCTATCTCACTTCCCTGCCGATTGTAATGATAGAAGCCACGAGATACGAGCATGAAGTTTATCACCATGGCTATCTTAACGTCATAGATCCTTGGAAACGTACGAAAAATTCGGTACTCTTCCGCCAATTCATAGGAGCAAGGATTCGCGGAGCCTATACTGCGGGACTTCCCAAGAAACCTTACGCCATAAAACTCTGGAATAGTAATCGCGAAGGCAAGAATGTTAGCGTTTTGGGCTTAATGAAAGACGAAAATCTCATACTTGATGCGATGTACAACGACAAAGCGAGGATGCGTAACAGACTTTGCTATGACATTTGGAATCAAATTGACAGTCTTCCCTATGAAGTTTCGGAGGGACACTCGAAAGTTAACGGCACACAGGGTCGCTATGTGGAAGTTTTCGTAGACGGCGCGTACAACGGGGTTTATTGCATAACCGACAAGATTAACCGTAAAAAACTCGACCTTGTTAAAACAGAAAGCGACGCAAACGGCAAACTCAAATTCCATGGTGTGCTGTACAAAGCCACGGATTGGACGAACGAGACCACTTTCAACAACGTGGACAACAATGCAAATACAACCAACACTCTTGGTTGGAGAGGCTGGGAGCAGAAATATCCCGACGACAGTGTACAAATGGCAAACTGGAACCCGCTAAAAATACTTCTGAAGTTTACCACGCCCGCCACTAATCCCAACAAAACGAATTTTGCATCGCTTTTGCGCAGAAAATATTACCAGCAGAATCTCACGAACTTCATGTTGATGATTAACTTGTTCAACATAAACGACAATCACTGCAAGAACACGTACGTCAGCTTCCGCGACGTGAATTCCGCAACCTCCGTTGCGCTCATCACACCGTGGGATCTCGATGCTTCATTGGGAAGAAACTGGGACGGAGGCATTCTAAACAGTTTCGGATTTACCAACCAAATCACGGCATGCGGTCTTTTCAGACGCTTGTTTGACAGCGGACCATATTATTACCGCGAAAATTTCCGCGACACGTGGATAAGGCTTAAAAACAGCGTTCTTTCGCCCGACAGCATCAATGCCCGCATTCTTGCTTACAAAGAACTTCTTTACAAATCGGGAGCCTGGGGACGCGAAATGGCTCGCTGGCCGGGTTCTATGGAAGGTATCGACACCGAGACCTCGTATATGATGGACTGGTATGCCCGCTCGGTGAACTTTACCGACAGTGTTCTCGCCGATTTCCCGAGCGACATTAACGATGTCAGAACTCTTCCTGACGGCAACCTGTATGCCACAACCGAGGACGGATGTATTATCGTGAATTCCCAGTCGGGCAGCGCGAAAATAGCCATTTATTCGTCCGACGGAGCCTTGATTGAATCTGCCGATGCCCAGATGCCATACCGAAGCAGGCAACTTGAAAACGGCGTATATGTCGTGAACGTGAAAACAGATAATGCCACACTGCGCAAAAAGGTTCTCATAAGATAGACTAATGATTATAGTAATAGCGGCTCTGATAGCAGGGGTGCTGATTGGTTTCTTGATAAGCCACAGCCGCAGTTCCGCAAAAATTTCCGCGCTCACCGTGGCGCGGGATATGGAGGCACGCAATGCCCAAACGCTCGAGGAGCAATACAAACGCAACCTCGAGCTTATGCAAACGCGCCAAAAAGAACAGTCTGAGCAACAGATAAGGCTGATAACCGAACAGTTGCGTACTTCATCGGAGGAAATTCTGATTAAAAGGCAGGAGCAACTTTCGGCATCGAACAAGGAGCAGCTCGCATCGATTCTGAATCCGCTCAATGCCAACATTGCTCAGATGAAAGAGGCTGTGGAGCACAGCAAACTCGAACAGTCAAAGACAATGGCAAGCCTTCAAACCGCCATAAACCACAGTTTCGAGCAGGCAAAGGCTGTGGGAGAAAGTGCTGACCGACTTGCTTCGGCACTTACGGGCGAAAACAAGACGCAGGGTAATTTCGGCGAACTGAAACTCAAGGAACTGCTCGACGGAATGGGACTTACCGAAGGCTTGGAGTATGAAACGCAACAAACTCTAAGAGACAACGACGGCAACATAATAAAAGACAACGAAACGGGGCGCAGAATGATTCCCGATGTTATTCTTCATTTTCCCGACAAGCGCGACATGGTGATTGATTCCAAGATTTCGTTCAAGGCTTTCGAGGATTATCAGAACGCCGACGGCGAAAAAGAACGCGCAGAGGCTTTGAAACGCCATATAGCCTCGGTTCGCAGCCATGTAAAGGAACTAAAATCGAAAGACTACAGCAAATATCTCACAAAAGGTTCGGCACGGTTGGATTTCGTAATAATGTATGTGTTCAGCGAAGGCGCATTGCAGCTCGCACTCTCGAATGATGCCGCACTATGGCGCGATGCTTACGACGACGGTGTGCTTATTACCGGGTCGCAAAACATGTATGCACTGCTTAGAATATTGGAAATAAGTTGGAAACAGACACGCCAGGCAGAGAATCAGGACAAAATAATTGCCGTAGCAAATGAAATGGTTAGCAGAGTGCAAATTCTCTGCGAAAGGCTCAACAAAGCGGAAGCATGTCTCAAGAAAACGCAGGAAGCTTTCGAAGATGTGCGCACCATGGCGCAGCCTGCGGGGCGCAGCATCACTTCTTCCGCCAACAAACTCCTGAAATTCGGTGCTAAGAAAGACTCTCGCCACGCCGCACTCCCATCGACGGAAGAATAGCTTCCCTTACCCATTCACAAGCTCCGGTTAAAAATCGTCATGCAAGACATTTTTTGCATAAAAACAGGCAAAAGAATTATGCGTTTCGGGACACGAAAAAAAACATAAGGCTTATTGTAAAAAATACAAGCCATATATTTTAAAATACAAGGCACTTATTTTAAAATAAGTGCCTTGTATTTTTTAGCGTAAAAGCATATCTGATTCTCAAACACTTACACCGGCAAAAAATTACGGTTTGATTGCGGTGAAAAAACCTTATAAATATGCACACAAGAGGGCGCGAAAACACGCCGTGGGGCACGTATGCCAACACTACCCTACCGTTCCTTCCAACGACACGGACAGCAGCTTTCGTGCCTCAACCGCAAACTCCATGGGCAGTTTGTCGAGCACATTTTTAGCGTAACCGTTCACAATAAGTCCCGCCGCCGTTTCGGGATCTATGCCGCGCGAAGCACAATAGAACATCTGCTCCTCCGAAATTTTGGAAGTGGTTGCCTCATGTTCCACTACGGCAGTGTTGTTATGGACATCGATGTAAGGAAACGTGTGCGCTCCGCTCGTAGACGAGAGAAGCAGCGAATCGCAAGAGCTGTAATTGCGGGCTTTTTCGGCATTCTTGCCCACTTTCACAAGACCGCGATAGGAATTCTGGCTCTTGCCTGCCGAAATGCCCTTGCTGATAATGGTGCTGCGCGTGTTCTTACCGAGATGCACCATCTTGGTTCCCGTGTCGGCTTCCTGATAATTGTTAGTTACCGCAACGCTGTAAAACTCTGCCTGCGAATTGTCGCCTTTAAGCACACACGAGGGATATTTCCAAGTAATTGCCGACCCGGTTTCCACCTGTGTCCACGAAAGTTTGCTGTTCTTTCCGCGCAGTGCGCCTCTCTTTGTTACGAGATTATACACCCCGCCTTTTCCTTCTGCATTTCCGGGATACCAATTCTGCACCGTGGAATATTTTACTTCCGCATCATTGTTCACAATAATCTCCACAATTGCGGCGTGAAGCTGGTTTTCGTCGCGCATGGGGGCTGTGCAGCCCTCAAGATAGGAAACATATCCGCCGTCGTCGCACACAATGAGCGTACGCTCAAATTGCCCGGTGTTTCGAGCGTTTATCCGGAAGTACGAAGACAGTTCCATTGGGCAACGCACGCCTTTGGGAATGTAGACAAACGAGCCGTCGGAAAAAACTGCACTGTTGAGCGCGGCAAAAAAATTGTCGCGGTAAGGCACAACACTGCCTATGTACTGCCTTACAAGGTCGGGATAATTCTTAACAGCCTCGCCAATAGAACAGAATATGACTCCCAGCTCACGAAGTTTGTCCTGGAAAGTGGTCTTTACCGACACGGAATCCATTATGGCATCTACCGCCACTCCTCCGAGCGCAAGGCGTTCTTCGAGGGGTATTCCCAATTTATCGAAAGTCTTGACAAGCTCCGGATCAAGTTCCTTTTTTTGGTCGTGAGTCTTGGGTTGCGCATAATAAGATATAGCCTGATAGTCAATCTGCGGCAGATTGACATGTCCCCACGCAGGTTGTTTCAAAGTCTGCCAATAGCGCAGAGCCTTCAAACGGAAATCGAGAAGCCATTCAGGCTCTCCCTTGCGCACGGATATGCTACGCACCACATCTTCATTAAGTCCTGTGGGTATTACCTCCGTTGAAATCTCGGTGGTAAAGCCGTATTCGTATTTCTTGTCCGCCACACTGCGCACGAAAGCATTTTTGCCCTCGCCTGCAGCGGAATTGAGAGATGGGTTATCGTTTTTTTTCATCGTAAAAATATTACAAAGACAACACGCAGGAAACTAATTTCGCTTCCTGCGTGTTATTTTATTGTATGCTGTCGTTTTCCGTATAAACAGAATCCCCGGCAGCTTCGCCGTCTTGCGAATGGCTCTCACCGTATGCCTTGAACGCATAGCCGAGACTGTTCTTTACAGGTTCGTAAAGGAACGATTCTTCTGCCTTTGCCTGACTGACAATGCCGAGAAAGCTCATGACATTGAACACACAGCTCATGAGAATAAGATATTTAATCAAACTCACTGCGGCACCGAGAATGCTGTTCGGCAAACCAATCTTCATGCCCTTCAAAGCCTTAGTGAGCAAATTTGCCACAAGTCCGAGGACAATGGGAACAACTATCCACAACACGAGAAACGCCAAAATGTTGGCAACAGTGGGCGAAGCCCCTATGTGAGGGGAAAGGTATTCTCCGAAACTCGAATAAAGACCGGCAGCAACAAAAAGTCCTACCACAAATCCCACCATCGAGATTATTTCCTTGAGAAAGCCCTGACGCCAACCTTTATAAAGCGCCCATATAACGAGCAGCAATATTACAAAATCAATGAACGGCATATTTTTTCCCGAATCAAAGAGTGGCTTTTACCTCCACCTGTTTGAATGTTTCTATAACGTCGCCTTCTTTAAGGTCGTTGCAGTTGGCAAGACTGATACCGCACTCGAAGTTAGCACCAACTTCCTTGACATCATCCTTGAAACGCTTCAAAGCTGCGATGTTGGCGGTCTGAATGACTATACCGTCGCGAATGAGTCTCGCCTTGTCGCTGCGCGAAACCTTGCCCTCGCTGACAAAAGCACCGGCAACGAAACCGACTTTGCTTATGTGGAACACCTGACGCACTTCAATGGTGGCAGTAACCTCTTCCTTGACAACAGGTTCGAGCATGCCTTCCATGGCAAGCTTAACCTCGCCAATAGCATCGTAAATAATGGAATAAAGACGTATCTCGACACCCTGCTGATCGGCTTGTTTCTTGGCAAGAACACTCGGGCGAACCTGGAAACCGATAATAATTGCCTGAGAAGCAGCAGCGAGTGCAACATCATTCTCTGAAATCTGACCGACACTCTTCAAGATTACACTAACCTTGATCTTGTCTGTGGAAAGTTTCTCGAGTGAATCGCTCAAAGCCTCAACCGAACCGTCAACATCACCCTTGACAACAATATTAAGCTCCTTGGTTCCGCCACGGGCTATGCGACGTCCGATTTCATCAAGAGAAAGAACGGAATGTGCCCTCAAAGCTTGCTCACGCTGCAATTGCTCACGTTTTGTGGCAATCTCGCGCACCTCTTGTTCCGTATCCATGACGTGGAAAGCATCGCCTGCCTGCGGAGCTCCGTTAAGTCCCAAAACAGTAGCCGCACCCGAAGGTCCAACTTTGTCAATGCGTTGATCACGTTCGTTGAAAAGAGCCTTGACACGCCCGTAATTTGTTCCGGCAAGCATAACATCGCCAATCTTAAGCGTACCGTTGCTCACAAGCACCGTGGCAACATATCCGCGTCCGCGATCGAGAGACGATTCAATGATTGTGCCCGTTGCCTTACGGTTAGGATTTGCTTTCAAATCGAGCATGTCGGCTTCGAGAAGCACTTTGTCAAGAAGTTCTTTGACTCCGAGACCCTTCTTTGCCGAAATATCCTGACTCTGATACTTTCCTCCCCATTCTTCAACAAGGTAATTCATACCTGCAAGCCCTTCTTTTATTTTATCGGGGTTTGCTCCGGGCTTATCAATCTTATTAATTGCAAACACCATGGGAACATTTGCCGCCATGGCATGACTTATTGCCTCCTTTGTCTGAGGCATTATGCCGTCATCGGCAGCAATTATGATAATAGCCACGTCTGTTACCTGCGCACCACGGGCACGCATTGCTGTAAATGCCTCGTGTCCCGGAGTATCAAGGAAAGTAATGTGTCTGCCGTTCTCCAAAGTTACATTATATGCGCCGATGTGCTGGGTAATTCCGCCGGCTTCGCCCGCAATTACGTTTGATTTGCGAATATAATCGAGAAGCGACGTTTTGCCATGGTCAACGTGTCCCATAACAGTAACAATAGGAGCACGAGGTTCGAGATCTTCTTCGTTATCTGCTTCCTCAGCCACAGCTTCTGTAACATCGGCACTGACAAACTCGGTCTTAAATCCGAATTCCTCCGCCACAAGATCAATTGTTTCGGCATCGAGACGCTGGTTAATGCTTACCATAATTCCGATACTCATACATGTGGCGATTACTTGCGTAACAGGAACATTCATCATTGCCGCAAGTTCATTAGCAGTTACGAATTCGGTAAGTTTTAATATCTTGCTTTCCTTAGCTTCCTGCGAAGCTGCCATTTCTGCTATCTCACGAGCGTTCTCACGCTTCTCACGGCGATATTTTGCGCCCTTGCTTCCGCGACTTTTATTGGTAAGACGCGCAAGAGTTTCGCGAACCTGCTTTGCAACATCTTCATCGGAAACCTCAGGCTTCAAAGGTTGTACTTTATGAACCTTGCCCTTTTGGCGACGTTGGTCGTTATTCTTGTTATTATTGTTATTGCGGTTGCGATTATTGTCGTTGTTGTTATTGTTACGGTTTCCGCCATTACCGCCGCCTATCTGCTGTCCCACGGCATTAACGTCAACACGTTCTTGTCCTATGCGGTTGCGTTTATGACGCTGATTGCCTTGAGCATTCTTTTCTTCGCGTTCGCGTTTTTTCTCCTCTTTAGTTTTCTTCTTGGGACGAGTGTTGGGATTAATGGTAGAAAGGTCAATAGTTCCGAGAACTTTAGGTTTGGCAAGCTCTTCTGCGGGATGCAAACGGAACACGCCGTCATCTTCCACCTTGCCCACGGCTTCAGCTTTCTTCTGGCTGTTTTTGGGCTTTTGTTCCGCGCCATCTTTTTTGTTTTCCTGAGGCGCAGATGCTTTCGGAGCAGACACAGACTCCTTAACCTTTTTCTCAGGTTCCGCCTTTGCTGCCGGTTTCTCAACAGGTTTCGGCTGCACAGGCTTCTCTTCTTTCTTGGCTTCCGGTTTGTGTTCCTTGACCGGTTCGGGCTTTTTCTCTTCCGCTTTCACAGGCTGCGGCTTTGTCTCTACTTTCGGTGCGGGAGCGGGAGCAGCTTCTTTCTTCGGAGCTTCGGCTTCCTTCTTGGGAGTTTCTTGCGCCTGAGGTTTGACAACAGTTTTGTTATCAAGGTCTATCTGTCCCACAGTTTTGAAACCCGGGCGCATATTTTCGGGAATTTCCGTCTTTATCACCTGAGCTTTTTGTGCGGGAGCTTTCTTTTCTTTGGCGTTTTTAGCCTTTCCGGCTTGATGACCCGAGAAAAGTTTATCGGCTTCCTTACGCAAATCCTTGTCTGCGCCGAATTTCTTTTTCAGCAAGTCATATTGTTCGTCATTGATTTTTTCGTTCGGAGTGGCATTGACTTCGAAACCATTCTCACGCAGGTAGTCGACTATTGTATCGATACCCACATTAAGTTCTCTTATAACCTTATTTAGTCTTATGTTCATATACTGCTTATTCGTCCTCAAATTCTGCTTTTAATATACGCAACACATCGTCAACCGTGGATTCTTCCAAATCGGCCTTTTCAATGAGCATTTCACGCGGGGCATTAAGCACGGCTTTTGCCGTGTCAAGCCCTATGGATTTGATAGCATCGATAACCCACTGGTCGATAACGTCTGAGAACTCGTCAAGATATACATCTTCTTCAGGGGCGTTGTTCACTTCTCGGTAAACATCTATGGTGTATCCCGTTAGCATGGAGGCAAGTTTGATGTTCATACCGCTGCGTCCTATGGCGAGCGAAACTTCCTCGGGCTTGAGGAAAACTTCTGCCTTATGCTCTTCTTCGTTCAGCTTTATGTTTGATATTTTTGCGGGAGCCAGCGCACGTTGCACGAAAAGTTGTTCGTTGGGTGTGTAGTTTATCACGTCGATGTTCTCTCCGCGAAGTTCTCTCACCACACCATGTATGCGGCTTCCCCTTACTCCCACGCACGCTCCTACGGGATCAATTCTCTCGTCATAGCTTTCCACGGCGATTTTTGCCCTTTCGCCCGGAATACGTGCGGCTTTCTTTATGGTGATAAGTCCGTCGGCTATTTCGGGCACCTCACCTTCGAGCAGACGAATCAGAAATTCGGGAGCGGTTCGGCTCAAATAAATCTTGGGATTGTTGTTGGGATTCTCCACACGGTTAACAATAGCTCTGACGGTCTCTCCTTTGCGGAAGAAATCGCGGGGAATCTGCTCACCTTTGGGAAGAAACATTTCGTTGCCCTCATCGTCCACAATGAGCATTTCGTTTTTCCCAACCTGATATACTTCGCCGCTCACAATTTCGCCCACGCGGTCTTTATATTTGTTGTATAGAGAGTCGTGTTCGAGTTCGAGCACCTTGCTTGCCAGAGTTTGGCGAAGCGTAAGGATTGCGCGGCGACCGAATTTGGCAAAGTTTATGGGTTCACTCACTTCCTCGCCAATTTCATAGTCGGAATCTATTTTATGAGCATCGCTCAGCGAAATCTCTTTGTTGGGATCATTCACATCGTCGTTGCCCACAACAATACGATTGCGATAAATTTCGAGGTCTCCCTTGTCGGGGTTTACGATAACGTCAAAGTTTTCATCGCTTCCGAACATCTTGGCCAACACACTGCGGAAGCTCTCTTCAAGAACTCCAACGAGAGTGGTGCGACCGATTTTCTTATTGTCTTGAAAATCGGAAAAGATGTCAATCATGCTTTCTGTTACGTCTTTTTTGCGTGGCATTTTATATTTTGTTTTTTATTATCTATACGTTAACGGGTTGTGTCCGTTTATAAAGCGCACACCCTTTTGCTCTTTGCAAAAAGGCGTTTATTTGAAGTCTATTTGAGCCTGACAGCTTTCTATTTCCGAGAAAGCAAGAGTTTTATCCTCGTCCACCATCTTGGCGCGTTTTGCACCTTCCGGCTTGTATTTCACCTTCATCGTGATGGTAATGCCGTTTTCATCGACAGCTTTCAAAACACCTTTGAGTTTTTCGCGATTATTGGTGTGAACTTCCACACCGTCGCCCACGTGGTTTTCATACTGTCGGTAAACCTTGAACGGCTGACCTATTCCCGCGCTGCCCACTTCGAGTTCGTAATCCTCGTCATTGCGATCGAGTTTCCCTTCTATGAAGCGGCTCAAATCCACACAGTCGTCAATCCAAACACCGTCCTTGTGGTCAATTTCCACCACAATGCTGTCGTCATCGCTAACCGTAAGGTCGGTAAGAAAATACTCCTTTCCTTCCAGCCATTCGTTAACTATGCTCTCAACTTTCTTTTTGTCTATCATTGCTTCAGACCTCTTGGTTTATAACAACGAGTGAGGAACTTTTACAAGCCCCTCACTCCTGAACGTGTGCAAAATTATATTTTTTTCATGTAATATGCAAAAGTATCTGCTGTTTTTTTGCCTATCACACAAATATTTATTGTTTTCTCATGCCAAATTCCGTCGCTTTCGTGTCCCCGCTTTGCAATCGGGCGCAGCATTACTGTAACAGTCGTCCGCGTTCTTCTTTTCGACACATGCCACGACACCGCGTTTTTGCGGTCAATGTTTTCCCGTATGCGGCAAAATCGTCTCGCAACGTGCCATTTTCGCATGCCCTAAAAGGCTTATTTTTGTCCTTTTGTAAGACACTGTTTTTCAGGCATCTGAAAAAGCGAAAAATACAAGGCATTTATTTTGAAATATAAGGCACTTATTTTAAAATATGTGCCTTGTATTTTTTACAACATGCCTTATGTTTTTTTTGTGTCCGCTCAGCACTCCGAAAATCTCCGGGAAAAATTTCCCGAAAACCACGGACGCAATTCACCGTTACTTGTTTTTGGGAAGAAATTCGGAAACGTCAAGACCGTGGGAAATCAAATCTCTCACAACGCTGGAACTGATTGCCGCCAAAGGCGGTTCGGTAAACAGGATAACGGTTTCAATGCCCGTCAACTTGCGGTTCATGTCCGCCATGTCGCGTTCGTACTCAAAATCCTTTACCGAGCGCAAGCCGCGAAGTATGAATTTTGCATTCACACGCCTTGCAAAGTCAATGGTAAGGTCGTCGTAACTCTGCACACTCACTCTCGGCTCGTCCTTATAGTATCGCTTGATGGTCTCAACTCGTTTGGCAGTTTCCGAAAGCACCGACTTTTCCTTGTTAACGCCTATGCCTATGAATATATGGTCGAACAGTTGCAGTCCGCGCTTCACAATGGCTTCATGACCTATTGTAAAGGGGTCGAAACTGCCCGGAAATATTGCAAGTCTCTCCATTTTTCGTAATTTCTTTATTCGCTTTCAAGATCTTCAGCCTTGTCTTCCTCCACAACAAGGTTGTCAATGATGAACTTCTGGCGTTCGGGAGTGTTCTTGCCCATGTAATACGAAAGCATTTCGCTCACATTGTCGCTCTTGCTTAATGTTACCTGGTCAAGACGCATATCAGGACCGATAAAGTTCTTGAATTCCGAAGAATCAATCTCACCCAAACCTTTGAATCGCGTGATTTCGGGATTCGGTTGAAGCTTTCTTATTGCTTCGCGCCGCTCTTCGTCGCTGTAGCAATAGATAGTTTCGTATTCCGAACGCCCTTCGCTGCGATTTTTCTTCAATACCGCCGCGCCGGCTGCATTGTCGGAAATTTTTACCTTGTTCTTGGACGACGCAGATTTCTTTTTCTTGTTCCTGACACGGAAAAGCGGCGTCTGAAGTATGTAAACATGACCTTTCTTAATGAGGTCGGGGAAAAACCAGAGGAAAAACGTAATCAGCAACAGGCGAATGTGCATTCCGTCAACGTCCGCATCGGTTGCCACAATAACTTTGTTGTATCGCAAACCCTCAAGCCCGTCCTCTATGTTAAGTGCCGCCTGAAGCAGATTGAATTCGTCGTTTTCGTAAACCACCTTCTTTGTAAGTCCATACGCATTCAGCGGTTTGCCTCGCAGAGAAAACACCGCCTGAGTATTGGCATCGCGACTTTTTGTAATGCTTCCCGAAGCGGAATCTCCCTCGGTGATGAAAATGCAACTGTCCTCACGAAACTCACCTTTGGCATCGTTGAAATGGAAACGGCAATCGCGCAACTTACGATTGTGAAGATTCACCTTCTTAGCCTTCTCGCGTGCAAGTTTTGTGATTCCCGCAATGGCTTTCCTGTCGCGTTCCGAAGCCTGTATCTTTTCGAGAATGGCATCGGCTATTTCGGGATTCTTATGAAGGTAGTTGTCGAGATTTTCCTTCAGGAAATCGCCCACAAACTTGTTCACGCTTATTCCGTTTTCGCTTATGGTCAGACTGCCGAGCTTTATCTTTGTCTGGCTTTCAAACTGCGGCTCGTTGATGTTTATTGCTATTGCCGCCACAATGCCGTTTCTTATGTCCTGATAGTCGAAGTTTTTTCCGTAGAACTCTTTCAGCGTTTTCGCCACGTGTTCTTTGAACGCACTTTGGTGAGTTCCGCCCATCGTGGTGTGCTGTCCGTTGACAAAAGAATAATATTCTTCGCCATATTGTGCCGTATGGGTGAACGCAATCTCTATGTCCTGACCCGAAAGATGGATTATGGGATAGAGCGCGGGCGTTGTCATGTTGTCGGTAAGAAGATCCTCGAGTCCGTTGCGGCTTTGTATTTTCCGCCCGTTGAACATAATCACGAGACCGGTATTCAAATATGTGTAGTTTCGCAACATTGCCTCTATGAACTCCGAGTGGAAACGATAGTTCTTGAACAACGTGTCGTCGGGACAGAAGTAAACATAAGTTCCGTTCTCTTCCGTTGTTTTTTCGGTGGTATCGCTTACGAGTTTTCCCTTTTCAAACACCGCCGTTCTCATTTCTCCGTCGCGGCGGCTGCACACCTCGTAGCGCGAACTCAGGGCATTAACAGCCTTTGAACCCACACCGTTCATGCCCACACTCTTCTTGAACACCGAGGTATCGTATTTGCCACCGGTGTTGAGCATGCTCACAGCATCCACAAGCGACCCGAGAGGAATGCCTCGCCCGTAGTCGCGCACGGAAACCGACTTGTCATCGTTCATTTCTATTTCTATGCGCTTGCCGGCGTTCATTTTGAATTCGTCAATCGAGTTGTCGATTGTTTCTTTAAGCAAAACGTAAATTCCATCGTCTGCGTGAGAACCGTCGCCAAGACGTCCTATGTACATACCGGGACGTGTGCGGATATGGGTGGTATCGTCGAGATGCCTTATACTGCTCTCGTCATACTTCACTTCAGACGGTTTGTTTTCGTCGGGATTTTCTAAATTCAAAAGTTCTTCTGCCATAAATATTAACGGATTGCTGCCGCAAGCGCAAGGCGGCTTCAAAAGGCAAAAATACAAAAAATCCGCGAGATAACGGAAAAGCAATGACTTACGCGGTTCGCAGGGAAAGCTTCGAGCCGCAATTCGGATTTTCATCGCGCTTAAGGTTTACGGCTTTTGCAATGTTCCGGAAATCCGTTCCCTCCGCAGCCTTTTTTCGTGCCGTTTGCCCCGTGCGGAAAGCGTAAATTTTCCGCTTTTGTAAGTTACTGAAAATCAGAAGTCATTTTTCACGAAAAATACAAGGCACTTATTTTAAAACATAAGGCACATATTTTAAAATATATGGCTTGTATTTTTTACAACAAGCCATATATGTTTTTTCGCATCGGGAAACGGGGGTAATTTTCCCCGAAAAATGCCGTCTTCGAACGCACGCGAAATAAAAATAATGGCAGACCTTGAAGAAACAACGGTTGCTGTTTTCTACGAGGTCTGCCACCCCGGGCGGCTTAAGCCTTAAAGCCGCGCCAACTTATGTTTGTTCAGAATACAAACGACCTTATGAGCCAGTAGCATACTATTCCTGCCAGATATCCCACGAATGCTATCCAGCTTACATGCTTCATGTACCATCCGAAAGTGATTTTCTCCAGTCCCATGACCACTACGCCTGCCGCGCTGCCTATTATGAGAATGCTTCCGCCCACTCCGGCGCAATATGCAAGCAGCTGCCAGAAAATTCCGTCCACCGCAAAGTCTCCCGTCGGGGCTATGGGATACATTCCCATGCATCCTGCAACGAGGGGAACGTTATCGACAATTGAAGAAAGCACTCCGATAATGCCGTTAACAATATAGTGGTTGCCGTCGAACGTTACATTCAGTGTGTTGCCCAATACCGAGAGCACGCCAACCTCTTCCAAACACGCCACAGCCATTAAAATGCCGAGGAAAAAGAGTATGGTGGTTATGTCTATGCGTGAGAGCAGGCGCGACACCCTTTTTTTTATGCCGCCGGTCTCGTATGTGCGGCTGAGATTGCGATAAAATATTTCCGTAACGGTCCATAAAACGCCGAGCACCAGCAATACGCCCACAAACGGAGGGAGATGGGTGAGAGTTTTGAAGATGGGAACAAAAATCAAACCGCCAACGCCTACGAAAAACACCACCTTGCGCTGTTTTTCCGAGAAATCGTTAATTTCTTCTTCGGGAGCGGCAACTTCTTCGGGCGTTACGAGTTCGCCCTTGAGCATTGTCTGCATTATGAGACCGGGTATGACGAGAGCCACAACCGACGGCACGAGAATTTCAGAGATTACACCCCCGGCGGTAATCATGTTGGCATTCCAAAGCATGATTGTGGTTACATCGCCAATGGGCGAAAAAGCTCCGCCGGCGTTTGCCGCAATAATCACAAGCGATGCGTACACGATTCTGTCCTTATGTTCTGACACAAGCTTGCGAAGAATCATAATCATTACTATCGAGGTGGTAAGGTTGTCGAGTATGGCGGAAAACACAAAGGTCATGAAGGCAATTCTCCACATCAGCCCGCGTTTTGACTTGGTGTGCATCACTTTTTTAACCCAGTTGAAACCTCCGTGCTGGTCCACAACTTCCACAACAGTCATTGCGCCCATGAGGAAAAAGAGCGTTGTGGACGTGCTTCCAAGATGTCGCTCTATTATCCCGCTTACGGTCGAGGCAATGCGTTCATGAGGAATGTCGGGAAGGTACATTCCGGGGTTTAACATGTAGAGCGTCCACACGGCAACGAACATGAGCAGCGCAACAGCCGCCTTGTTGACTTTGGTAACGCTTTCGAGGGCTATGAAAAGGTAGCCCACAATGAACACGATTACTATTAATGCAGTAAGATTAAGCATTCTTGTTTTTAGGTTGAGGTTGTTTCTAATCCACTCCCTTGAAGTAAGGGGCTTTTGAGGTTTTCGACGGAGAATTGTTCTCTACATATGGTAAATCGTCCTTCCACTTTATCTGGTCGAGCCATACCACGCGCTGCAATTCCAGTTTCGAGCGCAAATATCCGTGATATAGCATCCACGTGTCCCCGTTGTCGTCTTCAATCCACTCGGCATTGTGTCCCGGACCAAGGCAAATGTCGTTGGGAAGCAGGAGTTCATCATAATTATCCGGACTGTCGAGCATGCTTTTCCCGTCGTGTGTAACATAAGGACCGAAAAGACTTCTGGAGCGTCCGTATATAAGTTTGTATCCGACCACGTCATAATTTCCATTGTCCTGACAGCAGCAGCCGTTCGAGCCTATGAGATAATAATATCCGTTGCGTTTGTGAATGTAAGAACCCTCCAATTGCGAATTGCACAGCTTCTTGGGCGATGCACCGGGCATTGTGCGCAAACCGTCGTCAGTGAGTTGTATGATGTATATGCCCCAATAGCTTCCCCACACCATATATTTTTTTCCGCCTTCCTCAATGTAGAACTGGTCTATGGAGTTGCAGACGTTAAAATCACGCCCCATGAGCACAACGCCACGGTCTGTGAAAGGACCTTCGGGACGTTCGGAGGTGGCAACTCCCACTCCGTCTTCCCAACCATAGCCCCAAACGCCAATGGAATAGTAAAGAACATACTGACCATTGATATAGTTTATGTCGGGTGCCCACATCATGCCTTTCGTATAGGGTCGCACACATTTCGGTCGGGTTGCATCGGTGAAAGCCGTGCCCACAAACGTCCAGTCAACGAGGTTGCGCGAGCGGTAAATGGGCATGTTGGACATGTCCTCCGTTCCGTAAAGATAGAAATAGCCGTCGTTGGCTCGTATGACCGTAGGGTCGGGTGTGGAACTCTTTATGACCGGGTTGTTGTAAGTTTTTTGCGCCGCAACGTCGTTTGCGTTGAACATTGCAAGGCATGACAGGCACAATGCTGCCGCTATCGCCATAAAATTTCTTTTCATGAAACAAACTTTTTACTGATTATATGACAACCGAAACTTCAAAACGCGGACACTTCCAAACTATGTCCGCAACGGTACAGGGATGTTTCATAACAAGCCCTGTGATAATCCCTCACAAAGATATTTAATTATACGAACCAACCACTCGAAATGAAAAATTTCTTTCAAAAATACGCCATTTAATCCTTTTTAGGCTTCATTTTGCTTCCTGCGATTTATAAAAGCGGTATATTGCAAATGCGGCAACCGCTATTCCGCCAACGTTGCATGCACACGGCAGGCATCATTTCCGACATCGCGCCCCGGCAAGGCATTAAATACGCCGCGAAAATATGCGCATAAACCTGCACAATATTCATTTTTGCCCACAGAAGCACCTACATCAGTCCCGCAACGAACGTTTTCGCTCCAAGACCCTGTATATCAAAGAAATAAAGGTAAATTAGAACGGTTTTGTAAGTTATTGTTTATCAGACATTTGAAAAGTACAAAAATACAAGGCACTTATTTTAAAATAAGTGCCTTGTATTTTAAAATATATGGCTTGTATTTTTTGCTACATGCCTTATGTTTTTTCGGAACATCGGGAAAAGGTGAAAAATTATCCCTTTACAGCTATTTCATATCATGAAAAACCGTATGGATTTGCGCTTGGAATCGGAGCGATTCCCCATACGTTATTTTTTATATTCGGGAAGCATGTCCTTCCAATCCTTGAAAGGGTTCACACGAAGCGAAGAATTATAAAATCTCCTGTCGCCCGTAACATCGCGACCTATGAAATCAGGCTTCTCAAAGCTCTCGTCCACAGACGAAAGCTCCACCTCCGCCATTGTAAGCCCTTCATTATCGCCATAAAACTCGTCCACCTCAAACACATGCCCTTTGAAAGGCACAAGATAGCGACGCTTGTCGATAATGCCCGGTTCGCAAAGCGACATGAGTCTCTTTGCCTCATCAAGAGTTATCTCTTTTTCAAACTCATAGCGTGAGAGACCGCCGTCGAGCGACGGTCCTTTTATGGTGAGATATCCCTTATCGTCGCGCACGCGCACGCGCACCGTCCTGCCCTTTCCGCTACAGATATATCCCTGCATTATGCGGGTTGAAGAGGACGCAAGAGTTTTGTATTCCCCGCGAACGAGGAATTTATGTTCAATTTCCAACGGCATTTTCAAATACCCTTTTTAGAATTTCAAATCTTCAGACTGCATCAGTCGGAATACAGAGCCGCACATACTATGCACAGCACCATAAGAACCACAAGAGCGATGAAGATTCCGTTGACGATTCTTCCCGCCTGCCTGCTTTGTTTTTTACGTCTTTCTACTTCTTTCAGTCTTCTCTGTTCACTCATGGCATTTTCAAGTTAAGTTATTAAACTAAATGCTATCCTGCGAGTCTGCAAACTCCATAAGATAAGCTTTGATGAATCCGTCAATGTTTCCGTCCATTACTCCGCCCACATCACTTGTCTGGTAACCCGTGCGATGGTCTTTGACGCGGCGATCGTCAAACACGTATGAACGAATCTGGCTTCCCCATTCAATTTTTTTCTTTCCCGCCTCAATCTTAGCCTGTTCCGCCTTGCGCTTTTGCAATGCCCGGTCGTAGAGTTGGGAACGGAGCAGTCGCATGGCGTTTTCGCGGTTTTCTAGCTGCTTTCTGCTCTCCGTGTTTTCAATCAGGATTTCCTCTTCCTCGCCCGTGTCGGGATCGACATACTGATAGCGCAGGCGAACACCGGTTTCCACCTTGTTCACATTCTGTCCGCCGGCTCCGCCACTGCGAAACAAATCCCAGCTAATCTTCGAAGGATCAACGAAAACCTCTATCGTGTCGTCCACAAGCGGTGTAACAAACACACTCGCAAACGAAGTCATGCGTTTGCCCTGTGCGTTATAAGGCGAAACCCTTACAAGACGATGCACACCGTTTTCGCTCTTGAGATAACCGTATGCGTAATCGCCTTCAATCTCCATTGTAACGGTTTTAATGCCGGCTTCTTCGCCGTCTTGCAGGTTGCTGATCGTAACTTTATAGCCATGAGCTTCGGCATATCGCATATACATTCGCATAAGCATGGAAGCCCAGTCCTGACTCTCCGTTCCACCCGCACCGGAATTGATTTTGAGCACACAAGACATCTGATCTTCCTCGCGGCGAAGCATGTTCTTCATCTCAAGTGCCTCTATCTTCTCAACGGCTTTGGCATAAGCGTCATCAACCTCTTCTTCCTCCACCATACCTTCCTTATGGAAATCAACGGCAAGGGAAAGTTCGTCAACATCTGTGCAAACTTCCTTATAACCATTGACCCAACGCTCAAGTTCCTTTACTGTTTTCATCTGCTTCTCGGCTTTCTTGGGATCTTCCCAGAAATCGGGAGCCTGCGTATGGAGTTGCGCCTCCTCGAGTTCTATCTTCTTTTTGTCAATATCAAGATAGCGTCCGAGTTCTGCGGCGCGGTTTTGTATCTCTTTCAGCTGTTCAGAGGTTATCATACTTTCTATACTTCTTGTTGTCGTAAATTGTTTCTATTTCTTCGGAAAATTTTCGTGCCACAGCGTCTCTTCTTATTTTCAGAGTGGGTGTGAGGCATCCGTTGTCCGTTGTGAGCGGTTCGGTGATAATCATAAATCGTTTGATACGGCAGAAAGGCGGTAAGTTCTCCTGTCTTTTTTCCACCACTTCCCTTATTCTGCGGCGCACATCGGTTGGCGCGACATCCGCACCGGTCAGCATTTTTGCAGGAAGTATCAACGCGCCCACAAACTTGCGTCTTTCGGCTATCACAACCGTTTGCGCCACCGCCGGGTCGGCATTCACTGCCGCCTCAATCTGTTCCGGAGCCACGTATTTGCCTGTCGAGGTCTTCATGAGCTGTTTTATTCTGCCGGTAATGAAGAGTTCTCCGTTTTCCATGCAACCTGCGTCGCCTGTGTGCAACCATCCGTCGCGAAAAGTCTCTTTCGAGGCTTCGGGATTCCTGAAATATTCATGCGCCACGGTGTCTCCGCGCAGGAGAATCTCGTTGTTTTCTCCGAATTTCAGACTTATTCCGCTTATAGTCCTGCCCACCGAACCGGGAGTTACTGTTTGCAAGAAATCGTCGCAGCTCACAGTTGCCGTTGTCTCGGTCAGTCCGTAGCCCACAAGCATCGGCAGCGAGCACGCACGCGCAAATTCTTCAATTTCTTTCGCCACCACGGCTCCCGCCGTGGGCATTACGCGGGCGTTTTCCAGTCCTGCTTCGCGCCGCATCATGGACAGTGCGGTTTTATTGCACATCCGGTATTCGCGTTCCAGGTCTTCGGGCACCGGTTTCCCTTTTCCCGCAAAATCAACATTGCGCCTGCGCCCCACATCAAGGCATCTTTCCCACACTTCAGCTATTGCACGCGGTTGCGAGGCTATTTGCGTGTAAACGGTCTGCCGCAGTTTTTCCCAAAAGTGCGGCACGCAGCACATGGCTTCGGGACGTATTTCGCGCAAAGCCCGTTGCAAATGGCTTGGACGTTGGTTCACTACGAGCACCGCTCCGCTTTGCAAACAGAACAAAGACCATGCTCTTTCGAACACATGGTTATAGGGCAGATATTCGAGCACTTTCCAACCCTCGCCCACCTTTATTTTTTCGGCATTTGCCTTGAATGCCGCCGAATACATGCCGTGGGTTATTACCACCCCCTTGGGTTCGCCCGTGGTTCCGCTCGTAAAAATTATGTCGGCGGCTTCGTCGTTGCGCGGCTGCGGCATGGGTTGCGCAATGTGTGCGGAAACGTTTTTCAGAAACCGGTTCATGTGGCGCGAAGTCATGTCGCCTTTGCGCAGAGATACTTCGGAATCGAAAACTATCACACGCTTCAGCGCGGGGCATGCGCCGTAAAGAGTTGCAGCCATGGCGTATTGCTCGCTTTCTCCCGCAAACAAAAGGCGGGATTCGGTGATTTTTGCAATGGTTTCAAGTCTCTCCCGACTTGTACCCGAAAATACGGGTACAACAACCATACCTGCCTTATACGCTGCCAGACTTACGTAAATGTATTCCGGCATGTTTTCGGAAAGCACCATGATTCGGTCGCCACGATTTACGCCTGCCATGAGCATGGCATTGCAAAGGCAGCAAACCATACTGTTCATGTATGATGCGCTGACGCTGTGCCAAAAACACACGTAGGGGTCGCGGTACATAAGTACCGTTTCACGTCCGAATTTTTCGGCAAGAACACCGGACAACAACGACAGAGGCGCGCCCAAAAACATGGTAACCTATATTTTTCACAAAGTTACACATTTATTCAATGCTGCAAGGATTCCGTTCTTCTTTTTTTATATTTACACCATGACTTCAGCCGCGCCGCATTAACCACAGTTCACACATCGGCACCGCAAAAAAACTCCGTTTTTCGCTTCATTTTTCAAGCCTCACGGGACATGAAAATAAACATAAGGCATGTTGTAAAAAATACAAGCCATATATTTTAAAATACAAGGCACTTATTTTAAAATAAGTGCCTTGTATTTTTCGTCTTTTCAAACCTTTGAAAAACAACGACTTGAAAAAGCGCAAATTTTGCTTGTGAAAAATGACAGCAAAAGTATCAAAACAAACGCCGCAAGCAACGCCGCACCAAAGCCGAGGCGTTCGAAAACGTGCATCTCCACAAAAATCTGCAATACAGGGAAATGGAGCAAAAAAACTTCGTATGTCAGGTTTGGCACACGGGACGAGAGAGCGGAAAGTCGGCGGCTGCCATACGCCGCAACCGTTATGACGCACGCAACGGCTATAGGTTCCACAGGGCGAAAGCGTGTGAAAGCGGAACACAGCAGCCATATTGCCAAGCCGGCGGTAAACGCCGCTAACTTATGGCGCAACAGTTTGCTCCTGAAATGCACCGCCGCCATGCCGGAAGCGAAATACATTATCTGACCGGGCAACTGGCGACGAAGAACATCGTATTTTTCAATACCGGAACTGTGATAGAGAGCCGTAAGCCATTCGTTGTACGCCACCGAAAGCAGATAGGCAACGGCTATGACCGCCAACGGGCGGAAACGTCGCGAAAGCCATGCCACCAAAGGGAAAAAGGCGTAAAACATCACCTCCACTTTCATGGTCCAAAGCGAAGAATTCACCGCATTGACCGTGTGGTCGGCAAACACTCCCGGAAGATTGGGCGCGAGAAAGTTAAGAAACGAAAGATTGGCGGCAAGGTATTTCCAAAAGCCGGAAGAAACGTAATAATCGTGCAAAGACAAAGAGGAAAACGCCGCAAAACCGAGTGCACATGCCACAACCACCAAAGCGTATGGAGGAAAGAGTTTCCGGAATCGGCGAAGATAAAAAGGAGATGCCTCCGGGTGCACCATGAATCCCTCGTAAGTGAGCATTCCGCTGAGAACGAAGAAAACACTTACTATGGCGTGCCCCTTTATGGGAACAAAAAAATCATGCTGAAGGAGTACGCAAGCGTGGAAACAGACAAGTGAGACGGCAAAAAGCCATCTTACAAGAGTTATTGCGTTGAAAAACCGCCCGGAAGCCATGGCTTAGCGAACAACCACAATGCGTCCGCGCGCACCATGCTTGCCGTCGGAAGTAACTGCAAGCACGTAATAAACACCCGAGCCTACGCCCGCGCCGGAATTGTCCTTGACATCCCATTTATAGAAACCGTTGGAAGTTTTTGCGGTTCGCACAAGCTGTCCGCCCGTTGTGGTAATCTTAATCTCGGCTCCCATGGGCAATCCCTCAATTGTTACGTCTCCGTAAAAGTCGGGACGCACGGGATTGGGATATATCTTGAGGTCTTTGTCCTTGAAAGAAGTTCCCGTGTTGGCTTTGCCGGCATTATAGCCCATAAGTCCCTTGTCTGTACCTATCATCACCTCGCCGGTTTCCCTGTTTACGGCAAGCGAAAGGATATTGTCGCTCACCAGAGGGGAATTTGAAGTTGTGAAATGGTAAACGGTTTCTATGTTGTCGGCACTTATGAGATAAACACCGTCGCCCTTTGTTCCGAACCACTTGCGATTGGCGGCATCGAAAGCAATGGCGGTGATGGGAACTCCCGTAAGAAGGTAATCGGCATAGTCAGTACCGTCGTTGCGAGGCACCTTGACCTGCTCGAAAGTAAAATTGTTGCTCGCAAAATTCTCCGGGTCGTTAATGAGAAACGGTCCTTCAACCGTTCCTACCCATATACGTCCGTCATTGTCCTTTGCCAAAGCATCCACGGTGTTCGGCGTGTAAGTTGTTCCGTCTTCGTTCGTAAAACGATAGCGGAAAGTAAACGTGTCGTCCGATGTGTCTCCAATCGTTCCGTTTACGTCCAAACATGCAACGCCCGCATTATGATTGCTCGTGGTTCTGCGATGTGTGAACCACGCTCTTCCGTCGTTATCGAATATCAGATGGTCGAATGTGGGATATTTGGCAAGTTCGTCAATGTATATGCTGCGCCACGTACCGTCGTGCATGCGAATTTTGAGTATTGTGTCAACTTCGTCATTGAGCATCCAGAGATTTCCTGAGGAATCGAACTGCAAACCACCCGCTCTGACATACATATAAGGTTGCCAGGCATCGGGCAAAACCGATTGCAAAAGGCTGTTGCGGAAATCGTAATGGTTTACATACTTTCCGTTGCGGAACTCATATAGTCCCGTTTCGCCGGAAGTGGCAAAAACATGGTCGGGATCCAAAGGATCTTCGGCAACTCCGGTGAGATTGCGATAAAGTGCCCCGGTATAAGAAGAAATTGTATCTTCGAAATTAAAAAACTTTCCGTTTTGATAGCTGTATAGAGTACCGTCGAAGTTCTGACGATTGTAATTGAGTGTGCCGCCTGCCACAAGAATCTTGTTTGAAGGGCTTACGTTCATGAAAGCACAGTAGTTGCGTATCGGACTGTCAAGTGTTACGCCGTTGGAAACAGCTTTGAGCAATCCCGTATCGTCTTTTTTATAAGGCTGTGTACCGTTGAATCCGCAACTTGCCCAATATGTTCCGCCGGAAAAAGAAAGATACTTGAAAGTATTGCTTCTGCAAATCATGTTTTTGGCTCCGTCGGGCGAATATTCGTAAGCTACGTCGGAATTTCCGAAAAACATGTAAGAAGAATTATCGGCGCAGAAAAATGTGGCAGGGACATTATCTATCATTGCAGCCTCACCGCTTGTCGTATTTACCTCGTATATCTGTTGGGTCTGGGCATAAAGTTTATTTCCAAAGACACGCAGTTTGGTAAAGGCGGAAGCGTTGAGTTTATTCCATTTGTTAGGGTCAAGAAGATTCTCGGACTCATTTCCTTGAAGGATTCCCGAAGACGTTGCAGCCATTATTTTGCCGTCATGACAAACCGCACTGTTCACAGCTCCTATGTTGTATGTCTTGGAAAACTCAAGGCGGGAAATATTCATGACAGAAACTCCGGAATTTGTGGCTATGTAAGCATTCTTTCCCGAAATGGTCAAATCGTTTACGGTCTTGTCGGCAAGGGAACTGTTTTTAAGTTGCGGCAGGTTGGACATCTTTTCCTGTTCGGGGTAAAAGACATCTATATTGGAGTTTGAATATACAAGTACAAAGCATTTCAAATCCTCGCAATAGGACATCATTTTTATATCGGCATCACTCAGTCCCGTTACTTTATTGTATATTTTGGCTTCGTTATCGGAAGGAGAAAAAGAAAATATCGAACCGTCGCAAAGCGAAAAGACCTTGTCTCCGACAGGCAGGTTTACAAGCGAATTATGATAGGCACCGTAGAAAGTCCAACGGCTTTCAGCCCGCGACATAAGCACAGCCGCAAGCACGAATAGGATTAGAAATGTTTTCTTGCGCATTCCGGAAATTTTATAATATTAAAGTCGTGTGCGCCCTTAACTTTCGTGGCGCGAAGCAAGGTATTCCGCGAGTTTTTGTACGGCGCGGGCACGGTGGCTAATGGTATTCTTTATGTCTTCTCCAAGCTCGGCAAAAGTCTTACTGTTTCCCTCGGGAATAAACACCGGATCGTACCCAAAACCTTGCGTTCCGCTTTTCTCACGTGCTATAACGCCTTCAACAACACCCTCAAAGAGATGTTCCTTACCTTTTTCTATTAACGCAATAACAGTACGAAATCTTGCATTGCGGTCGTTATTTTCTCTTAAAGCCTCAAGAAGTTTAACCATATTGGCTTCGGGATCGTGACGATCGGGATAAGCATAACGCGCTGTGTGTACACCGGGGAGACCATGCAAAGCATCTACCTCCAAACCCGTGTCGTCAGCAAAACAATCAAGTTTATAATTGTCGTAAACATAGTGCGCCTTAATTAATGCGTTACCTTCAAGAGTTTCCGCAGTCTCGGGAATATCTGCATCGCATCCTATGTCCGCAAGACTGAGAATCTCTAATTTCGAACCAAGTATGGCACGTATCTCTTCAAGTTTGTGCGGATTATTCGTGGCAAAAACAAGTTTTTTCATAAGACTTTTTTAGAATGACACTACTTTAATTGTACTGGAACTATCGGCAGCATTTTTGTGTACAACCTGTATTTGTGGGAAAATATTGTCGCGAATTTGTTGCGTATGGCTTATTATTCCCACTTTACGCCCTTGGGCATTCAAGCTACCCAAGGCATTAATAACCATATCAAGACTTTCGTTGTCAAGATTGCCGAAACCTTCATCAATAAAAAGGCTGCCGATGGAAAGACGATTGTTAGAAAGCGAAGAAAGTCCGAGAGCCAGCGCAAGACTTACCACAAAAGTTTCTCCGCCTGAGAGACTGGACACGGGACGACTTTCATCGCTCATATAACGATCGGTTATTTCAAGATCGAGAGCGTCTTCAACTTTATTCAAACGGTAACGCGGAGAGAATAGAGCCAACTGCGAATTAGCATGGTCAACAAGAATCTTGAGAGTAGAGTTCTGCGCCACACGACTAAAGACCATGCCGTTTGCAGAACCTATAAGTCCGTTAAGTTTCGCCCATTCGCTTGCATTTTTCCCAAGTTCGTCAAGCTTGGGTTTCATCTCCTTCATTTTTTCCGCCCCGTTTTCATGAAGCGTAAGCTTTACGTTTATATCGTCCAGCTCCTTTTGGGTAACAATTCTCTTTTGCCGCATTGTTTCTATGTCAGAAGATATGCTTCGACGGGTTTCCAAAGTTCTGTCCGGGTGTTCGGGACGGGACTGCCAGGAATTGAGTTCCGCCTGTGCCGCTTTCATTCTGTCGCAAGCCAAAGAGTATTCGTTTTCCACCTTCTTCAATTCGTTACGCATGGAATTCCAATCGTAATCCGACTTGAATATTTCCACGAGTTCGTTAAAGCGCACGGAAGAATGCTCTTGATTGAAAGCGGATATCCAAGTATCTATTTCCGTACTCATACGCAGTTTCTCTTCTTCGAGTCTTTTTAATTCTTCCGACACTTGTGCGTACTGCGCACTTACTGCGCCGAGAACTTTTTCCGCATTATGGAGCGAAGCTGTCCTTTCTTCCACATTCTTACGTGCTGTTTCCAGTTGCCTACGGACATTTTCTTCCACCTCCACGGGATTTTCTTCGCCAAACATTTTATATATACCGTTCTTATTCGAAGATATCATATTGTTCAGCTCTTCTATTTTTGCGTTTAGCTCATGGATTGTGTCGTTCACATTCTGAAGATTCTGTTCAAGCATCTTCAAATCGTTTTCCGCCTCGTTTTTGCATTCCTCCACCTTTTTCACGTTCTTGCCACACTCTTTCCATTTGTCATAAAACTCGGAAATCCTCTCGCGAAGGAGTTTCGGATTCTCGCGTATAAGTCTGCGCCAGTCAGCCACCGTAAGAAGTTTTTCCAAATCCAAATATATTTCGTGAGCATTGTCCGAATTGCTGTTCATGTTTTCTGCAATTGTGGCAAGGTTTCCCTCGTCCACACCTTTGTTCATGAGAATGTCGGAACGTTTCTTCTGAAGTTCGGAGAGAACATTCGATACTTGCTCTATTTCTTTGGTGCAGCGTTCTATTTCCGCACGACATTTTGCATATTCTTCAAGACGTTTGCGGGTTTCTCCCACGGTTTTGTCGGCATTCTCGAGCAATTGCATTATTAACAGGCGTCTTGCCGAAGCATCTACTTTTCCGGAACAATCGGCAAAGGTTTTATCGAGCGGGGCATACTGTTGCTGCCACTCTTCACAATATTTCTTTATACGCCTTGCCATTTCATCGCGTTTGTTCTGCAGACTGTGATACCTTTCTGTGTCGGAACTCTGTCTTGTTTTGAGATTGTTGAATTTCTCTTCGCTTGCATTATATTTCTCACGGGCTTCATCGCGCGAGCGTTCGGCATTGCTCACGACTTCGTTCAAACGTTGTTCCGATTCGCTGTGATAAGGATGATGCGTGGCACCGCACACGGGACACGGTTCGCCTTCTTTCAAGTTACGCCTCAGTTCTTTCACATTGTCGGTCTGTCCCATATTGAAATACTTCTCGTGTATTTCGTATATCTGCCTGTATTTTGTGGTTTCTATCTCAAGATCGCGCAACTGTGCCTTGCGTGTGTCCAAAGTCATGGAGATACTTGAAATGGCACTCTCGTTCTTTTCGTTTTCCTCATACTCTGCCGAAAGCGACTCCCACAAACGTTTTGCTCCGAGCAGGTTTGTGCGAAGAACGAATGCTTTGTTATAGCTTTCCTGCAGCATTGCATTGTCAACACCAAGGATACTGTTCTGGAGCTGGGTGCGACTTTTTTCGAGCGATTCCTTTTTCTGCAACGAAGCATCTATTTCGCCATCGGTCTTTTCAAGAGCATTTTTCAATGTTTCCAATTCGGCATTTGTGCTCTTCTGACGTTTTTTCATTGTCTCGGAGTCTGAAAGCAGTGTGCCGTATGTTCTTATTTTTTCAATCACCGAACCATATTGGTCAAGCATTGCCTGATGGGGCAAAAGCGATTGCATTACGTTTCTATGGTTTTCCGCCTGCGTTTCATAGCCTTTCAGCGCGCTACGGCTATCGGATATTTTTCTTTCTATCTCTGCCGCTTCCTTTTGTTTCTGTTCAAGGTCGCCGGTTTTCTCTTTTTTTGTGTTTTCACAAATATCTATTTCACGCAACATCTCGTGCGCTTTCTTGAACAACGGTTCCTGCTGGTGCAACGAGCTTTCATATTTCACATATTCCTTTTTGGCTTCGTCGAGCACGGCATAAGCTGCTGCTTTTTCGCGTTTCTTTTCGTTTTCTTCTTCAACCAGACGCTCGCGACTGCTTTGACTTTCGGCAATTCTGCTCTCGGTGTTCTGCAAAGAAACCACGCTGTCTCTTATTTCCGCCACATCGTCATAGCGTTGCAGTTTCTCGCGCTTCAGTGTCATGTCGATGTTGGTGCGATTGGCTTTGCTGTAAGCCTCGGTTGCCGCAGATACTTTTTCTTCAAGTTCTTCGTAGGTATCATACCAGGCAAGTTGCTTTTTCTTGTACTCCGTTTTCTGGTCAAGAAGCTTCAACTGCGACTCCACAAGGTTCTTGCGGTTCCGGTATTCCTTTTGCGAAACCTCGTCAAGCGTTTCGTTTTCGTAATGTCTGTACTCGGTTTCCTTTACCTTGTAGTCTTCGTCCGCCTTGCGACTTTGTTCGTAAACCACAGAAGATATTTTGTTGTAAATCTCCGTCCCCGTTATTTTTTCGAGAAGCTTTGATTTTTCGTCGCGGCGTGCACGCAGGAAATTTGCAAAGCTGTTTTGCGCAAGAATCACCGTGCGTGTGAATTGGTCGTAGTCAAGTCCCACAAGACGCAATATTTCGTTTTGCACCTCGCGCGGATCAAAGTTTTTCTTTTTCGGTTCCACTTGCACAAGCGAGCGCGTTACGGAGTCGAATGTGCCCGTGCGTTTCACTCTCACGCTCCATGTTGCCACGAACATGCCTTCTTGCGTCAAGAATTCCACGGCACATGAGCCTTCAGTCTCCCCACGGCGCAAAACATTCCTCGTGTCATAGCCGGGCAATCTGTTCGCAGCCGTTTTGTCGGCTGCCACGGCAACAACATTTCTTTCTCTCAGGGCAAAACGTGGGGCACGATTGTAAAGAGCCAGGCAAATGCAGTCGAGTATGGTGGATTTTCCCGCACCCGTGTCGCCCGTAATGGCAAAGAGGTCGGCGGAGCGCAAAGGTTCGCGGGTAAAATCTATCACGTGCTCACCTTTGAGCGATGTTATATTGTTTATAATTATCTTTCGTATATACATAATTCCTTTATTAAGGCTTTATTCTTCCTCCTCGTTTTCTTTTGCAATTTTCACCGCCGTATTGAATTTGTCAACCAACGCCTGCGGCATTTCCTCTCCTCCGTTGCGGCTTTTATAAATAGACTTCACCATGACCAGAGGGTCGAGTTGGCGCAACTGCTCTTCGGTTTTCATGTCCAGTTCCTCGTGGTTATATTTCACGCTGTTCATGTTGCGTATTATGCAAAGTATTGCGGCGCGGTCTTCAAAGCTTTCCTTTATGGAATGAACCGTTGCGGAATCGGGAATCTCGCCCAGTCGCACCTCAACATAAGGATACGAAGACTTGTCGTCCTTCTTGCCGGATTTCGCGAACGATTTTGCCACCTGCACAGCCTCGTCGGGTGTAGCCGTTCCCTTTTGCGGAATTGTGAGAAGTGTTCTCAACGGAACATATTCCACGGGGGTCAGGGTTACAGTGCCTTCGGGCTGCATATCCACCACATTCACGCCGTGTTTGTAGCCGCGTTCGCCAAACGACATGGGAAGTGCCGACCCCGAATAGCGTGCATGTTCGAATCCTGCCACTCGTTGTGCCTTGTGGATATGACCGAGAGCCACGTATTCGAATTCCCCGCATATTTTCGAGGCATCCACGTTTTCCTCTCCACCTATCACTATGCGCTCGCTGTGCTCCTCATCGCTTATTTCACTGCCGCTTGCATAAAAATGTGCGGCAAGCATCATGCGCTGCTTCCTGCCGTATTCGCGGCGTGCCTCGTCGGCAAGATTCTTAAAGAATTTGCCCATGCTTTTGCTGAAAGTTTCCTCACGCGGAAGCTCGGACTGACGCAGAAAAGGCACGGCAAGACATACCACCCTGTCATCGGCATCGCGGCGCGAGTGAAGAGGAATCATGAGATTTTCATATTCGGGATTGCCCTTGTCGTCGGTGTGCAAACATCCGCGCACATAAACGCCCTGTCCCTCGAGAATGGGCGATGACGCCTCGAGACGTGCCGCACTATCGTGATTTCCGGCAATTACCACTATCTGCAAACCCGGATTCTCACTGACGGCGCGACTGAGAAAGTCATAATAAATATGCTGAGCCTCTGCCGAAGGATTGGGATTGTCAAAAACATCACCGGCAACCACAAGAGCGTCAGCCTCATGCTCCTTTATCACTCTGAGAAGGAAATCAAGGAAATGGCGATGTTCGTCGGAGCGGTCGTAACCGTAGAAAGTGTTTCCGATATGCCAATCGGCAGTATGTATTATCTTCATTTTTCTATAGCCTGTTATACCATTTACAAAGATAAAAGTTTTTTCATTTCCCAAGCCCATACTCCCGCAACAAAATACAGACAGCCGCAGCACACACACGGAAAACAAATTCCCGCAAATCGGTTATACGGCAAGCGGTGGTGCACACGGCAGCAAACGAAGCTCGCGAAGTCAGGCGGCGTTCAAATGCCGGTAAAGCGGCAAAACGAACAGTTTTTCGCAAACCTCTGAAATTCAAACAAATAGACCAATTTCAAGTGCTCTTATAAGTTGTTGTGGTTCAAAGAGTTATAAAGACGAAAAATACAAGGCATATATTTTGAAATACAAGGCACTTATTTTAAAATAAGTGCCTTGTATTTTTTGCGACAAGCCATGTATTTTTCCGCATGTCCCGAAAATAAAGAATTTCATGCTTGAAAAATCGTATTTTAACAGGTTTCAAACGCGACATTGGCGTTAAGATAAATTTTGCCATGAGTAAGCTTTCGGTGTATTCCGTAAATTTGACGGCGAATGCAAATTTATATAACTTTGTTCTTGAAATATTTCTCCGCTGATTGCGCGCTGTCGTAAAACTCACGGCATGATGCGGAAAGCATTTACCATTCAGAGCCGAAAACATTGCTCTGCTCACAAAAACGGCATGATTAATTTCCTGTTCCACCTCATAACCGCCTACATCATCCCCGGAATGCTGCTCGGCTTTGCCCTGTGTTTCTTTTTCCAAACCGTTCCCTTTCGCGAAAAACTGAAAGATACACTCTGGCACGCCGCTTCCCGTTAGAGTAAACTACCAAATAATACTTTGTATATTGTTCTAATTCCTGAACAATGCGCGGACGTTCCGTTAAAGCGAAACTAAATTTCTCGCCAGTAGACGAGATAAGAGTTAAGCCCGGAACAGTTTCCGCCTTTGTCCATGCGGAGCAAACCAATAGCATACTCGCCAATAAAAATTTCTTGGGTATATTCATAAAACTTATAACTGAATTGTTTCTATTTCTATTTAGTATGTTTTGTAACCTATCGTAATCATTTGCAAAAGAAACTTGATTATTCCGAAAAAGCTCCTGTTTGCATCCGTTATCAGTTACAATAAACGTAAAATGTAACCAAAAACAGGCACGACACAACAAAAAAGTGTCGCACCACATAGTGATGCGACACCTTATATTACCTTTTATTAAAAGTCAGACTACGCGCTTAGTCGGCAAGTTTGGCTTTTATGAATTCGCGATTCAAACGTGCAATGTTTGCCACGCTCTCGTTCTTGGGACACACAGCCTCGCAAGCACGAGTATTGGTGCAATTACCAAATCCGAGTTCGTCCATTTTTGCAATCATAGCTTTCACGCGCTTCTTAGCTTCAACACGTCCCTGAGGGAGAAGAGCAAACTGGCTTACCTTGGAAGAAACGAAAAGCATGGCAGAACCATTCTTACATGCGGCTACGCAAGCACCGCAACCGATACATGTAGCGCAATCCATAGCCTCGTCAGCATCTTCCTTGGGAATAAGGATAGCATTTGCGTCGCGGGGAGCACCTGTACGCACACTGATATAACCGCCTGCAGCCTGAATCTTGTCAAATGCGGAACGATCAACCATGCAGTCCTTTATAACAGGAAATGCAGCAGAACGCCATGGTTCAACAGTTATTACCTCGCCGTCATGGAAGCGACGCATATAAAGCTGACAGGTTGTGGCACCTGTTTCAGTCTTTCCGTGAGGTGTGCCATTTATATAGAGCGAGCACATACCGCAAATTCCTTCGCGGCAGTCATGATCGAACACGAAAGGTTCGCTGCCTTCCTCAACAAGTTGCTCGTTGAGAATATCAAGCATCTCAAGAAACGAAGTGTCGGTAGGGATGTCGCGCATTTCACGTTCATCAAAGTGTCCCGGATCTTTGGGGCCGTCCTGCTTCCAATATCTTATTTTGAAACTTATTGTATTAGCCATTTTAGTTTTGTTTTTAATTGTTAGTAAGAAGTCCGGACTTTTTGTTAGCTCTTATAGTTACGTGTCTTGACTTCAATAGCCTCGTATTTGAGCGGTTCCTTTGTAAGCTCGGGAGCTTTGGAATCGTCGCCCTGATACTGCCAGCAGCCCACATAGAAGAAGTTCTGGTCGTCGCGCTTTGCCTCACCTTCTTCGGTCTGATACTCCTCGCGGAAATGACCTCCGCAGCTTTCATTACGATGAAGAGCATCGTAAGCAATAAGCGAGCCCATGGTAATAAAGTCGTTGAGACGAATTGCTTTGTCAAGCTCTACGTTCAAACCTTCTTTGCTGCCGGGAACGAATAGGTTGGTCTCAAACTCCTTGCGAATCTCTGCAATTTTCTTCAAACCTGTTTCAAGACCTTCCTTAGTGCGAGCCATACCGACATATTCCCACATTACTTTGCCGAGTTCCTTGTGTATGGCATCAACAGACTTCTTGCCCTTTATATTCATGAGATGATCTATCTTAGCCTGCACTGCTTTCTCCGCAGCATCGAACTCCGGACTTTTTGTGTCGAAGTGAGGAACGGTAATCTGGTCGCTGAGATAGTTTTGAATTGTATAAGGAAGAACGAAATAGCCATCGGCGAGACCCTGCATAAGAGCAGAAGCTCCAAGACGGTTAGCTCCGTGTTCCGAGAAGTTACATTCTCCGATTGCAAACAGACCGGGAAGATTTGTCTGCAACTCGTAGTCAACCCAAAGACCGCCCATTGTGTAGTGAATGGCGGGATAAATCATCATCGGGTTGTAATATTTCACACCGTTTATTTCCTTTACAAATTCTCCAGGGTTAACGTCCGTGATTTCTTCGTACATGTCAAAGAGGTTTCCGTAACGCTGAAGAACAACGTCGAGACCGAGACGGCTGATTGCTTCGGAGAAGTCAAGATAAACGGCAAGACCGGTATTGTTTACACCGAAACCTGCATCACAACGCTCTTTAGCAGCACGCGAAGCCACGTCGCGGGGAACAAGGTTACCGAATGCGGGATAACGACGCTCCAAATAGTAATCGCGATCCTCTTCAGGGATGTCGGTAGGTTTAATCTCGCCCTTCTGAAGTTTCTTGGCATCCTCTATTTTCTTAGGAACCCAAATACGTCCGTCATTACGCAACGATTCGGACATAAGGGTAAGCTTGGATTGCTTGTCGCCGTGAACAGGAATACAAGTGGGGTGTATCTGAACGTAGCAAGGATTTGCGAAATATGCTCCATGGCGATATGCTGCCATAGCTGCAGAGCAGTTGCAACCCATTGCATTTGTTGAAAGGAAGTATGTATTGCCATAACCTCCGGTTGCGAGCACAACAGCATGAGCGGCGAAACGCTCAAGTTTGCCTGTTACAAGATTCTTTGCTATTATACCGCGTGCACGTCCGTCAATCATTACAACGTCCTGCATTTCGTAACGGGTGTAAAGCTCTACAGTTCCTGCATGTACCTGACGCATCAAAGCAGAATAGGCACCGAGAAGAAGTTGCTGTCCGGTTTGTCCCTTTGCATAGAAAGTACGGCTCACCTGTACACCGCCAAAAGAACGGTTAGCGAGAAGTCCGCCGTATTCACGGGCAAAAGGAACGCCTTGTGCCACACACTGGTCAATAATATTGGCACTTACTTCGGCAAGACGGTATACATTTGCCTCACGAGCACGATAGTCGCCACCCTTTACAGTATCATAAAATAGACGATATACAGAGTCGCCATCGTTCTGATAATTCTTTGCGGCGTTTATACCACCCTGCGCAGCAATAGAGTGTGCACGGCGCGGGGAATCCTGAATGCAGAAATTCAAAACGTGGAAACCCATTTCGCCAAGCGATGCAGCGGCAGAAGCACCTGCAAGACCCGTACCCACAACAATGACATCAAGTTTACGCTTGTTGGCGGGGTTCACCAAACGCTGGTGAGCTTTATAGTTGGTCCATTTTTGTGATATAGGACCCTCAGGAATTTTTGAATCTATAGTTGACATATCTTTGTTTCTTATTTTAATCGGGAACTGCCTTTCATGCCGTCCCCTATTTGTTTTCTATAAACTTGGATAAGGGATTAGCAAGCTCCGCCACAGAGAGCGAATCTCAATACCACAGCCACGAATGCAAGCACAACCACTGTTACGTAAACAGAGCCTATCACTTTCCAGCGGCAGAACCATGTTTTGCCGTTGATACCGAGTGTTTGGAATGCGCTCCAGAAGCCGTGGGTGAGGTGGAACCAAAGAGCCACGAGCCAAACAATGTAAATCAGCGCGTAAACAGGATTGCCGAAAGTCTGAGCTATGAATGCCGCGCCATCGGTTGGTTCTATGCCGCAAGCACCTGCGTTACCGGTGAGTTCGGCAAGCATCATGTTTGCCCAGAAGTTGTAGAGGTGGAGCAGCAGACCCAGCACTACTATAATGCCGAGCACAAACATGTTCTGCGAAGCCCATTCCACTTTGCCGGGGCGTGCCGTTACGGCGTAGCGATTAGTACCACGGGCTTTGCGGTTCTGAAGTGTAAGGATGAACGCATACACAAAGTGCAAAGCTACCAGGAAAGCGAGAACCAAAGTTCCTGCCACGGCATACCAATTGCTGCCGAGAAATTCACACACGCTGTTGTAGGCTTCTCCAGAAAAGAGAACCACAATGTTCATAGCGGCGTGAAACGTGAGGAAAAGAATCAAGGCTATGCCGCTTATCGACATAACCACTTTCTTTCCAACAGATGAATCATATAACCACATAGATTGTTGGATTTAATTATTGATGTTAATGTTTCGTTGTTAAAAAGCATTTCAATGCACGTGCAAAGTTATACAATTCCTAAATTTCCACAAAAGACAAACTGTGAAAAAACGCGGCGCACGAAACATCAAAAGCCGCCCGAACCTTTTCAGACGGAAACATTGCGCGGAATGCAAACCCGACAAAGGCTTTTCACATCACTTTTCGGTCATGGCGCGGCACACACGGTCTTGAAAATTCCGCGCATTGCGTTCGTGCAGCACTCCCTGGTTGAATATTGCGAAAGCAAGCTCGTGTCCTTCGGGCGATGTGGCATATCCCGCAAGCGTTATCACTCCTTCAAGCGTGCCGGTCTTGGCATGCACGTTATATTGTGCCGCCGTGCCGCGCATACGTCGCTCGAGTGTACCGTCCACTCCTGCCACGGGAAGTGCGGGATAGAGATGATCGTAAATGTTAGAGCGCGAACGGGCAAAGACAAGGGCTTTCATCAGCAATTCGGGCGATGCATAATTATATAATGACACACCGCTTCCGTCCGCCACCACATATCGCGAGGCATCGAGTCCCATTTTCGAAATCATAGCCTTTACCTTTGCCACCGAGTGTTTGGCTCCGGCATAGTCGCGTTTGTCCTGCGCCCCGAGCTGATAGAAAAGCGATTCCGCATAAGTATTGTCGCTCTCCTTGAGCATGGGCATGAGAATCTGGTCAATGGTATGATAGCGCGTTACGAGGCACTTTGCAGTTTCCACTTTCCTCACAGCGTATGTCCTTTGATACTTTATGCCCTGCTCGTCAAGCGCATTGAAAAACTCGGGCATAAACCTGTCTCTTCCATTGTAAAGCAGGGCGCGCAATGGCGGCATGTCGTCGTCCCAACACCATCCCTCGCCCCACTTCAGGGTGTCTTTTACGGAAATGTCGGTTCTTATCTCTCCCGCAATGCTGTCAATGCCCGTTTCCCGCAATGCCGCCGCAAACGCACGCATATCGTCGTGCCCGAACATAGGGTCCATTCCCCCCTTTATATACACATTGCCTTTAAGCACCGAGTCTTCCACCGCCCCTTCCGTGTAAAGCGACGTTTCAAAACGATAAGACCCGCCCAGCTGCTGCAACGCCGTAATGGCCGTAAGCACTTTCTCCGTGCTTGCAGGGCGCATGGTTTGGCGAATGTTCCTCGAATAAACCAGCGAATCGGCTGTAATGTCATACACACCTATTCCCGTGAGCGAAGTTTCAAACATAGGCACAGCCACAAGGCGGTCTATGCGCTGCCTCACCCTTTCCGCCCACGGCAGAAGCGAATCGCCCGCAGCCGCAATGCTGTCCTCCGCAATCGCAACCGTGTCGTTACGCGCCGCAATGGTTGTGTCGCCGTCGGAAACAGGAATCACAGTCTGCGCCCCGCCACACAGCGGAAACGCTATCAACAATACACAAAAAGCAAAGTAACTTAGTTTCATCGGATAGCAAAATTACAAATTTTCCACCGCCACGAAAAGCCGCGATATGCGTTATTTTATGCATGGGAATATTTTCCGCAAAAAACATAAGGCACATGTTTCAAAACATAAGGCATATATTTTAAAACAAGTGCCTTGTATTTCAAAATATATGCCTTGTATTTTTCGCGTTTTCAAATACATGAAAAACAGCAACTTACAAAGCCCGATTTTTTGCCCTCTTTTTTCTGAATTTTTCCACCGAAAATGCATATTTATTAGCTCGCGAACACCGGGGGTACGCATCAGTGTCAAACCATTCATATATAAAACGTATGTTCCAGGGAACAAAGCCTTAGAAAAACTTTCCTACGTGCCGGAATCCGGCATCACAGGCTTTTTCACACGCACTCCGCCATTGTTCTCCTTGGTAACCCCGGTGTAAAACCGTACACTACCGAACGACAAACCTCACCGGTTTTGCGCTTTTTGGGAAATAATTGTCGGATATAACCACTTTTTTCAGTAGCTTTGTAAAAACATTCTAACATAAGAAAGGCAATGATTCGTAAATTCGATTTCCTGATAATAGGTTCCGGCGTGGCAGGCATGAGTTATGCCCTTCGTGTGGCACGCAGCGGCAAAGGAAAAGTGGCACTCGTATGCAAAACCACACTCGAAGAGGCTAACACCGCCAAAGCTCAGGGCGGCGTGGCTTCGGTTACCAACTTGAAAATTGATAACTTCGAGAAACACATAAAAGACACAATGATAGCGGGCGACTTTATAAGCGACCCCAAAGCTGTGGAGCAAGTGGTGAAAGGCGCGCCCGACGGCATTAAATTTCTCGTGGAAAACGGAGTTCACTTCGACAAAAAGAGCGACGGCACATACGATCTGCACCGCGAGGGAGGACATTCCGAATTTCGCATTCTGCACCACGCCGACGACACGGGCTTTGAAATACAGCGCGGACTCATAGAAGCCGTAAAAAGCGAGCCTAACATTTGTGTGCTCGAGAATCATTTCGCCGTGGAAATCATAACCCAGCACCATTTGGGCATAGAAGTTACGCGCCGAACCCCGGACATAGAATGCTACGGCGCATACGTCCTTGACCCCGACACAAAGAAAATAGACACTTTCCTTTCAAAGGTAACAATTCTCGCCACCGGCGGCGTGGGAGCGGTATATGCCACAACAACAAACCCGAATATTGCCACCGGAGACGGTATTGCCATGGCTTACAGGGCAAAAGCCACCGTGAAAGACATGGAATTCATACAATTTCATCCCACGGCACTCTTCCACCCGGGCGAAACCCACCCCGCATATCTCATTACCGAAGCAATGCGCGGCTATGGAGGAATACTGAAACTACCCAACGGCGAAGAATTCATGCAGAAATACGACAAACGCCTCTCACTTGCTCCGAGAGATATCGTAGCCCGCGCAATAGACCATGAAATGAAAATACACGGTCTCGATCATGTTTGTCTGGATGTTACTTACAAAGACCCCGAAGAGACTAAAAAACATTTTCCCAACATATATAAGAAATGTCTTTCCATAGGCATTGACATTACAAAGGATTACATTCCCGTGGCTCCCTGTGCCCATTACCTCTGCGGGGGAATAAAGGTGGACAAGAATGCTTGTTCCTCCATTCATCGCCTGTATGCCGTGGGCGAATGCTCTTGCACGGGGCTTCACGGAGGCAATCGTCTTGCAAGCAACTCGCTTATCGAAGCCGTTGTCTATGCCAAGGCTGCCGCCGACCACAGTCTGGCTCACGTTGACGAGTATGGTTTTAACGAAAAGGTGCCCGAATGGAACGACACCGGCACAATGACCAACGAAGAAAAGGTATTGATTGCACAGGATGTGAAAGAAGTGGGACAAACCATGTCTAATTACGTAGGCATTGTGCGTTCCAATCTGCGACTTCACCGTGCATGGACGCGCCTTGACCTTTTGTATGAAGAGACAGAGGAACTTTTCAAACGCGTAAAGGCAACGCGCGACATTTGCGAGCTTCGCAACATGATAAATGTTGGGTATCTCATTACCCGCATGGCCATAGAGCGCAAAGAAAGCCGCGGACTCCACTACACAGTGGATTATCCCAAGCACGCTTACGACCAAAAATAACCGCCGCACCCACAGAAAACAGTTTATTTCATACCTGAATGAAATTTGCCGACGTTTTGGTTCCCGTACCATTGGACGGGAGCTTCACATATAGCATCCCGCCCGAAATGGAGCGGGATGTTGTGGTTGGCAAACGTGTTGTCGTGGAATTCGGAAAGCGAAAGAAATACTCGGCAATAGTAGTTAAAGTCCACGACAACGCTCCGGGCGGAGAATTCGAGATAAAACCCATAGCCGAAGTGCTGGATTCGCAACCCGTTGTTACCCCCGAACAGATTTCTTTCTGGAAATGGATTGCCGATTACTATATATGTTCGCCCGGCGAAGTGATGACGGCGGCAATGCCTGCGGGAATGAAACTCGCAAGCGAGAGCATTATCACAATCAATTCCGATGACGACGGAAACGCAACGCTCAGCGAACGCGAGCAAAGGGTTAAGGACATGCTCGCAACCGACGGCAAGATGAGCGTAAGCGTTCTCGAATCGAAAACAGGCTGCAAAAACATCATGTCAACGGTACGCTCGCTCTACGACAAAGGAGTTGTGAGAGTGAACGAGGTGGTTGCTTCTAAATACAAGGCAAGACAGGAAACGAGAGTGGAACTTGCCAAGGAATATTTCAGCGAAAAGAAATTGGAGAACCTGAAACTTTCGTTGCAGAACAGAAAAGAGCAGTTGAAAGTGCTTGAGGAATACCTGAGGATGAGTTCTGCCACGGCGGCAATAAAACTACGCAACCGCAACATACTGCGTCCCGTGTCCAAGCAGGCACTTCTGAAAGCGGCAAACAGCAGTACGAGTCCGCTCGACACTCTCCGCAAAAACGGTGTGCTTCAAGTCATGAAAGTGGACATAACGCGACTAAAAAGCACCCGCTCGGCGTGCATGCCGCCACAGTCTCTTTCGAAAGCACAACAGTCGGCATACAACGCCATTGCCGCATCGTTCTCCACCAAAGACATCTGTCTGCTCCACGGAGTAACATCGAGCGGAAAAACCGAGATATACATACACCTCATTGCCCGCGCCCTCGCAGCAGGACGCAGCGTATTGTATTTATTGCCCGAAATAGCTCTCACAACACAAATAACCAACCGCCTGCGTCTGTTCTTCGGCGACGACATGGGCGTTTATCACTCCAAATTTCCCGACAACGAGAGAGTGGAAATATGGAAAAAACAAATGTCGCCCAATCCCTACCGTCTGATAGTGGGAGTGAGAAGCTCCCTGTTCCTTCCCCACCGAAACCTGGGGCTTGTGATTGTGGACGAAGAGCACGAACCGTCGTACAAACAGGAAGACCCGGCACCCAGATACAATGCCCGCGATGCCGCAATAGTTCTTGCCCGCATGCAGGGGGCAAAAACACTCTTGGGAACGGCCACCCCGAGTCTCGAAACCTATACAAACGCCCACGCAGGCAAGTATGCTTGCGTTTCGCTCACCGAAAGATTCGGCGAAGTCCTGTTGCCCGAGATAAGAGTTGAGGACATAAAGGAACTGCGACGCAAAAAGATGATGCGCACATCGTTATCGCCCGAACTTATAAGCGAAATGCAAAAAGCACTTGAGGCACACCAGCAAATCATTCTGTTTCAAAACCGCAGAGGATACGCTTCTTATCTCGAATGTCGCGACTGCGGATGGATTCCCAAGTGCGAAAAATGCGACGTAAGCCTCACCTATCATCAAACATCCCAACGTCTTTCCTGCCATTACTGCGGCGCAACATACGCAGTGCCCTCCCGATGCCCCAAATGCGGAAGCACACACATAGGAAACCACGGAATAGGCACGGAACAGGTTGAAGCCGATGTGAAAACTGTGTTTCCCGATGCAAAAACCGCCCGCCTTGACCTCGACACCACTCGCGGACGCACGGCATACGATTCCATTCTGTCGGATTTCCGAAACGGCAATACCGACATACTGATAGGCACACAAATGGTCTCGAAAGGACTGGACTTCGACCGTGTGAAAGTGGTGGGTATACTGAATGCCGACACCGCAATGAACATTCCCGATTTCCGGAGTTACGAAAGAGCCTATCAAATGATGTCGCAAGTGGCGGGAAGAGCAGGACGGCGCAGCACACAAGGCATTGTGATTTTACAAACCTCGCAACCCGAATCGGAACTGATAGACCAGGTGGTTCGCAACGACTACTCCGCCATGTACAAAGCCCAGATGCAGGAACGCCAACTGTTCATGTTTCCCCCATACTGCCGCCTGATATATGCATTCATAAGAAACCGCTTTGCCAACCGCGCCGACGATGCCGCCCGCAGCCTGTGCTGCAAGTTGCAACCCGTATTCGGCGACAACATGCTCGGACCTGCAAGCCCACCCGTGGCTCGCGTAAAACTGGAATACATACGCCAGGTGATGCTCAAAGTACCTCCCACGGCATCTCCGGTGAAAGTGAGAGAATTTCTGCGCAGGTGTGCCGAAGAAGTCCGTCGCGAATATCGCGTGAACATATATTTCGATGCCGACCCCCTGTAAGTACGCAGCAATTTGCGAATGCAACGCAGTCATACTGCATCTTGCAAAAACCACACCGCATACCGCAAAAATTCCAAATCCCGACGTTTTTTGCAAAAAGCTAAAAACCAGGCAATTACCCATTATTTCCACAACTTTGTAAGTTGTTGTTTATCAAAGACTTGGAATCGCCAAAAATATAAGGCACATATTTTAAAATAAGTGCCTTGTATTTTAAAATACATGGCTTGTATTTTTTACAAGATGCCTTATGTTTTTTCGGACATCCCGCACGCCGCTTCCCACAACCCGAAAAACTATAAATCCAAACGCATATCCGTACAAACAAAATATGCTCAACAGTTGCAAGCCACTAAAGATAATTATGCTACCTTTACAAGGTTAAATCGTTATTTGGAAAATAGCGAAAAAAATTATTTCTAATAAATATAAGACATGGATTTGCATCGAATACATTCTCATAAATATTTTATGAGGAGGAAAGGTAAAAAATCTTTCCTTCTCGGACTCTGTATATTTGCATCTGTTTTATTTAGTGTAATTTGGTATAGAACTTTTTACGTTATCAATGAAGTAGAGTTCACTGTTTGGAAAACATATAAAGGATGCTATATAACACCTTATAAATATTGGGGAGTATTACCGCCAAAAGATAATTATCTTAGAATTTCCAATATAGGCACAGCTGATATTTTTATTTGTAAAGATAAAACACTATGTGTCTTTATTGATCCACATTCAGATGGTGCGACGGAAACTGTATGCAAATTAAAATCATGTCAATACTATTCCTATAGTACGGATGATAAAGAAGAACTAAAAAGAAGTAAAGATTGGGTAGAAAGATGGGAAAAATATCAGTCGATATATCCATATATAACTATTGATGCAAGAGTCATGAAAATTGAAATTAATGAATAGTTAATATCATTACAAGATATGGGTATACGGTTATGCTGCAGACAGAGAGTTGTTAATATAAGAATTATCGGCTCTACGACAACCACCGTCGTCTAAGCAAACTCGCATGAACAGCGACAGCAAGACCATCATGGACAACGACTACACCTTCGATGCTGTAAGCAATATCCTCTCGGTGGCTGACAATGCCTCGCTTCCTTACAGCGGCAACGCCGGCGGGAAAACATCCCCCAAAATCATTCACACATCGGTTTCAAAAACAAATCCGGCTAACATGCGGCACAACATACCCACAGCCACACGAGACACACCCAGCCTTGCAGCTATCAACCGCCCACATCTTCCGCAAAAACCGTCATGGATTAAAACAAAACAAAAAGCACTTGCGAAAAATTGCAAGTGCTTTTTATAAGTAGTGGACCTGATAGGCACATTTTAAAATAAACACAAGAAACCAACTTAAAAAGCTAATGTATTGATAATCAATATATATAATATATGTATGGTTTCGTAATATTTCTTAAAATTCCATTTGGTTTCAATTATGTTGGCAAAATGTTGGCAAAAACATATACCTTTGTACCTATAAAAATACAACTTATGTCGAACTTTGATTTGAAACTTTCTTCTCGTATTGACGAGACAACACATCGCAGTGAAATCCTTCTACGTTTTCATTGCGGTCGTAACATTGACTTTAGGGTTAAGAGTGGATTATATATTCAGCAAAACCATTTTCGCTATTTTGTAAATAGGGATGCCACGAGTAAAAAAGGTATAGACATTCCTGACAAAGTTACTTCTGCGACAAAAGAAATTGCAGAAGCAAAGGGATATGTTTTAAAAATGTATGGTGAAGTTGTAATAACAGAGCGCTTAATTACGCCTGATGTCAAATATGACCAAGAGCAGAACAAGCAATTGGAAGCTATGCAAATTGCAATAATGGATGCTTACAAGCAAGAAGAAAAAGAAACAATAGATGCTAAATGGCTCGAAAAAGTTGTCTATAAATTTCATCACCCCGACAAAAGAGTTTCTTCTATTTCTCGTAGAGGAAAAAGACAGAAATCTATTTATGATCTTTCAGAAGAATACCTTGAGATTAAACGTTTCTCATATGACCATACAAAAGCCTTTAGGGTTCTTGTGCGTGACTTGGCCCGGTATGAAGCTTTCAAAAATAAGGTTCTCAGAGAAAAGTTTGCATGGAACATCGACAAGATAACCCGAAAGGACATTGAGGACTTTGAGAATTATTTGCGTAACGAGAAAACATTGTCCGAGAAATACCCAAAACAGTTTGAATCAATATTTGAGCAATACCCTGTTGAAATCAATGTAGTACATACTTTCACCAAATTGCAGAACCGTGGAGAAAATACCATAGTAAAGCTAAAAAAGAAATTCAAGGCTTTCATGCAGTGGCTCTATGAGACGGAAAGAACTTCCAACCGACCTTTTGATGGCATAAAGATTGGTACGGAGAAGTATGGCGTTCCTTTTTATCTGACAAAAGAGGAGCGCAATCTTTTGGCTGAAGCAGACATTTCTGCGTTATGGGAGGGATTGGAGGATGAGGACAAGAAACTCTGCTCAAAATTTCCATTGAAGACATTGGAGGTGCAGCGAGACATATTTGTGTTTCAATGCCTGGTTGGTTGTCGTGTGGGAGATTTATGTACACTGACCTCAAAGAACATCACGGACGGCATATTGGAGTATGTGCCAAGCAAGACGTCGGATGAAGATGCTCCAGTAAAGCCACGTATACCGCTAAACCCATGTGCGCTGAAGTTGGTGGCTAAATATAATGGAGTGGACAAAGACGGAAGATTATTCCCTTTTATCAGTCCGCAGAAATACAACGATGCGATAAAGGCGATACTTCTGATATGTGGCATAACAAGAATAGTTCCTGTACGCAATTCAACAACAGGCGAAACGGAAATGAAACGCATTTGTGATGTTGCCAGCTCGCACATGGCTCGCAGGACTTTCGTAGGTGCAGCCTATAAAGCTGTGCGCGACCCAAATATTGTTTGCAAGATGAGCGGACACGTTGAAGGCAGCCGGGCATTTAACCGCTACCGTCAGATAGATGATGACATATTGAAGCAAACGATAAGCGAGATTTAATCTCGTAGAACATAAAATCCGACATAAGCTAAGGGCATACCAATAGTCATGTTGACCAATGGTATGCCCTTGTTCTTTGGTTCTATTCATGTTTCTCGTTAGAACCAATTCCACTATTTGCCTCTTAAATCAGTTGTTATTCGTACGTTTTTTCTTCCTTTCGCTATTGCGCGTAATAATTTTGCTTGTGAATTCTCGAGAACACAAGTGAAATTTACAAGATGTATAACAATTAAAATTCAGAACACAATGGATATTAAAGAACTTTCAAACAACGCACAAATACAGGTTGTCTTGAACATAGCTGACCTGAAGGAACTTTTCCTTGAATGGAAGGAAGACAATAGCAGAAATGCCAATAGCGAAGATGAGTATATGACAGCCGATGAGGTTGCCATCAAATATCACGTCTCAAAAACGACACTCTGGCGTAACGTAAATAATGGTGTGTGGCCTGCCCCGATAAAGGTCGGAAGAAAAGCCCTTTACCGTAAATCGGACATAGATGCTGTATTTAACCCTTCAAAGCAGCTGCCGTTATGATAAACATAACTTCACATTCCCTTGAAGCCCCACCACACGAGATACCCATTTGGGGATTACGTTTGGAAGTGCAGGGGATTATCAATCATTATGCGGAGGTCTTCGAGTGCTCCCGTGATTTTATAACGGCAGCCGTGTATGCCATCGTAAGCACAATATGTGGCAAACATATAGAGCTTTTCGATGGCAAGTACAACAACAATCCCAACCATTGGATTTGCGTGGTTGCTCCAAGCGGTTCAAACAAGAGTGCTCCCATAAAAGCCCTGTTGGAGCCCATCTTCAAAGAAGAAAAATTGCGCATAAAGAAATTCAAGGAAGAATATCGTGAATACAAGAAGAATGGCGGTGAAGAACCTGTCAGAGACAGGCTGATTGTTTCGGACGTAACTCCGGAAGGGTTGTATCAAGTCCTTGCCGACAAGGACAATACAAAGGCAGGGCTGTTGCTATATCGTGATGAGATTAAAGGTTTTCTTGATGACATGAACCGCTATAATTCAAGTGGTGAAATCAGCAACTACCTGTCTATCTACGACGGAACCCCGTTCCCAGTTGACCGAAAGACCCAGGAGCCTCAATGGATTTCCAATCCTTTTCTATGCATATTGGGTGGAATACAACCTCGTGCCATTGCTAATGCCTTCAAATCCTCATGGGCTGACGAAGGCTTTGTGCAGCGTTGGCTGTATGTTTATCCACAAGTTCTTCCAGAGAAGGAATATAAGGACAATGTGCTTGATGAAATGTACAAAACCGCATGGTATGAAATGACTGATAAATTAAGTGCTATTGGAGATATGAAACTATTGTTAAGTACCGAAGCAAAGGTTCTCCTCACAGAGTTCAATAAAGAAACTGCAAAAAAGGAAAGAGATGCCGATCCTTGGGTGGCATCCATCCTTTCCAAAATCAGAATACAGATAGAAAAATGGTGTGCCATTACCCACATTCTTTCTTGTGGAGAAAGTGCTGGCGCAGGACAATACTTTGCATTGCCAACATCAATGATAATTTCGGAAGAAGAAATGCGGTACAGTATAGAGTGCATGCGTTACTTTGAGTACTGTGGTTACAGGATGTTGAAACAGATGAAGGGATACTCGTCAAACGAAATGACAAAAGCACAACTGATAGCGGAATTGGTCAAGCGCACGGAACGCCAGAAACTTAATATTCAGAAACTCGCTGATGCCATAGGTGTATCACGGCAATATGTAAGTAAAATCGTAAATCAAGCCTCCGAGTTGCGGGGTTGCACTTGCGACACGTTTCAACTAACTGATAATGAAGACGTAAACTCATGGCGCAACCGCAACCTGTAAACGAAAGAAAGACTATGGACATTTTTCAAACTCATATATCCGTTTATAACGGAGTGACTGACAATACAGGGACAAGAATGCCTTTAGGGACATTCCTTTTCTGTAAGGAATATAAGGATGATATACTAAGGTTGAGAGCTGTCTTTGACAAGGAGACGCGTAATGCCTTAAAACGTAGTCTGCCACAGGCTACTATTAGTGGCGTATTCTCTCCAACAAGAGCAAAGTACAATCTTTCCCAACACTCAGGACTAATATGTGTGGATATTGACGCTAAGGACAATCCAGACATTTTGGATTGGGAAACATTGAAACAAGACTTGTCGGTACTTCCACAAATAGCATATTGTGCATTAAGTGTAAGTGGCAAAGGATTGTTCCTGGTTATCCCATTACGCTATCCCGAAAAGCACTTGCAGCAATTCCGCCAACTTCAGATTGATTTCCGAAAGATGGGGATAATGATAGATTCGGCATGCAGCGACATCACCCGATTGCGTTGCTTGTCGTATGACGAGCATCCTATCATAAATGAAAACGCCACATTGTATGAAGGAGTTTATGTGGAAAAGCCAAAGCATAAATCCTTTCCGACTTGCTTTATATATGAAGGTGAGAACACATCTGCAGAGGTGGCTGTTTACTGTCGAAAAATACAACAATGCGGCATAGATATTACAGCCTCTTATGATGATTGGTTGAAGGTGGGGTGTGCCTTGGCAACCCTTGGCGAGAGTGGAAGATCACTATTCCATATTTGCAGCCGGCAAAACGCAAAGTACAATGCTGCTAAGACGGACAAAATGTTTACTGACCTCCTTCGGAGAAACTATCAACAGGTTTATATCGGCACGTTCTTTTGGATGTGCAAACAATATGGCATAACAACAAAAGAATAAAGAAAAGAGCTCGCTCTTGCTGTAGAAAGAACACTTAGCAGACAAACGATTTATAAATCGCATAGCCTAATATGCGTTAACTTTCGTTTACGCTTTAGGCTAACCCCTCATAGAGGTTCCTTCGGGGAGCAAGCTCGGTTAGAATTTAATTGAAAATAGATATGGCAGAAAGAAAACAAGTGATGGATATACACGCCAATAGCAGTGGCATCACACAAGCAGAAAGCAACGAGCAACAGCGTAACTGGAATGACAAAATGTGGAGTGTGAAGGCTTCCGACAGTCTCTCAAATTATGATCCGACAAGAAAGTATCTTAATTTTGAAGTGGTAAAAGGTGGAATAATACAACCAATCGATACGTCAAAATCAATAGCACAGAAGATGGCTGAGAGTCTTGCATCAAGAGGCATCAAAGACCCGAACGACCGTCCGAATGTCAGACGTAGGCAAAACACTCTCGCCCAGTTTGTCTTTGGTGGCAGCCGTGAACGGATGCTCAATTTGGCTTTCGGCAGTCAGGAAGTAAGTCTTGAAAAAGGAGCGGACAACTCTCATCTTTGCAGGACAAAGGATATAGAGGATTGGGCGAAGGATGTTTATGATTTTGTGGCGAAACGTTTTGGCGAAGACAACATTGTAGGCTTCTACGTTCACCTTGACGAGACAAATCCACATATCCATTGCTCTGTGATTCCGATGGACAATGGGCGTGGCAGAATATCATGGAGAGCAGTGTTTGGAAAAGACAAATATCAAATGGCAGCCATTTTCCGCAAGCTTCATGATGATTTGGAAAAGGAGGTAGGTCAGAAGTGGGGATTGGAGCGTGGCAATGACATTGCCGTTACAAAAGCCCGGCATCGTTCTATTTCAGAATACAGGCATGACTTAATATCTGAGGTTACACGTTTGCAAACAACCAAAGAAGATTTGCTGAAGCAGATACATCGTGCCGAGATAAAACTGAAAGGCATCTCAACCATGATTGCAAACTTGCATACTCGTAAAGAGGAGGTGCAAGAGCAGATAGACCTCATAGCCCGACAGTTCGGGCAAGACGGTGTTGATAATGCTAACTTGGCTGCACAGATGTCCAAACTACGCAAGGAGTTGGAAAGTATAGACGAAAAACTTGTCCTCCGACAAAAGATGCTAGATGATGCCAACGCTACTATTACGGAAGCCAAACATAGGCTTGCAGAAATGAAATACGAGCACAGCAGAATGAAAGAAGTCCTTGGTGAAGGCCGGGATTTGCAGTCAATTCAACTCCAAAGAAATATGCTTGCCACCTTCATCAGTATGCTCATTTCCTCTTTAGAGCCTCTTGCGCCAACGCTCACCGACCGTCAGCAGGATATCGTAAACGAGTCTGGCTATACTGGCTTGACTCGAAACTGCAACCAAATCATCAACTGCGCCATGCTTCTTTCGCTTGGCTATATCCGTGAGGCTACGACCTATGCAGAATCGTGTGGCGGTGGCGGTTCGCCTGGCTCTGGTTGGGGACGAGACAAAGATGAGGATGAGGAGCATTGGTGGCGCAGGTGCATTGCTGTGTCAGCTGCGATGATGCGACCAGTGAAGTATCGGATACGGCGTAGCAGATAATTGTCAAATAAAATTGCAGGAAGCATTCTTCAAGTTGACTATAGCTTATCATTTGGTGACTCATAAAATTGGCGATGTCAAGTGAAATGCAATGAAATTATGAGAAATAAGGAGGAAAACAACATAAACTTTGCCAACCACAACAAATTAGCGACGAATTATGTTGGCAAAATGTTG
>ENA-ORRN01000022-ORRN01000022.1-human-gut-metagenome-genome-assembly--contig:-NODE-22-length-123343-cov-93.145708_pt1 | contig 123343 bp, 108 predicted proteins | sample MGYA00242174_ERZ509132 | MGnify/ENA primary metagenome ERZ509132 (study PRJEB26280, sample SAMEA2338671) | human gut metagenome | biome: human gut; feature: human-associated habitat; material... | reverse complement strand
TTTGCCGTACTCGAAGCGCCCGAAGACAACGAAATTGCCGAGCTTCAATTCTCCGACTGGAAGGTCGAGATTCCGTCCTTGGCCGTATATACCCCCGTGGTATACGCCTACAACAAGTACGGCAAGCTTATCAATGCCGACTACAAGGACTACTCCCTCGAATGTCCCGCCGGCTTGGGTGAGATTATCAACGACGGACACTCGCTGATGTCCATCGAGGCCTCCACCTCCGGCGTGCTCACCGTCACCTCTGCCAACGGCATCAAGGCAAGCGTCAACGTCTTCCTGACCGGAGTCAAGGACATCAGGGCCAAATATGAGACCGTGGTGCTCAACAAGACTCGCAAATGGGATGCTGAATTAGTGACCACATACGTGGGCAACACCACTATGCCGCTGGCTGCACGCACCATGTCCTGGACGTCCGAAGACGCCTCCGTGGCTACCGTCACGCCCGAAGGTTTGGTTACACCCGTGGCCAACGGCGAGACCGTCATCACCGGCGTGCGCGGCGAGATTACGGTCAACATCAACGTCAAAGTGCAGATTGCCGGCTCGGAGGTCGCTCCCGCCGACCGCCTAATGCGCGTGGCCGATTGGAAGACCACCAATATCGGTATGGCTTCCGTATCCCTGACACCCAACGAGAATGGCACCAACGTGGACTACGTCATCAAGAGCCCTCGCGGCGCTCGCATTTCGGTCCTTCCCGAGGCGGACATCTTCAGCCATCCGCAGAGCGTGCGGGTACGCCTCAACCCCGGCACTGCCAAGGTTACCGATGTGACCATAACCCTGAAGGCCAATAACGCCATCGGCGTTGTCTCCAAGAAATTCACCGACGTCAAGGCCGACGAAACCAACGTCTACGAAATGCCCGTTGCCGACTACTTTGACGTCAGCGACATAGGCATCTATCCCATACGCTTTGTGTCCGTGGCTATGGGCATCGGCGGCAAAACCAAGACCGACTACCACGTCGAAATACCCGGCATCGAGGCCGTGTATGACGAATCGACACTCTCGGTGAACGACATCAAAGCCGACGACAACGATAACGCCGACAGCCGCTTCTTCAACATCGACGGCGACACCGTAACGGTATCAGCACCCGCCGACATCGTGATTGTCGACGCCGCAGGCCGCACCATTGCCGCATACAGCGGCGTAACCGCCGTGACACTTCCCAAGGGCGTGGCCGTGGTCAACGCCACGACAGCCGACGGCGTCGTGCACGCCCTCAAGGTGGTGCGCTGATTTTGCACATGACGGACGATAGTCCTTTAATTGCACCGACATACGGGCCGCAGCCAAACACGCGGCGACCTTATTCCCATACACAGGGGCAACGCAGCCGAGAAGCTGCGCTGCCCCTGCTTTTAATTTTGCCGCTATCAGCCGCGGAATAGTGACTCCTCCAACTGCACCCGAAATTTGACACCCCTCCATACACCATTGATGCCGGACGCTGATTTTTATGGGCCGATAGAGGCGCCGATTGACGCTTTTTTTGTAACTTTGGAGCGTGAAGCTGAAGGCAGTCAAATATGCCGTAATGATGACCGTAGCCATACTTGCAGGTAGCGGGTTGGCTGTGGCCGCACCCGTAGCGCCGCGCCCGGGTGTCGTGGTGCGTTCGACCGTATCCACAACGGACGATGGCGACATCGAGGTGGTTGTGCGCGGCTTGACAATATATGTCACCACGTCGCGACCCATACAAGTGAAAATTTTCACCATACTCGGTCAGTTGATTGTTCAGCAAAACGTGCCGGCGGGTACTACGCGGCTAAGCGTCAAAGCCCGCGGCATATACATACTCAAGGCCGGTGATGCCACCTGCCGCATAACCGTGTGATGCCGATTCGAAGTCGGTACCACCCAACATTATAGACATCCCGTAATATGGATAATATCAGTGTAAAGATTGTGAACACCTCCGGACACGCACTTCCGTCGTATGCCACGGTCTCATCCGCCGGCATGGATGTACGGGCGCATCTGTCCGAGCCGGTAGTGCTTGGTCCGCTTGAACGCGCCCTAATACCCACCGGGTTGCGTGTCCAGCTTCCCGAAGGCTACGAGATGCAGCTGCGTCCGCGCAGCGGCCTTGCCCTCAAGCACGGCATCACCCTGGTAAATACGCCCGGGACGATAGATGCCGACTATCGCGGCGAAATCGGAGTGATACTTGTCAACCTTTCCGACCGGCCCTTTACAGTCAACGATGGCGAGCGCATTTGCCAGATGGTGATAGCACCGTATACCAGGGTGCAATGGACATCGACCGAGACTTTGGATGACAGCGAGCGGGGCGCCGGGGGCTTTGGACACACCGGCGTCAAGTAAACCATTCCGGGGCACAGTCGGGGGAGTACTCTCGCGCATGACGCCGCTGCATTAGGCAGGCGACCTCGTGGATTGTAGACAATAATAATTACAACAACAGTCAGATATGACCCTACGTCGAGCATTTGGCACAATGGCGGCCATGGTGACACTGATGGCCGCAGTATCGTGGGCGGCTTCCGGCCACCGTCAAACATCATGGGAGAAGGCCGCAGACATGCGCAAGGCCGACTATGCCTATTTGCAGGCTGTGTCAGCCTTAAATATCGATTCTAACGACTTGGCACAGCGACTTGTAGAATATGCCGCGGCGCTTGATCCGGAGGACATCAACATCAAGGCCTTGCAAGCGCTGCTGACCCTGAATATGGATCCCGATTCGGCGGAGGTATATCGCAGCTATGCCGTGCTGTGGGACGAGTTCCGCGCCGATCCGACGCAGTATTATAACGGCTCGGCCATAGCCTCGATAGCGCGATACCTGCACCGCTATGACGATGTCATCGAGGTGTGGCGCACACTTGACTCAATATATCCGGAACGCACGGAGACTGCCGCCAATCTGGCCAATGCATATATCGTTAAATATGCCACGGGCGACACCTCTGCATATACCAAGGCTATGGCCATATTCGAACGTCTGGAACGCGGAACAGGTAAGGACATGGGCTTGTCTTCGCAAAAGATACGCGCCATGGCGCTCAAAAAAGACACCATGGCCATAGTACGCGAACTCAACCAACTGGAGAATGCCAATCCGCGAGACCCCGATGTATTCCTATATGCTTCAGAGATATACAAAACCTTGGATGCAGACTCGTTGCGCCATGCGTCCATACGCCGGGCGTGCGAGATAGACAGCACCTATGGAGCGGCACTCATAGCCATGGCGCAGTACTATGCGGACAGGAACGACTCGGCCGCATACGATCGTCAGGTGTTCCGTGCCCTGGTGAGTCCAACGCTGGAGTACGAGACCAAGCACGAGCTGTTGCGCGGATACGTAGGCCGTATGTACTCGGACACGGCCCAATGGCCGCGCATCGAGAATGTCTTTGCGCGTATGCAGCAGGTCAACCCGGGCGAGCCATCGTTGCACTCGCTGTACAGCGCCTTCGAGTACACTTGCGGCAATTTGGTACAGGCCACCGAGCAGATGGAATATGCACTATCGCTTGATCCGTCGGACGCGGATGTGCGTTCGTCGCTGTACTCGTTGCAAATACAGCGCGGCGACACGGTGGCGGCCATAGCTACGGCAGTGGGCGGCATTACCTACTCGCCTGACAATCTCGGTTTCCCGATACTGGCCGCTTCGGCTAATATCGTCAACGGCAGGCCGCAAGAGGCTTTGGAAGTATTGCATAAGGTCAAAATCAACGAGGTGAACAACCCCGAAGCCGTATCCAATTTTATGTCCACACTCGGCGATGCCTATCAGGCGGCCGATTCGTTGAGCAAGGCTATCGAGACGTACAACAAGTCCATAGAGATTTATCCTTCCAACTTCCTGGCGTACAACAACGCCGCGTATGCTATGGCTCAGAACGACACGCTGCTGGACCAAGCCTTGTCGTATGCACGCTATGCGGTGCTCTCTGACATGGAAAATCCCACGTATCTGGACACATATGCGTGGGTGTATTTCAAAAAACGTGACTATCCGCAGGCAAAAAAATATATAGACCTGACACTGAAGTACTCGTTGCCCGTCGAAGACAGTATCGCGGTTGACTCTGTGGCGTCACCCGAAGGCTTTGCCTCCGATTCGATAGCGCCTGATTCGGCGTACATCGGCACGGAAGCAACGGATGCCGGCTCGGATATAATTGAAGGCGAGGACTTTGACACAAACGATATAGTGTCTGCCGAAGTGCTATCGCACGCAGGAGACATATATTTTATGAGCGGGCTGCCCGAACAGGCTTTGGAATTCTGGAAACGCGCCGCCATTCTCGCTCCCGATGACGAGATGCTGGCACGCAAAGTCAAGTACAAGACTTATTTCTATGAAGACAAAAAGGGTAAGGCCAAACAGGCTGCGGACGACCGGGACAAACCGTCCAAGTCAGGCGCGTCCAAGCCCGATACATCCAAGCCGAAGCCGTCCAAACAAAAACATTGACACTCAGACATGAAGATTAAGACTACAATTTACATGATTATAGCCGCGATGATATGCGGCATATTTGTCGGATGCTCCGGCCACAAGGCCGCGCTATCGCTCGCCCCCGAAGGCGGGACGTGGCACGACATGACGCTTCCGGTCAAGTTGTCGCTCAAGTCACCGACCTCGTTTTCGATGGGCGGACGTGCAACCATTGTGCGTGACAGCGTGGTATACATGTCTTTTCGCGTACTCGGGTTCGAAGCCGCAGTACTCAACGTGACTGCCGACTCGGTATTTTTTGTGGACAAGTACCACAAGTATTTCTTTGCAGAGTCGATGGATGCAGTCCTCGGACATTATCGCAAAGACATGGGCATAGGGCATATACAGGAATTGCTGATGGGCCGCTCGCCCTTGGCCGTAGACAACGTCGTCTCCTTTGGTGCAACCTCGACGTTGCCTGTACGCGTCACCTACAGCAATTATGAGAACGCAGGGTCGGAACGCATGGCGCGAAGTGTCGGCATAGATGCCACGATGAAGAAAACGGACGTGCGTGCCGCTATCGAGTGGTCGCCCTCATCGGCGCGGTGCAATACCTTTCCGCAGGTGCGCTTCCGCCGTCCCGGCAAGGGATATCGTAATATCACCATCGCCGAGGCCCAGCATATCTTCAAGAACATAACGCTCTGATATGAAAAATCTTGCCGTCATAGCCATTACCGTCATAGTCTGTGCCATCGGCGGCACCGTCTTTGCACCGGATGCCTATGCCAAGAAGACACGAAAAGCCAAGCCGCGTACCACGGCCGCAGCATCCAAGCCGCGCACAGCCTCGGACATAAAACGCGAGCGAACAAATACGGCACGCGAAATCACTGAAACGCGGCGTAAAATCGATGACAATAAACGTGCGACACAACGTCGGCTCAACCAGCTCAACGACCTCAATTCGCGCATATTCACCCAAAACAGACACATATCATCGCTGCAAATCACGGTAGACTCGCTCAATCGAGGTATTGCATCTATGCAGGATTCGATACAGGGCATGGAGGCGCTTGTCGATTCGCTGCGTGCCGATGTGGCTGGCGCCCTGCGCCGGCAGCGTGCACGCCGCCGTCAGGCCAATAATTTGGCTTTTGTCTTTGCTTCCAAGGATTTCAACATGGCAGTACGGCGCATAGGCTACCTTAAGCAGCTCAATCGACATCGCGTGGCCAAAATCACGCGACTGCGCGAAGCTATAGCGCAGCTGGACAGCCGTCGCAACGACCTGAATAATATGCTGGCACATCAGACAGACGCAATCAATCGGCTTAGCATAGCACGCAATGTCCTGGTGACGCAACAAAACCGGTCGCAGCAGATGGTCAACGATTTACGTCGTCAAGGATTGTCCTTGCAGGAAGTGCTGGCTCAGCGCCGTCGCCGCATGCAGCAATTGGACCGCGAATTGGACCGTATCGTCGCCGAGGAACAGCGCCGCATAGCCCGCGAGCAAGAGGAAGCACGCCGGCGCGAGCGACAGCGGCAACAGCGCGAACGCGAGCGGCAACAACAAAATCGCCGGGGACAGGAACAGCCGTCCAAGCCGACCGCTCCCGAACCTCCAATGGCCGAAACAACGGCAGATGCGGCAACGCGCAAGTTGACAGGTAGTTTCGAAGCCAATAAAGGTCGTATGCCGTTTCCGGTATCGGGCAAATATACCATTACCGCCACCTTTGGTACGCAGACCTACGAAGGTCTGACCATCAACAGCTCGGGTATAGAGATGAACACCGCGCCCGGCACGCGTGCCCGCGCCGTCTTTGCCGGAACGGTACGCTCCATCAGCTACATGGCCGGGATGAACATGGTGATAATCATCACCCACGGCAAGTATCTCACCATATACGGCGGCATCGGGACGCTCAATGTCAAAAAAGGAGACCAAGTGGTCACCGGGCAGGCCTTGGGCACGCTATTTACGGACAAGGTGGAGAACGTGACCCGACTGCACTTCGAGGTACGGCGCGGCGCACACAAACTTAATCCTTTGGAATGGGTCGCTCGGTAAGCCGAATACTCGGGGCGATAAGCCTGTTTTCGGGCATACGTGTACTGAACATCGTATGCTCGCTGGTACGCAACAAGCTTTTTGCAGTACTTGTGGGACCTATAGGCCTTGGCCTGCTGATGCTGTACAATACGACTTTGGACCTTGTCTCGATAGTCACGCGTATGTCCATGGACCAGAGCGCTGTGCGTGACATTGCGCGTGAGGGGTCGGATGCGGCCGGCGACACGGCTGTGGTGGTGCGCCGATGGAGTCTGTGGCTCGGCTGCGGCGGCATGGCGCTGATATTGTTGCTATCGCCGCTGTTGAGCTATTGGATGTTTGACACCACGGACAAGTGGTGGACCTTGGCTATACTGTCTCCGGTGGCGTTGTGCTCTTCTTACGGCGGCGCAGAGAACGCTTTGATGCAAGGGCTCGGACGTCTTCGTCGACTGGCCAAGAGCGGCGCGGTAGCGGCGGTGGCATCCACCGTGGTTGCCGTGGCTCTTATATGGTGGTTGCGCGAGTCTTCGGTCATCCCGGTGATACTTGCCGCCTCGATATGCATGGCCGTGGCAGCTCATTTCTACCGTGTGCGCACGGCGCGCAGCGCCTTAGCCGCGCGCGAGATTATACGCCGCGGACGCGGATTTGTCAAGCTGGGTGCATTGATGACCTTGTCGGCCGTGGTGACTCAGCTGATGAATTACGTCTTTGTACTATGGCTCAACCATACGGGATCCACCGCCGACCTCGGACTTTACCAGGCGGGATATACGATTATCAACACCTATGTAGGCGTGGTGCTTACCGGGGCATGGGTGGAGTACTATCCGCATCTGTCGGCAGTGACGCACTCGCGGCATCGCACTTCGGTGCTCGTGGCTCATGAGTGCGAACTGGCTTTGCGCATCCTCGTGCCGGTTGTATTGGGCATGATTGTGCTTGACGGGTTGATGGTGCGCATCTTGTACGCCGAGCGTTTTCTGGAGATGCTGCCGCTGGTTTCGATAGGTATTATCGGCGTGTTTTTCCGCGCAACGTCCTGGTGCATGGCTTTTGTCATTTTGGCAAAGGGCGATGGTGCGGTCTACATACTCACCGAAAGCCTCAGCGCATTCTTGGGGCTGGCTTTGAATGTCTTGGGCTACTCGCTTTGGCGTTTCGAGGGCCTGGGCGTGTCGTACATAGTATGGTATGCGTTATATACGGTCATTACATATGTGGTGTATGTACGCCGCTATCGTCTTGTATGGCCGCGCCGTCTATGGCTGTTGCTGGCCGTGGTGACGGTCTGCGCCGTGCTTACGCTTGTGCTCAAAAATTTTGTTTCGCCGTGGGTGGCTGCCATCGTACCCGTTGTCGCCACGATTCCGGCTGTGCGCCCGCTTTTGCGTCCGTGGTTTGAGGCTTTCAAGCGCAGACACGCATAAGCCTGTAAAATAGCCAATATAGGCGTCATAGCATAGCCATTACAGTTGTAATAGCTATAATAGCCTTTTACGACACATTACTATAAAAGCCAATATAGGCGTCAATCCACTCGCCACGACAAAGCGTAGGCGCATCGATTCCGAGTTATCGATGCGCCTACGCTTTGTCGTGGTATTATGTCGTTTAGTCAAAGACGTCGCCGACGGTGGCTTCCTCGGCCTCAACCTCGGGGCCTTCGTATCCGTCGCATAGGCTGATGCCGGGCGGGAAGGCGAAGGCGGTGCTTTGGCTGTACGGCAATGTCTTGTCATTGTAGACCTTGCGCATGTAGCGGCCGTAGATTGGCAGCGCCATTTCGGCGCCTTGGCCATCGGCCATGGTATTGAAGTGTATGTATCGTTCGTCACCGCCGACCCATACGCCGGACACCAGCTCGGGCGTGAAGCCCATGAACCAGCCGTCGGCATTGAAGTTGGTGGTGCCGGTTTTGCCGCCTATCTGCGCCGTCAGTGCATATGGAGCGCGGCGCAGGCGATTGCCGGTGCCGGAGTCGACGACGTTGAGCAATATGGACAGTATGCGATAATATGCGGTTTCGCTGATGACCTCGGTCTGGTTGGGTGAGAATTGGGCCAGAACGTTGCCGTTGTTGTCCGTGATGGCGGTGACGTATATGGGGTCTACGCGCATGCCTTTATTGGCGAAGGCGCTATATGCGGCCACCATCTCGCGCACTGAAACTTCGCAGGGTCCCAGAGCCAGGGACATCACCGAGGGCAACTTGTTGGTAATACCGAGGTTGTGCATCAGATTGACCAGTCGCGACGGACCTACTTCGTTGATTAGTCGTGCCGAAATCCAGTTGTTCGAGTTGGTCAGAGCCCAGCGCAGGTCTACCATTTCTCCTATTCGAGCACGTCCGGAGTTGCGCGGCGACCAGACGTTGCCGGCGGCATCGGTATAGGTGGGTTGTGCGTTCAGGAATGTGCTGCATGGCGAGAATCCGCTTTCCATGGCCAGGGTGTATAGGAACGGCTTGATGGTCGAGCCTATCTGTCGGCGGCCCGTGGACACCATGTCGTATTGGAAGAATCGGAAGTCGGGTCCGCCGACGTAGGCCTTGACGTGTCCGTTGCGCGGATCCATAGACATGAAGCCTGTGCGCAGGAAGGACTTGACGTACAATATCGAGTCGCGTGGGGTCATGGTCTTTTCGACGGGGCCGTTGTAGGAGAATAACGTCATGTCCACCGGGGTGTCGAACTGTTTGGTGATTTCGTCATCGGAGAGGCCGGCGGCTTTGGCCACGCGGTAGCGCTCGCTTTGGCGTATGGCATTGCGTATGAGCTTTTCGCGTCCGGCAGCGCTGAGCTCGTTGGGATTGGATGTGTAGGGCATTCCGCGCTTTTCGCGGTCGAAGCGACGTTGCAGGTCGGACAGATGTTCGTGTACGGCCTCTTCGGCATAGCGCTGCATGCGCGAGTCTATGGTTGTGTAGATGCGCAGTCCGTCGGCGTAGATGTCATAGTACGAGCCGTCGGCTTTGGGGTTCTTGGCTATCCAGCCGTACAGGGGGTTGGTGTCCCACGCTATGGAGTCGTCCACGAAACGCTGCCGGTCCCATGAGGGATAATTGGAGCGTTCGGGCTTATTGGCGGTAAGGATACGGCGCAGTTCCTCGCGGAAGTAGGGCGCGATGCCGTCGTTGTGATCCATGCGGTGGAAGTCAAGGCCCAGAGGCAGGCGGCTGAGCGAATCGCGCTGCGCTTCGCTGATTATCCCGGCTTTCTGCATTTGCTCGAAGACGATGTTGCGTCGCTTGGTGGCGCGCTCGGGATGGCGCACGGGGTTGTAATATGTCGGGTTTTTGACCATTCCCACCAGCAGGGCGGATTCTTGTAGGTTGAGGTTGCGCGCCTCTTTATTGAAGTATACTTGAGCGGCCGATTTGATACCCACGGCATTGTACAGGAAGTCAAACTGGTTGAGGTACATCTTGACAATTTCTTCCTTGGAGTAGTAGCGCTCGAGTTTGATGGCTATCATCCATTCGATAGGCTTCTGCATGGCGCGCTCGAAGAGTCCGTCACTTGGCGGGGTGTACAGCAGTTTGGCCAATTGTTGGGTGATGGTCGATCCGCCGCCGGCGCTTTTGTCGCGAAGTATGACGGTCTTGACTATGGCACGGAACAGGGCACGGAAGTCTATGCCGGAATGTTCTTCGAAGCGAGCGTCCTCGGTGGCTACCAGGGCGTCCACCACGTGTTGCGAAATTTCATCGTAGTCGGCATAGACACGGTTGCCGGTACTGCGGAAGTAGCGGCCCATCTCGACGCCGTCGGCGGTGTATAATACCGAGGCAAAGCGGTCCTTGGGGTTCTTGAGCTCCTCGACGGGAGGCATATACCCGATGATGCCGTTGTATACCATAATGAAAAACAGCAGGCCGGCGACTGCAAGGCTGCCGAAGACTATCCACATGCGGCGGACGATGCGTCGATTGCGTTCGTCGCGGCTCAGCGGAGCGTCGTTGTCTTGCTTTTGGCTGCTGTCTTGTGCCTTATTGTGGGGTGTAATAATGCTCATGCATGAAATGTCATAAAGGTGACGGCGCATTGCGCCTTGTGTGCAAAATTACAAATAATAGCGGTTACGGCCAAATGCTTTGGCCTTTGCGATTATTTTTCGCAAAAAAAATACGTCCCGGCATCGTGTCTGCCGGGACGTGGTGTCGTGCGGGGCGCCTGAGGCGTGCATCATCAGGCACGCGCGGCGCTTAGTCGCAAGTGTGTCAAAATGCGCGGAAATTGAGCTTGAAGGTCAGCGTGGGGTACACCTTGAGCGCATCGGCAATCTTATTGAAGGTGTTGTCGTCCTCAACTACAGCGGGATCGATTTCGCCGTAATCGGTGTACAACTCGGGCTTGCCCTGAAATTGGACACCGAGGTCAAGGGCGAAGTTGACCAATTTGCCGGGAATGGCACGGCCCCAGCCGATGCCTATATAGGGGCGGAAGCTATTCACCTTCAGGCCGCCGGAGATATTGCCCTGCGGATCTATGGGTATTTTGTATCCGCCGATGACAGCACCGCCGTTTGTGGAGGCTAAGGCTGCCAGTTCGGGTGCTTGACCGGAAATTTTGAGCAGTGTACCACCGCCGAAGTATGCGCCTACAGCCACGTAGAAGGGTACTACGGGCGCCGGATAGACGTTGAAGATAACTTGGCCTTGAACGCGGCCGAGGTCGCCCTTGAGGCTTACCGTGCCGGTGCGGTTGATTGTCGCCACGCTATAGGTGTAATCGGCATCGGCATGGAAGGTGAAGCCGGGCATATAGGACACGCCGGCACGCATATTGACGAAGCCGGTGATGGGAGTGGCTACCTCAAAGGATAGACCGTTGGTACCGACAGCGGCACCGATACCGAGGTGGTTGAATACGTTGGGCGCGGCTTGCGCTACCGATAGGCCTGCGCATAGAAGGATGGTCGCAAAAATTTTTCTCATATTAGCAATGCTTTTTGGTTAAATAAATTACTATTGCGGTGGTATAAAGATACGTTCGGTCTCTATTTGCAAAGATAGTACGCTCCGGGCATCATTCCAAATCAAAAGTGCATTCAGCCCCGTTTTTGTCCTATTTTGACATGCGAATGTCCTATTTTGCAATGTGTCCGAGCAGTCGCGCCGCCGCCCGCCCCACGCGGCTGTGCCACAGCGGCACCAATGCGCGGTTGCGTCGTTGGAGGTTGTGTATCTCGCCATAGGGGGAGATGCGTCGCTCGGGACGGTCGGCGATAGCGTTGAGAAACTCGGCCAGGCGCGTATCCATTCGCGCCACAGTATCGCCTGTATGCGAAGGTGCGCGAAGCATGGCCAGGTAGGCCGCCGAGTCGTTGTCCAAACGCCTGAGCTCGGCCACGAGACTGTCAAATGTGGCATAATCGTTGACGCACACAAACGATTCGGGATTGAAATCGTGCTTCGCTGCATCCGCACCCCAGTATATAGGGACGGTGGCGGCGGCCAGCGGTTCGAGAAGCTTCTCGGTGACGTAGCCCGGCATGACCGAGTTCTCGAGCGCCAGATTGAACTTGTAGCCGCTGATAAACGAAATCTTGTCCTCCACACGTGAGCCGACATTATTGCGGAAGGCGCCGCCGTAGGCCAATGGTCGGTAAGCCTCGATGGCATCGACAATTTCGAGCCGCCGGGGGTGGCAATTAGAGGCATTGCTCATCACCAGCGAGCAAAAGCCGCGGTCCAAGGCCTCGGCATCCGACAACACCGGCGGACAAGCCGCCTCATCGCACTCGTAGAGCATATACAGCGGATAGCGCAAATTGCGACCGCCGCAGTCGCACTCATAAAACGACAAGGCATAATCGCATTCGTTGAAATCCGGAAAATCATTTTCGCCCGTAAAATACACTTTCAGGCAATCATATCGCAGATGGTCGCATCCCGGGCCGCGCGAGTAGAACAGAATATCCGGCACCTCCGGCGACAACGGCTCCAGCACCGTCACTTGCCGCTGCGACCTCAGCGCCCGCACAAAGCGGTTGTCCCGCCAATCAAACGACTGCCAGAAATCCACGAACTTCACTGTCACCGTCCGGTTTCCCATATTCGTCTTTTATTTCGCTTAAGATTTTTAATGCTTTATACTATATCTCTGCTCAAGATTATATCTCTGCTCAAAATTATATCTCTGCTCAAAATTTCGCTTTCTCCCGGCAAAGTTACCCATATCCTCCGACATCCGCAATAGCCCCTATTCGAACATCTATGCAAACTCAATCAGTATGCGCCGGATAATAAACGTGAAGGCTAACGGAGAGCTATAAAGATATGAATTTCGGCATTAGAAAACGAATACTGTTTTGTCGCGTACAAAATAATCGCTACCTTTGATGTGAATATTTGCAAAATATCACGAACTTATCCACACAACATGAAACGCCTAATTGACTTTACAAACATCTATCAGCGATCAAAGACTTTGAGGTTTCGATTGGAGCCTATCGGTAAAACGGCCGACTATATTAAGAATTATCAGTACCTCGAAACTGATGAGCGTTTGGCAAAAGAGAGCAAGAAGGTAAAAGAGCTTGCTGATGAATATCACAAAGAGTTTATTGGAGATGTCCTGTCTTCGTTGGAATTGCCTTTAAGCAAAATCAACGAGTTATGGGATATATATATGTCCAATGATACAGACCGCGAGATAAAATTCAAAAAACTGCAAGAGAACCTGCGAAAGGTGATTGCAGAGGCTTTTAGTAAGGACAAACGGTTTGGTAATTTATTCAAAAAGGAGATAATCACAGACATTCTGCCGAAATTCTTGCAAGATAAGGATGATGATATTAAGATCGTAAATAGATTCAAAGGATTTACCACATATTTTTACGCCTTTCATAAGAATAGGGAAAATATGTATGTCTCGGAAGAGAAATCGACTGCAATACCATATCGAATTGTGAATCAAAATCTCGTCAAGTATTTTGACAACTACAAGACGTTCAAAGAGAAGGTAATGCCTCTTCTGAAAGACAAGAATATAGTCGAAAGCATAGAGAGAGACTTCAAAGACATCTTGAACGAAAAATCAATAGAGGATGTTTTTGGCCTTGCCAACTTCACTCATACTTTATGTCAGGCTGACATCGAGAAATACAATACGTTGATAGGTGGCCTTGTCGTCAAAAACGAAAAAAAAGAGATTAAAGGTATTAATCAGTACATTAACGAGCATAACCAAACGAGTAAAAAAGGGAATGGAATTCCGAAACTAAAGCCGTTGTTCAATCAGATTTTGAGCGATAGAAAATCGTTATCGTTTACCTTAGACGATATCAAAAAAACGTCGGAGGCTATTCGCACCATTAAGGATGAGTATGAAAATCTCCGAGACAAGTTGGCGACCATCGAAAGGCTTATTAAGTCTATCAAGGAGCATGATCTTGCAGGTATTTACATCAAGATGGGAGAGGATACTTCGACAATATCGCAGCATTGGTTTGGTGCGTATTATAAAATCATCGAAGCGATAGCAGATGCATGGGAACGACGAAATCCGAAGAAAAACAGAGAATCCAAGGCATATAGCAAGTATGTATCGTCCCTAAAAAGCATCAGTCTCCAAGAAATAGATGACCTCAAAATCGGAGAGCCTATAGAGAACTACTTCGCAACTTTTGGCACGACTTGTTCAGGCCGAACAAGTGGAGTTTCTTCGCTCAATAGGATAGAAGCTGCTTATACCGAGTTCGTGACCAAATTTCCTGAAGGATTTGAAGATGGCAATGACTGTAACGATGCCTACTTTAAGGCTAATGTGGAAGTCGTCAAAAATCTGCTGGATTCAATTAAAGATTTTCAGCGTTTTGTGAAGCCTTTGCTTGGCAATGAGGACGAAAGAGACAAAGACGAGGCATTCTATGGAGAGTTTGTCCCGACATACACAGATATGGATAACATCATAACCCCTCTATACAACCGTGTACGCAATTTTGCCACCAAGAAACCATACTCTACAGACAAGATAAAAATCAACTTTGAAAACGTAGTATTGCTAAAAGGATGGGACAAAAACAAGGAGTCAGACTACGCATCCATCATATTGATGAAAGACGGACAATACTTTTTAGGGGTACTCCGTAATGGTTCAAAAAGTACTCTTAAAACCATATTGCCTAACACAGGTGATTGCTATCAAAAAATGGTTTATAAGTATTTTAAGGATATAAAATCAAATCTTCCCCGGTGTACGACCCAGAGGAAAGAGGTGAAAGCGCACTTTGCCGAATCGAGCGACGATTACTTTCTTTTAGATACAAAGACCTTTGTTTCGGCACTGACTATCAGCAGAGAAGTGTTCGAACTATTCAATGCCCCCGATAAGGAGAAAAAATTCAAAAAGGAATATTTGAAGAACACAAACGATAGTATAGGCTACGCCAATGCTGTATCCGTATGTAAACACTTCTGTTTGGAGTTCCTAAAAAAATATCGCAGCACTGCCATATATAATCTTTCGGATGTTGAAACTTCAGTCGATTCGTTTGACAATTTGTCCTCATTCTATCAAGAGATAGACAAAAGGCTGTACAGCATCTCATTCGAAAATGTATCTGTCGATTCCGTCAATGAGCTTGTAGACAATGGCAATATGCTTCTATTCCGTATCGCGAATAAAGATTTTTCGCCTAACAGCAAGGGCCGTCCCAATCTTCATACTATATATTGGCGAATGCTTTTCGACCCGGCCAACCTGAAGGATGTTGTATATCAGCTCAATGGTAATGCCGAAATATTCTTCCGTAAGGCAAGCGTTACGAGGACGGAGCCTACACATCCGGCTAACGTTGCCATCAAAAACAAGAGCGAATATAACAAACAGAATAAGCCGTATAGTACATTCAAGTACGGTTTAATCAAGGATAGGCGCTACACTACCGACCAGTTCGAGTTTCATGTACCCATCACAATGAACTTCAAGCAACCAGAGTCGTCTAAACTACAGGACAAGCTCAACAAGCAAGTGCTTGACTTCTTGAAACAGGACGGCGTACGCCATATTATAGGCATTGATCGGGGCGAACGTAATCTGCTATACTTGGTGATGATAGATATGGAGGGCAAAATCAAAAAACAAATATCACTCAACGAGATAGCCGGTAATCCGAAGAATCCCGAGTTCAAACAAGACTTCCATGCACTACTGCACGAGCGCGAAGGTGACCGTCTGGAGTCCCGTCGCAGTTGGAACACCATTCAGAGCATTAAAGAACTCAAAGAAGGTTACATGAGTTTGGTGGTTCATGAAATAGCGAATATGATGCTTGAGAATGATGCTATAGTAGTGCTCGAAAATCTGAATCGCTCGTTTATGCAAAAGCGCGGCGGCATAGAAAAGTCTGTATACCAAAAGTTCGAAAAGATGCTTATCGACAAGTTGGGATACATCGTGGATAAGACTAAAGATGTGTCCGACAACGGAGGCGCACTACATGCTGTACAGCTTGCTGATACGTTTGAAAACTTCAATAAGGCCCAAAAAGGAGCTATTCGTCAATGTGGATTCATATTCTATATTCCTGCATGGCGTACCAGCAAGATTGACCCCGTTACCGGCTTTGTGCCAATGCTTAGGTGTCAATATGAAAGCATCGTAGAATCCAAAAAATTCTTCGGAAAGTTCGACAGTATATACTACGATGCGACAGGAAAGTATTTTGTCTTCCAAACTGACTTTACCAAATTCAATACCGAGAGCAAAGGAGGAATTCAAAAATGGGATATATGCACCTATGGAGACAGAATATATACTCCTCGCACCAAAGACCGGAATAATAACCCTGTTTCGGAACGTGTAAACCTTACTGAGAAGATGAAATCACTGTTTGTATCGCATAATATCAATATTCAAGGCGATATCAAAGCCGGAATTATGCAGCAGACAGACAAGGTGTTCTTCGAGCAACTGCATCGATTGCTTCGACTTACGTTGCAAATACGCAATAGCAAAAAATCTACAGGCAAAGACTATGAAGACTATATCATATCGCCGGTGATGGGCAAGGACGGTCGTTTCTTTGATTCGCGTAACGCGGATGCTACGCAACCTAAGGATGCAGATGCCAATGGCGCGTACAATATTGCACGCAAAGGCTTGATGCTGCTTCGCCAGATTCAAGCCCAAGAGAAGCAAGACCTATCCAACGGAAAATGGCTTGAATTTGCCCAAAGGTGAACGAGGATTACATCGCTATATCCACCCTGAATGACTTCATATTCTGTCCGTATTCCATATATTTACATAATGTATATGTGGATACGGACACGGATATGTATCAGGCCTTGCCTCAAATCAAAGGTAAGGAAGCGCATAAAAACGTTGATACCAAGAATGTTTCAAGCAGCAATTCGGTCCTTGAATCGCTAAATGTAGTTTCTCATGAATATGGAATTAAGGGCAAGATAGATATATTTGATGTATCTAATGGACGTCTGACAGAGCGAAAAAACAGTCTGAAGAATATATATCAAGGACAGATATATCAGTTGTGGGCACAATTCTTGTGCCTTAAGGAAATGGGTTATGAAGTAAAGTCTATGTGCTTTTATGAGATAACAACGCGGAAGCATTTTCACGTTGCACCTCCTGACGAAGCGGATTTGGAAGATTTTAGGCACTTTATTTCGAAATATCGAGCGTTTAACCCCGGGAGCTTTATGCCAAAGAATCCTAATAAATGTAGCCATTGTATTTATTGTGGCTTATGTGATAAATACATCTTCGAGAATGTTTACTAAAAAGGACATCGAATTCAGGAGCATATTCTTGCTGAATTGCTTTGACTCGAAACATCTGAGGCTTCGTTCCGGAGAGTTGTTACTCCAAGATTCAGAGGAACGAACTCTTACCAAATTCCCATTTCAAAAAATATTGGCGCTTTTCGTCATAGGCGATATCACCATAACGACACCGCTGATAGATAAATGCCGAAAATACGGCGTGTTTCTATCGGTAATGAAAACCAATCTTCGCCCGATATTTACCTTCGGAAATAATGCAGAAGCGAACTTCCTTTTACGGGAAAAGCAATACGCGTTTGATTCGGACAATCCGAGGATTGCCAAAAACTTGATTTGCATTAAAATTAAGAATCAGCAGCGGCTGTTGAAAAATACTCGCCGTAAAGACGTTTTGACAACGGGTGCAATGTCAGCGGCATCCTCTGCGCTGGAGCTTATTCCGACGATTAATACATATCAAGAGCTAATGGGCGTTGAGGGATGGGTCGCTAAGGAGTTTTTTAAGGCTTATTTTCAGGATTTTAATTGGACCGGACGCGAACCTCGTACAAAAATAGACGAAATAAACGTAATGTTAGACATAGGGTATAGTATGCTGTTTAATTTCCTCGAATCATACGCTCGTCTTTTCGGCTTTGATCTGTATATAGGGGTCTATCATAGATTGTGGTTTAAGCGTAAATCATTGCTATGCGATTTGATAGAGCCGTTCAGATTTATTATAGATAATGCTGTGCGTAAAAATCTAAATCTCAACAAGTTTAAATTTTCGGACTTCAAGAGGCAAAAGCAGGAGATGTGCTTAAAACGAGAGGTTGCGGCAGAGTACTATAAAACCTTTATGTCTGAGATTGTTGAACATAAGAGCTCGATCTTTATTTTTATTCAAGGATACTATAGGTATTTTATGAATATCGAGAAAAACTACCCATTCCCATCTATTGATATATGATACTGGTCAGTTACGACATTCAAGATGATAGACTAAGAGCGAGATTTGCTAAGTTTTTGATGCGTAGTGGAGCTATAAGACTGCAATACTCATTGTATGAATTGAATAATAGCTCGAGGATGCTTGATAACGTGAAACAAGCTATTGTAAAAGAGTTCTCTAAAACGTTTTCGGCAGATGATAGCGTAGTTATATTTACTGCATCAAATGAACGCGTCGAAAAATTTGGGAATGCGATTCATCGAGATAGGGACTTGCTGGTGTTCTGATGCAAACCTACCGAAAAATTTGATTGAAGGTTGCTTGCGTTTGATAGGTAATGCGGTCTCTTTTAGTGCATTAGCGATGAATTGTTTGCGCTCAGTCTTCGAGGGTGGGGAAATAATATTTCGTCTGTGATGAAATTATTATTTTGTGATTCAATAAAATAATGCTAATTTTGCAACCATAAGGGCTAAGAGGCTCAAATAATTTCTACTATTGTAGATAATAATTATCGAAACGCTCAAAAAACTCCGCTAAGAGGCTCAAATAATTTCTACTATTGTAGATATCCGCTCCGCCAACCTTTGTCGCCCCCGCTAAGAGGCTCAAATAATTTCTACTATTGTAGATAATAAGCTGCCCCGAGTTCGACTCTCGGGTGGCTAAGAGGCTCAAATAATTTCTACTATTGTAGATGGCTCTTTCCCCACTGGGATTTCAGTTGGGGGCTAAGAGGCTCAAATAATTTCTACTATTGTAGATTCGTAATTGTTATTTGGTTGCGGCATCGGGCTAAGAGGCTCAAATAATTTCTACTATTGTAGATACTTTGGACAGAAAGTATACTGGCTTGAAGGGCTAAGAGGCTCAAATAATTTCTACTATTGTAGATGTCAGGCGCGCGACAATACGCTGCTGTCGGGCTAAGAGGCTCAAATAATTTCTACTATTGTAGATACATTGATTGTCATTTCCATAAATAGATATGGCTAAGAGGCTCAAATAATTTCTACTATTGTAGATCGCCAAAGGTTCCCTGTTTTGGACATTCCGCTAAGAGGCTCAAATAATTTCTACTATTGTAGATTTACACGCCCAGCATGGTGTCACCGCAGCTAAGAGGCTCAAATAATTTCTACTATTGTAGATAGGGTGATGAGTTCACCATGACGCACGGGGCTAAGAGGCTCAAATAATTTCTACTCTTGTAGATGCGAGGTAGCAATTTCATTATGCTGTTGAATGGCTGTCACTTGTTTCAGCTATTCGGAATAATCAGTTTGTGCAGCATTTGTTTGAAGCAGAACAATGGATGATTCGAAGGCCTTTGTTCGGGTGGGCGGCAGCGCCTGGACGTGAGCGGTATGTCGCGAATAATGCGTAACTTTGTGGGCGAATACTAACGCATGATGATGTCTCGCAGCCGAGCGATGCCCGGCTGTGCGAGACTACGATATTGATATGAAAGATTTTTTTGCGCTGCTGCGCCGCTTTGTTCCTCCGTATAAGAAGTATCTGGCTCTGAACATTTTGTTCAATGTGCTGGCGGCGCTGCTGACGCTGTTCTCGTTTGCGCTGATTATCCCGATATTGGAGATGCTGTTCAAAATCAATGCCACGCATTATGTGTATATGACGATGGCGGACGGCTCGTTCAAGGAGGTGGTAGTCAACAATTTCTATTATTACACACAGGAGGCTGTGGCGCTGTACGGGCCGTCGGCGACGCTGGCGCTGCTGGCTGTGGCGCTGGTGGTGATGACGGCTCTGAAAACAGGAGCTACGTACCTCAGTTTGTATTACATCATTCCGCTGCGCAGCGGAATTGTGCGCGATATCCGCAATGAGGTTTATGACAAGATTACGCGGCTACCCATAGGGTTCTTTACGGGCGAGCGCAAGGGCGATGTGATGGCGCGTATGAGCGGCGATGTGGCCGAAATCGAGAATTCGGTGATGGCATCGCTGGATATGATGTTCAAAAATCCGGTGATGATTGTCGTGTGCCTGGCTATGATGGTGGCCGTGTCGTGGCAGCTGACTGTGTTTGTGTTTGTGCTGCTGCCTTTGGCCGGAATGGTTATGGGTCGTGCAGGCAAACGCCTTAAGCGTCAGTCGCTTGAGGGGCAGAACCAATGGGGTGTATTGATGTCCAATATCGAGGAGACCCTTGGCGGACTGCGCATCATCAAGGCTTTCAACGCCGAAGATAAAGTGCGTGCACGTTTCCATCGCGAGAATCAGGAGTTCTATCGTCTGTCCAATCGTATAGCGCGTCGCCAGTCGTTGGCTCATCCGATGAGCGAGTTTTTGGGTACGGCGGCCATCGCGATAGTGCTGTGGTTTGGCGGTACGCTCATTTTGGGCGGCAGCGCCGGCATTGATGCCCCGCAGTTCATATATTACATGGTGATATTTTACAGCATCATCAATCCGGCCAAAGACTTGAGCAAGGCAGCCTACTCGGTTCAGAAGGGTCTGGCGTCGATGCAGCGCGTCGACAAGATTCTCGGGGCGGTCAATCCCATCGCCGATCCGGAGCATCCCAAGACGTTGCCGCCACATGCCGGGGCTATCAGCTACAAGCATGTATCTTTCAGCTACGGCGACCATGAAGTCATAGATGATGTCAGCTTAGACATCCCGGCAGGCGCCACCGTGGCCCTGGTGGGACAGAGCGGCAGCGGCAAGTCCACGCTGGCCGATTTGCTGCCGCGCTTCTATGACGTGGACAGCGGCAGCATCACCGTCGACGGCATCGATATCCGCGATGTGCGCGTACACGACCTGCGTGCGCTTATGGGTAATGTCAATCAGGAAGCTATATTGTTCAACGACACGTTCTTCAATAATATCACTTTCGGCGCGCCTGCCGGAGCCACCCAAGAGCAAGTAGAGCAGGCCGCCCGTATCGCTAATGCTCACGACTTTATCATCGAAAGTCCCGAGGGTTATCAGACCAATATCGGCGACCGCGGCTGCCGCCTCAGCGGAGGCCAGCGCCAGCGCGTATCCATAGCGCGAGCCATACTCAAGAATCCACCCGTACTGATACTGGACGAAGCCACCAGCGCCCTCGATAGCGAGAGCGAGCAACTGGTCCAGCAGGCACTCGAACGCCTGATGCAAGACCGTACTACACTGGTGATTGCGCACAGGCTCTCGACCATACGCAATGCCGACATGATTTGCGTCATGCACGAAGGCCGTATTGTCGAACGCGGCACTCACGACCAATTGCTGGCCCTTGACGGATACTACAAGCGTCTGGTAGATATGCAGTCATTCTGACTGCCGCGCCGCCATGCCGTCCGCCATATCGCGGAAAATGCGTAATTTTGCATGACTTTAGTGACCCTAAGGTCCCTAAGGACGCTAACAAAAGACTGAATTCACAGAAAATACACTATGAGTCGTACACCACAAGAAATGCCGGGAGTGACCCTGCTGGGCAATACCGGCGTCAAATATCCCACCGACTACTGTCCCGAGATGCTTGAGACCTTTGACAATAAGCATCCCGACAACGAATATCTCGTGACCTTCACCTGTCCCGAATTTACGGCGCTGTGTCCCAAGACCGGACAGCCCGATTTCGGCAAAATCATCATCTCGTATATCCCGCGCACCAAGATGGTCGAGAGCAAGAGCCTGAAACTGTATCTGTTCTCGTTCCGCAACCACGGCGATTTCCACGAAGACTGCGTCAATATCATCATGAAGGACCTGTGCCGCCTGATGGATCCCAAGTACATCGAAGTCACCGGGCTTTTTGCACCGCGCGGCGGCATCTCCATTATTCCTTTTGCCAATTACGGCGACGAAGACCACAAGGAAATGGCTCGTGAGCGACTGATGGCCTCCTTCCGCAACGATATGTAATTCCCGGGCTACCACTATTGCAGACTATGAAAAAAGACACCCTGATGGTGGTGAGCGGAGGCATGGACTCCGTCACCATGCTTTGCGAATACGCCTCGCGCATCGCCATGGCCGTAACCTATGACTACGGCAGCAATCACAACGCGCGCGAAATTGAATGTGCTCGCTTCCAATGCGCCAAGCTTGGTATTCCGTTGATGGTTATTCCCCTGAAGTTTATCGGCGAGCATTTTGCCAGCTCGTTGCTCTCCGGCGCCGATGCCATTCCCGAAGGCAATTACGATGACGAAAACATGCGCAGCACCGTCGTGCCCTTCCGCAACGGCATCATGCTTTCCGTAGCCGCCGGCCTTGCCGAGACACACCACCTGGCGCACGTGATGCTGGCCAACCACAGCGGCGACCACGCTATTTATCCCGACTGTCGCCCGGCATTTGTCGAGAATATGTCGCGAGCCATCGCCGCCGGCACCTACGACGGCATTACCCTGCTGACGCCTTATACACACCTCACCAAGGGTCAGATAGCAGAACGCGGCGCCGCCATAGGCGTAGACTACAGCCATACATACAGCTGCTATCGCGGCGGCGAACACCATTGCGGCACCTGCGGCACCTGTCGCGAACGTCACGAAGCCTTTCAGATTGCCGGCATACCCGATCCCACCATATACGACGCGTAGTCCTCATGCCTCGAGATTTTGGCGTTTATGTCGGCGTGCAAAGTTAGTTCGTGCCCGAATAAGCAATGAAGAAGGGTCGTTTGCACGTCGTATCAGTGACGGCACAGCGAAAAATTGTGCGCATATAGCCTGAAATTGCAAAAAAAACGCTAACTTTGCATTCGCAATTTCGCCATGGCGGCGGAAGACCACATGGAGAGATGGCAGAGTGGTCGATTGCGGCGGTCTTGAAAACCGTTGAGGGTCACACCTCCGGGGGTTCGAATCCCTCTCTCTCCGCCAAAAGCCTTTCAGAAGCAATTCTGAGAGGCTTTTTTGATGCCCAACAGGATGTATATATCTGCCATATAGTGCAGATATTTAGATAGTTATACAATTTGAAGTTTTGAAAGTCACCAAAGTTCAGATTACCCTCTGAATGGTGTTTCCGTCATGTTATTAGCCCGTAGTGGTTACACGTTGGTTACACTTTAAGATTATTTAATTTTCGTGTAACCACAGACGAGCTAATGATGTGTAACTGACGGGGTTAGGTCGAAAATTTCTGACGAAATTTGCAGTCTGAAATCAAGATGCTGGTTACACGTTTGGTTACACTTTCAAAACTTTTTTAATATGAATAAAAAACTTCGAGTATGCTTCTACCTGCGAAGCAATTACAAAACTGCGGATGGTAAGACTCCCATCCTCGTCAGGCTCTATCTTAATAAGGAGCGAATTATTCTCGGCTCCTCGTCATGTGCCATTGAGGCAAACCTTTGGGATAGTGTCAAAGGTCGTGTTAAAGGTCGTTCGATACAAGCAGCAAGTATCAACAATCAACTCGAACATATCGAAACCGACCTTATGACTATTTTCCGAAAATATGAGTTCTCGGAAAATCTCTCACTTGACCTTATCAAGTCTGAATACTTGGGCAAAGAGGAGACCAAAGACTCCTTCCTCACCTTCTTTGCTGAGTACCTTGCCACAATCAAGGAGGAAGTCGGCATCACACGCGCTATGGCATCAGTTGAGAAATTCACGGTGCTCAAAAAGCGTTTTGAGACCTTCATCAAGAAACGCTATCGCCGCTCCGACCTGCTTATGGGTGAGATGACTTATAGAGTCATCAGCGAGTTCGAGCATTTCTTGCTCACCGATGGCAAGTGCTGCCACAACACTGTTATGCGTATGTTGCGCAACTTCAAGACCGTCACTATCCGCGCTATCAAGCTCGGACTGATGAAGCAAGACCCTTTCGTCAACTATAAAATCCGCTTTGAAAAGGTTGACCGAGGCTTCCTCACAGATGAGGAGATTGAAAAACTCATAAAGAAGGAGTTTTCAATCAAACGCCTCGAACAAGTGCGTGACATCTTCGTATTCTCTATCTTCACCGGGCTTGCCTACATCGACGTGGCTAACCTCACTGGGAAAAACATCGTAACGCTCGACGGCAAGCAGTGGATTATGACACGTCGCCAAAAGACCGACGTACCCACCAATGTTCTTCTGCTTGACATTCCAAGAATGATTATCGAGAAGTACAAGACCATGATGGCAGACGATGACAAAGGGCGACTTCTCCCGATTCTCAGCAATCAGAAGATGAACGCCTACCTCAAAGAGATAGCCGACATCTGCGGCATCGAGAAAAGATTGTCGTTCCATCTTGCTCGCCATACTTTCGCAACTATGGCATTAACCAAGGGCGTATCTATCGAGTCTGTTTCAAAGATGCTTGGGCATACCAACATTCAAACCACGCAAATATATGCCCGCATCATCAACAAGAAAGTTGAGGCTGATATGCTAAGCCTATCTACAAAACTCGACTTCTCAACGGCGGCAATATAAATCATAATCCCTGCGCCCTCTCTTAATTTCAGAGGGCGCAAGGATTGTTAATTGCCGGCGAAAATCCAACTTATATTCCGGAGAATTGTTGTAATTTAGCAACATAAACTAAAACAAAAGTGTATGAATAACCTCGCTATTACTAATTTTTCTTCGGGCGAGAGACCAAGTTATGTGCGCCCATTCGGCGGTAACTACTCTCTCTTTTTGGCTTACTGATCAGCCCGTCGACGAGAGCATTTATCCGTCGGCGCCACAGCTTCTTGTTAATATCTACGACATCTTCAAAGATGTATATATAGGCCAGAGGCGAAATTATATCACATTTCTATCGGAGGCATTAACCCGAACAACGAACTTCCCCCTCAATGATAATAAAATTGAAGCTGTAACAAATAGATTGACCCCTATATTCCGTAGAATATATGTTATACTGACAAGGCACCGAAAAACGGTAATAGATACCTTTACACACATGAGCAGCTTCGATAAGGAGGCTGCTCAATTTTTTATCGATAAGATTGAGATTAGGCGTAAAACACAATCTCAATCCCTTATTTACCCGGACATAACAGTGTATGAGCGGTTGGCTGAATGTGCCAACCGTTTTGGCCTGTTCACCTCTCCCATTACCGGGCAAGACATTATAAATATACGCGATGGTGTTACCGCTTCTCCATTGGCTACCTCCAATGTATCACAAGCGACATTCTTTCTTGGTGCTCTTGCTCATCGTCAATTATTGCCGAAGCAATGGAAGTCGAACATCGTAAATCAACGATTGATGGTGAACGAACTTACAGGGCAAGTTCCGACCGCCAAATATCTTCGTAATATCGCTTCACAGCTCGATATTCCTACGACTATGGAAACAATGGCGTACATACCGCTGAGACGCTTCTATGCGCTCAATCGCTACGAAACCATTGCTAAGAACATTGTTGAGACCCTGAATGATGTGAATGATTGTTAAGATTTATGTGGCGTTTATAAAACGCCATAAATGCGAGGGTCACTTGCAGAGTAATTTCGCATCGTAATTGAAAAATAACACGATTATGAATGAAACAATTTTATCTGCAAGTGGCGAAAACCGCCAATACGAAAGCATCATGAGAATGCTTCGTCAGGTGCTCGACCGCCAGGATGAGATTAAAGACTCCATCAGCGGGTTATCGGCTCGACAAAAAGCCATAGTCGGCGACATCAAGCTCGACTCGCTTTCGCTTGAAGTCATCCTGGAAGTGTCGGACTCAACCCTCTATCGCTGGCGCAACGCTCCGGCTCCTAACAACCTGCCCCATTATATCCGAGACAACGGAACGATTTACTATGACTTCGACGAAGTCCTGCAATCGCTTCGTAAGGGTCAACTTGTCGCTCGCGGCTTCAACCGACTTAAAGCCATTGACAACATGGAGAAGTACCGCGACAACATTCTGAAATCCGACAATTCCGGTTCTTGGTGCGTCGACTAATACTCCGCGTTATGATTAACTATGAACCCAAAGGCTGGATAAAGCTCCACCGCGACCTCGAAACCCAAGCGGTTTTCAAGGACAGCGATACGCTCAGGCTATTTCTATATTTAGTCTGTCGGGCGGTTACTCGCGACCTTACCTTTCGGGGAGTGCAAATCCAGCGCGGTCAGACTGTTACGACATACGGAAAACTCGCTAAAGAGCTTGAAATCAAGCCGAGACGTGTTCGTCATCTGCTTTCAAGGCTCATTTCTGCACAATATGTCGCACATTCCACCGCATATTCGGGCGCACATTCGTTCAGTGTGATAACGATTTGTGACTTCGACAATTACCAAGGTGCTTCCAAGGGGTCGATGCACAATAAACGGCACAATAGTGTGCAGGGTGTTGCGCCCTCACCCCCTGTTTCCACATTTAATAATAGAAAAGAAGAATATATTGAAAAGAAGTCGTTGGAAAAGGATTTAACAACGCCTTCGACGACATCGGAAGAAATTTTGATTGAAAATTTATTGAACGATTCCGAGTGGAAAAAGGGTGTCGCTGAAAGTTACCAACTCTCCGAAACTGACTTAATCAGAAGGCTCGACCAATTCTTTGCGAGCAACCGCAACCGTGGCAAATTTCATAACGACTTGCGCGATCTGAAATGCCACTTTGTCGACTGGCTGAAAAAGATACAACAATCACAATCAAACAATACTCAAAATGGAACTATTCTCTCAAGACGGCAGGATAAACGCCGAGGCGTGGAAGCAGGCAATCGCAGGCCGGAGGACTTCGAGGAAGATTTTTAGATTCCCAATGTCCGCCGACAACGCCGAGGCTCTGCTTCAAGCGGCTTACGCCAATGAAGTCGAGTACCGCAAACGCCAGTTTATCCTTGACAGCGATACGAAATTACACATACGTCGCATCGCTGAGTACATAACTCAAGAGGTGCCCAAGTGCATCTTGATGATTACGGGTAACCCCGGAAATGGCAAGACAACGATGCTCTATGCCTTTCGCCAAGCCTATTATGCCTTGGTCGAAAACGGCTACATGCGTGAATGGCACGAAAATATGCGCATCATTGATGCAAAAGAAGTATTCGAGCTTGCTGCCGACCCTCACCACTTCGATGCTATCAAGCGGCTACCACTACTTGCTCTTGAAGACATCGGGCGCGAGCCGGTGGAGGTGCAAAGTTTCGGCAACATCTTCAAACCTATCGAGGATATTCTTGAATATCGCTACGATAATCAGATGTTCACGTTCATCACCTCCAATCTTACGGCAAAGGAGATTGCCGCTCGATACGGTGAACGTGTGGCCGACCGTCTGCGCGAAACTATGCAGGTCATCGCTTTCAATAACGAAACATACCGACGAAGATGAAATACATGAAGCGATGCCCCCGGTGCGAAACCAAGAAAGAAGCCGACGACTTCAACTATCAGGCTCGCGCCAAAGACGGATGCCAAGGCTATTGTCGCTCGTGTCAGTCCGACTGGGCACACGAATACTATAATCGTAAGCGCAAATATAAACGCCGAAATAGTGGTGGCGTTGCCGAGTAGTCTGTCTTTTCTGCGGTATCTGCGCTGAGATAACTTTGCTCAAAAATCAATCGAATGTCAAATATCTGCACATACATCGCTCTCGACCCCTATTTGGCGCAGTGGTTTATCCACGACCAGGGAGGTACCACCCCGGTACAACTGCAAAAGGGGTCGGTAGAGAGCAAGATTTTTGAGGTATATCTCCAAAAGCGTCCGGCGAACATTCCGCCTGATCTTCCCGGCGAGGGAAAGATAGCGATAGTTATTCCCAGCTTCAAGTATCGGCCACCCGAAGTTTATAATTTTCTCCCAAAGCGAGCCATCGCCGCTCTGGTCGTTTCAATTCGCAATCGCTTTGATATTGACCTATGGCGCGACTTGCACCACTTCGGGAAGATAACACGCCGCCAAGACGAGCTGATTTATGCTTGGATGGAGAAGAACGGCATTGAGATGACCGAGGCCAACTGGAATGCCATTGCCAAGCGGTATCAGCGGCAGCGTGATATGTACTTGAAGCGTGAAAGAGCGAAATGTTCTTATAACCGCAAAAAAAAGAAGTGAAATTGTACCCCCTTGAAATCGCGTTCTGTGATTTCTGCCATTTTCAAGGAAACCGACAATGAAAAAAGACTACACCTGGCTACCCGGAGTCAATCGCATAGGCTGGATTGACTGTGAAAAACTGCAACGCCGCGTTGACCTTCACGGCATCTGTGGAACTGTGGTGCCTATCCTTACAGAGATTACCGAAATCGACTTCTTTGACGAAGCCGAAGTCGGTAAGAAAACTACTAAGGAAAACGGCAGCCGTGTTGACGATGCCAAACTCAAATTTCACTGCGCCTCGCTTTTGCCTATCCATAAGCACCTTGGCTTCATTGTTACCGACAATAGCGGCCAAGACTACCTGATAGGCTGTGCGGAGCCGCCTTACCCCAAAATCAATGTTGAACTTGGCGTAGGCGACTGTGACGGCGACGGCGCAGGTTTCTACTACGAGATAACCCACACCGCCATTTGCACTATGATGAAATGTGTGGCATCATATTAACTTCAAACGACAACCCTTATGGAACAAAATAAGAAACGTATGCTCGACTTGTCACATCTTACTAACGAGCAACTCAACAACATCAAATACTCCGCACCTCGCATTGCCTCGGCAATCAAGAACGTGCCCGACACGGAAGACATCTACCTCAATCTTTTCGACCTGCTTACTCAGTCGCTTATCGAAGAAGCCGACCGAGAGCACGCCAAAGAATCATCGGGTCGTGTCATAGATTTCTCCGACCTCGGAGAACTGTCCGACATCGATTGAACTTGCACTCCATTGCACACAGTTATCACGATTTAGAAGTTTTTGTGAGCCACTTGTCTGAGAAGATAGGTGGTTTTTGCTTTCAAGAGCCTTGGCGTTGCCCGACCCTTGGGGCTGATCTGTCAGCGACGAACGCAGCCCACCTCATTCGTGGCCGCCAAGCCGCAAGGCTATGCCGCCGCTATTGTTGCGGTCAAACAATCCGTGAGGGCATCGCACTCTATCGGGATATTCTCGTCGTTCCTCAGTCGCCACCATTTCCCTGATGATGTCAAGACGCAGCAGTCGGCTTCGGGCAAGCCGCCCGCTCCCTGCTTTTCTCGAATAGCACCGCTGTTTTGTCGAAAGCCCATTGCAGTCGGCATCCGCAGGGGCTCGCACTCCTAAAACGCCGTGGCTCCCTGCGCCGTGGAGCAAGTAGTTACACAGCTCTCGCCGTAGAGGTGGTATTAGGCACTCCTCCGACCCATTGCACAGTATTGCACTTGCCATGTCCGCAATAATATGGTAGTCGGTCTTGCCGTTCCGCTCCGCAGACTTTCCTTTCCTGCTGAATTGTTCCGGCTGCATCTCGATGAGAGTGCAGCCTACCTGCACCTTTCGGCACTCGTTAACGCTCCCGTGGGAAAGCGTCATCAACCGGTCTGTTTCTGCCGAGCCAAGGAACTCTAACCTTTTACGCCGCAAGTTATGACCTCGGTCTTGAACTACAAGGGCAGGTGTGCGCCAGCGTTTGCCGCCCTTTCGGCTCTACGAGCCGCGTCAATCGGCTGCGCCTCGGCATAGCTCAAACAAGTTTGGCTCTGCTCTCGGCTTGCACGATTGGTCGCTCCTGCAAGAACGGACTCACCCTTGTCTCATCGTCAATCCTCTCAATCAATTTGCGGGCAACGTAAAAGGAAGAGTCCTTTACAGAAACAAACTCAGTGATAACTTTTTAACAAATTTCCCACATGGAAGCAACAACTTCAAACAACGCCTTCAAGGCACAGGTAGCCGCACGCCTCGCAGAGCTTGGCTACGACATCGAAACATTCAGCTCCGAAAAGGAGTCTCACGAAGCCGACTATCGCGACGGCAATCCCTCCGTTTACTGCGGAACATACGGCAAGTACAACGACGGCAATCTTTCGGGCCAGTGGATTGACCTGACCACCTTCTCCGACTACGACGAGTTCCGTGACTACTGCTACGCACTCCACACCGACGAGGCAGACCCCGAACTGATGTTCCAGGACTACGAGAACTTCCCCAGCGACTACTACGACGAGTGCATGGGCGAGGACGAGTTCGACAAAATCCAGCGTTACGTCGAGATGTGCGAGAAGCACAAGCAGGAAGCGGTCGACGCTTACCTCTCGCTCACCTGCGGCGATGACCTCGACGGCTTCGAGGAAGCCTATCAGGGAGAATGGGACTCGGAGGAAGACTTCGCCCAGCAGCTCGTCGAAGACTGCTACTGCGATGACTTCCGCGGAATGTCTGACCTTATCCGCAACAACATCGACTGGCGCGGCATAGCCCGCGAAATCTTCATGGACGGCTACGAATACGAGGACGGCTTCGTTTTCTATCGTCGCTAACCGAACAGCCTATCTCCAAGGGTCGCCCTACGGGGTGGCTCTTGGTTAAAACAAAAACTAAATCATCAATCTTCTAAATCTCAGACAAATGGCTAAAATCACTCAAACTCCGTTGATGAAACAATATGAAGAAATGAAGCGCAAGCATCCCGATGCCGTGCTGCTGTTCCGTGTAGGCGACTTCTACGAAACTTTCAGCGAGGACGCCGTCATCGCTTCCGATATACTCGGCATCACACTCACTCGCCGAGCAAACGGCGCCAACAACTACGTTGAGTTGGCTGGCTTCCCTCACCACGCTCTCGACACTTACCTGCCTAAGTTGGTTCGCGCCGGAAAGCGCGTCGCAATCTGCGAGCAGATAGAGTCGCCGCTCATTCAAAAGTCATCGACGAAGTCGCTTGGCTCGGCCAAGAACATGCGAGCAACTGCGGCAGTGACAGAAGTTATCACTCCTGCCAAGGCAGAGCCGGTCAACGAGGTGCCCGTCACAAAGGCTGTCGATGAAGTCAAGAAAGCCGTGGCTCCGATATGCCAACAGCTTACGCTGGACTTCGGCCCCGACTTCTAACAGCCAGTTATCACTGACAGAAGCCTCGGAGAAATCCGGGGCTTTTTCGTGTTAATCGCCAATTTGATTTTGCTCCTTTTTCCATTTGATATAGTTCCGTCGGTGGTAGATGCTATTCACATACCAATCCTTAAAGCACTCGACGGGACCACAGCACCAGTGCATATACCTATTATACAGCAATGCCTTAAATGACATTGGCACTCCGTCATTTGCCTCAAAGTCGGCATTGACATCGTGCAAATATTCTCTTTCTAAACTCTTGATATATTCGCCGTTATCGTTGAAATGGAATTTCACCCAGCATCCCTCATAGAAAAACAACTGCTCTAAAGGCGTATGCTCATAGGGATTTACGCCTTCCGGCTCGCCCTTGTAAAGACGAGTCTGTTTCAGATATGGAATATGGCTTTTGGGAAAAACCATATCCATATATGCCTTTACAATGGCTTTTTTATTAGAGCAGCTTCGACCGTCAAAATTTGGCAGTATATTCTTGTTGTACCATTCCTCATCTTTCAATTCGTCTTTAGCATAAAGCCACCAAGAATATACTGCATCGTGGCAATATGGGGCGTTCGGCTCATCTTCTCTTGTGAAGATTTCCTCGCAGCGCTTTTCCCATTCCCAAATTCCGTGGCGCAGTGTACCCCTGCGGAAAGGGTTGCTTTCCTCGCCACGATAGAACTTATATGCACTAAAATCCGCCATACGACTGTCTTTTAAGGTGCAAAGTTAGCAATATAATTTTGTGTCACAAAATCAATGTGACACACAAATGGCTAACACTCAATACGCTCTCCACCTCAAAGGTTTCGTCGGCGGTGCCGACTTCGACCGCAACTATGTCGACTATGTGCTCAATCAGCACGTCGGCAAGCCCGTCAACGTGCTTATAGACTCGCTCGGTGGCTCAGTGGCTACCGCCCTGAGCATCGCTTCGGCGTTCCGCAACCACGCCGACGTGTCAGTACACTTTGTCGGCATGAATGCTTCGGCGGCAACCATCGCATCGCTCGGTGCCAAGCACATCAGCATCGACGCGAACGCCATGTACCTCGTGCATAAATGCAGCTCGGCTTTCTTCGAGTGGGGCTCGCTCAACGCCGACCAATTCGCCACGCTCATTGCCGACATCGAGAAAATCAAGGCCGACCTCGACAAGCTCGACCTCAACATCGCCCAAATGTACTCGGCCAAGTGCAAGAAGAACCCGCAGGATCTTCTTGACCTTATGGCTCGCGGCGGCTGGCTTACCTCGCAGGAAGCCCTCGACTGGGGCTTCGTTGACGAAATCACCGACCTGCCCGAGGAAGCAGCCCCTAAACTTACCGATGCCGTCGCCTCGGAAATGGCGGCAGCAGGTATGCCTATACCCAACATACCCATTGCCGACAAGGACAAGGAGGGAGCGTTTGCACGTTTCCTCGCCGCAATCGCATCGCTCTTTTCGGCTAAGCCCGCCCACCAGCCCGAAATTGTATCAAACGCTCAAATAACCATCATGTCAAAAGATTTCCCTCTCCTCTCTGCCGCCCTGGGCGCCGAGGGCATCGCCGTCACCGACAACGTGCCCTCGGTCAGCCTTGACGACCTCACTACGATAGAGGCCGCCCTCGCGGAACGTGACCGACAGATTGCCGACCTGCAAGCACAGGTCGCCACTCTGAAACAAGCCCCTGCCGACTCCACCACAAATGTAGTCGACACAAACCACAACAAGCAGGACGAAACGCCCCTCGACGCATACTACCGCAGGGTAAATGCCGCCAAGGAGATGTTCAACGCCCTGCCTTGAACCTCCCAACTAATCATTACTCATTCTCCTAACTCTCCAAAAAAATCTCTCTCCCATGGCAGATAACAACCATCAGCTTGTGTTTTCCGATGCCGATTACGAGAAAGCCGCCAAACAGTGGGGCAAAGAGTTCCTGCTCATGCCGCTTTACTCCTGCATGGAAACACTGAAATACATGACCGGTATGCCCGGCACTCGCTACAAGGTTGCACTTCCCACCGTGGAAGGCAACGCTCAGTTCGCACCTTATCGCTCCGACCGCCGCAGCAACGACCAGACCAAGGTTGATTTCCGCGAAATCGAAACCTTCTTCGGCAACGTGCGCATCGACTTCGAGCCCAACAAGCAGATACAGATGCTCATAGGTCAGTCCGCTGCTTTCCTCGGCGACGGCCAGGCTCAGGCTCCCTCAGCCAAGACCGTCATCGCGTCGGTGATGAAGTCGCTCGGCGCCCACCTCAACGACGCCATGTTCACCGCAGTTCGCAATCCCAACGGTGATACCACCGCCGACCTTTTCAACGGCTGGGGCACTATCATCGACAACGAGATTACTGCCGGGAACATCGCCGCTTCAAAGGGCAACCTGCTCACGCTCACCGAGGACATCACTTCGGCAAATGCCGTTGACATTGCCAAGGAAATCGAGCGCAGCTGCGACTCCCACCTGCGCGGCATCGAAAAGTTCCTGTTCTGCGACCCCGACTTCGCCGACAAGTACAACGACGCATACCTGCTCACTCACCCCGCTGTTTCCTACAACAAGCAGTATGAGCAGCCCTTCGTCGAAGGCTCGTCCAAGAAGACCACAATCGTTCCGCTCGACTGCCTTGCCGGTACCGACAAGTACATCGTCACTCCCAAGTCGAACATCCTCTACGGCTACGACAATATGTCGGACATCGAAACGCTCGAAGTCAAGCGTTACGAGCCGTGGGTACTGACCATCGCCGCAGCCATGTTCTTCGGCTGTCAGTTCTACACAATCGACAAGCGTTTCTTCAACGTCGTTAAACTCAACCAGTAAACCGCTATGGCCAATCCTCCAGCAAATACTTGTTCCGCACTCCAACGCTCCCTGGCATGGTGTCAGGGAACGCCGGAGCTGCCCGGCGTAAAACGCCGCATCTACTATCTCGCCAAGAGCGAGATTGTGACCTGGCCCACGCTGCCGCGTGATGCTCAGGGTCGCCCCACGTCAGCAATCCTCACAGGCTCGTTTGCCCTCAAAGCAGATGCCAAGTGGAAGTACATTGACATCCTGCCCGACAAGTCGCAGCTCACATCGGAAGCTCAGGGCGAACTCCCAAGCCAGACCCAGCTCAACAAGCTCACTGCCGTTCACCCCGGCGTAGGCGCCGACGCTTCCGCTGCTTCGGCCTACATCAACAACACCGACTCGGTGTTCCTCGTCGAGGATATGAAAGGCAACTGGCGTGTTGTCGGTTGCGACAAGTGGCAAACCAAGGCCACCGTGGCGCAAGACCTCGGTCAAGGCCCCACGGGCACAACCTCCACCACAATCAGCGTCGAAGCCACCGACGAAGTGCCCGCTCCCTTCTATCGCGGCACTATCGAAACCGAGGACGGCGACATCGACTGCTCAGGCTCATCCGCATCTGCATAATCCCTATCCCTGTCATGGAAAGGTCGGGCGCACTCAATCTTGACGAGTACATCAATGAAATAGATGTGCCTGTCTTGGAGGTGCCCGACCTTCACTTTGATACTCCTACCCGCAGCGATAAGGACTTATTCGCTGAGAAGAAGCGAGCCGCTTGGAAAGGAGTGCAGGTCGACGAGGCGCGTTGCGACTTCTCGCCGAACCGAATGCGCATCACAAACCGAGGCGGCGTTTTCTTTATCACTTTGTGGAAGAAGTCGGTTTACGGCAGAACCTTAACCGACATCAAGGGCGACGATGCTATGGTGGGCTACTTCGCCGACAACATCGCACCGCTCATCAAGTCGGTCATCGGCTCCTTCCTCTCGCCCGAGGACTACGCGATAGTCACCACGCCCAAGCGTCGCCACAAGGAGCGCAACTTCGCCACGATGATCGCCGAAAAAATCGGCAAACATCTTGGCTTGCCTTTCTACGACGATTGCGCATTTGCACCCTCAAAACATCGCGTCGGCACCGTTTTCACCGCAAACAATATCCCGCCACAGCGGAACATTATTGTTTTCGATGATTTCGTAACGACCGGGCAGACGCTCGTCAGTATGCAAAATATACTGCTCAAGCACCACAAGAATTGTGTGTTTTTCGCAGGTATCAACAATAAAATTTGACCCCTCTTTCCAAAATAAGATTGCCCCCCTTATGGACCACAATTTTACAAAGCAAATCGGCGAATGGCTCAACAAGCCCGAAAGTGAGCGCGACTATACCGTCGGCGCCCTATACCTTTTGAAACTGTCGGGCAACAAAATTCTCTACACGAATATCGTTGCCAACATTGACCGTCGCCACGATGTCATAGAGTACCAGCTTCAAAAGTATTACAACTTCCGGGTTAAGGAGTTGACCCACGATGAAGTCGAGGCAATGCAGAAGCAGGTCGATGCCATTGTGGAGGCACAAATACCTCTCGCGGCTACCGCCGACGACCCCAAGCAGCATCGCGGCAAGCGCGACGACCACGACCTGCTCCCCGACGAAATCAAGGCTCTCTATGTCGAGAACCTTTCTCTGCTCCAACGGATGCGCGAACTTCACTTGAAGCTCAGATCGCTTTCGTTGGAGAACGTCACTTGCCCCGACTCCGAGCGATACCCATTCCTAAAGGAAATAATCTCGCTCGACAAGAAGCTGCACTCCAACTGGGAGCGTTACGACCACTACATACCGACTGCCCCCTCGGCTACCGCCGATGCCACGCCCAAGAAAGCCGCCAGTCGTAAGAAGTCCACCAAGAAAGCATGAAGCGCACCGCCGACATAAATTCCATTCTAAAGCCGTTGAGAGGAACGCCCAATCAGGCTTATCTCTCAAATGCCGTGCAGGTTGCCGACATATTAGAATGGATATTGTCGCAGGTCGGCGTTGCCGAGGTATGGCAGACTTCTTTCTCAATCTCCGAGGAGTTTTTGCGGCGCCTATTCTTCATTTGCAAGGGCAACAAGGTCAGCCGCATAAACCTCGTCCTCGACCACAAGGCGACCAACAAGACGCTCAAACTGTGGGCTTTCATAACCCAAGTTATAGAGCGCACCTATCTTGCTGACAATCACAGCAAGATATTGTTGGTTAAGTCCGAGGCCGGAGATTGTGTTTCGGTCGTAACTTCCCAAAACCTCACGCGAGGCAATCGTGCCGAGTCGGCTTTCATCAGCACCGACCCGGAAATCTTTGCCGGGCTTTACGCCCAAGTCAACGATTTAATAACCAATCATTCCGTACCGCTCAATGAATTATTCGACCAGCGACTTAGAGCAGATTGAAAAATTTGCAAGCATATACTTGAAAATATCCGACATCGCAGTAATACTCGATATTCCTGCCGATGTGCTGCGCTCGGACATAGCCGACCGCACAACGGACGTAAGCAAGGCTTACCGCCGTGGCAAGGCTGCCTCCAAGGTCAAACTCCACACACAGGAGATGATGCTTGCGCAGGTGGGTTCGCCTCTCGCTATCGAGAATGCGCACCGCAACCTGCTCGACATGGAAGATGACGAGTAATGTGCCGAAAATCAGATTTTTTTCGTAACTTTGTGGCAAATTTGGCATATATGAAAAAAATCTTATTACTCATAGTATTTTGTTGCGTAACCTTGCTTCATTGGGGGCAGGTAACTTCTTATAGTGTGACTCCAAAGCCTCAAGAAAGAATCATACTACCGTATGATAGTCTATCAAATATAACACGCAATAATATACCATCCCTAATTGGTCAACAAGTGCAAGTTTTACCCAAAGTATCTAATTCTGATTTAGAAACTGGGCCGACGCTATATTCTTCAAAACCGAGCGAATTTGGCAACAATAATATTGTTGTAAACCCAGACACTCGATTTACAGTCTATCGTTCTCGTAAAGGCGCATTTGACAATGAAGTCTTTGACATAATTGGTGTTGACTCGATAAAGGGTGGAACATCCATGTATAAAACGACATATTTTTATTTGGTCGTGCAAAATGAGAAATACAATACCCCTCACTATTTAAGTGTGGGATTTGTTAATGATGAATACAGTTTTGGCAAACTTGTAAACACAGGCTCGCTATATGTTAGCGATTTTATTATTCTTGGATATTTTGCCAAACAGCGCGAAATAAATATAGGGAACTACTTAGTCAATCGTTATCCTAAAAATCGTTCTCTTGGTGGAGAGTATATCGTCTATAATTTAGAAGATGGTGAACCTCTGAAACAAATTCCTGAAAATCACATTTGGACAATAAAAGATATTGGGGTTGTAGAAGCTCCAGGATATAAAGGTCTAAGTTATATCTTAACTTCTGACTCAATTCCTAATGCATTTGCAAGATATTATAAAGGGAATTTTACAGACTACCGAGAATTTACTCAGCGACAAGAAGAACGTCGTAATTGGGAAACCGCAATGATTAGAAAATATGGAAGGACTAATGGTAACTTGATAATTCAAGGTAAAGTGAAATTAGGATTTACCAAAGAAATGTGTCGTGAGGCTTGGGGTTCTCCTTCTGATATAAATAAATCTTCAGGGAGTTGGGGGGTTCACGAACAATGGGTTTACGGCCTTGGTTCTTACCTCTATTTTGAAAACGGAAGATTAACAGCAATAGACAATTAACCTCGTCTTTTCGAGCATATAACGGCTTGGCTACCTTTGCAGTAACCAAGCCGTTTTTATATGCCGACGCCCTCCGCACTTGAAATATGCCGTACCGACCTCTTTACGCGAGAGTCCGAGTTGCAAGAGCGTTATCCGCAAGTCCTTGTGGATAAGGTTTTGCGTATTCGGGAAATGTATAACTGGTTCATCTCAAACCCCGACGGTACCGACCGCGAGTTTGTCGCTGAACTCTGCCAACGCCACGACATCAGCAAGGTCACGGCATACGCCGACCTGGCTATCGTCAAGACGCTGCTCCCGACGCTTGCGACCACGAGCCGCGACTTCCACCGTTGGCGCTTTAACGAGATGATACTCGCCACTTACAAAATGGCCGAGAAGCGCAAGGACACGAAGACTATGGAGCGAGCCGCTTCATCATACGCCAAGCACAACCGCATCGACATCGAGGACGAACAGGCTATGCCGTATGACATGATTGTGCCTCAGCCGTTCACGGCTACCGACGACCCGCGTGTCCTCGGCATCGAGCCAATCCCAAATATCCAAGATAAGATTTCGGCTATGATACAAAAGTATCGTGCCGAAACCATTGACATCGAAGATGTGCAGTTCGAGGAAGTTGACCTCGAATTTCCTACGCTATTCCCCAATGAAACACCCGACAACGACGATGAGCGAGAAAAAGATATATTTCAATAAGCCCCAAAGATTAACACAGTTAATCGGCGCCAACACCACCGTCATCGTCGCTGGGCGACGCACGGGTAAGACCGACTCCATAGCTGCACCTTTCGTCCTGCGAAATATGCAGCGTATGCCCGGCTCGACAGGCGGCATTGTGGTGCCTACCTTCAAGCACGGTCTTACCAACACATTGCCGGGGTTGTTGGCGGCGTGGAAACGCTGGGGCTTCCTCTCCGGCGTTCATTACGTTGTCGGCAGGAAACCGCCCAAGTCGTTCAAGCGCCCCATTATCGAGCCTAACGACTATGAGCACGTCATCAGTTTTTACAACGGCTCAATCGCCGTCATCATCAGCCAAGACCGCCCCGGCTCATCGAACTCGCTCACGCTCTCTTGGCTCCTGGTCGACGAAGCAAAGTTCATCGACTACCAAAAACTGAAAGACGAAACGCTCCCTGCAAACGGCGGCATCAAGTCGTACTTTGGCAAGCACTCCTTTAATCATTCAATTATGATATTGAGCGATATGCCGCAGACGCAAAAGGGGAGCTGGTTCCTGCATTACCGCGACAAAATGGACGCCGAACTCATAAAAACCATTGAGGGAACCGTCTATGAGATATGGCGAACGAAAGAACGCATACGTTCTTTGAATGCTCGCGGCGAGCAAGTGCCTCCATATCTCAAAGGCTACCTGCGTCGCCTTGACACTTCCCTCAACAAGATGCGCTCCGTGGCGGTTTACTATCGGGAGTATTCCTCGATTGAAAACCTGCAACTGCTTGGCGAGAACTACATAAAGCAGATGAAGCGCGACCTTACGCCCTTGACTTTCCAAACCTCTATACTATGTCAGAGGATCGGAATTGCCAAGGACGGTTTTTATTCGTCGATGAAAGAGGCGCACAAATATGACGCAAGCAACTTTGAATACCTTGATGAGGTATTCAGAAGTTCGCTTGCAGGAAACAGTACACAGGGTACAGGAGACAGTTCTAATTCCCAATTCCTATTTCCTAATTCCTCAGCCGCGGATGCGGATGTAGACCCTGATGCGCCCATTTGCATCGGTATGGACTACAATGCAAACATCAACTGGATTGTCGCCGGACAGCCAAAAGGCCGTCGGCTCAATGTCATCAAGTCCTTTTATGTCAAGTTCGAGCGTAAGATACCGGCACTCGTTGACGACTTCTGCCGCTACTATGCGGAGCATCGCAACAAGACCGTGGTCTTTTATTACGACGCTACCGCCCTCGGCTCGAACTATGCCGTCAACGAGCAGGACTTCCGTTGGGTCATCGCACACGAATTTGAACGGCACGGCTGGCAGGTCGAAGCCGTCTACATCGGAAACCCGATGCGCCACGATGAGAAATACCTTCTCATCAATCAGGGCTTCGCCGGGAAGCAGCGCCTCATGCCGTTCTTCAACCGTCAGAACAACGACGACCTCATTCTCGCAATCCAAGCCGCCGGGGTCACTCGCGGTCGCAACGGCTTCCGCAAGGACAAAGGCGGTGAAAAACTCGCCGAGTCCGAGGAGGACTTGCTCGAACACCGCACCGACGGCACCGATGCCTTCGATACTCTCTACATCGGTTGCGAGAAGTTCCCCCAACATTCTGCATCAACATACAATATTTCAGGCGTTTTATAATTCAATTTCAATAATTTTATCTAACTTTGCATACTAATTCATAATGATAGTATGCAGATGAGGCGAATTGTAAATCATATCGTTGTATTAACAACGTTCTTAATCCTGTTTTGTAGTTGTGGCTCGCTCAAAGCCCCAATAGTCAACAATTATTCTGAAAATGGTAGGCTGAGTGATTACACCTACGTTTACATCACTCCTACAAAAGAATTGACATCAAGCGCTGGTGGCACTTATGGCAATCAATATGGTGTTTACGGGTCATCAACGACCAAAAGCGTAAACCCCTCAGAAGTTGTTGCGGGCTTACTTTTCAAACGTGGCTATGTGCAGGTTCCTGAGATAACACCTGAAATTGCCGAGAAGACCCTTATTGTTAACTATGGAGAAAGCGGTCGACGCAACCTAAATTTAGGATATACCATTGAAGTAACAATACAGTTCATTACGGCAAAAGAGCATAAGATTATTTGCTCAACCACCGCTGAGGGTCAAGGCTCGACCGAAGCCGATGACATAAGGCAAGCTATAACAAGAGCTGTTGACGCGGCTTTTAAGTAACCAACAAATAACACAATTTAACAAGGGTGTGCTCCATTTTTTTTGCACACCCGTTGTCGCACCTTTGCATCCATGCTGCACTGTTAATAACTTTTCTTCGGTCAATCAAAGGTTTATCTTGGTTAATCCGTAAAAAGTTGTTAACTTTGCGGTTGCAATACTTTCTGCGAAATGACCCACTGAAAACTTCTAATCACGATATACGGGACTCCGATACTATCTGATAGGCTTTGGTCGGCCTCGCAGAGATAGTTTCGGAGTTCGACATATAATGGCGACAAACAAGAACGCACTCATAAGATACCAAGCCCTCGATAGATGCTTGCGTAACCGATATAAAAGATATTATATCGACGACCTTGTTGCGGCTTGTTGTGAGGCTCTTAAAGATTTCTCCGAGAAAGCCGAGCCGGTTCACAAACGCCAGATTTACAAAGACCTTGACTTTATAGAAGAAAAATGGGGCGTAGATATTGATAGGCTTCCTGACGGCAGGAAGAAATATTTTCAATATCGCGACCCTGATTTTTCTATTTCTCAAAGTCAACAACTTACCGATGAGGAAATTGACAAACTGAAAGAGACCATCTTTATGCTCAATCGCTTCAAAGGTATGCCTCAGTTCGAGTGGATGGCAGAATTGCTATCTCAACTCGAAGACCGCTTCTCATTAAAAGGTCAAAGTCGAAGCGTTATCGGTTTTGAGCAGAACATAGATTACTCTGCCAACCGACACCTGTCTGACCTTTTTAACGCCATCGTGAATAAGCAACCCTTACGCATCGTATATCAAAAATTCGATGGCTCAGAAAGGGTTTGGCGTATTCACCCTTATTATATTAAGCAGTATAACAACCGCTGGTTCTTATTCGGGCTTAATGACAAATACCGCACAATAACTAATATTCCTCTTGACCGCATCAAGGAGTTTTCTCCTGTTGGTATAGAATATATTGATAATGAAAATATTGACTTCGAGGAATATTTCGATGACGTTATTGGCGTGACAATCAAGGACGCTCCAGTGGAGAATATAATTTTGAAATTCGCCCCGGAGCGTTATCCTTATATTGTTTCCAAACCCTTGCATGGTTCAATGAAATTTGTAGACCCCGATAATTGCATCGTGCAAATTTCAGTGATACCCAACCGAGAACTCGAAGCAGTCATCTATTCTTTTGGCGACCAAGTGGAAGTTATTTCTCCACAATGGTTTAGAGATAAAATTGCTGCATCGGTAAATAATTTGTCAAACAAATATTCAACCTTTGCAGAATGAGTGCACAAGTCCTATATAATTTTGCATCGTCTAAGAAAGTTTAACCCCAAATCTGTTTCATTATGGCAAAGACTTCTGCACTGCTGAGCGACACCGAACTGAAGGTAATCGATACTTTCTTCAAGAACACAAATAGCACCGTACTGTTTCCGGGCTATTTGAAATTAGCCGCATCTCTATTCGAGTATGTTGCTACCGAGCAACAACTCGACAAGACAAGACCCGAATGGTTCTCGTCAATATGCTCTGCTCTGCGAGAAGAAATGAGCCAAAAGATACAGCTCGTTCTTGGCGATCCTGACCTGCAAGTTCTGCTCAAGAACTACAAGAACGTGATGAAGTACGCTCTTGAACGCTTCATCTTTACCGACTGGGGTATAATAAGGACTCCCAACGACGGCATATTCTCCGAGCCGCGTGAAATATCGTCGTTCATCAACTCTCTCTTTGAGGCAGACCAGGAGGAAACCATCTATACACCCTTTGCTGGTTACTGCACCCACATTCAGTTCTCACAACATAAAGCCCATTATGTAGGCGAGGAAATCAACCCTCATGTATGGGCTGTTGCTCAACTCAACATCTTCGCGAATGATTTGGACGCTGATATTCAGTGTGCCAATTCTTTCGACGAGTTGAAGGACCCGACAAAGAAATACGGCACAATCTTGATGATGCCGCCTTTCATGCTCAGGGATGCCGAAGGTAACACTGGGTTTACCGCACTCCAAGACGCTGTCGAGAATAAACTCACAGAAGACGGGCATCTCATTGCCATACTTCCAACTTCGTTCCTCTTTGCGAATGGACGCACCTGGGAAATCCGCCGAAAGCTGGTTGAACGTCAGCAAATTCTTTCTGCAATGATTTTGCCGCCTGTCTACACACAGCATTATGCCAAGGCTTGCGTTCTTTGCCTTACAAAGAAAAGCAACGAGAATATGATATTCTTGGACTTTTCTTCGCTCATGGCATCAGACGAGTATGTGCGTAAGTTCTCTTACCGCTCTGCTCTTGAAGCCATCGAACAGCAAAACCTCAAATACGGCAAAAGCGTTCCCTATGCCGAGTTGATTCAAAAGCCCGACGTCAATCTTCAACAGATTGGCTTTAGTAAGGAACTACCTAAATCGGAATATCCCACTATTCCGTTAGGTGAGTTAGTTGAATTTCTGCCTCGCAGGGTTAAACGCGACATATCCGGTTACTTCATAACGGCACCTACTCGAAGCACCGAATACGTTTCGGATTTCAGCGTGTCGCTGTCAAGTTGCAATACGACCACCTTAAAACGTGGTATTGAGGTCGAGCCTAACTCTATGGTTATATTCCTGCTTGCTCACAGCTCGCTGAAATATAGGTATGTTGTCGATGATCTGAAAGCCGACAACAACCCCAGCATTGTCGCATCTTCGGAAGCAGTCAATGTTGTTGTAAAGGGTGACGAAGTGCTGCGCGATTATCTGCTGCTTACGCTGAAAAGCGACTACATCACTTTGCAGCTTGACAACCTGCGCACAGGTGTTACTATCCCTCGCATCAGCCCGGACGCACTTAAGGAAATCTTAGTGCCAGTCCCTCCGCGTGACAAGCAGTTAAGTCTGCTCCAGGAAGAGTACGACCGAATAAAGGATTTGCACTCCAAAGCCTACTTGGCAGACGAAGGTCGCAAAGACATTTACTCAGTGGTGAGCAACCTGCGCCACATGTTAGGCTCTCCTTTTAGCAACATCTCTGTTGCTATCGAGAACTTGAAAATGTATCTTCCCGATAACGAGGATTATAAACAATCCCTCGATTATCTCAAAGATAATCTCGACTATGTTAGCCGATTGATCGACCTTAACTGTCAAACAATCGACACTTCCAAGAAGTCGAAGATTGATGTCGAAAAGTTCTTCAAGACCTACGTTGACAAGTGGAACAACTATGGGTCAAAGAACTTCGAGCTGAAACTATCTTTCAGCATTGTCCCCGGAACCTATATCGTCGGCAACGAAACCGCCCTCACGGTTATGCTTGACGAATTGCTACGCAACGCTGATAAGCATGGCTTCCGCAGAAAATACTCTGACGAGAACTATGTTGACATCAGCGTCGAGTTAATTGATGCTGACTCCGACGAGCCCAAAATCTTGCTTGATGTCACCAACAATGGCAAGCCTTTCCCGGAAGACTTCACCATTGACGACTACATCACAGCTGGTAAGTTCAATAAGGAAACCGGCACATCTGGGCTTGGCGGTAGACAGGTCTACAATATCTGCAAGTCATTCGGAGGCGATATGGACTTGCTGACAGATGCCACCGATGGCAAGACAACTTTCTTATTCTTTATTCCCGCAAATCGATGAGTATGGAAAACTATACATATAACATCATTTGGGCAGACGATGAAGTCATGCGCTTCATCAAAGACGCTCAATACCAACAATTTTTCAAGCGTTTCAACATTAAAGTGTTGAGAGGTTGCCCAAATGGAAAATCCTTTAAGGCCGCTATAAAAGATTTATGGAACTATCGTATAGATGCGGTCATAACAGATGCAAATTTCCCACATGAAGATTTCGATAGCGATAAAGAACGTGATATAGACGGGCTAAGAACTGTAATCGAAGTGATGTCAAGCTATCCGACAATCCCAGTATATCTTTATACTGGGCGTAAGGATATAAATGAAATAGCAAGACAACGAGATTTGGAAAATTTCGACATTATCTACCATAAAGATATAAGCGAGACTGATAATCTGCCCGCACTCTTAAAACGTTTATGCGAAGACGTTGATGCTCGCAAAACCACTGCATTTTGCGTTGATAATAACTTCTCCGCAGAAATCCGTTATGCAAAGATGCTTGACAGCATCATCCCTGCGGTAAATGCTGAAAAATTTATAAGGACTAATCTTATTCGCAGTTTTGACAATCGATGGGATTTCGAGTCCGAAAGACCTCAAGAAATGCTCAATACCGCTCGCAAAATTGTCGAAGCAATGTTCTACGTGGGTAAGGAATGGGGCATACTGCCACCTATCGAGGAGCTAAACGAAATGAGCAAGTTCTTGCAGGGCAAAAACGATGACTATAAGCATACAAAAAGAATAATGCCTAAGCCGTTGGCTCGTGCATTATGGTATTACCTCGATATTACTCAGGACGGCAGTCATCTGAAAGGCGACCTAAAACTCGGTGTTGATGCTTACGTCACCACTGTTCAGAACGCAAACATCTTGCGTTCCGTCCTCCACATTGCAATCGACCTTATTAGGTGGTTTGTTGATTTTGCCCTCGAATGCAAAACAGAAACGGGCGTGAAGAAACTTTGGTATGAAACAAACAAATCCGAATAATATATGAACCAGTCGCAATATAATCAACTCTTTTCGTTCCTTTGGAACATCGCCAACGATGTGTTGGTGCAAGCCTTCGAGAAAGGCAAGTATAAGGAAATCATCATGCCGATGTTGGTGCTTCGCCGCCTTGACATCCTGCTCGAACCCACAAAAGAGCAGGTGCTTGAACGCAAGGCTCTTTTCGAGCAGCAGAACCTCCCCGAAGCGAGCCGTAACGAGTTATTGAAATCAATCACTCGACTACCTTACTTCAATGTGTCGCCCTACACAATGAAGTCGCTTCGTGGCGAGCCTAACTCGGCTCGTCTGCTTCAAAATTTCCGCGCCTACCTCAATGGCTTTAGCGACGATGTTCAGGACATCATCGGCAAGTTCGACCTCATGCACCACGCCGAAAAGCTCAACGAGGTTGGACGCCTCGGTGCGATCATCGAAAAGTTTACCGATGAACGCATCAACCTCGGCATTACACCCGTAGTTGACAACGACGGCAACGAGATATTGCCGGCCCTCGACAACCACACAATGGGCACACTCTTTGAAGAACTGCTACGTCGCTTCAACGAGGAAAACAATGTGACCGAGGCAGGAGAGCACTTTACGCCCCGCGACTACGTTAACTTGCTTGCCGACCTTGCAGTGCTTCCCATAGCAGGGCAGCTCAAAAACTCCACATACGAGATTTACGACGGCGCTTGCGGCACCGGCGGCATCCTCTCGATTGTTGCCGACCGCATAAGCAAGATAAGCGCCGAGCGTGGGTTGCGTGTTCGCACCAATCTCTATGGTCAGGAGTTGCAGCCCGACACCTTTGCCACTTGCAAGGCCGACCTCATGCTCTCCGAGCAGATAGACAACTTTGAATATACCTACCAAGGCGAGCGCCGCAACCGCATCGCCTTTGGCTCTACCATATCGCAGGACGGTCACGCCAACAAGCAGTTTGACTTCTGTATTTCTAATCCCCCGTTCGGTACTCCCTGGAAGCGAGACCTCGAAAACTGGGGCTTGAAAGAAAATCAGAAGAAAGACATCACCGACATTCGCTTCAAGCCGACTATTGACGGCACGCTGCTCGACTTCGTGCCGGGCATCGGTGACCCGCAGATGCTTTTCCTCGCCAACAATGTAAGCCGAATGAAAGAGTCGGAAATCGGCACTCGAATCGTCGAGGTGCATAACGGCTCGTCACTCTTTACTGGCAACGCCGGAGGCGGCGAGAGCAACCTGCGCCGTTATATCATCGAGAACGATATGCTTGAAGCTATCGTTGCTATGCCCGAAAACTCGTTCTACAACACCGGCATCGGCACTTTCGTTTGGATTGTAACCAACCGCAAGGAGGCTCGCCGCAAAGGTAAGGTGCAGCTCATCGACGCAACCAAGATTTCTGCGCCGCTTCGCAAGAATCTCGGCAACAAAAACTGCGAGGTTGGCCCCGACCAGCGCCGGGCAATTCTCGAACTACTTACCGACTTCGAGGAAAACGAGCAGTCAAAAATATTTGACAACCGCGAGTTCGGCTACTGGCAAATCACGGTTGTACGCCCCAATCCTGAAAATCCCAAGAAGCCGCTCAAAGACACCGAGCAAGTGCCTTTGCTCTATCCCGGCGGCATAGAGGGCTTCATGGAGAAAGAGGTGCTTCCTTACACTCCCGATGCCAAGGTTGACCCCAAGAAAACCGTCATCGGTTACGAACTCTCGTTCACCAAGTATTTCTACAAGCCCGTAGAACTACGTTCAATCGAAGATATTACCGCCGACATTCTCGCTGTCGAATCGGCGACCGACGGCTTGTTACACGAAATCCTTGGTCTTAAATAATCAGCTATGATAGACTACGAATCATATATACGCTATGGTGAGCCGGAGAAAGCCCAAAAGGCTCAAAACTGGTCTACGGCCATCGGATTGCAGAAGGTCGACGGTTTGCAGACTTCCGGCTATCTCAACGATGTTGCAATTCGCAATATCGAAGGGGAAATCACCGTTGAGCAGGCGCGACACCTAATCAATAGCTATTATCAGAACCTTTCTTCAAGAGAAGCTGTCGAAAATAATGTTGAGGAGGCCGACCGTGCCGCAGCCAATATAAATGTGCTTTTGGCCGAGCCTTCGTTCACATTTTCTGTTTCGGGCCTTGCCGCCATACATCGTCGTATATTTGAAGGCGTTTTCAAACATGCCGGCAAATTTCGCGATTACGACATAACAAAAAAAGAATGGGTGTTGCGTGGAGCGACTGTGATCTACGGGATGGCAAGCGAATTGCGCGCTACCGTGGAATACGATCTTGACCGAGAGAAGGCCTTTAGCTATAAGGGCTTATCAAAAGAGGCTCTTATCGCACACATAGCTCGCTTTATTGCCGACTTGTGGCAGATTCACCCTTTTGGCGAAGGCAACACACGCACCACTGCCGTATTTCTCATCAAATACCTTAGAGAGAAAGGCTTCCCGCTTGACAACACCCCGTTTAGAGAGCATTCATGGTATTTCCGCAACGCACTCGTCAGGGCTAACTTCAACGACCTGCGAAATGGCATTACGGCCGATTATAAATATCTTGAACGGTTTCTCTCAAACATTATTCTCGGGACTAATTACCCGCTGAAAAACAGATTTATGCACCTCGACTATCATCATCAGGAAGAAGATAATATGCAGACAGGTACAGAAAATCTGCCCGTAAATCTGCCTGTAAATCTGCCTGTAAATCTGCCTGTAAAACAACGTGCAATCTTGGATGAACTGGCCAAAAATCCATCTCTCACATACGAGGCTTTGGCTCAAAAGATTGGATGCTCGAGAGAGACCGTGAGGGTGCATATAAAGTCGTTGGTAAGTCGCGGGGTATTAACTCGAATTGGAAGCGACAAAAGCGGCCATTGGCAAATAAATCAACCCAAAGGAGGCAACGAATAATGAAACCATACTCATCATATAAAGACTCCGGCATCGCTTGGATTGGGCAGATACCGAGCCATTGGAAGACAGAACGAGCAAAAAATATTTTCTACCGAGAAGCTCGTTCGGTTAGAGACTCAGATGAAGTTATAACTTGTTTCCGAGACGGTCAAGTTACACTTCGTAAAAACAGAAGGACTGAAGGATTTACAGAGTCTCTTAAAGAAATCGGCTATCAAGGCATTCGTAAAGGAGATTTGGTTATTCACCAAATGGATGCCTTTGCTGGGTCTATCGGAATATCTGATTCCGACGGCAAAGGTACTCCAGTATATATTTGCTGCAACCCTAAGGATAGTACGGTCGCAAATAACTCATATTTTTGTCATGTCCTTAGAGAAATGGCAAAAACAGGGTTTATTAAATCCTTGTATAGAGGTATAAGAGAAAGATCCTCAGACTTTAGGTTTGAGACCTTTGCTGTACAAAATATACCTATTCCCCCTATAGCGGAGCAGGAGGCGATAGTGCGGTTTATTACCGAGAAATCGGAGAAGATTGACCGTTACATCGCCGAGCAAGAGCGAATGGTTACAGCCCTCAACGAACTCCGAGCAGCGGAGATCGCTCGTGCCGTAACCCGTGGCTTGAACCCCGATGCACCGCTCCGCGACTCCGGCATCGACTGGATTGGCTCTATCCCTGCTCACTGGGAACTGCTGCGCCTCAAAAATTGCGGCTCAATTTACAGCGGTCTTTCGGGGAAGTCAGGCAAGGACTTTGAAATAGACGAAGATGATAATGATTTCGCCTTATTTGTGCCATTCACAAATATCTTTAACAACTCGCGTATTCGTAAAGATAAAATGGCTAAAGTCAAAGTCCAGCCTAATGAGCAGCAGAACGAAGTGCTCAATGGCGACTTGCTATTTTTGATGAGTTCAGAGGACTTCAACGGAATAGGCAAATGCTCGCTCTATGCCTTGGAAATGAACACACCAGTTTACCTAAACAGCTTTTGTAAAGGTTTTAGGGTTACTAATCCTAAAGTTACGCCTGCATACTTGTGTTATCTTATGAATACACCGGCATGTAAAACTTACATTGACAACAATTCCCATGGCTTCATTAGAATAAATCTTCGCCAAGATATTCTAACAGCTTGCCCAATAATTCTTCCGCCACTTGATGAACAGCGAGCCATTGTTGAATATCTCGATGCTAAAACGGCAAAGATTGACCGAATGAAAGCCGATATTGAAAAGCAAATCGGCTTATTGAAAGAGTATAAACAGCGCATGATTTCCGATGCAGTAACAGGTAAAATTGATGTCAGAGAATAAATCTTCGACCTTTGCACAATGAGTGCACAAGTCAATTTTAACTTTGCATCGTAAATCTTCTAAATCGTCTACATAATGAGCACAGACACATCAGAAAAGGGTCTCGAAACAATAATCGTTGATTACCTCCGTGACACCAACGGTTATGAGCAGGGCGTATCTGCCGACTATAATACAACATACGGCCTCGACACCGCAAGGCTCGAAGCCTTCCTCAATGCTACCCAGCGTAGCACCGTTGAGCAGAGCGGCATATTTGCCACCCCTGCCAAGAAGCGCCAGTTCTTTGAGCGTGTGCGAGACAAGATAACGAAGCGCGGTGTGCTTGAAGTGCTCAATAAAGGTGTAGACCACGGCATCAATCACTTCGACCTCTACTATCCGCTACCCGACATGGCAAATGTCGAGGCGCAGCGTCTATATGAGGCCAATCGCTTTACCGTTATCCGTCAACTCCATTTCTCCGGCAAGACCCCGAAGGAGTCGGTCGACGTTGCTGTGTTCATCAACGGTCTGCCGATTATAACAATGGAGTTGAAAAACAACCTCACCAAGCAGGATGCTGCTCAGGCTGTTTTTCAGTATCAGCACGACCGTGACCCCAAAGAACTGCTTTTCGCTCCCAAGCGTTGCGCCGTTCACTTCGCCGTAGACGACCAGGAGATAATGATGTGTACCGAATTGAAAGGCACCAAGTCTTGGTTCCTGCCTTTCAACAAGGGCTTGAAAGATCCGTCTGACCCCCTCGGTCGCCAAGACGGAGCTGGCAATCCCGTAAACCCCAATGGCTTGAAAACTGACTATCTGTGGCATGATATACTCACAAAGCGTCAGTTAAGCCGCATCATAGAGCAGTTTGCCCAAGTCATCACCGAGATAGACGAGGAAACAGGCAAGGCTACCGAAAAATGTATTTGGCCTCGCTATCATCAGCTCGATGTAGTGCAGAAACTCGTTGCCGACAGCAGCGATGCGCAGGTAGGCAAGAAGTTCCTCATACAGCACTCGGCTGGTTCGGGCAAAAGCAACTCAATCACTTGGCTCGCTTTTGCACTCAGTAACCTCAAAATCGACGCCACGACTCCGCTGTTCGACTCAATCCTTGTCATCACCGACCGCGTTAATCTTGACAAGCAGATCAAGAACAACATAATGGCGTTCGTCGACAACGAAAGCATCGTTGGCTGGGCTGACAAGAGCTCGACCCTCAAAGAGGAACTTCAAGCCGGAAAGAAAATCATCATCTCTACCGTGCACAAATTCCCGATTATCATGCAAGCAATCGGCACGGAGATGAAGAACAAGCGCTTTGCCATTATTATCGACGAAGCCCACAGCAGTCAGTCGGGCAGCATGGCTACCGACTTGAACCGCGTACTGTCGGGGCTTGGCTGCGACCGCGCAGTCATCGAAGATAATGAGGACGGTCTTAACGTGTTCCTCAAAGAGGTAGTCGAGGGCAAACAGCTGGCTCCAAATGCAAACTTCTACGCCTTTACCGCGACTCCCAAGAACAAGACCCTCGAAGCCTTCGGCACACCGTACATCGACGGAGAGGGCAACACCAAGTTCCGCCCATATCACAACTACTCGATGAAGCAAGCCATCGAGGAGGGCTTCATACTTGATGTGCTCAAAAACTACACACCTTATCAGAGCTTCTATCGCATCAAGAAAGCGGCAGAGGACGACCCCGAATTTGACAAGAAGCAGTCGCAGAAGAAACTGCGCTACTGGGTGGAGTCACGTCCCGAAACCGTTGCAAAGAAGTCCGAAATCATCGTCGGCCACTTCCACGATACCGTTGCTTCATTGCTCGACCGTGAAGCTCGCGCAATGGTCGTGACCGCCGGAATAGAACGCGCAATCGAGTATTTCAAAGAAATATCTCGACAGCTGCGTCAGCGCAACTCTCCCTACAAGGCAATGATAGCCTTTTCGGGTGATAAGGTCATCGACGGTGTAACAGTAAACGAAGCCTCGCTTAACGGTTTCCCCTCGGCAAAAATCGAAAGAGAGTTCCGTCGCGGCGACTACCGCTTCCTCATTGTCGCCGACAAGTTCCAGACTGGCTATGACGAGCCGCTTCTCTGCGCCATGTACGTCGACAAGCCACTTAACGACGTGAAGACCGTTCAGACGCTCTCACGCCTCAACCGAGCCAAGCCCGGCAAGAAGACCTTTGTAATAGACTTCGTCAACACCATCGACGAAGTGCAAGAAGATTTCCAGCGTTACTACCGCACAACGCTTCTTGCAGGGGAAACTGACCCCAACAAACTCAACGACCTTATCGAGGTAATTGAAGATGCCCACATCTATACCGCCGCGCAGGTCGAGGACTTCAACGCTCGCTTTTGGGCAGGGGAAGACCGACCCACGCTCGACCCGATACTCGACACTGTGCGCGAGCGTTTCGAGGCTCTTGAAAGCGATGATCAGAAAATCACTGTCAAGAGCGCAATGAAGAAATTTGTGCGTACCTACGAATTTCTCGTCACGATATTGCCGGAAGTTTCCCTCGACTGGCAGAAGAAAGCCACATTCTATCGCTTTGTCGTCAGCAAACTGCCCGCGCTGAAGTTGGAGGACTTCACCGAAGGTCTGATTGAGGCAGTCAGCTATCAAAGCTATCGCTCGCAGAACCAAGGCACACAGGACATCAAGCTCAAAGATGAAAATGTCGAGATAGAGCCTATCCCTACATCAGCAGCCATACTTGGCGTCATGGAGCCGCAAATGGAATATGTGAGCAAAATCGTAGATGACTTCAACTCCATTTGGGGCAACACAGACTTCAAGGAAGAAGACCTCGCCCGTATGCAGTATGCAAAGGTCGTTGCCGCTGTCGCAAGCGACGATACCGTGCTTGACGCTGCTCTCAACAGCGACGAGGATGTTGCCTTCCAAAGCGTTGAAAGTGCCACAAGGGATGCTTTCACTCACGTTACCGATGCCTCCAACGAGTTGACAAACCGCTTTTGGATGAACCAGGACAACGTGCAGAGCAAGGTCTATCACGCCATTTTCCACGACATCATGAGCCGAGTTAACCCGCCCTATGATGAGACGGAACTCATCGCAAAGATGCGTGCCGACTTGGAAAATGACTTCTCGAAACTCTGCGGAGTTTACTACCGCGACCTTGACGAAGTGCTGCACGTTTTCTTCAAGGTTGTCAATGCCGAAACCACCGACAACCTCGACGGCCTGAACAACTCGCTGCGTCGCACACTCAACTTCATCTATCGAGCTGAGCTATCACGCGACGAAGAAAAGCGCGACCGCTTCCGCACCCTCGTCACTCAGTACGAAGCCTTCCTGCGCAAGATCTATTTCTTGCGCGAGGGACGCGAGTTTGTCGGCGACAATCCCCGCAGTGGCTTCGTTGACATCGTGCGCCAATTCGATACTTTGCGCGGTCTGTATCGTAACCCCGATGACCGCTACTCCAACTTCAAGCAATACTACGATATGCTCTACGAGTGGCGCAATGCAGACTCCCACGCCGCCCCCGTGCTTCCCGAAGCACAGCTCCCGGCAGCTATCCATATCATCGTGGCGATGTATGTATTCGCCACAATGGTATCAGTAACCGACATTGAAAGTAACCTCGACTAAATCCCCCATTAGTGCCAATGAGCGAAACCATCAATATTGACTTTATCGGTACAGTATCTCTGAATAATGCCGGACTGCTGGAGTACAACCGTTTGCCTATCCCCAAACTTTACGATGAGGAAATGCAAACCTTGGAAGCCATGTCTGAAAACGACAATCGTACAGTCATGGACTTACAAGACTACTTCCAGCGGTTTATGCCTATGGGCAATTCCGAGGAGGTATATAACTACTGCGCCCCTAATGGTTACAGCAGTTCCTTTATAACTCACGCCGAATATCCCACTATTCTCTCTTTCGGCGAATATAAGGAAAAGCTGAAAAAGGCAGAGGAAAGTGCTATATCAAACTTCTTGTCTAACTGTGATAAAAAAGACGAGTCACAACTGTCCGCAGAGCAGCGACAAGAATTAGACGATGAAATATCATCGGCCAAGGAGCGTTGCAAGGATAGACTAAAGAAGAAGTTTATCATTGCCGCCGTTCGATATATCAAAGCGTTCCGCTATTACACAGAACTTAGAAAGGTCAAGGCGGACAATAATATCAAAATGTATTCCACCGAAAACATCGGCTGGACTACGTTTAACTATCCCATATCTGATGACATTCTTTTCTTTATGAAAAGTAACTTTGGCTATGGAAGCAGCTCCTACCATTACATCAACCTTAGCTACAAGGGCATCGACATCTTACCATACTCTGCACTTGTGAAGTATTACTATGTTAACATGATTGAGTTCTACCGCTATACTCGGCAGTATCGCCCAACTCATGATAATTGGGAGGTTGCCCTTGATTTTGTCGTTGAAACGGCTAATCTTGCTATCCAAGATGAAACCGCTTTCATTACAAAATGGATAGGCAATGAGATTGATGAAATGGTCGCCGGGCTAAAAATCATTTCGGAGCAACCAAAGAAAACCATAAGGGAGTTCTTTGCACACCCCAATAAGGAAGACAACTTCTTATATGTGCGGAACGCCTTTAAGTCAGACAAGGAGGAATATTTCGCCTATCCTGAGGAAGTTTCTACCATATTCAAGGCAGAGAAACTTTCCGCTGCACTTGAACTGCTCGAAAAGTTACAGGTTTTAGCCCCTGCTTATCCTAAAGCTCTTGAAGCCATCGAGCAGATTAAGCAGTTGAATGTCGATTTCTTCCCCAATCTAAAGCTGAAAATCTCTGCAATCGAAAGGGAAATCAAGCGTCGTAAAGTTGTCTTGAAACCGAAAGTTCGTGAACGTGACCGCCTTAAATTGAGGGGCAAGGTTCACTTCGATAAGATTGACAAACTTATCGAGGCTGCTCGCAAAGCTGGTAAGTACAACTTCGATGAAATCCGTGCAGAATATTTTACCGCTCACCCTGACTTCAAACGCATTTACGATGCCGTCGAAGAGAAGTCAGAACAAATCCGCAAAGACGAGCATGAAATAGATATGCGCGAGAACTTCATGAAAAGATTAGTCGCATGTAAAGAATTGATAAAGGAACGATTGGAACTTGCGGCATAATATTATGGGCGTTGCGGCACCGCCGCCGCGCTTTCGTTTATCGTTGCTATGCAACGCTTTGCTCCGCAAAGAAATCAAGCCCAAGGTCTTGACCGTACGGCTTCAATCGTATAACGCATAAAACATAAACTTTTACTTATATGGGTATCTTCGATTTTTTCAAAAAGAAAAAGAAGCCGGAACAGCAAACAAGCCGTCCTGCTTCTTCACAGCACCAAGCTCCGGCTCCCAAGCCACAGCCTGGTCCGTCAAGTCGTGCTCCTTTCTCAAATGCCGAGTTTGAGCGCGTCATCAAAACTATCGCTACTATGAGTTACTTGTTCCGTGACTCAAGTACGCTAAAATCTACTGGAGGCGGTAGAAATCAACGAATGATGTCTACCTTGCACTCCTACGCAGGAATGATAGGCTACCTCTACCAATTCACCTACAAATTGGGCAACTACTCGACCTTGGTAGACAACGATATGAATAAACACTTTGCGCTTGTTACAGCCGCAATGAATGACCCCTACAATAGACAGCGTTCTATTAAGCAACTCGCCGACAACTGGTCTGATGTGCTGCAAAGTGTTCTGTACCTTCAAATCGACGGAACGCCTGAGGGTAATAAAATGAAAGCAATGCAGACAGACATTGACTTCGTGACAAAAGTCTTTGAGACCTTATCAGGCTCAAAGTGCCGTAAGCCGGTCAATCAAATGCAGTCTGCCCCGGCGCCTAAGCCTCAGGCTAAAGACAAGTTTTCAACAATGGTTGAAAATGCACCTTTCAATCCATTCAAAATCACGACCAATCCCTCTTTACAACCTACTCCGGCACTCCCCGATATGGTTGCCGTGTTCAAAAAAGAGCTGACAGAATATTACAATATTCCCGGTATTCGTCAGCAGTTAGACGAAATGCAGATTTTCTCTGCTTATGTTTTTAACATGGTGGAGTCTTACTTCAACAATGCAGGCTATGTTCCCAAGAATACTGTTGATGCCATTATAGAGCAATGCTATAAGGCTCTCAGCCAAACTTCGTATGGCAGTTTCTTGGGTACATTAGACCAAGTAAAATCATATATGTATCACAACTTCCTCACTCGATAATACAATGAAAGAAGTAAAGAATATGGAGATTTCTGAGGGCGTCACTTATAGTGGTGCCACAGAAACCGACGGCTATATGGATGTGCCTCATGGAATGGGCATAATGAAATACCCTGATCATAATGAATCGGGTATGTATCAAGATGGTGAACTCAATGGTATCGCGTATCTCAACTATCACGATTGGATGTATGTCGGTATTGCATCGAACGGCTCAATTAATGGTTGGGGTATGAAAGTCGACAAAGGTAAAATTCAGTTCGGTGTATTTGAGAACAACGAACTGAAAGTAAACCTTACACCTCTCATTGAGATATTTTGGGAGAAAATTCTTTCGGATTGTGGTATGCTCAATAAAAGTGCCATTAGCGTAAAGAAGAATGGAGAAATCTTTGTAGGTGTTCCTCAACATTTTCTCAAAGGCAAATTCGGTTTCCATTTCCTTAATAATGGAGAGGTTTTCCTCGGCGCTTGTGATTACAACGCAACCGATAGAACTGGCAAGTTCCTTCACTTCGACCTCGATTATAATATAACCAAGGGCGAATATAAATCAGGGGAACTTGTCCACGAGATTGACGATGAAGAATTTATACAGGCCTGTGATGTATTCATCAATCATGCTTATATGGATTTTGACATCGATATGAATTATAGCCCCAAGTCATTCTTGTTCGGCGAAAAGAAAGCCATGCACATTTTTGAAATGGGCAAGACTCCTGACAATCTTATTGTCAAAGCCAATATTGGCAAGATTGTTGGCGGCAATAGATTTGAATGCCAAACTGTTGACTGCGAAACCACTACTTGGTTCGCATTCCCGCACAACGAAGACATTGAAGAAGAACTCCTGGAGATAATGAACAACGACGAACATCCTTGGGTTCCCATTTTTAACGACTATCGTGTAGAGTTCGTCAATAACCTAAGCAATTCAGGTTCAGACCACCTCGTCGTGTATAAGCATAAATCCAACTGGGAAGAAGATGACTACTACGACTTGGACGATTGGTATTGCACTGACCTTGAAGAATTAGGCGTTGATGTAGAAGAAGATAACGACTCTTTCGACGACGGTATTCAAGGAATGTTAAGGCTGATACCTGATGCTTTCGAGAAAAAGAGCATCTTGGAAAACCAGTGGCGAAGCGGTGGTTGGTACTATACATATCCTTCTGTTCGTGACTATGTTTATTCGCTTGCATCGGAGGATGATGTTCAAAACTTCTTCGGGTGGCTGTTTAACAATCCACAATTAAACAACTGCTTCGTATGGTCGTTGCCTTATCCACACCGCAATGCGTTTGAGCAATTCTTAAAACTCTTTGCAACGATAGATTGATTAAGTGAGGGCGTTGCGCCACTGCCGTCGGGCTATCGTGCAAGCATCAAGCCCGAGGTCTTGACCGTAAGGCTTCTATCCCATAACGCAATTATGTACGACGAAGAATATGACAACGATTTCGGTATGAGCGACGATGAACTTCTATACCGCGAGATGAACTCCGAAGACCCCTGGTATATGGGGCCTTCGGAGGATAAAATAATGTATGACTCCGACGAGATAGACATAGACCAACTTGACGACTGGGATTAGGGCGTTGCGGTTTAACCGCCGGGCTTTCGTAAATCAAGCCCAAGGTCTTGACCGTAAGGCTTCAATCACATAACGCAAATAGAAGATAATAATATATGGCTGAACTCGAATCTATAAATTTGTTAGACCGCTGCTCGATACCCGAGCTGAGGGATAAAAACTTTTTTATCCCCGATTATCAGCGTGGCTATCGTTGGGGCGAAACCCAAATACGCCAACTGCTCGAAGACCTTTATGGCTTTTTCTACGACAAACGCTCTCAAGGTGCGTTTTACTGCTTGCAGCCTGTTGTAGTAAAGCAAATGGACCAGGTACAAGTTGACGCTCTCGGCTTACATAGCCCGACCGACAACAATGTTTGGTACGAGGTCATCGACGGCCAGCAACGCCTAACTACCATTCGCATTATCCTCGCCCTTGAAGAACTTCTCGACGAGGACAAAGATTTGGCGTTCAACATTCATTATCAGACGCGCCCACAGCTCGGCAAGATATTCGCCAATCTGCAAAAGAAGCGCGACGAGAATAAGAAATACACAATCTTTGCCGATATTGACGGACGCATGGATATTGACACTTGGCATATCCTGCAAGCCGCCAATCAAATAATCAACTGGTTTCAGAATGAAACCCCGCCGCTTCGCCCAAACCTCAGCAGCTTCAAAGGCACGTTCTATGAGAATTTCTCAAACGACCGTGACAAGGACAAATCGGTGCAGGTTATTTGGTATGAATTGCGCGATGATGCAAAGCCCGTCGACATCTTCAAGCGGCTCAACGATAAATGTATCTCGCTGAACAATGCCGAACTTATCCGTGGCATGTTCCTTTCAGATGCTGCCGTCTACAATGCCGACCAAGAGCTGCTACGCCAGTTTGCCGCAGATATGCAGGAAACCGTCGAGCAACGTGAAAAGGCTCGCAAGCAAGCCCACATCATCGAGCAATGGGATATTATCGAGCGAGAATTGCGCAATGATCAATTCTGGCTCTTTATCCACAATGAGTCAGTTGCCGCCGATGCCGGATATAGCTGCCGCATAGAATATATCTTCGACCTTATCGCCAAAAAGGAACAAGGCGAGCGCGACCGCCTTTATACCTATGTAGAGTTTGACAATATGCTCAAACTCGGCAAGGTTGAAGACCTTTGGGAACTTTGGCTAAAGGTCGAAACCTACTTCTCGTATCTTAAATATTGGTACAACAATCACGATTACTACCACAAGATAGGCTACCTCGCCGCAGACAAGAAACTCGGCTCTCGAATACTCATGGAGCTTTTGGAGAAAGCATCAACGCTCTCGACCAAAGCGTTTAACGCCTTGATTGAGGAGAAAATCATGGATAGCATTACCAAGGTGATTAAACGCGGCGACCCTCCGAAGCCTATCTTGGAGTACACCTATACCGACGACTACGAGAAGTTGAAGCAGGTGCTGTTCCTCTACAACGTAGAGTCAACGCGCATCCTCAATAAAGAGAAATTCCCCTTCAACAAATACAAGTCGGAAAAGAACTGGACTTTAGAGCATATCCACGCTCAAAACTCCGACCTTATCGACCACTCCGATAAGGACAAATGGGTAGAGTGGTTTGCCGAAAACGAGCGCGTTTTAGCATCACTGCAAAAACGCTTCCCCGAAAACCAAGAGCTAACGGAGTTGCTTGATTTGTTGCGCAAAGAGCAGCAACGCCTCGCTTCTTCACGCGAACGCTTCCAGTTTAATGACTTGAAGCTGGTGTTTGACAATGTACTACGTTTCTTCGACGACCTTGCAGGTGCCGAGAACCGACCGACCGTTGAACACGGCATTTCAAACATGGCATTGCTCAGTGGCTCGACCAACTCCGCAATCAGCAACTCGGTATTCGAGGTTAAGCGACAGATTATTACCGTCGCCGATGCAGACGGAGAGTATATCCCCATTTGCACACGCAACGTGTTTATGAAATACTACAATAAAAACCAAGCGGACTTTACCGTACAGCAGAATTTCTACTGGAGCGAAAGCGACCGCATCAATTATCTTGCCGACATCAAGCGAGTGCTTGCTGCATATCTGCCAAAAGAAGTGACTGCGTCTAAGGTTGAAACCATTAAAGAAGAAAGCGAGGTAAACAATGGCTGACAATAATGACAACAAAATAGGCAAACTGACAACCTTTCCTCGCTTAATGGCCGAGGAGTCGGTTGTGATAATCCCCAAGGTGCAGCGCGACTATGCCTATGGACGCAAAGAGGCAAAGGTCGAAGCAGTGCTTGACGGCATGTTAGGCACCATGCTCGATGCTGTGCGCAACAACGAGGATGTAATCTTCGACTTTGTGTATGGCGGTCCATACGTTAAGAACGGTGTTGACGCATCCGGCTTGACGCCGCTTGACGGACAACAACGCCTTACGACCTTATTTCTCCTTTATTTCTATGCTTCGCTCGTTCAACCCGAAGTTTCCGATGACGAAGTCGCTTGGCTTAAAAAGTTCCGCTATGAAACGCGCCAGTCGGCTACCGATTTCTGCGAAACTCTTATTGATACAGTCAGAGGCTATCTTTTGGAACGCCCCAAGGTCATAGTAAAAACAGATGACGGCGAGAAAGAAACCGACGGCAAATCCATTTTTGATAACGTCATGGAGGGTAGCGCTAATTTGGCAAATGAAATTAGCGGACACCCCAAATACATGCCGAGCTATGACTCCGACCCAACCATTGAGTCGATGCTCAATGTGTTGGAGCGCATAGACACTATATATAAGTCCAATCCGATACCCGATTTGTGGACTCGCCTTATTACAGGCGACAATATACGTTTCTATGCGCTGTCGTTAGACAAGTTCGGCTTGTCGGATGACTTGTATATCAAGATGAACTCTCGCGGCAAAAAACTTACGCCATTTGAGATATTCAAGTCTGACTTGGAGAAAGCCATTGCCAAGATCGACGGCGACCTCAAAAGTGATGTCGCCAACAAACTTGACAATGCCTGGATGGATATTGTTTGGGATTTCGCCAATCCCGATGTCAGCGGAGAGGGCGAAAGCCGCGATACTATTGTGCGCCGTGCCGATGACGGCTATATGCAACTCATAAACAATATCCTCCGACTTGAATTGTTCCGTCGGGATATTGAGCCGTCAAAGAACCGTCCGGCGACAATCGAAGAAATCTTCACCGATGCAGATGCCGTTAAGCAAGTTGTGTCCTACCTTGACACTATCTCTAACATTCATAAGTCAGATGGCATCGAGGCAAACTGGGAGAACTATTTTTATTTCTCTGAGGCCGTTTGCGGCGAAGATAACAAAGTACGTCTGTTTTGGGATAAGAAAAACCGCAAGCCGGTTATTCATCTTGCCCTTGAAGGTGACTTATCTGTCCCCGAACTCCTTTACTTCTATGCGCTCCACCTCATTAACTCTCGTAATTACGACTTCGCCGACGCTTCCCGTAGTTTACGAGTAGTCAGGAATTTGGTTAACGCCAACGTAAGAGCACACCGCGCACCCTATAATCTGTTGCACGGTTTCTTAATGGATGTTGAGCATATTGTTGACAATAGAGGCTATATCCAAAACGAAAACTCCAATTCTTTCATTGGCTCACAATGGGCAGAGGAGCGCAAGAAAACCGAGGAGTTGCCCAGCGACATCTACGATGCTGTGCTACGCTATGAGAACCACGACATCTTGCGTGGGTCTATCGCTCTATTTATGAGCGAATATCCCGAACCATCGGAATTGAAAGCACAGCTAAAGCATTTTGAAGAAATATTCGGTCAAAATGCTTGGGATTATTTCCAGACTCTCAAAAGCAACCTGCTCGATACCGAGATTGACTACATGCAGGCTTCGCCCTACATGGTCAATGATACCAGTCAAACAAAGCGATACTTCTTACATCGCTACGATGCGCTTCAAGACTTCTTTATCGCTAACGAGCAACGCCGTTTCCAAGATAATATCCTGAAAATCGTCGCAAAAATACCGTCAGCAGATGCTATCAAACCTTGCTCTGAAAAATGCAAGGATTTCAGCATCTACGATTGGCAATATTATATGGCTAAGTATTCCGACTCCTCCCGCTGCTATTCTTCACAGGGCTGCTATACTTGGGATGACCGAGAGAATCGTCCGCTTGAGCTTATCGTGCTCAATAGCCAGTCGCATAGCCAGTATAATATTGAATGGAAGATGCTTAACCGCATCCTCGTCAGCGAAATTTGGGACGATAACGTGAAGTATTCGCTTGACTACCACGCTTCGGCTCCTTTGGTACTTAATAAACTCGGTTGCTATCTCGACATGAAACAAGAGGGTTGGCAACTGGTATGCCGTGATGCTGACCTTATCGCAGCTCTGGAAGACAAGGAATTATACAGCATCCGGCCACTTACCATACAATCAGAGGAAGAAGAACCTCGCGTATCTGAGGACACTTTTATTATCGACTTTGCCAACAATCCTGACAACCTCGATTATATAGACCTCGCAAAGCAGGTAATTGCCTACCTCGAAGCCGCCTACGATGACAAGCAACCTGCCGAAACCACCGAGCAAGAGTAAGCTATGTACGACGAAAAATATGACAACGATTTCGGCATGAGCGACGATGAATTGCTCTTCCGCGAGATGAACCCCGAAGACCCCTGGTATATGGGGCCGTCGGAGGACAGCATCATGTATGACTCCGACGAGATAGACATAGACCAACTTGATGACTGGGACTAATGGTTAACTTCCTTCGCTCAACTAACTCAATAACTAATTGTGGCTACAAATAAGAAATATAAGATTTTCGCTAAGTCAGTATTACTTCTACTGACTTGCTTAATCCTTTGCTATTTGCTTAATGCACATTTGGTTGCCACTCATCAAGACACCGCTGTTATTTGGGTATATAAGGCGCATACTGTTTTGGATTATTCCATATATTTCGGAATTTGTTTGGTCGCTTTTATCCTATCCTCACTTTTATTTCGCATCAATAAGAAAGTATTGATTATTGAGGGTGTAGTCTATTTTATTATTGCGTTGATATTCTGTTTATTTGGGGATAACATCTTGTCATCAATTCATTTTGACTGGCCGATGAATTATACGCCAAAACCTATTTAGGGCGTTGCGGCACCGCCGCCGCGCTTTCGTAAATCAAGCCCAAGGTCTTGACCGTAAGACTTCAATCGCATAACGCAAACCCCGTTAACACGGAGGATATTTTTTAATTTGTCATTGATCAAGCCAGCTCGCGAGGGTTGGCTTGATTGCTTCTTCGATGTCCTGATACAGGGCAGAACGATGTCGGGGTAGTTGGGTTGATGTTGCTGTCGGTGAGGGTCGCTTGCGGCGATGTAGTTGACCGCTTATTATTTGCTGTTGCAATGTGCCGTCAGCCATAGCCAGTGATTGACTGCCCGATGAGAGCGTGTTGTGTTGCCATTGCCTACGTTTTCTCTGCTCGGTGGTTGCACCCGTCAATCGGCTGCGCTCGGCATAGCTGGAGCAAGCTCCGCTCTGCTCTTGACTGGCACGATTGGTGGGGTCGTGCATAATGGATTTGTGGGCTGTGAGGACTATCTGCCTTTTACGCCGCAAAGTTATTACCGCATCACCGAACATCAAGGGCAGGTGTGCGCCCTGCGTTCCCCGGCTTTTCGGAGCTACGCTCCGCGTCAATCGGCTGCGCCTCGGCATAGCTCAAACAAGTTTGGCTCTGCTCTCGACTTGCACGATTGGTCGCTCCTGCAAAGCCGTAATCACCCTTGCTTCATAGTCGGCTCAACGGCACTTTTCGGGCAGTGTAAAAGGAATAGTCCTTTACACAACTCACAAATTTTATCCAATATGCACGACGCAACAATCCACATTAGCAGAGAAGCAATGTTGGCTCACACTATCGCCGACACGCTCAACACAACGGGCTTCAACTACAATCACTTCAACGAAGCTATGGCTAACGAGCACAGAACTTTGCAGCAGTTCTTCACAAAGCTCATCGTCAACTACATTCGCTTCATGGCAAGCGACGCTTACCGCACCGACGCTCGCAACAAGGCAAGCAAGGAGCTTGCAGAACAACTCAACTGCACTCTCAACGACATCGTTGTCCATCTGCCCTGCATCTAACCGAACATCGAAGCCGCAAGTCAGTCCTCGGAACTCTCGCAGATCCGAGGATTGACTATTGTCTTCAATCGGTTGCGCTCGGCATAGCTGGAGCAAGCTCCGCTCTGCTCTCGACTTGCACGATTGTTCTTCTTTTGTCGCCGGGCTGAAACCTCGGCTCAACTCCCTCGACCCTCACGGCTGGAGCGACAGCGGTAGATACTTTGTGCCAATCGGCGTTACCGTTGTTCTGCTGATGTGTGAATAGTTCAATGGCAGCGTCGAGTGCCAAGGCTCACTGCGTCATCGAGCGTGTCGTTTTGGGGGCTATCCGTATGGGTCACAGTCATTCGGCGAGCGTCTTTTACATCGGTGTGCTTCCTCCGTAATTTCGCACCAGTCTTACCGGCTCGTCAAGTTGTCAAGGTGTCGCCATAGCGATATTGTGGGTTATGGACTGCCGCTTTTACCGCCGCAAAGTTATTGCCGCATCACCGAACATCAAGGGCAGGTGTGCGCTCCACGTTCCCCGGCTTTTCGTTACCCTGCAAAGCCGTAATCACCCTTGCTTCATAGTCGGCTCAACGGTACTTTTCGGGCAGCGTAAAAGGGCTATTCCTTTACATAACTCCACAATATATTTCACTATGGAACGACAAACTTTAATCAGACGAGCCAAGAGCCTAATGGCTATCGTAAACGGCACGGAGAAGCACGAATGCTTCCACATCGACGCTCTCGTCCCCGATGACCGCGATAACATCATCATCGTGGCCCCCAAGAACAAGTATGACAACACGCTTTGGAATTACGAGAAAATTCTCGCCTGGGCTGAACTCAACGACTTCTCGGCCATTATGACCGTCACACCTGAAAATCAGCCGAGCTTCCGACTTGTTCACGCCGATTATCAGTCACAAAGATAACATCGAAATAATGCTGTCATGCTCCCTCTGCCTGTGAAGGTCGAGGGAGTTCTTTATGGCACCCTGCCGGGGCACATAGGTAGGCATCGGCAATGGGCTACCGCTCCACTAATGTCTAACATCATCGTCGACCTCAGTTGTGGGGGAGTCGGCAGTGCAAGCCGTATCATAGGCGTAAGTCGCATCGGCACCATTGGCAATTATCGTAGCCTCGTTTCTATGTCGTGGGCTTCTATAAAGCAGTGGTGCTTTCTCTGTCGGGCGATTGACTTCACCTTATAGTCATCGGTATGGAGTGCATTGCTTTCAGATGAGCAGACTGAGAATGGCGGCGAGCCGCACCACATAAAGCCGTCAAGATTTCGTGCGTAGCACCAGTTTGTGTAGGCTCGACTTTCTGATACGCTCGGAGCACATTTATTTTTCCTGCCGCAAATTTACGGCGGCTGCCGGCTATCCTCCTATGCAGTCGGCACAAGGACAAGCACGTTACTCACAATATTTTTGAAAAAAATTGGTACAAGCCTCAATTTTTTCGAGCCGCGAGGGTAAAAAATATTCTGTGTAATCCTTGTGTACGCTCGGACATTAGCTCCGTGAATATCGGCTGCGCTCGGCATAGCTCAAGCAAGCTTGGCTCTGCACTCGACTTGCACGATATTTCACCGCCGTCTGATTGCAGCGTAAAAATTAAACGCGCCCCGGCGCGAAAGTCAAACCCACAAAAACTTCAAAATCATGACAGCAGTATTTTCATTCTCAGCCCGCGCATCTTTCAACGAAAGCAACGAACTCCGCGAATATCAGGTAGAAGTCATCACCTTCGACGGCGAAAGCGAAATCGTTTATGTAGAAGCCTACGACGAATACGAGGCACAGGAAATCGCAGCCTCAATGGTAGCCGACGCTGACTACACAATGGTTCAGGGCGTTGCCTGAGCCGACTCTCCAGTCCACAACGGAGGTGGTTATCGGAAGATAGCCATTTTCCGTGTTCCCTCACGCCCATTGCTCCGCTGCTGTCATTGTTTGATGTCTTTTCCCACCCAACCACCCGTTTGTAATTTCGTGCCGGAAATACGCCTTTGGCGTATGGTTTATCGAGTTTAGGTGGTTTAGGGAGTTTAGACCTTAAACCTTTATAAACCCAATAAACGCCTAAACCATAATCGAAGATTATTAAATATGGCACATCGTTTCGCTTATAAGCCTACCGGCATAACGCTCACTTGCACACTCAACGACGAGTGGGGCATCCACGTCGACGGCGCTTTCGTCGATGTGCGACTCACCGCTCCGGGCGGCATAGTCGTGCTCAAAGAACGCTACTATGCCCACGGTGGTAATGTATTTCTCTACGACATCGGCTCGCTTATCGAGTGCAATATGCGTTCAGCGGCCTACAATTACGCCGACTACACTCTCGCATTGCTCAACGAGGGCGGCTCGGTCGTTGACTCCTGCACAGTCCACGCCCTGTATTGCGACCGCTTCACCGTCTGCACCGACACAGACCTATTCCTGGCAGAGAACTTCCTTTCGACGCTCACGATGCGCCGAGTTCCTGCCAACACGATAACCTCACTGTTCCTTTTCGCCAAGGCTGGCGAAAATATCCACACCAAGGTCAACTTCCATGTGCGCTATATCCCGACGGGCGAGATACAGTGCAATTCTATCAACATAAACGCTTCCTCGGCTACCGCCGCGTCAGCAGGGGTGCAGCAGGTCAACATCAGCCAGTCGGCGATGATCAGACCCGTTGCCACTTCCACGCAGACGGCTGACTATCTTTGGGAGATAGTCGACTTTACCGTCACTTGCGGCCAACGCTCAGTTACCTGCTTCGTCGACCGCACACTCCGCGACGAGGACTGCTTTATGTTTCGCAACTGCTTCAACGTGTGGGATGTGGCGCATCTTCCACACATTACCACGGCAAAGACCGAGGTTGATCGCACCTTGGCGGTCATCAATCAGCAGTCGCAGTTCTACAACCAGCGCACCAACAAGACCTACGAAGTGCAGTCGGGCACTATCACATCGGACGAAGCCGAGTGGATAGACCAGCTCTTTACCTCATACGAGGTAATGCGTTTCGTGCCTAACGACTGCGACGATACAGAGCCGTATCTGTTCCAGCAGGTGCTCATCACCGATGCGCACTGCGAGGTGAACGACGGCGACGAGAAGCCCAACACCGTCAAGTTCACTTGGCGATACGCCGACAACCGCGCCATTGTGCGCTTGACGGCATCGCCCGGCATATTCACTCAGTAATACGACTTGCGTTTCTCTTAGTCGTATGGTTTATAAAGTTTATTGGTTTATGAGTTTATTCCTTGATACTGTTACGCAAAGCACTCAACACTTTGGCAGCGTGCCAAATCCGTTGCTTTATAGCGGCTATTTCGACTTCATTCAAATAGCCCAAATCAACTGCAAGAATAAGTTGGCAATAAGTTTCCATAAGAGAGCCGTAAGCAATTTCATAAAAATGGCGTTGCTCATTTTTAGACATTCTTCCGCTACCCTCAGCAATATTAGAGGGAACGGAAACTACTGCTCTACGAATTTGATCACAAAGAGCATACCGTTCCTCGTGAGGAAACTTTGCCAACAAGGCATATATATCTTTTACAAGGCCACGGGCTTCTTGCCACGCAGCAAGTTTTTCAAAGCTAAACTGTTGTTCCATAGCACAAAGTTACGCATTTTTTCTAAACCAATAAACTCCTAAACCCAATAAACCATGAACGGAGTTCATATTAGCACAGCTCGCCAAATGCTCAACAGCGGCGACCCCGTCGACCTTTCTGTATGGAAATCCGACGGCTCAATCTTGCACCTCCACAACGTCATATCGCTGCGATACGACTACTATGGCGGTTGGCGCAACGTCAAAATCCTCTCGTCCGGCGAAGTCAGGAAGATAAGGGATATATGTATCTTCCAAATCCAAGGACTCGAAGTGTTCCTCTAATTTAATCTCTCTCCAATATGACATCAGAACTTATTTTTTCATCGGTCGAAAATATCCCTGGCGTAAGCGCAAGGGCGGCATTTACTGTCAACTCTGCCGCAGTTTTCCGCGAGGACTGCGACATCATGCCCTCGACATTCGGCAATATCAAATATATGCCGTGGGGCGCAGACAATCAAATGCCGTATAATATTCTCGACCTTATCGAGCGCGACGAAACCCTCGCCACCTGCCAAATCTTCAATGCAGAAATCTGCTATGGATCCGGACTGGTCTATGACACGTCCGCAACCACCGCAGCCGTCGCCGATAGCGTCGAGGACTTTCTGCTTGACAACGATTTGGCTTCGTACTTCCTCGGAGTCTGCCAGGACTTCAAGCATTTCGGTTTTGCCGTCAGCGTCATAATCCTCAATGCCGAGGGTACGAAAGTGGTTCGGCTTCTTCGCAAGGAGGCTTGCTACTGCCGTTTCGCCGTTGCCGACAAATCGGGGCGCATCCCTCAGATACTCTACTCCAACTGGCGCAAGTATATCCCTGCCGAGAGCGATGTCGAAGTGATTGAACTGCTTGACCCGTCCTGCCCGTGGCGCGACCTGCAAGACAGGCTCACTCGGCACACAAAGACACGAAAGTTTGCTGTCTTAACACGAGTGCCGACCACGGACAGCACCTATTACCCCATACCTCACTACGGTTCGCTGTTCAGGGGTAAGTGGTACAACATCAAGCAGCTCATCGGCCTCGCCAAGGAGAGCAAGCTCAAAAACTCGGCTCCCATTAAATACCAAATCGAAATCTCAAACAAATATTGGGAGTCGATTTTCCGTGCCGAGGGCATCACCGACCGCAGCAAGCAGCAGGAGCGCATCGTCAGCGAGAAGCAGCGCATCCTCGACTTCCTCACCGGCGCGGAGAACAGCGGCAAAGCCTGGTTCTCCACATTCTACGTCACGCCCGACGGAAAGGAGCAGCACGATGTAGTCATCCACAAGATTGACGACTCCAAAGAGGGCGGCGATTGGGAGAGCGACATTCAGGAAGCCGTCAATATGATCTGCTTTACTATGCGAGTGCATAGCAACCTTGTCGGCTCTGTGCCCGGCAAGGCGCAGACAAACAATTCCGGCTCCGACAAGCGAGAACTCTACACAATCGCCCAAGCCCTCCAAAAGCCATATCACGACCTGCTTTTCACCGTGCATCGCATCATCATACGACTCAACGGCTGGCAGGGCGTGAAGCCCGTGTGCCCCTTTATCCAGTTAACCACGCTCGACGAACACGCCGACGCTAAAACCGTAACCGCCGATGAAACTACCGCCTAATATCCAATCTGAATTGCGACTTATCGCTGACAATGAAATGCTGATGCGCTATGTGCCGCACAGCATCAAGCCCGTTGCGGGTGAAACCAATCTTTTCGACAAGATTAAGGTTCACCTTTTCGCTGCCGAGGCTTGGGTGGTGCAGAACTTCACAGGTTCAGATCTGCTCACCGACATCGACGCACTCAATCCCGAACTCGTCGACGCGCTGCGCCTACTCGTCGCAGCCGAGGCTCTTGACCGTGCAGTGCCGTCGCTCGACTTGGTTCTCACTCCCAACGGCTTCGGAGTTGTCAACACCAATACCGTAGCCGCCGCTTCTAAACAGCGCGTTGACCGCTTGATTGGGAGCTTGAGGGAGTTGAGAGATTCAGCGATTGAGTCGGCTCTATCGCTGCTGCCCGGCGAGGAAGATTGGGTCGAAACTCCCGAGGCTCATTACTTCGCCACTACATTGTTCCCCAACATCGACCTATGTACGCTATGCGGGTACTTTTCGGGTCGCTGGGAGAAGTATGTCGAACTGCGTTCTCGTGCCGTCGGCATCGAGTTGACTCTCGCCGAGGATTACTTCTCGCCGGAACTAATGTCGGAGTTGCGACTGCTCAATCTTCTCGGCACGATGTCGAGTGAACAACGCCGAGTTGTTCAGGCCATACGCTCGCAGGTCGTTGAAGTCCTGCAAGGCAACCCTATCAACGGCAACCGTATGCGCGATGTCGTGAACTTCATTCGCTATCGCCCCGGCGCGTTTCGCCTGTGGCACACATCTGCCACGGCAAAACTATTCTCGCCGCCCAAGTTTGAAAACAAGAAAGACTCTAAAGGCTACTGGTTCTGATATGGAAACTGACACTATAAAGATAGACTTCATCGTGCCGCAGGGCTGGCACGAACTGACCGACGCGCAGCTTCGGTACGTCTACAATCTTATAGCCCTCGAAATGTCAAGCGAAGAAATCGCCGTTACCTGCTTGCTCCATTGGAGCGGCACACGGGTAATCGGTCGGCAACCTGACGGTGCTTACCTCTTGCAGCAGGGGCGACAACTATTCGATGTCAAGCCCCTCGCCATTGCCGAACTCGCGGGCGAGATCCGCTGGCTCGCAGAGCTGCCGAAAGTGCCCGTGCGCATTTCTTCGCTCCGTAGAAAACCTGCGCTCGCCGCCGACTTCCAAGGAGTGCCGTTTGAAACTTTCATCATCTGCGACAACCTATATCAAGGTTATCTGCAAACCCAGCAGGACGCTATGCTCGACGAACTCGCCGCAGTCCTTTATCCGGGATTGAAGAAAGTTTCACAGCTGGAGCGCGTATCGGTTTTCTACTGGTTCGCCTCGCTCAAAGAATACTTCTCGCATCGCTTTAGCGACTTCTTCCAACCTCTCGCAGGTGCCGACAGCAACCTGCTCGGAGCGCCGAACATCGGCACTCAGTTGCAAGAAGCAATGGACGCACAAATCCGTGCGCTCACTAAAGGCGACATAACCAAAGAGGCTGAAATCCTCACACTCGATACTTGGCGAGCACTCACCGAGCTTAATGCTCAGGCTCGCGAATACAAACAACTCCAAGCACAGATGAAGAAATGACAAATCCCACCAACTGGAACGCTACCGCGTTCTTTGAAAATCTCACTCGGTCAAATCGCCTCGCCACCGACAAAAATTTCGTGTTTTGTCGGGTCAGCGGCTTGGACGGCTTCGAGGAAGCACTCGGCGAAATGCAGTCCGCAAACAATTTTGTATGCGTATCGGATATAGCCGACGGCTACACCGAACTCAACAACACGCCCCGTACTCGCCGTGTCAAAACTGTTTTCTTCGCCATGCGCCACGCCATAGATGACATGGCCGCTCGCGCCGAGTGCTTCGATGTGATGCAAGAGCTGTTCCGACAATTTATGTCGGTGCTCATTCTTCAACGCATAAAGCTTGAAGAAAAGTGCATCTACATCGACCCTCGCATCACCTTCAACGAGATAGACCGATACTTTTTCTCCGGCTGCGCTTGCGCTTATTTTCAGGTAGCCATCGACAAGTACACCGACCTGCGTTATAACGCCGACGAGTGGCAAGACCACTACGCCGAAGTCGGGGGCGACGAGCACGAATACGTCGTGCCACCAAGCCCGGTCTATCGTTATACTCTGTTTCTTAATTCCAATGGTGACAGCCGACCCAAGACTGCCATTATACTTCACAACTATTTCGGCTTGAATACTGCTGAGGCATTAGAGTTGGTAAGGTTCTTACCCCAAGATATACCTGCTCCCGAAGGCTTCACTCCCGACCAAGTAACCGCTATGATGAGCGAGCTGAACGCCAACCACAATTTATATAGATTTGAGCGCAGCCATGCAAGCTAACACATCACAGCAAGAGCGTGAGAAGTACGTCAAGGCGTTCAACTCCACGATGATAAAGATTTGGCAGGAGCAAATCTCGCTGCTCGGCGTTATCGACACGGGGGCGTTGTACCGCTCAGTGGTTGCCCTCGGTATGAATGCCGACGGCAAATATACGTCGGTAACGCTCTCGCAGTCGTTCAACACCTACGGCTTGTTCGTCGACTACGGTACCGGCTCGAATACCCCAAGGGGCAATTCGGGCGACCTTGGCGAGGGCTTCACCAACCGACGCAAGCGTAAGCGGTGGTTCAGCCGCAAATACTTCGCCTCGGTGCATAACATTCAAGAATTTTTTTGCTCGAATTTGGGGAAGGAGTGCTGCCTGACGATAGCGCAAGCCTTGAACCCTGACACAATGAGAAAAGCCGTTACACTATGACTTTTCAGCGACAATCTCTATAAGATTGTTTTCCGGGCCATATACACAACATTCGTAATAGCCGTCCCCAGTTACACGAGGGCGGCTATATATGTTGTAGCCGTCAGCCTCTAAACGAGAAGCAAGCGCATCAACTGCATTTCTATCTCCGACCGTAAATGCAAGATGCACATAACCGCCCTTAAAAGGGTTGTCATCATTACCCTTTACTTCGGGGCGCGTCATTATTTCCAGTGCGCTTTTATCCCCAAACCGCAAGAAATATGACTTGAAGTTGGTGCGAGGGTTATGGTAAATTTCATTTGACTCCGCCCCAAAATATTTCTCAAAGAATAACTTGGCACCTTCCAAGTCAATAACATATAATCCTATATGGTCTATTTTCATTGCTTCCGTAATTTTCTGCAAAATATTACTGTCCGCTAAACTTTTTTAGAATCTAAAAAATTAGGGCTGGCACCTATTGCAGGAGTCAGCCCTAAATGGTTACTTTGCTTTTGCGACAAAACATAGATAACCATGGGCAAAAATAGTAATTTCTTCGGACAGCCGATATATGGTCAGCTAATAAAATCACTTGACCGCGAAAAAATTGTTGGAATCAGCCGAAAGCACGGCGGAGAGAAGTATGTAAAGAGCTTTGATGGTTATACGCATCTGCTCACGATGCTATATGCCGTAATCCAGCGCTTCAACTCATTGCGTGAGATAGAGACATCTATGACTGCCGAGGTACGTAAACTCCGTCATGTCGGAATAGAAACTGTGCCCAGACGCAGTACCCTTTCGGACGCAAACGCCAGACGGTCAGAGAAGTTCTTTGAAGAGGTATATCGTGACCTGTATGCCGCCAATAAAGACATTCTTTCCTCGGACAGCCGACGCAATGGCACGGAAGAGTGGATAAAGCAGCTTAGAATCATTGATTCCACAACCATCACGCTGTTCTCCAATGCCATTTTCAAGGGAGTTGGGCGGCATCCTAAGACAGGAAAGAAGAAAGGCGGCATCAAGGTACACTCTGTAATACACGCCAACGAGGGGGTTCCCTGCGATGTGCAGTTCACTTCGGCGGCAACCAACGATTCATTCATGCTTGCTCCGTGTCATTACAGCCACAATGATATAGTGGCACTTGACCGTGCATATATCAACTATGCCAAATTTGAGGAACTGACAGACAGAGGTGTGGTATATGTCACCAAGATGAAGAAAAACCTCAGTTACGAGGTTCTTGTGGACTGCATGTATCAGAATCCCCAGGGCCTGATGGAGTACCGAGAGCAGGTGGTGGTGTTCCGTAAAGACGGCATCAACCACATTGCCAGGATAATAACATACGTTGATATTAAGAAGGGCAAGAAGCCTAAGCTTATATCGCTTCTGACCAATGACTTCGACATGCCTCTGGAGACAATCGTGGCGATATACCGCCGCCGGTGGCAGATTGAGTCGCTTTTCAAGCAGATAAAGCAAAACTTCCCTCTGAGATACTTCTACGGCGAAAGCGCCAATGCCATAAAGATCCAGATATGGGTAACTCTCATAGCAAATCTACTGCTCTCGGTCTTACAAAGCTCCTTGCAAAGGCGTTGGAGCTTCTCAGGACTGGCCACAATAGTGCGCATCGTGCTGATGTACTATCTGAATCTCGAAAAGTTCCTCAACCAGCCCGATGCAGATCTGAAAATAATGCTTGCTGAAGAATCTGAATCGCCGCCCGACGATACTGAAAACTGCTGAGGGGGCTTATCTTATACATAAAGTAAGCCCAACTTCTGCCATTCAAGAAGTTGGACTCGACTTTTTATGGTTTAGCGGACAGTAATATCTGCAAAATTACAAAATTCTTGTCTTTTCGGGAGGTTGAAAACACCCATAATTTTGTGTCATCAAGCACAACATTATGGCTAACACAAACATAGACACTACATCTTTGACGGCGATAATCACAGAGTTTCGCCGTCTGCAAGCCAAGGACTCGATAACGCCCGAAGCCCTCGGCTCTATACTCCAACGCATCGCCGACCTGCTCGCCACCGCTGGCACGTCGGACATTCAGCAAGCACTCAACAACTGGTACAACGCGATGCGTCAGGCAGTACCGTACATCTCGGCACTCGTTCAAGCCAACTTCGACCGCAACAACGTGTTGCTCAACCCCACGCTTGTTGACCCAATTGAGGGGGAGTCTTACGTTGGCAATGTTCCCATAACCATTCAGCCCGCCACGACCGAGAAAGCCGGAGCGATGAAAGCGCAGCAGGTCACCGACCTCAATACACTGCGCAATCGCTATAACGATACTGTCTTGCCAGCCCTTGAAAGGCTTGAAGCAAGTATTGCTTCCTTGCTCGGCAACACCAACGACCTCGGTGCACTATCCGCCAAAGGGCAGATAGCCGTTGAGATTGTCGACGGCGAACTGCGAGTGTACGGCAGCGGCCAGCTCGCCCAAGCGGGATATGTGCCATATCTTTTCCGCCACACTCGCAAGCGTAACCGCGACAAAATCCACACTGACGGCAATGGTGGTTACACATACGGCCCCGTAAGCAAGGGCTGGCATCTTTTCGGCTCTCGCCATTCAGTGCAGGTCAACGGCACGGTTGCCAAGTTCAGCACCAACGAGTCCGTCAGTTTCCACAAACAAGCGCAGGGCTATACCACCGTCCCCGAAGCACTTGTGCATCCGCATATTCACAGCAATGGCAAAATAACTTTGCCGTGGGGTCGCTCATCTATACGCCTCTATGACTGGCGAGCACATCAAAACCGCATGGTGCGTTTGCGCTTTGCCATTGGCTATGCCAAGCCGGTAGACCACGGCAGGGGCAAAGTAAACGTGCTCAATCTTGTTTCCAACCTCGCAGAGTTCTCGGTTGTCTACAACCCACGCGCAAACACCTTCACGCTATCACGATAAAAAAAAGGATAGCCTGAAGCAGCCATCCCTTATACAACGCTGATAGCCTCATGCGGCCATTCACGAATACTGCCTCGATAGCCTGGAGCAACGCAGCCATCCGGCATACACTCAGAGGTGAACTTACAGGTACAGTGGTTGGAACATCGTTGAGTGGTTGAACTGATTTGTGTGATTACAGAGGTGGGACTTGAGTTGATGCAAAATTACTCCCGAAACCAAGATTTTCAAAAGACACCATAAATCTCTCTCCCAAAATGAAACCTTACAACGCTTTCGGTCCCGTTGCGGACACCCCACAGAAAGGGCAGAAGCCCAACAACAAGAAACCGAGGTGCGCCAAGAAGCACACCCTGCAACTCGTCTGCGCCGTGGCGCTCGTCATCGTCGGCAGCGGTCTGCTCATCGCTGGCTTCATCGTACCGCCCGCCGGAGAAATCCACCCCTCGGTACTCATAGCCTTTGGCGAAATCCTCACTTTCGTCGGCGCACTCTTTGGCATAGACTACCACTACAAGGCGAAAGCCATAAAACCATAATCATTATGCGAAAAATCAACAAAATCATCATTCACTGCGCTGCAACCCCGGAGGGGAAGGACTACACAGTCGAGCAGATTAGACAGTGGCACACCACACCGAAGCCCAAGGGCAACGGCTGGCGCGACATCGGTTATCACTTCGTCATCTATCGAGACGGCTCTGTTCACGCAGGGCGACCAATCGAGCAGATTGGCGCCCATACGTCAGGCTACAATGCCAACTCCATTGGCATCTGCTACATCGGCGGCTGTGCCAAGGACGGCAAAACGCCCAAGGACACACGCACCGAGGCGCAGAGATCCGCACTCGTCAAACTCGTTGCGGAACTCCGTGCGAAATTCCCCGGCGCGACAGTCCACGGACACAACGAGTTCGCTAACAAGGCTTGCCCGTCGTTCAACGTACAAAAAGACCCCGACCTATGCGCACGTTAACCCCATTTTGCTTGATGCTGGCACTCCTTATATCGTGCCGCTCCCACCAGGAGGTACAGCGCGAAACACTCGTAGATACCGACTCCGTCGCTACGACTGCATCGCACCGCACATTCGCATCGCTCGACTCCGTTATCTCCCGGCTCTACTTCGACTTCGACACCCTTGAAATCTCGGTGGGTCGGCAGACTCTTGCCGACACCACTGAGATTGTCCGGCTAAAAGCCGTCAAGGGGCGAGTTGCAAGCAATCGAAGTCAGTATCGCCAAGCCGAGGAAGCCAAGACAAGACTTGACTCCACGGCATACAAGCAGCGTTCAGCCGAAAGTTCGGCAGAACACACAGCCGCAACAGCAGTTTATGACCCTCCCAATACGACGTCCATAATCTGCACAGCGGTAGCAATCGCTTTGCTCTTGCTTTTCATATACATATATATCCGCAGAAAGTAGAAGTTTTTTCAACAAGTTGCTTTTCGGCTGCACCTCGGCAGAAACCAAGCGAGTTTGTTTCTGCTCTCGGTTTGCACGAAAAGTCATAAGCCGAGCCGTCATAGTTGCGAAACTGTGGCGGCTTCTTCTTCGTGGCAGGGCAGTGAGGGATTGCGTCTTGGGCGTTCAAAGGGGAAACGTCGCGGCTACCACCTTGTTGTTCCATATCGGGCAGCAGGTCATCTTCTCTTTTTCGGGGGCTTCGCTGTCGGCAAGTGAGGGAGCAACGCGAGCCAACCGACTTCAACCGTGTTCCCATAGCCTCGGCGTGGGCGGTTTCTGAGCCTACATCGGCATTGAACCCCATAGATGCGAGCGTGGCACTCCGACCGCTCATTGGCTTGGCGTTCTTCCATTGATGTCTACAACATCAGCGGACAAGCCCCACTTCCTCTTGCTCTACTCCGTGCTTGGGCTTCTATGACTTTCCGATGTTGCCCTTGGCACTTTCCCACGTCCTATTTTTTCAGTCCGCGATTTTGACGCTGCCTTTATCGGCCAGTCGCTTTGACCGCAGATTTTACTTCACAAAGTTACACACTTGCGACGCTGTCGCTTGCGCTCCACCAGGCAAGGACAAGCACGTTTGACAAAATATTTTTCAAAAAAATTGTCGTGCCTAAATTTTTTCTGCGCTCTGTGAAAAATATTCAGGGGAGCGTTAAACAGTCGTGCAAATGAGTGCAAAGTCAAGCTTGCTTGGACTTTGCCGAGTGCAGCCGACTGAAGACGACTGTCAAATACTCCTTGTCAAATCCTTGCTCCTGCGTCTTTCAAGTATGACTTTATTGTTCGCAAAACAGCGAAAGCAACTCGCTCGAATCAGTTGCAAATCACAAACTTCTAAAATCATACGGACATGAAAAAGAAAACATCGAAAAAGTCAGAAGCCCCTCTCAAGGAGGTCGTAGAACAAGCCGTGGAGCAAATCCGCGAGGCCGCAGCAGCAGCCGAAGAACAGCCCAAGCGCCGCAAGGTCGTCGAGTTCCACATCCTCGCCTCCATCATGGAGTTCGCCACTGAAAAGGCACAGCTCCTCGCATTCCACACTGAGGCTGGGGAAGAAGTCAAGTTCTGGCTCTCAAAGTCGCTCACTCACTTCGTCGCCGACGGCGATGCCCCCGAGAAGATGATCTGCCGCATCCCGGCATGGCTCTACTACAAGGCAGGCCTCGACAAGTTCTTCCCCGTTGAACGCTGGTCGCAAGCCGCAATCTAAATTCTCACGCCCTCTCTCACGGAAGCAGCCGGCTCACAGAGTCGGCTTCTTCTGTGGTTGGCTCGGCTCAAAAACTTCTACTTTCCACAGATAGGCGGCAACATTTTAAGTCCCACCCGGCAAGGGGCAACGGTCGTTGTCAACGTACTCGGCGACGCTGGCCGTCAGCCCCGGTCTAATGCCAAGCCCGAACATCGCTGTTGTCGGCTCCGAAACCTCTCCACTGACAATAGCGAACGCTCTCGGTCGTCGGGACGAGAGATTGAAGCACGCTGCTTCGCCTGACACCACGCTCGTTACCTCGGTGGTGTTGGCGGCTCGCATCGACTACAAACTCTCTCAACCTGCCGTGGCCGGTTGCCCGACACCTGCCGCTTGTTTTTCCGGCTCGTCATTGACGGTCTGAACGGCTTTTGCTTACGCCTTCGCGCTTCACCGCCCATTGCCCCGTGCCTCCCACCCGATAGAGGAACAGCGGCCTAACTGCCACGCTACCGCTCTACCTGCGGTGCCGACTACGGCTATCGCCTATACCTGCGGTGCTGACACGCTGCGCTCTACCTGCGGTGCATCGAGGGCTTCGGGAGCAATGAGGCTATCGCCATTAACGACATCGACCTTTGCAAGAAGCAGGTCAGTCAAACGATTGCTCCAACTCCACCCATAAATACCTACGGTGTCACACGCTACCGCTCATACCTGCGGTGCTTCACATTCGGTCGGCTACAAGCGTGGCAGTTGTTTTGCCTACACGTCGGCTTAATCATCGCCCCTTCCTGCCAAGAGAGTGCTTTCGCCGTTGGCCTTAACGCCACTATATAGCCAATGCCCAAGTCGGCGGCAAGCTCGTCGACTACGGCAATACACGCTGTTAGGCTATATGGTGGCTATCCAATGGCGAGCACACTCTCGTCATTCCCTCGTCTTGATTGCCGACTCTCCGTCAAATGCGCCACGCCACATTGCCGACCTCTTGCCCCAACCCCAAGCCCCGATGAACGGACAATGCTACGAGCGGCTTACGACTGCGGACTACGCCACGGTTCGGGGCAACATTGCGAATGTCCGAGCAGCCCAAGGGCGCAGGGCAAGGCAAGGTCGCGAGATTGTCGCTATATCTGCGCCTATGCTTATGTCGGCACCTCCGTCGAGCCGTCGGGCTTCGACAACGCCCGGCTTGATACATCGACACACTCGCTATCGGCTTCACGAGTTGCGCCGATACCTCGCTTCACTCTTTGCTCCGACACACGCAAGTCGCCTTTTACCGCCCCGTCAGCTTACAGTCCGCGCCTTGTTCGCCACGCCCTCCGCATCACCGCCCATCGCCAACGTCGGCTTCGCCGACAAAAAGCGGTGCAGCCGCAAAAGTCAATTTCCGCGAGCGGAAATTTTGACTTTCACGGCAGCGATTTGACCGCCCAATGTGCATATTCCGAGGGGGCAAAGGGGTGCGGAAGTCGTTACAAATCAGCGCGGTGGGGGCTACCTGAAAGCAGTACGGGGGCAAGCCCCCGTACCCCCTAAGTCGCTCATTTAGCCTACTTTAATACTCCGAAGCCTTAACTGGCGTAAAGGTCGCGTTAAAGCAGGTACCCTAAATTCGCTCCAAAATGGCTGTGCCACTGTCTTTTACACACCCATTTTTGCTGCCGAAATTTGCCCTAAAAAGCACAAATTTCGTCGACACCAAATTTTCCACTCAGAGCGAAAAATTTAGCAAGTGAGAGCAGAGTTAAGCTCGCTTAAACTCTGCCGAGCGAAGCAAATTTAAGACTAAAGTCAAAAATTATGGCAAATTACAGCACTACCGCAAACGTAGTCCTCTCGGTCAACGGCAAACAGGCTCAACAGGTGTTGCAGAACCTCCAACGAGATGCGCAACGACTCGAGAAGCAGATAGCAAAAGCCGCTACCGCAGGGGACAAAGCCACGATGAAGAAACTTCAGCGTGAGCTTAACTCTACAAACAAACTCATCCAACAACTGCAAGGCTCGGCGGCTACCACCGACCAAGTCCTGCGACGGCTCGACAAGGCTTCACCGAAGGAACTTCAAAAAGCACTTCGGACACTGCAACAGCAGTTGAACGGCATCCAACGCGGCACAAAAGCCTGGGATGCCCACGTAGCCAAAATCCAGGCCGTCAAAGCGGAAATCACCAAACTCAACGCTTCACTCGCTACCCAAAAGACTATGTGGGAGCGAATGAACATTTGGCTCAACAACTGCCAAACGGCATTGCTCGGTCTTGCCGGCGCAATTACCGGTCTGATAATGGCAGGTCGAAAGGCGGTAAACGCCTACGCCGAGATGGACGAGCAACTTGCCAACACCCGCAAATATACGGGCATGGCTGCGGAGCAGGTCGAAGTCCTCAATGAGGCTTTCAAGCGTATGGACACCCGCACTCCCCGTGAAAAACTCAACGAGCTGGCCCAAGAGGCAGGTCGTTTGGGTCTTAACACGCTTGACGCGGTGCAGGGCTACGTCGAAGCCGCCGACATCATCAACGTGGCACTTGTCGATTTAGGATCGGGCGCGACCCAAACCATCGCCAAGCTCACCAACATCTTCGGAGTACAAGAGATGTTGGGCGTGAAGGAGTCTATGCTTGCCGTCGGCTCCACGGTGAATGTGCTCTCGCAGAACTGTACGGCATCGAAGCCGTATCTCGTCGAATTTGCACAGCGAATGGCAGGTATCGGCTCGCAAGCCGGACTAACCATTCCGCAAATCCTCGCTTTTGGCGCCGTGCTTGACGCAAACGGCCAAAAGGTCGAGATGTCTGCGACAGCCATTCAGAAGGTCATCATGAACCTGGCGAACAAAAATCAGGAGTTCGCCAAGACGCTCGGCCTTGACGCAGAGCTCTTGAACGCCACGCTCAAAAACTCAGCCAAGGACGGCTTGCTGATGTTCCTCCAATCCCTGCATGACATAGGCGAAGCCTCGGACTACGAGAACGCCACAATGATACTCGCCCCGGCTTTCAAGGAAATGGGACTCGATGCCGCCCGTGTGTCGCAGGTGCTCTCCACGCTCGCCAAGCACATCGACGAAGTGAAGTGGCAAATGGGCGAAGCCGACAAGGCTTTCGAGCAAGCCACGTCTGCCACTCGCGAGTATGAGATTTTCAACAACACTGCGCAAGCCGCTATCGACAAGGCAAAGAAGCGCGTGAACGAGCTGGCCGTCGAACTCGGACAGAAACTTTACCCGGTGATGAAGCACATATATACTTCATCGGGAGTGTTCCTGCGCGTGTTGTCGCAGATAGTGGACTTCTTTATCCGCTATCGCGTCATCATACTCTCGGTCACTGCGTCTATTGTGGCGTACTATACCGCCATCGGGCTTGCCTACGTCAAGACCGCCGCACTCCACCTTCTGACAAAGGTTGCCGCCACGGTGCAAGCCGCCTACAACGGTGCACTTGCACTCGGCAAGATAGCCGTCATCGCCTTCACGCAGGGACTCGGAGCGGCAAAGACCGCTTTCCAAGCCCTCAACACGACAATGAAGCTCAACCCGTTCGGGCTGATACTCTCGGCGATTACCGCCGTCATTGTCGCCATGAAGACGCTTAGAGGTGAAACCGACGGATATACAAAGGCTGTCAGCGACGCTAAAGCGGCTGCATCGGGCTTCACGCAGGAAGCCATAAGGGAGCAGCGGGAGCTTGACATCCTTTTCGGCAAGTTGGAAGGCTGCACAAAGGGGTCGGCCGCTTTCGAGGAAGCGAAGCAGACCCTCATAAACAAGTACGGCCAGTATATGCAGGGGCTTATCAACGAGCGAGGGGAAATCACGAACCTCGCTGCCGCTTATGATCGCCTCACTAAAGCCATTCGGCGAGCAAACGCGGAGCGCGGAATACAAGCCGCGCGCGAGGAACTTGACAAGCAGTATTACCAAGACCAGGCGCAGTATCTCAAAGCACTGCAAGCCAACATCGAATATTGGACGGGCGACACTAAGGAGGCGGCAACCCTTGTAGCCAAGGTTGCCGAGTCGCTGACTTCGGGCACCGCCCTCGACGGTCAGACTATCGCAAGGCTCAACGAAATCTCCACGTATCGTACCGCCAACGGCCAGGGTGTGCTTGACAACATCAACTCATTCATCAACACGTCGCAGTTATCTTCTTTCTTCCAGTCTACGCTCGGCTGGACGGGTGCGCAGTTCACAGCCACGCACCCTGCCGATTATGTCAACGCGCTATTCAGCTCCCGTACCAAGTACGAACAGGGCAACGCCGCCATTGAGGGTATGCTCGACGGAGCAAACCCTTACCGCCATCAGGACACCAACGCCCTCAGAATGGCGGTGGAGTCGTTGCAGCATGTAATAGAGGGAGGTCAGGCAGGTTACGCCTACATCCCCGACAAGGGTACATCGGGAGAATACCGCGAAGTGTCGCTTGAAGAAGCTCGCAGACTTCTTGTTGAGTTTTCCGATGAATATGCTTTCCGCACCGGCTCTGCTACGCAGAACCCGACGGTTACATCTACTACGCCGACGGGCACACCGCCGCCGCTTAATCCTCCGGGTAACGATAATTCCAATGTCGACAAGTTCGCCACTGAAAAGGACTGGCGCGAGAGGGCGGAAGCCCAGGCTCGCATCGACTATGCAACGGGGCGGAAGAACTACCTTGAATACACCAAGGAGATGGACCGCATCGCGGTCGAGTTCCACCGCCAGCAGTTGCTTCACACCGACCTCACGGAAACGGAACGACTCTCTATCCAAGCCCAATATTATGAGGCTGAGAAGAAGCAGTCGGAACACATTCTCGCCGAGTCGGTCGAAAAGGAGAACGAAGCCTACAACCTCAAAGTAGCTAACGCCAAGCAGTCGTATATCGACGGCGAATATAACAAGGCCACTTATGACCTTGCCCTTGAGCAGTTGGAAATCGAACATCAGCGTAACCTTGTCGCCCTCTATGCAGAGGGGAGCAAGGAACGCCTCGAAGCCGAAAAACGGCTCTCCGACCTGCTCATCGCCGAAGTTGAGCGTCGCCAAAAGGAAACCGAAGCGCTTGAACAGAAGTATGCCAAGATGAAAGCCGACTACTTCGGTGACAATCCCCAAGAGCGACAGGCGAAGTACGATGCCGACCTCGCCCTGCTACAAGAGGTCTATGACCGTGAACTTGCAGCCGCCGGGGATAATGCCGAAGAAAAACTGCGCATCGAGGAGGCTTTTCAAGCCGCCAAACTCGCACTTCAAAAGAAGTACGGTTTGCTTGCCGAGGAAGACACGCGCAATGCCATGCAGCGCGGCATAGCCGCTTCGCTCGAATGGCTCAACGGCGAGGGAGGGAAAGCCCTTACCGGCACAATCGACACGCTTGTTTCGGGCATGTCGGCTATCTTCTCGCAGCTCTCCACTCTGATGCAAGCCGAGTTGGAGATACAGACTGCCGCCATTAACAAGCGGTACGACGCTGAAATCTCCCGTGCCGAGGGCAATTCCTACCAAGTCAAGCAACTCGAAGCGCAGAAGCAGAAGGAAATCGCCAAGGCGAAGCAGGAGGCGAACCGCAAGATGTTCGCCATGCAGGTAATCCAAGCGGTTGCGCAGACAGCCCAAGGTGCTATCTCCGCGTACTCGTCGGCGGCAGCGGTGCCTGTCGTCGGTTGGATATTGGCGCCTATCGCCGCAGGTATGGCGATTGCCGCAGGTGCTATCCAAATTGCGGCTATCAAGAAGCAGCAGCAGGCTTCGGAAGCACAAGGCTACTCTGAGGGCGGTTTCACTCCTGACGGCGACAAGGACAAACCCGTCGGGATCGTCCACGCCGGGGAGTGGGTAGCGAGCCAAAAGCTGACTCGCAACCCCAAAACACGCCCTCTGCTCGAAGCCCTCGACCAGGCACAGCGCAACAATACTATCGGCTCTATCACAGCAGCCGATGTGTCGCGCTCCATTACTGCGCCTATGGCTCTTGCGTCGGCACCTGCCGTTAACACGCCCCCGGTCGTGAACGTCAGTGTTCCGCAATCGGGATCCGGCAACAAGGAGTTGACCGAAACCCTCTCGCGGCTCAATGCTCGACTCAGCGAGCCCATCGGTGCCGTTGTCACCGTTTCCGGCGAACAAGGCATCGTTAGGGCACAGGACGAATACGACAACCTTATGCGTAACAAATCCCCCAAATCCAAGAAGTAATGCAAATCTATATCAACAAATCGACCTCGCAGACCCCCAACTGGAAACTCGCCGCCCTCAAAAAGGGCACTTCGTTTGAGTACGTCAGCGAGAACCGCCTCTTTTCGGGGTCGGACGGCTACACGCTGACAATCACTTTTCCGCTGAAAGACTGCCCTCAAAATCAGGCTATCTTCGGCCACATCAACCGTGCCGACGTGGCAGCGCAAAAGGTTATCTTCGACTGTGAGATACGCGACAAGGGCTTCTACAAGTTCGGCTGCATCACCATTACCGAAATCAACGAGGTCGAGGTCAAGACACAGTTTCTTGACGGTCGTTCGGAGCAGAATTTTGACAAGACGCTTGACAAAATCTACATCAACGAGCTCGACCTCGGAGAGCCGCCAACAACGGCCAAGACAGGCATCACTCCTGCCAACGCTTGGCTGGGGCTTGCTTTCGGTTATAACGGCGTCGCTCTCCCGTGGGTCAACGACGCTTCGGGCAATATTCAGAACTGCACCACCTACACGGCCAACACTAACGGTCAGCCGGGCGGCACGTTCTCTTGGCATACAGACACTTTGGGTCTGTCGTGGCAGCCTTACTTGCTATATATAACCAAGAAGATATGCGAGCAAATCGGGTATTCCTACGACTTCTCCGACTGGGAAGCCAAAGAGGAATACAAGTACCTCCTTATATGCAACACTCTCCCTTATTCGTGGTACACTCCGCAGTATGCTCGCGCTCTCCCTCATTGGTCGGTCGAGGAGTTCTTCGCCAAGTTGGAGTTGTTCATGGGCTGCGAGTTCAATTTCGACCACCGCGCCCAGCGCATCACTTTCGCCTTTACCAAGAGCATCGTCAATGCGAAACCTGCTGTTCGCCTTGACAAAATTGTGGAGGAACACTCCACTGAGGTAAAGGTCGAGAATGACCGCTGCGAATACTCCGAGGCGAAGAACCTGGCATATAAGGAGTGCTCGCATCAAATGTATAAATACTATTCCTGCGACTGGTTTATCCGAGGTTGGCAATCCAACGTGCAACGCTACAATACGTTGAACGAGTTGCTGACCGCCAACCGTGGCTATGCGTCATGGGGCGGCGGGGGCGGTCGCGGCTCCAATATGAATAAGTTGCTCTATGCCGCCAACGTCGATACATACTTTATAATCCGCACTGTTAGCCGTGTGCAGAACGGCTACATGGGCGACGGCAGGACAAAGAGGTGGATATATAAATGTGTCCTGCAACCAGTCAACTCGCTTGGCCCACGCATCGTTGACGATAGCGATGAAGCCCAAACCGATGAGATTGAGTTTGTCCCTGCTTGCATCGACTATACCGATGACACTTACGGCTTCGCTATGTTTCTCTCTGCTGACGGCTTCGACGAGGAAACCACGTCGTTCCGTGGTGGCAGAACCGGTCCCGAACCATTCTCAGATGCCTGGTACGAGGAACGAAACTCGCGATTTACCCAATCCCAACCCGCCCAATCGCTCGCTGCCGGAGAGAAAACAAAGAAAGCCGAGTATTACGATAAGATATATATAGCGTGGTGGGACGGTGCAGGTGACGGAAGCAGCACGCCTCCGCACCCCCATGTGGAAAACTTGGTGGTACGCCCCGACTGGAGCGGTTACTACCACCCGCACTTCTCCATTCGTCTTAACGACAGCCTGGACCAGCGTTTCCACATCGCTCTGCCGATAGAGCCGACCAAAAAGACCACCTTCAAGTTCCTCGCCAACAAGGTACCCGACGTGCGAGCCCCGTTCATAATCCGTGGTAAACGCTACGTCTGCGAAAAACTAACTGCGACCTTTACCGAAAACGGTATGTCGCAGTTAATAAAGGGAGTTTTTTATCCGGTGCCGGAAAGTTGAAAAAATTTTGTGTTAGCCGTCTAAAAAACGTCTGTAACTTTTTGTAGTTCGGGAGATTATTTGTATCTTTGCACTTGGAAAGCAGAGGATTTCCGACGGCAATGTCCGTCTTAACCACATCTATTGAACACCCCATCGTGGTTACACCGTGGTTACACTTCAAAACACTGATTTATAACTTCTTGAAAGTGACGATATTGGAGCGAGTCGTTCTTAATCCTCTCTCTCCGCAATAAGCATTGAGAATCAATGTTTTACAAACATAAGCACCCGATTTTACGCCCTATAATGTAAAATTGGGTGCTTTTATATTATTTAATGAATCATCTTTGTGGTAGCAGATAAAAATATGATATGCAGGTTTATCTGCTTAATCTGTTATTATCAATTCAGAATGTGTTCAGGAACGGGTGCTGTTGCAAATTTGAGAATTATTGAACGACAGAGCGAAGTCGAAAGCTTCCATCGGAGTATCTTGCACAAAATTTCCGGATTCATCGGCTGGATAATTCAGATGCAAATAGGGAACTGCCTCCTCTCCGCAATAAAGAATGTAAATCAAGCAATTGCAAGATCTGCACCTTCTATTGTATCCAAAATGCAAAGTTGGGACAATACGAATTAACATTAAAGCCAAAGGTCTCTTATTAACAGGAACTATACAATAATGGCGCCCCTTTTCAAGGAAGATGCTCTTCCGGCACAGTGAAGCGTGCTTGGATAACGACCATGTAATCAAAAGATCATAGCTTTGGGAAAAATTTCCCCGCTTTATGTTTGTAGTTTCGATACTCATCACCGAAATCACGCTCAAGACGCTGTTCCTCGTTGTGGACTTGAACCATCATAATGAATACTATAACTACGAAGATGAGGACCGCCTGCCAAGAAAACAATATCGTGATAATGCCGAGATAATAAACTAATGTCCCACTGAGCATCGGATTGCGACTATAACGATATGGACCATTGGTCATTAGGTGTTGAGTTCGTGGAGCAATCTCGTGCCCCATCGCATCAAACGGATTGCCTTTACCATGAATTTTCATATACACAACACTCCATATGGCCAAAGCTAACCCTGCAACAGCCAACATCCCACCCACTACCCATTGCCAGAAGGTCGGGACGATTAAGTCACTGCAAAGCCACATGAGCGTAGGTAGACCTATAATAAAAATAGTAAATCCAAGAAAGTAGCCGATGAACTGTCTCATAATTATCTCATTAATTAACATGCATGGTCTGCTTTTCTACCAATCGTTTTCTCTTATGTCTTGGAAAGAGTTGCCTCTATCCATCTGCAAAAATACAGAATTTTATTGAAATCCAATCAAATATCATCGAATTACATCCTAAATCCCCTATTTTTTCTTGGCTCTTCTGCTGATTTTCGTACACCTTGCCGTAACTTATTAAACTGTTCTTTGGATACTGTTTCTTATCGTTTGCTTCAATCCTATATTACGCCACTAAAGCTAGCAAAGGTAATGCCGCAATCAGTGAGTTTAGATTTGGCATGGTCTTGGTGGGCTGGTTGACTAAATACGTATTGATGGCATTTAATTCATTCTTATAAAATATGCCGATGGCTTTGATAAACTCAGACATAACAAAATATTACTAGTTTAAGAATATTGTGATTTTATACTCTCACCTCCATGTATTTCTCCGGGTCGCGCAAAAAATCCATAAGATTTATAATATACACGCCTTCTTCATTCATGTAGGTAGGTTGTAGCCCGTTTACAATTACGATCCTGCGAAATCCGTCGCGAAGTTTACGTAGTGAGGTCAGTTCTTGATCTCGTTTTTCTTCTGTTTCCATCGCATAGGCCGATTGGATGTATACTCGCTCATAGCCACGGTTGCAGACGAAATCGATTTCCAGCGTCTTGCGCTGACGGGATCCATCCTCGATTTTCACTTCGGTAAACACCTGTCCTACATCCACCTTCATTCCAATAGCACGAAGCTCGTTGTAGAGCATATTCTCCATCATATGCGTTGGTTCTACTTGCCGAAATCCTAATCGGGCATTTCTCAGTCCCAAATCCTCAAAGTAATACTTAAACGGCGAATCTATGTATTTTCTTCCTTTAATGTCATAACGAGTAACACGTTCCAACACGAACGCATCCTCCATATATTCCAAGTAGAGACGTATGGTATCCACCGAAATGCTACTATGCTTTACACTTTTAAAAGTGTCTGCAATCTTTGGAGGATTGGTCAGACTACCCACACATGATGCCATGATGTCCACTAGTTCTGACAAATCGCTATCTTGACGAATTTCATATCGCTCTTTTATGTCACGCAAATAAGTCTGCTCCATCTGCTGTTCCAGATATCTCACCTTCTTGTTGACATCGTTTTCTAAAACGACCTGTGGCAATCCTCCATAGAGCATATATTCACGAATCATATCTTGCGAATAGTCATCACGGAAATCTGCTACTTCTCTGAAGGTCAATGGACGCACGTGTATTTCATCTCCTCGTCCACGAAACTCAGTGATTACATCCTTAGACAGGAATTTTGCATTAGAGCCAGTAACAAACACATCCACATTGCTTATGCTTAGGAATGAGTTCAATACATCCTCAAACTCGCTGACCATCTGTACTTCATCCAGCATAACATAATGTTGACCGTCTGATGAAAGACGGCTATCTATGTAGTGAAGTAATGCGTCTGGGTCTCTCAAACTTTTATTCAGTCGGTTCTCCAAATTCACCCCTATGATATGGTCTTCTTTCACTCCTTGTTTTATGAGGTAGTTCTTGAAAAGGGTGAACAACAGGTATGACTTGCCGCATCTACGCATTCCTGTTATCACTTTTATCAACCCATTCCCACAACTGTGGATAAGTAGATCCAGATATTTATCTCTACGGATTTCCATATTCCTATTCGTTTATTTTGTGTAGATACACATTATTAACGACCACAAAGTTAGCCTTATTCCTTTATACACGCAAATTTCAAGGCAAGAAAATGAGCCAATGGTCACATTTTTAACTTTTTACAAGGCAGTTTTTCCTTCATACAACGCCGATAGACATTATCAATAGTTGGGGCATCTCTAAGATGTATGCCACCCAAATTGTCAAGAATGTCAATGGCGAAGACTTCACTATGGCGGCTCTTGTCATGCAGGTGAATGGCTTCCAATTTCAAGGTAAGATATATATTGCTTTAGATGAAGGCTCTGATTACTACCGTATCTATGGAGAGAAGGATGGAACAACAAAAGAATATTATCATGATATTGCTTTTGATGAGCTTGGCGATGTACTTGACTCAATGATAGAGACTGGAGGTATGACCAAGGAAGAATACCAAGCAAAGGTAAAGGACTTTGCTTGACTAAAGTTGACTAAAGTCAAAGCAACGAAAAGAATTTTCTTTGGGTCAACGTATTGCCATTCCGAAAAATATGCGTACCTTTGCAGTCGGTTTGACCTGAAGGCATTAGCGCCTGCAAGGCGGACCATGACAAATAAAACTAAACACATACCCCAACTAACATTAAACAATGCAGTACGAAACCGTTTTCATTTTAACTCCCGTTTTGTCTGATGAACAGATGAAGGAAGCGGTAGCAAAGTTCAGCAAGGTACTCACCGACGCCGGTGCCAACCTTGTGAACACCGAAGAATGGGGCCTGCGCAAGCTGGCTTATCCTATCGCCAAGAAGTCCACGGGTTACTACACCCTGATTGAGTTTGACGCCCCCACCAACGTCGTAAAGAAGCTCGAAACAGCTTTCCGTCGTGACGAACGCGTCGTTCGCTTCCTCACTTTCCGTCAGGACAAATACGCCGCCGAGTACGCTGCCAAGCGTCGCAGCCTCCGTGGCAAAAAGAACACCGAAACAACAACCGCCGAAGCACCCAAGGAGGACTAAACAATGGCACAGACACAATCCGAAATCCGCTACTTGACACCCATGTCGGTAGACGTTAAGAAGAAAAAATACTGCCGCTTCAAACGTGCAGGCATCAAGTACATCGACTACAAGGATCCCGAATTCCTCAAGAAATTCCTCAACGAGCAAGGCAAGATCCTGCCCCGTCGCATCACCGGCACTTCGCTGAAATTCCAGCGTCGCGTAGCTCAGGCCGTTAAGCGTGCCCGTCACCTGGCTCTGCTGCCCTACGTAACCGACCTTATGAAATAACAACCCCCATTCAAGGACCATATAAGATATGAAACTTATTCTTAAAGAAGACGTTGCAGGCCTTGGATACAAGGACGACGTTGTTGAAGTAAAGAACGGCTATGGCCGCAACTATCTGATTCCCACCGGACGCGGTGTCATCGCCACGCCCTCCGCACTGAAAGTCCTCGCTGAGAATCTGCGTCAACGCGCACACAAGTTGGCTCAGCTCAAAGCCGATGCCGAGGCTCTCGCCGAAGCTCTCAAGGACGTCAAGCTGTCCATCGCTACCAAGGTCAGCGAGACCGGCACAATCTTCGGCTCGGTCAACGCAGCTCAGATTGCCGAGGCTCTCAAAGAAGCCGGACACGAAATCGACCGCAAACTCATCGCGCTCAAGCAACCCGTCAAGGAAGTGGGCAATTACACTGCTACTGTGAATATCTACAAAGAAGTCAGCGTAGAAATTCCCTTCGAAGTTGTTGCCGAATAATCCTTTAGGGCACGACACAGAACATCAAAAGGGCCAATCCCGTCAAGGGGTCGGCCCTTTTGATATTTTATACTTATGTCTCGGGGGGGGGGAAAAAAGGCTGTCTGCGACTGTTGACAAAGACAGTCAAGAGGCGCACAAGAAGACGGCAACCACAGCCAAAGCCATAATGACGGCCAAACCAACGCCCACGACAAGGCGCGAGGGCGTTAGGCTTCGCCACCGCTCCGGGATGTCGGGCCCGACCATGGCACGCGTGTAATGCCGGACGACGAGCACACACAATAGCGCCGAACCCGTGCCCACAATCGCCCCCACAATAATGTCGCCCGGATAGTGAACGCCCAGATATATACGGCTGTAGCACGTCATCAAGGCCCAAGCATATACAAAGGCAACGACGCCGCGTCGACGCAGCAGTATGGCCACCGCAGCAGCGAGCACAAAAGTATTAGCGGCATGGCACGATGGAAAGCCGTATCGTCCGCCACGGTATCCGTCGACGATATGCACCATCGAACTGAGTGGATTCTCCAAATTGGCCGGACGCAAACGCTCGGCCACGGGGCGCAGCAATGATGCACAGGTCTGGTCGGCAATGGCCACGGCCAGCCCCACGGCCAGCGACAGTAGGATGCCCCGCCGCCACCCGTAGCGCCACAGCACGGCGGCGAAAATGGCCGCATACATGGGTATCCATACCCAGCGACCGGAGAACAGCATCATAAAATTGTCCATATACGCCGTATGCATGTCATTGATGGCAAGCAGCAGCGTCCGGTCTATGCTTATCAGGAAGTCCATCATGTCTCAACGTTTTGACAAGTCAGTGTATATGCTCTGCACCAACGCCTTGGCCGCGTGCACATCCGCGCTGTCGCCCTGCAACGTTGCCCCGGTGTCCGCACTCACGACCGAAAGACCGCGCTCGGTTACCAACCCGAACCACGACGGCTCGGAGACATATCCGAAACCGGCAGTGCCGGTGTCCAGCAAGTCGCGCCCGAAAGGCAGCGCATCCCGTATCCCCATCAAGTGGAGGATGGTGGTGGCTATGGCACTTTGGCTGCCGATTTTGTCGACTACCACCGGCGTCCCGGCCAATGCCCCTCCGGTCATAACCAGCGGCACGTGGTGGCGGCGCATACGGTCCTCCAACCCCTGCGGCCATGCACCCCAATGGTCGGGGACAATCACAACTAAAGCACGATCCCACGCCCCGGAGGCATGCAGACGCCGCACAAAACGGCCGAGGCAGTCATCGGCATACGCAAAGGCATTCAGACGCTTGTCCTGCGCAAAACGGTCAAAAGGCACTTCGAAAGGCTCATGGCTGCTCGAAGTTTGTATGACTGTCAGCGTCGGGACTTTGTCCTTACGGCCCATAATATCACTCAACGCCCGGTCAAAGACAGGGCCATCGTGTACGCCCCACTTGCTCAGACGCTCGCCCACCGAAAAATCGGTATCACCCACCAGTCGGGCAAAGCCTGTGGCGTGCAAATATGCCCTGATGTTGGTAAAATCCAAATCGCCGCCATAGTAATAGGCCGTGCGGTATCCTTTGGCAGCCAGCACCGTAGACAGCGTGGGTATCTTGTCAAACTTGTTGATATAGCGCAGCAGCGATGTTGAGGGCTGGGCCGGATAACCGCCCAAGATGGCGGTAAGGGCGCGATCGGTGCGGAAGCTCTCGGCATAGAACCGCGTCCATAATGCACCCGTACATGCGATGCTGTCCAGATTGACAGCTACGGCTTTACCTCCGAGACTCGGCATCAGTTCGGCCGAGAAACTTTCGAGAATGACGACATAAACGTCCGGGCGGGCCACCTTCAGCGACAGCCCGTAGGACGGTGCGACACTATCTGTATGCACCGCAGGACGATGAAATAGCGCATCGACTTCGGCCGATGCCTCTTTCGTGTCCATATATCGGAATTGGCTGTCAAGGTCATCCGTATGGCTGAACGAGTACAGGAAACTGAACAGCGGATTGATTGCTGCATGGTTCAGCCGCATATCCTCGCTGAAGAACGCACGGGCGGGCGACATTGTGGACACAGTGATGCCGCCGCGTATGGGTATAATCATAACGCCGCACACCATCAGCCACACCATCGTCATCCAAATGCGGCGACGTAAGGGCTGACAAGATTGCTCCGGCAGTCTGACACGCCGCACCACGAGGCGCATCCAGAGACCTATCGCCAATGTCAGAACGGCCATCAGCGCCGCCACGCCCACCTCGGCATACCACGGCAGGCTGGCCAGCGCCGAGGACGGGGATGTCACAAAATAAAACCACGGCGTCACATCCAGGCGGAAGCCCCAATAGGGATACAGCACCGCATCAAGCACATAGCCCACGGCAATAATGGCTGAAATTGACCACAGATAGACACGCAAAGCCTTTGACATCCAAGGCCGCACGACCCATATCGAAGCCACCACAAGCAGCAACACCGGCGCCACGAAATACGCCGACATAGACAAATCCATGGTCAAGCCGTGCCATAGCACCGCCGGGACATCGGTCAAATCGCCCCACGTGTATTGCGGCTCAACGGCCATCCATAGCGGATGAGCCACCGCCATCACCAACAACATCGCAGCCCATACGGCCAAAAATATTTTGATACGTTGTTTCATAGCGCAAGCGTGTATATCGTAATCGCGTAATCCGAAGCGTAATCAAGTTTTCGCAAGCGTAACCCGAAAATCACCTCGCAAGCGCGTATCGTTCGAAGCGCGTCGGAGTACGTCCCGGCGCGTTTCGCCCTACAAATTTACCACTTTTTTCTTGTACGGCCACTATACATATCGGCGCGACTAATCCGATATGCACCCGTTAAGGCACTGTCTCGTAATACTGAATATTGTAGGGACGCAATATATTGCGTCCGCAGTGACAGTGAAAATACAACATAATACACACGAAACCATTATATTACCATCCTACTACACGGGCGCAATGTATTGTGCCCCTACCGGGCAGGCAATTTTGCCCCCTACGTAATTCTCCTTTACGACTCTCCCTCCTCGGCGCCTGTATTTGGATATTAAATAAAAGAGCAAAAAAACGCACAAAAAAACCTTTGCACATTCGAAGATATAGCTTAAATTTGCCATCACAAGCCAATACCCTCGACCATGAACGTTGCAACACTTCGCGCTATCATCACCTGTGCCGGTCTCGCCATCATCACGGCGGCACGCGCGATTGCGCCCGAAAACAACGTCATTATCACCAAGCTGGAAGCTGCATACACCATCGAAGCCGATTGCAGCAGCGCAGCGATATGCGTACGCGCCGAAGAAAAGCGCACCTACACCGCCACACGAGCCAATGCCTCCGACATCTGGGCGACATTCTACAACGAGAGCATTTCGATTGACCGGGCCAAGGCTCCCGGAGCGACCCCGATATACCGAGCATGGGAAGACGACGACCTTTTTCACTCAGGCGCACGCGTATGCGTACTGCCATTGAAAATCCGTGCAGGCAAGACCATCGAAGCCGTCGTCAAGCGCACCTACAAAGACCCGATGCAATTCACAAAAGTCATCATCGCCTCCAATGTCCCGGTGCGCGAAGGTCGCTGGGCCATTGAGATACCGCCGGCATTGGCATCTCAGATATCCGTAAAGGCACTACGCCTGCCCGCAACGGCACACCTTGACAGCATCATCTCAGACAAAGGCGCCAAGATCTACACACTGACAGCCAAGGATATTCCGGCTTTTACCGAAGATAAATACATACCCTCGCCCTTGGCCGTAGTCCCGGTACTGGCCATATCCGGCATGGCCGGCAATTGGCACGACCTGCACCGCTATCTGCACTCGCTGGTAGACCCGAAAATCGATGAAGCGCCCGCGGCTGCCGACCTTGCGCGACAACTGACAGCCGACATCCCGGGCAACGAAATCAAAGCCAAAATTGACACCATAGCTCGGTGGGTACGACGCAATATAAGATACGTAGCCATCGAAAACGGCAAATACGCCTTCAGCCCCGACCGTCCGGACGATGTTCTGGCCAAACGCTACGGCGATTGTAAAGGCAGTGCATGCCTGATACGCGCGATGTTGCGTGCCGTAGGCATCGACGGTCGTATGGTATGGATAGGCACGCGCGACGACGTAATCGGCGATTGGGACACGATGCCGTCGCTGGGCTGCGGCAACCACATGATAGCCGCGGCCATACTGCCGGATACCGTCATTTATCTTGACGGGACCGTACGTAATGCCCCCGACGGCTTTGTGCCGCCATCCATAGCCGGAGCACAGGCACTTATCGAAAACGGGCAGGACGGGATGCTGCTCCGCGTTCCCGATGACCCCAAGTCGCACGGAGCCACGATGCTGACCGGCACTGCATCCGTGGCCGAAGATATGCGTACACTTTGCGGACGACTGGCACTCGCAGCTTCAGGCAGCCAGATTCCATATCTGTCATCTATCACCGATGCCATACAAACATCGCGTCGAGACATATATCTGGAAGGCATACTCACCGGCGGCAGCCGTAGTTGCCATCTCGACAGCCTCAACGCGGTGCATAGTGCCGACGGTGCCATCATAGGCATCCAAGCAACGTACACCGACGATGGCGCAGTCATCTCCGCTTCCGGCGGCGCTAAGCTATATATAAATGTATCGCCGTTGCGCGGCATTAGCCTTCCGCTTTTCGACCTGCCCAAGAGACGCTATGATGCCAAAATTCCATTGGCCGATGATGCCGCAGCCGACATCACTATCTCCGTACCGAGCGGATACACAGCGGAGTACGCCACTCCCGCCAAGATATCCACGCATTGGTACGACCTAAGCATAGAGTACGTTCCGGACAACGACAACGTCCGCTGTCGAGCATCCTTCAAATGGAAGACGCCATACATCAGCCGCGCAGATATGGAGGCATGGAACGAGGCGGCACGCAAGGCACGGCGCATCCTAACCACTCCGCTTTCGCTGAGCCGCATCAATGCGCAATGACCTTTTTCAGAGACCAACAACGCCTTAGACCGAGAATATCAACCAATTAACCCATAAGACACCCCCTACGACACCCAAAACAGACCAACCATCATGAAACCATCTCGTATTCTGCTACTTGCATTAGCCCTTATGGCGACAGCCACAGCATACGCCGGCATCGATGCCAAATTGTACAGACAAACAGCCAAGCGCATCTGGGGCGAGCCTGACACCCTGTTCCGCGCAGACATTCCCATACCCGACAGCATTGCAGACAAAGCCTCGGCGGTGATAATGATGCGGTTAGACCAAATAAGCACCGAACAACAAATTCAGAACACAATATACAAAGCTTCGGGAAGGACCAACCGCACACTGCGTCGCCACCTGCGCCGCACTATGGTCAAATTGCTGGACCAAAAGGCCGTAGAAGACTATGGCGATACCGAATTCGGAGTCAAGGAGAATATTAAGTATCGCGGGCTGCAGCTTTACGAAGCCAAGGACGTCTTTGGTGCACGTATACACAAGCCAGATGGGACAGTGGTCGAAATAGACGTGCCTGACAACGCCATCGAAGTGGCGCACGGCAAAAAGGCAGACAAGGGGCGCAAGTACAAGATTGCAATTCCGGGGCTGGCCGTGGGCGACATTCTCGAGTACTTTTTCTATGACGAAGAAATGGCCGAGGAATTCAGTCTCGACCCTATAGACATCAAATTCTATGACCGCTATCCGATACTGAACCGCGTAGTGTCGATGAAGATGTCACCGTATCTCACCACCGAGTATCGCACCTACAACGGTACGCCCACGCTCAAGGTCACTCGCGACAAAAAGGAAAACTACTGCGCTGATATACACGTAATCAATATTCCCGCTGTAGACTTCACCCTGTTCGTAATGCCCACCCGCCAGCTGCCGTTCATACGCCTGCAGACGCTCAACAACTCGTCCCTCGAATACCACGCACTGTCCTCGCGCAATGCCGGATTTTACGTCAACATCCTGCCGGGCAAGTACTATCGCGAAGTGGGCGAAGTGCTGCATGACGCCGAATACGAGTCTTCGCTTCCGGGCAAGGCCGTCAAAATTGCCAAGAACTACATCAAGGCCCACCCGGGCATGACCCAACGCCAAATTGTGGACGTGTTGTGGCTAGCCCTGCAATACTGCGACGCCATCGATGATGACGATGACACGCCCAACTACTACGGAATGTGGAAAACGTTGTATATGGCTGACTGCCTGGACAAACTGAAAGCATACGATGAAGCCGGCACAGGTATCGGAGTCATCAATCCACGCAACGATGTCCCCACCACCGAACCTTCGGCATGGTACGACTTCTCGTTTGTAAACGTCATCGGCGACAGCGTATACTTCGCCAAGCCGCAGATGTGCTATATGCCCGGCGAGGACCCTGCTGCATATCAAGGCGAGAAAGGATACGCCCTCATGGGACCGCGAAAGGACATAAACAAACGCACGATTCCCGCCGAATTCACCGTCGAAGACCATAAGCACATCGGCAATCGCATCATCTCTAACGCCACCATAGACCTCGACCCGGACATGGGCACAGCCTCAGTCAAGGGCACGGCCACCTACACCGGCGGATGCAAGGAATTGGCGGGCAAACTCACCAATATCAACGAGTGGATAGCCAATGTCGAAGAACACCTCGGCATCAGCAAGAAATACGTAGACAAGGAATATGACGCCGTGGAGCGCGAAAACGAAGTGCGCGGCATTGTGTCCAAGGAACGTGCATTTATCCTGGGCACTCAGCCCGATTCGGTGCTATCCTACAAGGTATCGGATCGCGGCATCCTGCCCGGGTCCAAAGGTCTCGAGCTGGAGGCCGAGTGCCATCTTTCGGACATCGTCTCGCCCTTAGGCGCCGACCTGAGTCTACACGCAGGCAAGCTGATAGGCCGTTTTGAGAAAGTCACCGGGCCGGAACGCACGCCGCTGCTGGACGCTATGATGCCCACGGCACGCCAATTCTCGCGCACAGTCACCATACACGTTCCCGAAGGATATACGGTAGACGAGACCTCGCTGCGCGACTTCGCGTCCAACGTCAACAAGCCCATCGGCCAATTTGCCGTACAAGCCGCCGTCACCGCCGAAGGCGACATCCGGATTATAAGCATGTGGCGCGTCAAGATTCCCACCATACCGCTGCATCTATGGCCGCAGTTGCTCGAAATGCTTGACGGCGCGGCGGCCGCCACCGAGAAATCCATACTTCTCACCCGTAAATAGCACTCCCAAAGACGCATAAATTGCGCCCCGGCGGACATTCCGTCGGGGCGCAACCACTTTGCCGAAACAGATGCGCGGGCAAGTCCCGCGTATCATATTTTGGGGACGAGCGGCGAGGTCGGCATCAGCCGCGGCCTCGGGCAATCACACTATTTCTTTCTCTTCCAGCCCTTGAAGTAGTTGCGCACGCGCTTGGACTCGGCGCAATAGAGAGCATCCTCGGGCAGGCTGGACATCAAGCCATAGAACCTCTTACGCATCCTACATTCCTGCTTCCACATGTCTTCCGCGCCTTCCTCCGAGGCGTCAAAGTCCATATAATTGTCGATATTGAGGCCGGTTGCGACAGATTCAACATCCTGATTGGCACCGAGATAGGTGAAAGTCCAGCCTTTGAGGCGCAACTCATCCACGAGCGCCTTGACCGTCGCCGAGGTATACTCCTGCGACGAGTTTTCCTCGCCATCGGTGATGACGGTCACCATCACGATATCCTCGTTCGCCACGCGAGTGCGCAGGTCGTTAATGGTCACTCCCATAGCATCGTACAGCGGCGTGCACTCCCCCGGGCGGTACTGCTCGGTAGTAATATTCTTCGTCTCCTCAGCCGGAGTGCCGTTGTAAATAAAGCGGAGGTGGCTGCTGTCAAAAGCCACCAGCGACACAAAATGACGCTGCGTATCATCCTCGGTCTGCGACTGTCGGATGGTGCTCAGCGTCTCGTTGACGCCGTCAAGTGCCTGCTTGTATATCGAGCACATCGAGCCGCTCTCGTCCAAGATGATAAGGTCGAAGAAACAGCGCTTGCCCTCCTTGCGAGCCCGCGCGACAGCCGTAGCATCGAATTCGAAGTCCTTTTCAAGAGTCATCCCCGACACCTTTTTGTCGAGGCCCATCACTTTTCTGAATGTCTTGTTCATATCTGTAAATTTGTTTGAGGTGAATACTTTATGTCTGCTTTCATATATCTTGATGTGAATACTTTACGTTTACTTTCATATATATTGTTCGTTTTGGCGTCGGCCGACTTCCGGCCGCCCTCCACATATATATACCGCGAGCAGCCCAAAAGTAAATCCGATTCCCCGAAAAAAAATCTCAGCCTCACAAAAGCAATTGACGCAAGACATCCGCCCCAAAGCAACGCCGGGACGCGGCCGCAGCCACATCCCGGCACATACACCCAAATCGGATAGTCAAAGCGCTTGATATTTTTATTGTAGAAGATTTTTAAGTCAGTCCGGCTCGACAGTCTCGGCTCAGTTCCCGCAATCCACGATAAACGGCTTGGTCTCGCGCCGCTCGGCTGACATTCGCACCTGTTCTTTGAGCGAACGCAGGAACTCATTTTCAGTTGCATAGTCATCCAGCAGTTGCAACGCGTCATCGTAGCGTCCGATTTCACGAAGCAGCTCGGCACGCAATACGCCATCAACATTGTTCAAAGCCAAAAGTCGCTCGACCACAGACTTGAAGAAAGCCTGATCTTCTGCCGGAGTTTCAGCTGTCAGCCACTGCTCGCGCTGTTCCTTGAACTTGTCTCTTTTGTCGTACAACTCCCGAATGTGTTTCGCGACGCCGTCATATTTGCCATCATATTCCAGATGAAGTTTGTCATAGTCGCCTGTCCGCAGGGCTTCGGCAACAGGTTCGCCACAGTCTTTTACCCAGCAATCCATTTCGCGTTCTGTGCGTTGTATCTCTCCGAGCAAAGTATCACGCGTGAATACATCGTTGTACCCCCACACAGTCATCAGCAGCAGGGTCAACTTCTCATCGTCTGTCATATCGCCATCGGCATCGAATTGTGCCACAGCGGCTTTTAATTCCTCGTACGACAACCTGCCTTGCTCAAACGAACAATCCTTTCCGAACTTCCACGGCTGCCGGTTCGCGAAATAGAACGCGCCACATCTTGGACACCGCTGTATCGGTGAAACTTGCGGTGTCATCTTGCCCAAGTCCTGTTTGCTGTCTGACCATAACGTCGACTCATAAATATGCATTGATATCAACGTCATCACTTCCTTCTTCTTTCCACATTTGGGGCATTTCAGCACCCTTGCACTTCCCGGTATCATATCATTTCAGTATTTGCGATTCAATTTGATTTTGCGATATAAGTCACTCGAAGCCGCCTCTAATCAGCTTCTCATCTTTATATACCATCCGAGCGCGAAAAGTAAATCGAGTTTAGCAATTTACTGACCAAGCACAGTTTTAGATGTGCATATATCATTTATTTACATTCATTTGACCTTGTGCCTTGGACTCTTTCTGAGACTTCCATTCACTTACAGTAAGCCCTCGCTTTTTAAGCGCAGCTCTGACATGTCTCACACTCGTATTGTCAACTACTCTCATATTGGGATATATTTGAAACCGTATCGAGAGCCTTAGCTACACTATCGATTAACCAATTCACAGAATAAATCCGAGACTTTGCCTCTGTCCTTTTGTTTAGGCAATCTTTTATGCCGTTATAACGCTGCTTAATTTCTACTGTTGAGATATCATTTTTTATACTCCGAAGTGTCGTTATATAATTCCGGAATAGCTGCATCTTAGACGTAAAGCTCACCCACTCAAAATAAGACCCATAGCTTTCAACTAAGCTATCATAGACTTTCACATCATTAATCGAAGATATGGCTGCGACCTCTTTTGTCTTATCTTCAAGTTCCTGCTTATAACGTTTTTCGTATAAAATTAATTGCGGTTTAAATCCAATTATAATACTGCATAACCTTTCGATATATTCATCCGGAGTAAGCTGCAAAGGCAAGCTTCTGAAATTATCTAAGAATTCAATGGCCCCAACTATTTTTTCTATTTTAAGGCATACTAAATCGTCACCAACGACAGATTCACGTTTTTCCGTATATATTGTCGATGCAATCGCATAACATGTCGAAGCATTGCTTAGCTCGCATAATCCCGACAACAAATTGTCCAAGTGATTTTTCAGCCATTCAAATATCTCATGCTCCTTATTCAGCGTTATCGCATTGTAGAAGTTAATCGTATCAATCATTAATTTTTCCCAAGACTGATATTCAACTTTATACCCAAACGTATATCGTATAATCTCGCTAAATCCCGCGTATCGATATTTTATATAGTTTGAATATGGCGTTAACTGAAGGTCTTTATAATAAAACCGCACAAGCATATAGCTGCATGATCCATATCCAAAATTTGTAGCAACCTCAACCTTGATATCCTCATTATACTTCCAGGGTATTGTTAGCCATCCACCATATCTATGAGAGTGCGCAACGACATCATAAGTGTCTTTAACTTCGCGGATTGAGTCATTAAATGCTATAGCCTTTTTTCCTAATACCCTCATCCCGAATAGCTTCATTGTAGCGCAAAGGTCTTAGGCAATCAGAATATTGGTCTGACAAGTTTGGCGAATAATTATGGCCACTCCTCAACTGATAATCTGTTGGGGTATAATTTAATCTAACTGGATATTTAATCAAAGATAATTGCTCTGTGTCGTTCTTACATATAATCGCGTAAATACACTCTTGATAGGATATTGTCATTGTAGTAGTACTCTCATTATTTATTCAACAAATGGGGGGATTAAAAGGATAGGCAAATATAAGAATTTCTCAGCATAGCACAATGCATTTTGTATAGTATCCCCTCCAACGTACGGGCGCGGAATCCGCGCCCGTACGGGTGTCTTGCCGGAGAGAGGGATAGTGATTGATGAGGTTTGAGTAAAGGCCCTGTGCGTCAATCCGGGCAAGACACCGAGGAGATACTACTATGTCAGAATGTCTTGACTACTCGGGGGCCGTCTTCGTAACATCATCGGCCCCGCCGTAATATTCTTCGTCAATATCGTCAATATCATCGGCTCCGGCTGCGGCAAGGTAGTCTTCTTCGTCAATGTCAACGTCGGCTCCAGCACGGTATTCGGCTTCGGCACGGCATTTTTCCTCGTCGGGCGTGTCGGCGCAGGCTGCAATGTCATATTCTTCGTCGGGTGTATCGGCATCGTAGCTGAAGCGGTGCTTGAACTGCATCACGGGGGCGTCGTTGTGCAGGACGGAGGCATCGACAACAGCGGCAGCGCTGAAGCCTTCGAGGTACTCGGGCTCGAGGAAGCTGTTGTTCCATAGGTTGGCGTCGGAGCCGCAGACAAGGTGGCACAGGCCGTTGCCCTTTTCATCGGCGAAGCTGAAGTCGCCTTTGTATTCGGCTTTGACGGCGAGGTTTTGCAGCCAAATTTTAAGGTAATCGCTGTTTTCCATCGAGCTGAGTCGACGGAGCACCTTGGTGACAATCTCGTCCTTCGACGCTTGCTCGCCATTGGCGACCTGTTCGTCGCTGATGGTCGAAAGCATTTGGCTGATGACTTTCAGGGCGTAGTGTGCGCTGTTGAGGTTCTCGGCGGCAATCTGCGCGGCTATGGCCGACATGGCCATAATGTCCTCGATGATAGTACCCAGACGCTCCTTTTTCTTTTTGTCTTCGGCGGACATTTCCTCGTCAGCCTTAGCTTCGACTTCCGGCTTGGTTTCGGATTTATGTTCCGGGATCACGGCATCGAAATTCCATCCCGATTTCTCCAATGAATCAAAGAATTCCTTTTCCTCTTCCGGCGTTAAAGGCTTTGATACGATCTCCGGCCGGTTCTTCGCCACCTTCTCGATATGCTTTTCAATCCACGTGGAGAGTTTCGACAGCAACATTCGCATTTGGCCGCAGTCGGGGTATTGGCGACCGAATTGCAGGATGAACAGCAATTGTTTCTGTATGCCGTCGAAGTCGCAGCGTTTTTTGTTGTTGTATATCGGGGTGTTGTAGATATACGCCAGCTTGTCGGGCTTTATCGAGTCGGTGATTATCGAGTCGGAGATGCGAGTCTTGGCGCTATTGAGACGCAGATTGAGGCCTTCGAGCACATGTTGCAGCGTGTACGATATGCGTTCCAGCAAGTCTTTGTCGTTTGCAAAAACCTTGTAATCATCACGATAGCGCAGAATTTCGTAGCCTTCGGTAATGCCCTTACGCTCCAGCTCTTCGCGCAGCAGCATGTCCGCGTAACCCAGGACAATCTCGGCAACGATGTCGTACAAGGTGCTGCCTTGCGGCAGTCCGATGTTGCGACCTTGGCGAAGCATGGTCAGGATACGCACAATGTCCGTCTTGACGTCGACTTCGGATGCCGTGCCCTTGCGGCTAAGAGCTTTTTCGACCGTCTGCAATTCGATAGTGCCGTAGCAATTGGTAATATCCGTGACAAACATATAGCGATAGTCCAGCGACAGCTTGACGGCCATCTGTTCGAAGCGATTCCACCAGTTCAGAATGGTTGTGGCCTTATGGAAATTCTCCTTATCGGCCGGGATGACGGGGATGCCTACGGCTTGAATATGCGGCGCGGAGCCAAAGACCTTGAAGTCGTCAAGTATCGCAGCCCAGTGCTCCGGGGTGCAAATCTCGCGTGCCAGCAAATAATACAGGAACGGATTGGACAGCGACAGCACGCGCACTGCATAACGGCCGTCCTTATTGAGCATAATGTCATAATTGGCATCGGACATATTCTCGGGGTTGATGTCCTTCAAACATTTGTCGATGGAGGTATCGGCAATATGCTCGCGTGCAAACGCCAGTACGGGGTCAAAATTGAGATACTCCGGCATCTCGGTCGTGACATACCTGTCGTTCTGCATCAGGAAATCGAGGGCTTCGTCTGCACTGAGGTCAAAAATTGTCTTAACTTTCATATCGTTATTTCAGTTTAGTTTTTGTTTACGTAATCTTTGATGTTCTGCCTTTATATACCTTTGGGGTGCAAAGTGTAAATGGATTTTTGAGTTATTACTAATCGTCCGGCACATATTCGCCATCCATGTAGGCGTCATATTGGCATTCATCCCATCGGTCATCACCCCAATCATCATAAATGCCGCTGTAGTCGCCCACCGTATAGTTCGAAAAGTCGTCCAATAAGGCTCTATCGTATTCACGTTCTTCCATTTCGGCTATACGTCGCGAATATTCTTCGGCTATTTCGTTGAGTTCCTCGCTGAACGGCCACAATTTCAGATCTGTTATTTCGCCGTCCTTCTCGGCATTGGTGCTCCAACGTCGCTTTCCCGCGAAATTCCAAATTTTGTCATATTCGACAGGGACAACTTCCTCGCCTTCCATATTGATGATGCCCCATTTGTTGCCATTAGGAGTATCCCAATAATTATCTTTCCCTTTTCGGACACGGGCGAGGCCGTAGTCAAATTCGCTTATCCAATCGTACTTGCCGAATGGTACGATAACCTGCCTTTTGGCTACATCAACGACGCCCCATTCACCGTTACACAGCTCTACCACAGTGACATTTTTGTATTGCGTGTATTCCTTGATCTTGCTCATATAATTTTTTTGTTATTTGGTTAGACAAAAGAAACATCGCCACCGGGAACGTCCCGATGACGATGCAAAGTTATGGAGTGGCCGCGAACTCTATGTTCGCATGCTTTACAGATCTTTATACCGCGCTACCATCTTGTCGAGTGTCTGAATAATTTCATCTTGTATTTCATTGGGGCTAAGCACAATAAGGTCATACTTGAAGGACATAAGCTCGCGTATAAGCTCGTAGTTTTTCTTGCACCTGATGCTAAAAAACCGCCCGCCGACGAGTGTCGGATAGCGGCGGCGCAATTCGGCATCTCTTTCGCCGCATAGCATCTTCTGCGAGATGTGCATAGGCTTGCTGCGGATATATTCAGTGGCGATATTATTTGCCCAGAAAACAATATCCAGTACCGGATTACGCTTATAGTCCGTCATTCCGATGATGTCATCGAAACGCTCGCTCAGGTCGCCGTCGTAGGGCTGATATTGCGCCTCGGGAAGCATTTTCAAGTCCAAGATTCGGTCAAGGGCAAAAGTATACAGATTGCCTTTGTCGACGATTGATCCCACAAGAAACCACCGGCAATTGTATTCCTTGAGCAAAATTGGGTTGACGCGAAATGTCCGCTTGTCATCCGGATGGTCAAATTGATAGTGCTTGAATTCGACGACAACTTGCTGTGATATAGCCGTGAACAGTACACCGAGTATATTTGAGGCATCCAACGGATTGCGCGTAAAGGATATAATTTCGCGGTCATCACCGGTGGCATTAAGTCGCCGGCGCAGTCCTTCCAGTTTGTCGAAATTGGGGAGTCCGTCAAACTGTCCTATGACACGCAAAGTATCACGAAGAATCAACTTCTCATCAGCGCTCATCTCCTGCTTGAATATCGAAAATCCCTCTTCGCTATATCGTAGGCATCGTTTCTTGACCGTCGTCCGACCATCGCGGCTGACAGCATCGACAGTATAGCGCTCAATGTCTGCACCGAAAGGTCCTTCCTCCAAGTACTTGATGTCCTTTTCGATGGCACGACGGCTGACGCTGTACCCATCGCCATACTCGGCAAGGCGTTCGTTGACGTACTCGGTCATATCGGCAATCGAGTAATCGTGATAGCGGTTGCTCAACAGGTCGTCAAGCAACTTGTATCGGGTCATCGCGTTTTTATTGGCTGGCATAGGCGGCAAATATTTGGAAATGTCGATGCCCGAGGGAAACGTTACATCGTTCGCCCACGGGCATCAGTTATATCAGATTGGTCTTTAGCGAACAATGAGCTTGGCTGTCAGCGGACGCGCCAAAGCATCCGAATATACCGTGACGAGATAGATGCCCGGGGCGAGTGCGGGAGCATAGACGCCCGCCGTACCGGACGAGAAATCGGCATCGGCCGACAGCGCAATGGCACCGGAGATGGTGGACACACGAACCTTGGACATGCCTACATTCGCACCTTCAAGTTCTATCGCAATATTGTCGCCCTGTCGGCGGACAACCATTGCGCCGCCATCACGAGCATCGGTTGTGATGTCGTCCGCAGCACCCATACCCGGATAATTGGCGGTAATCGAGCGCAAGTCCAGGCGTGCGCCGGTGACGTTTTTCTTGACCATGGTGAAGTACATCTTCTCGAAAGTCAGCGGATAACGGGGCGTCAACATCTCGGTTCCGTCGCTTTCCTCAAATTTGAAGACATAATCTTGCTGTCCCGAAACTACGGCATTGGTGAGGTTGAAGCGTGTGCCCTCGGCGTCTACGAAATCCATCTTGATTTCTTTCACGATATTGTCGCGGTCATTCATCGTAAGCGTCAGGCTATTGGGCAGCGAATACAATCGTATCGAAGCTCCGGGATTGAAAGTCACCAGAGGATTGCGATTGCTCTTGAGATCAAAAGTGAGTGAAACGCCTCGATCCCAGCCCTCGGGGAGGTCGGTGGTGACGGCAGAGAAATTCTTGATTAGCGTCGACGCATACTTCATCCCGAAGACAGTGCCGTCATCGAAACGCGTGATATCTATATCGCTTTCGGGGATTTCGACAGTCACTTCCACATTGACTTCCAAACCATTGTATCTTCCGGTGATAGTTGTCGTGCCATTGGCTTTACCGGTGACGTATCCCTTGTCATCGATTTCGACAACACCCTCGGGCGATGCCGTCCACTCGAAAGCCGATGGATCTACATCGATATTGATGCCGCCACAGACGCCGCGCAAGCCCAAAATCTGACGACGATACTTGTCTATAAGCAAAGCGCTTTTGGCGGGCTTCACACCGTCTATTTGAGCCAAAAACACAGGCATCTCGGCCGTCAAGGTCTTGCCGGAGGCGTTGTATGTGGCCACAATCTTGCCCGAAACGGCATTATCGGACGCATGCAGCACGCCATCGGCATCCACGTAGCCCAGTTCGGCAGGGACACACTCGAAAGAACAATCCTTGGTGACGTCCTTGGACACGATGTCGCCATACATATTGTAAGCCATTACCCCTAAGGGCGTTGCGCCAAGCATGGGCATACGACGGCGACGATTGGTGAAACCTATAGACGCTGCAACGTCATCCTCGGGCGCCGTAGACACAGCCAGCATGGCATCGGCCACAGGACGTATCGACCCGCCGCGCATCGGGTAATTGAGCATCTCGCCGTCCAGCGAGATGGCGGCGCTGCCACCGCTGTCAAAATTGACCACGTCGTTAGCTCCATGCTCCACGAGGAATGCGGCCATCTCGATGCAGTTTATAGCTTCGCTTTTGCCCGAACCAGCCTCGTTGACAGCCACATACAGACGATTGCCCTCCTTATTGATGCCGGCCATGGTGCGCGACGACAGCTCGTAAGAGCGGCCGTTGGGGTAGCCGCTCCCGTTCTCAAAATCGTCATACTCGCCCTTATGCAGCACTCCGTCATGAACTATGCTCACGTAGCCGTGAAATCCTTCCATGATATTCTCGGGGATGACGCCCCACAGCGGGGCATCAAAAGTCTGGTACACAGTGGCGATATCACCCACAGCAGCGTTGTCCAGTGCGTGCAGTTTCTCGTTGCGGAGATACAGCACATACGTGTCCGCACTCGTCTGTATCGGCTCGTCCGAAATCGCCGTCACGCGGCATCGCGTACCCTCAGGACGATTTACAGCCCATTTATCGATGGGTTGCAAGGCGATATAGCGACCGGCCTCGGTCAGCGTCGAAGCATTGAACATATTATACAGCACACAACTGCCCCTGTAAGACACAGCCGCGCGATTGAAGAAATCGATATACGCCTTCTCTTCGCCAATCACGACATAAGGGTTGATGCCGGCGCGGAACACCTCGGCATGTTTCTTGTCATCGAAAGCCAGCGTCGAGCGGCTGAATTTCGTGTAATTAGGCTGGCCGTTATGGATATTCAGGCCAATGGCAATGCCATCGTCGTACGAAAAGAAATCATGGTTCCAAGCCACGCACACATTATGTCCGGGCTTAGACAACTCCGTCTGAAACGTTGGCACCGTCCAACGCTTCGTATCCGGTACCGCCATACGGCTCGGCGCCTGCTCCACGCTATTGTACTGATTGGTCAGGTCAACCTCCACAAGCCATATTATCAGCGGCTTGTCATGGTACACCAGCTTAGAATACGTGATACCGGGGCCGACGTTATACATCGCCAGCGTGTCGCACACGCCCCAGTCATACTTCAATTCGGTAGTCTGTGCATCGGCACACACCGTTGACGACAGCGCCGTTGCCGCCATCACTGCGGCCACAATTCCGCCGCCAAAAGATGCCTTTATTCCCATATTTTTCGTTTTTTATAAGTCGTTTTTAGGGTTTTATACGTCATTACAATTTCACAAAACGATCCGCCCCGGCCAATAGCGCCTGTCGGCTTCCGCTTCTCGTACAAAGGTACTCATTTTCCGCGAATAACCACCACCCCACCCCCGACATTCATCTTTTCTTAATGCAAACACACATTTCAATCAAGCATATCAATGAAAATAGCGCAGAGTATTGTTGAATCTTAGCGGTTTCCGACACAAAACGCACGCAGAATGCGTTCTTTTATGGACTCAGTACACATCTCCGGCTTTTACCCGCCAATGGCAAGCAAAATACAGTACACAGATAACATTAGTGAAGTTTATCTATTACGAGGCAATAAATTGTAGGGGAAGCAAGCGTGGCTTGCTTCCCCTACAATTAAGTCGCGATGTGTTCGGAGATGTCACGAGAGAGTAGCGTGTATCACCGTGAGCGACGGTGGTTAGTCCTCGAGGTAGTAGACGACGGTGGAGACCACGCGGACGTTCTTCATATAGGGCTTGCCTGAATCGAGGTCGTCGATAGAGAACTGACCTTGGTTGGCGGTCTTGATTTTGCCGAGGGTGGACTCGCTATCCTTGGCGAATTGGGCGGCAGCTTCGCGAGCGTTCTTGGTGGCCTCGGCTATCATCTCGGGCTTGATTTTGTTGAGGCCGTTGAAAGTGTAGTTGACATACGTGCCCGAGAATGGAATGCCGCGTGCCAGCAGTACGCCCTGCTTGTCGACCATGGTGTAGACTTCGTCTACCTTGGAGGTGTTGACATTGACCGTACCCGTAAGTGCATAGCGGTAGTTGCGGTTGGTTTCGCCGTAGCGTTCGGCCTGAGGCTCGTATACCGAGGGAGTTCCGTAGGTGATGTCAGCATCATCGATACCACATTCTCTGACAAAGGATTTTACTTTGGCGTTTTTGCTTTTGAGTTGGGCATACAGTTCCTGAAGATCATCGCCGGTGATGGTGTAGCTCACGCTCCAAGATGCGTTGTCGGCCTTGACTGTCCGTTCGGCCAGGCCACGCACGCTTACTTCGCGATCACGAAACGCAAAGTTGTCGATGCCGGCTTTGAGCGCAAAGCCGCTGATAACGATACCGGCTGCGATAAGCAGCGCCGGGATTGTCGAGGAAAATTTCTTGCAGTCCATAACAGAAAAATTAGAGTTTGGTGAAAATTAGAGTTTGGCGTTAAGCATTTTTTGGATGTTCAGAAATCAGTTGAGCACCTTATATCCGGCATCGCGAAGGCCTTGGCGCACCTGCTCGATATGCTCGATGTTGCGCGTCTCCATATCGATGCGCAGTGTGCAGCCATTGATTTCGACCGATGCATCGAGGCGTTCGTGCGTGACGGATATGATGTTACCGCCGAGTTGGGCAATGATGCCGCACACGCCCGAAAGTTGGCCGGGTTTGTCGGCAAGGTTGATGATGGCGGTGTAGAAACGACCGCTCTTGACCAGGCCGCGAGTGATGACGCGGTTGAGCATATTGACGTCAATATTGCCGCCCGATACGAGGCAGCAAACTTTCTTGCCTTGAACGGGCAGCTTGTCAAACATCACGGCGGCAACACTGACGGCTCCGGCGCCCTCGCTGACCAGTTTTTGCTTTTCGATAAGGGCGAGTATGGCCGCAGCCACTTCGTCATCACTGACGGTTACGACCTCATCCACATATTTCTGACAGAAGGCGAAAGTGTTGACACCCGGCTCTTTGACACAGATGCCGTCAGCAATGGTGGCCACGCCGGACAGGTGTACGGAATGTCCTTCTTGCAGCGATCGGTACATCGATGGGGCGCCTTCAGCCTGTACACCGTAGACTTTGATGCCCGGGCGCAGGGTCTTGATGGCAAAAGCCACGCCCGAGATCAGGCCACCGCCGCCTATGGGCACTACCACAGCTTCGACATCCGGGAGGTCTTCGAGTATTTCGAGACCGATAGTACCCTGTCCTGCAATCACCAGCGGGTCGTCAAAGGGGTGTACAAAGGTGTAGCCGTATTGTTCTTTAAGTTCGAGAGCCTTGGCATAGGCATCATCGTAGACACCCGGCACGAGGCACACTTCCGCTCCATATCCCTTGGTGGCCTCCACCTTGGATATGGGAGCGCCGGCAGGCAAGCATATCAGCGATTTAATGCCGTTGTGCGTTGCGCCCAGGGCAACACCTTGCGCATGGTTGCCGGCCGAGCAGGCAATGACGCCACGCGCCTTTTCCTCGTCGCTGAGCTGCGAAATCTTGTAATAGGCACCGCGCAGCTTGAACGACCCTGTCATCTGCAGACATTCGGGCTTGAGCCACAGATCGACACCGGGCTTGAAGTTGGGTGCATGTACCGGCACCGTATGGCGTGCCACTCCGTTGAGTACGCGTGCGGCATTGAATATTTCGTTGATTTGCAGCGGTTCGGCTGCATGTTTTGTAGTATTTGCGGACATATTTGCTGCCTTAGATGTTCATATGATGAGGAAAGGTGTTGTATATCGCTACAAAAATAATCATTTTTTCTCGGTCTTTATTCGTGTCGTCTGTGTTTTTTTGATAATTTTGCATCCGATAGCCGGGGCACACGCTTCGGCAGTATAAATATACACTCAACACTATGTACAAAATCGTAAGCAAAGAGTATTTCAGCCCCAAAGTCGTGAAGTTGGTGGTTCAGTCTCCGGAGATAGCGCGAGCGCGCCGTCCGGGGCACTTCGTCATCGTACGCTGCGGCGACAAGGGCGAGCGCATACCCCTGACCATAGCCGATGCGGACGTCCTGGCAGGCACCATCACGCTGGTGGTGCAGGATGTCGGCTTCAGCACCCATGCCATCTGTGGCCTTGAAGTCGGCGACAGCTTCACCGATGTGGTTGGACCGCTTGGCAAGGCAACGCATATCGAGAATTTCGGCACCGTGGTATGCTGCGGCGGCGGTGTGGGCGTGGCTCCCCTGCTGCCCATCATCAAGGCCATGAAGGAAGCGGGCAACCGCGTCATCTCGGTATTGGCAGCTCGCACTCGCGGCCTTATCATCCTCGAAGAACAAGTGGCACAACATTCGGATGAGACCATCATCATGACCGATGACGGCAGCTACGGCACCAAAGGTCTGGTCACCGCCGGCGTACAGTCGGTGCTTGACCGCGAACACGTAAATCAGGTGGTCACCATAGGCCCGGCCATAATGATGAAATTTGTCTCAAAACTTACGGCACAATACAATGTACCCACAATATGTTCGCTCAACACCATCATGGTGGATGGTACGGGCATGTGCGGCGCCTGCCGCGTCACCGTGGGCGGCAAGACGCGATTTGTGTGCGTCGACGGCCCCGAATTCGATGCGCATCAGGTAGACTTTGACGAGATGCTGATGCGCCTGCACGCCTACGACTGATACGCCCGCTCCCAAATGTCTCACTGAAATACCCGAAACATACTGTCATGTCAGACAACAAAGAAAGTATACAGCAGCTGACCGATCGCGACGCCGCCTGGCGCGCCGAGCTGCGCAAAGCCATAGCCACTCCACAGCGCACTGCCATCCCCCGTGCACGCATGACCGAACTCGACCCGGCCTACCGCATCACCAATAGCGAGGAGGTGGCTCAAGGTCTTACCGCCGAGCAGGCTCTTGTGGAAGCCTCGCGCTGCCTCGACTGTCCCAACCCTACATGTGTCACCGGCTGTCCGGTCAACATCAATATACCCTCCTTTATCAAGAACATCCAACGCGGACACTTCGATGATGCCGCCCGCGTGCTGCGCGACACCTCGGCACTTCCCGCCGTCTGCGGCCGTGTATGCCCGCAAGAGCGTCAATGCGAATCGCGATGCATCTACCACAAGATGAAGAAGGAACCCATAGCTATCGGGTGGCTAGAACGCTTCGCTTCCGATGCCGCACGCCGCAATGACAAGAGTGAACACAAAACTACAAAACCGGCTACCGATGCGCCGCGTATAGCCGTGGCCGGCTCGGGACCCTCGGGACTATCTTTCGCCGGCGCTATGGCCGCTCTGGGATACCGCGTTACAGTCTTTGAGGCGCTACACGAAATAGGCGGCGTACTCAAATACGGCATCCCCGAATTCCGCCTTCCCAACGAAATCGTCGACTACGAAATAGACAACCTCCGGGCCGTCGGAGTCGAATTCCACAAAAACACCGTCATAGGCAAAACCCTAAGCTACGACGACCTCAAGGCTCAAGGCTTCGTCGGACTCTTTGTGGCCAGCGGCGCCGGATTACCTCGCTTCATGGGCATACCCGGCGAGAACCTCATCGGCATCATGTCCTCCAACGAATACCTCACGCGCATCAATCTCATGGGAGCCGGTCGTCCCGGATATGCCACCCCCGTACGACACGGACACACCGTAGCAGTCATCGGCGGCGGCAATACGGCCATGGACTCGGTGCGCACAGCCCTGCGCATGGGCGCCAAACGCGCTGTTATTGTCTACCGCCGAGGTCTCGAAGAAATGCCCGCACGCGCCGAGGAAATACACCATGCCCGACAGGAAGGTGTCGAATTCATGACCCTGCACAATCCCGTGGAATATCGCGGCGATGAGCACGGCCAAGTCACCTCTATGGTACTGCAGCCTATGCGACTCGGCCTGCCCGATGCCGGCGGACGCCGCAGCCCCGAGCCGGACACAGACAAGCCACTCGTCGAAATGCCCGTGGACGAGGTCATTGTAAGCGTCGGCGTTTCGCCCAACCCTCTGATTCCGCACAGCATACCGGCATTGGATACCACACGCCGCGGAACCATAGCTGTAGGTGCCAACAGCGGCGAAGACGGCAACGACGGACTTCAGTCATCGATACCTACCATCTTTGCCGGCGGCGACATCGTGCGCGGCGGCGCAACGGTTATCCTCGCCATGGGCGACGGACGACGCGCAGCGGCACAAATGCACGCGTATCTGACTGCAGACAAGGCATAATATCCTGATTAATAGACACACAAAGGCGGTGACGTTTGAAAAAGCGCCACCGCCTTTGTGTTAATTTATGTTATTTTTAAGTACTATGTATTGCAAGGTATTATACAAATGCCTAATTTTGCATCGTCATAATATATTTAAACACTCCACACTCATGGCAACAAGCACAGACAACATGAAGGCGCAGATGCGCAAAGGCATGCTGGAATATAGCATACTCCTGTTGCTGCAAGGTGGCGACGCATACGCCGGCGAGATAATCCAAGGTCTCAAAGACGCGCACCTCATAGTGGTCGAAGGTACCTTGTATCCACTGCTGACGCGTCTGAAAAACGATGACATCCTCACCTACCGCTGGGAAGAATCACCTTCGGGGCCACCACGCAAATATTACACCCTCACCGACCGGGGACGCGATATATTGGCAGCACTCACTACCGCATGGTCGGAAATAGCAACATCCATCGAAATCCTTAGAAGCAAAAATATATGAAAAAGTCATTCTCAGTAAACATAGACGGTCGTATCTTCAATATAGATGAGGACGCATACGACCTGCTTCAATCCTACCTCAAGCAACTGGGCACAGCCTTTGGTAATGGGGACGACTCGGACGAAATAGTCAGCGATATCGAAGCTCGCGTGTCCGAACATTTGGCCGAAATGTGTCCCACATCAGTGGTCAGCATCCGCGACATCAACTCCGTCATCGACATCATCGGCCGCCCCGAGCAAATAGGCGCTGAGGCTGCCGCGACATCTGACACAGAGGATGCGGAGAACACTCCGCCATCTACACCTCCACCCTTCCCTTCCCAGGCACAGGCACGCGAAAGCCGCAAGCTGTTCCGCGATGTCGAAGACTGCGTATTCGGCGGCGTGCTTTCCGGACTTGCCAAATACAACGGATGGAATACCACCACAGTACGCCTATGCGCCGTCATAATTGCGCTGCTCACCACCGTATGGCCATGCGTACTGGCGTATATAATTGCCTGGATAATAATACCACCGGCTCAGACAGCCGAACAAAAGTTGCGTATGGTCGGGATGCCGGTCACCGCCGCTACCATCGGTCAAACCGTGCGTGATACGGCCAACCGCGCCGCCAAGGGTATCAACAATTCTTTCTTTTCGATACTCGGGCGCGCCATCGCAGCATTTGCCGGATTTATTGCCGGAAGCATCGGTATCGGATGCGCCATTGCTGCCGTATGCGCTCTGTTTCTTATGATTATGGGTGTCTTCACCTCGCCCGAATGGGTGTTGTCTAATTTTGACATCAACTTCGAGGGAAAAGCTATAGGCAACGAATACCTCGCCGGTCTGGCTATCCTTTCGGTTCTACTTGCCATCATCATTCCCTGCTTTCTGGTCGTTTGGGGTGCCTGCGTGGCACTATTCAAAGTCAAAGGCCCTTCGCGTACCTCCATCATCACGCTGTGCATCATCGAATTTATCCTAATTGTCGCCGCCATCCTGATGTTCAATTACCTTGATGCAGTACACACCGCGCATTGCATCGAATACAATCGTGGCATTATGGAGACCGTTACCATCACCGATTCTATTCCGACAGACACCGCTACCGTAACCACCGCAGCACAGACGGCCACAGACGCCACGACACACACATCAGCGCACGCCGCAGCCACCTCCGCACACGCAGCCACCTCGTCCGCCGCTGTCGGTACCGTTCTGAGCAGCGTGGCCATCACCACAGCACTTTTCTTCGCAATCTGACAATATTATCGACCTTATACACACAATATTACGACATCCAACGAGGAGGACGCCAACCGACGTCCTCCTCTGTTTTTGCGCCCGGTATACCCGTTTTTCTGCCTCATACTCACAATTCGCCGAACAAATTGCTCATATTTCACTGAACAAATCACTCATAATTCACTGAACAAAACATTCACAACTCACTGAAAATTCCCGGAAAAATTTGATTTACAAGATAAAAAAGCATAACTTTGCACACATAAAACAGAAATGATATGACGAAGTATAAGCCGCGTATAGCAGACAAGATTTTGGAGCGCAAAGTCCGAGGGAAAGGAGCCGTACTCATCGAAGGACCGAAATGGTGTGGCAAAACGACCACAGCCAAGCAGTTGGCTAAAAGTGTCCTCGATTTGGGCAATTCGGCCGTGTTGTCGCAAAGCGCACAAATGATTGAATTGGAGCCTAAAGAATTGCTCGAAGGCAAAACGCCAAGGCTTATAGACGAATGGCAAGCCCTGCCCCCGATATGGGACTGCATTCGCAACGAGGTAGACCTTCGTAACGAACCGTCACAATTCATCCTGACAGGTTCGTCCGTATTGCCCGAAGCATACGAAACGGTTCACAGCGGCACGGGGCGCTTTTCGCACCTCAAAATGCGTCCTATGAGCTTGTACGAATCCGGTGAATCCAATGGTTCCATAAGCCTTAAAAGCCTTTTCGAAAAAAGCAATTTTGACGTCAAGCAAAACGGCCTCGGATTGGACGATATTGCATATCTAACCTGTCGCGGGGGCTGGCCCTGGGCTACAATCATATCTTCTGATGTATCTCTCGATCAAGCGATTGACTACTACGATTCAGTGGTAAATTACGATATTAAACGAGTGGATAATGTAAGACGCAACACCGAGCGTGCGCACTTGCTACTGCGCTCATACGCCCGTAATATTTCGCAGCAAGTGCCGATAACAACGATCCGAAAGGATATGATTGCAAATGACACCGGCACCTTGGACGAAAACACCATTATGGACTATGTCAAGGCATTAAAAAAGCTATATGTCATCGAAGATCTCGAAGCATGGAATCCCAACATCAGGAGCAAAGCTGCAATCCGCACGAGTGACACCCGACATTTTGTAGACCCAAGCATCGGCACTGCGGCACTCGGTCTTGGGCCTAATGACTTAATCAATGATTTACAAACCTTCGGGCTGTTTTTTGAGGACCTTGTAGTACGCGACATGCGCATTTATGCGGAGGCTTTGGACGGCAAGTTGTACCATTATAGGGATAGTAGCGGCTTAGAATGTGACGCTGTGATACATCTTCGCAACGGCAGATATGCATTACTCGAAGTAAAATTAGGTGGCAGCGAACGAATCGAGGAAGGAGCTTGCAGCCTGAAAGCCCTTGCAGATAAAATTGATACAGACAAGATGCCCACGCCATCGTTTTTGGCCGTTATCATCGGAGTGGGCAAATACGCATACCAACGTAAAGACGGAGTATACGTTATCCCTATCGGCTGCCTCAAAGATTAACTTGCGATTAGGCTTAGGCTCTTTTGTTCACATTTCACTGAATAAATCACTCACAATTCACTGAACAAAAGGCTCACAATTCACTGAGCTTACAGCCAACAGATTATTTTTAAGTGTATTACAGCAAGTGATTATCGGACTACAGTAACATCAAAAGGCCATACTGAAATTGAGACATACCGAGTGCGTCTTATACTTCGGATTATAATCCGTAAAGCCTTGGGGATTGCCGTCGAAGAGCTTGAAACTCGAGTACGAATAGGTCAGCGAAAGTCCGAAGCGGTCAAAATTCATCAATAAGCCGCCTTCGGCTCGCCAATACGCCCAGTCCGAGTTGTGACTACCGATGGCCGGAGGAGCTATTGTCAGACCCGGCATAAAACCAAGCGGAAATCGCCGCCGATGCTCGGAATGCGAAAAAGTGTGGGCGTGCGCAGTATCACCGAAGGTTTGAAAACAAAACGAGTACAGTATTCGTCCGGGTCATGCGTATCATAATAGTCCGCGCCCCAAGCATAAAATGGTCTAACTTCGCCGGCAAAGCCTATGGAGGCGGCTACGCCGGTGTATGGTGTCGACATCCATGCAATGCCGAAATGCGCTTCCCATCCGTCCGTATTCAGCCCCATCTGCATATAGCCTCGCCAATGGTAGGGACGTGTTTCGTCCTGAGCGCGACACTCATCAACAAAGAGCATAATCAACGCTACCACAACGACATACTTCCAAGTATAGGCTATATTCCAAGACTTTTTCATATCTTTGTGCACTGGTCGGTGATGCAAATTTACGGTTTTTTCGGTATTCGGATGCAAGATTGCGCCCGATACTGGATTTACACGTCAGAAAAGCTTAATACCAACCGACATAAAGCAATTACGAATATGAACAAGTTCAAATATCTTACATTTGCCATCGCGATGGTTCTGCCCTTTGGGCTTCAATCCTGTTTAAACGACGACGATGACATCCGCGACCGCCCCACGGCACTGGTCACCGTGGTGCCGCAAGACGGAGGAAGTTTTGTCATGAATCTCGATGATGCCACCGTACTTATTCCCACCAATATGAGCCGGTCACCCTACGGCGACAAGGAAGTGCGTGCGCTTGTCAACTACATAGACGAAGACAGCCGAGCCTCCGAACGACGAGTCAAAGTGGTATGGATAGACAGCATACGCACCAAGATGCCCGAAAAAACCTTGGGCAGTGCAGCCGCTGATGACGAAAAATACGGCAAAGACCCTGTCGAGATAGTGCGCGACTGGGTGACTGTGGCCGAAGACGGATACCTGACACTGCGTTTCCGCACCATCTGGGGCAAACGAGGCATCAAGCACTCTCTCAACCTCGTAACCGACACCGATGCCAAAGATCCTTACGTACTCGAGCTGAGACACAACGCGCACAAAGACGTAGACGGCGTGATGGGCGATGCACTCATTGCCTTCAACCTCAACGGACTGGACTTCGGGGACAAGGGCACGGCAAAATTCACACTGAAATGGATGTCATTCTCCGGCAGCAAGTCCGCCACTTTCGAGCTGAAAAAGAGAACAGCATCCTCCACACCCAAAGGCATGGCTTATAGTTTATATGTAGAGTAATATTCATTAGCTCATCCGAGACGAACGGTTGGGCGGGTCGCGAAAATTCCGCGACCCGCTCTCACCGTCAAAAGCGAGACTTAACTTCGACTTTACCTCCAATATGCCCGGCAGCGGCACGACACCCGACAACGAACAGCAAATGGCTCTGCGCCTGCATCAAGGCGACCGCGCGGCTTTGCGTGCGGTTTACGATGCATATGCACGCTACCTTACTGCCGTATGCACCCGTTACATTGCCGATGACGATGATGTCAAAGACGTACTCCAAGAGGCATTTATTCGCATTTACGATGCAGCCGGGTCGTTTGAGTACCGCGGCAGCGGATCGTTCAAAGGCTGGCTGACGCGCATCGTGGTCAATCAGGCACTCAAGCACCTACGCGACAGCAAGACCGTATTTGTCCCGCTGTCACCCCAACAGGAAAACCTTGCAGACGAAGACCCGGACACGGAACAAGTCCCGGCCGCAGTGATACACAAGATGATACGCGAGTTGCCGGACGGGTATAGGGCCGTGTTCAACCTCTATGTCCTCGAACAACGGTCGCATAAGGAAATAGCCGCACTGCTCGGCATCTCCGAAAGCACCTCCGCCTCACAATTGCACCGAGCCAAAGCCTTGCTCGCTTCCAAAATCAACAAATACCGAACCGCACAAAATTCCGTCTCATGAAAGAAGACCGGCTCAAAGACATACGCGACAAAATGTCCGATTACGAAGCCGAGGTGCCACAAGATTTGTGGTCCGCTATCGATTCGGCTGTCGGGCGCCGACAACAGAAGAAGCTATGGATACGCGCAGGACGTTATGCAGCGGCCGCCGTTGTAGTAGCGGCCATCGGCCTCGGCATATATATCTTACAACCGGACAGCTCCTTGGTTGTACATAGCGAAAGCAATCCAAACACTCGAGCACAGGCATCCGCGAACAATGCACCTGCCGTCACAAGTGCCGATGCCGACCCGGGTAATAATTCGGCGGCCGAAATACGAGCTTCGGAGTTCGAACATACACCATATGCAACCCTTGCCGAGGCAAAACCGGTAATTGTCGAGGGCGTCGAGGGTACATCGTCGATGCAAATCAAATCCGACGGCGAAAGCCTGAATGTGCATCCCGTCGACTCAAATGAATCCGCTTCCGAGGCTTTTACGCACTCACTACCACCCATAAGCCACGAGGTAAAGCAAGACAAGACTGTCACCTACAACAGCCGACAGCGCGATAGGCAACAACAGCAAGAGGCTTATGACTCAGGTCGTCTGGCCGCATCCATATACACCACAGCCGGCACAGGCGGCACGTCGATGCAACGATATACATCTTTCGGTCTGATGGGTATTGACCCGGGTGATGCCAATTGGAAGGATGACCCATATATGGGGATGCTCGTAACGAATAAAGGCCATCTTGCCGACCGCCGCGTACGCCATCGCCTGCCGGTTCATGCCGGAGCTTCCATAGCCTACCGCATCAATGACCGGGTGTCAGTAGAGACCGGCATTGCATACTCATACCTCTCAGCCGACATTCACGAAGGCAGCGACTCGTATTATTTTGCCGGAGAACAAAGCCTGCATTATGTAGGCATTCCCGTGGGCGTGCGCGTACGTGCCATGTCGTGGAAAAATTTCGATATATATGTCGGCGCCGGATTCGAGGCCGACAAATGCGTATCGGGAACGCTAAAAAAATCTTATGTCATCAACGGCCAAACGCGCGATGACGGGCACGAAAGCATCAGCATCCGCCCGTTGCAATGGTCAGTAAACGCCGGCGCCGGAGTGCAATACAACATCTCGTCGATGGTGGGCATATACGCCGAACCAGGTCTAAGTTACTACTTTGACAATGGCTCGAACATCGAAACCATATACAGCGAAAAGCCTTTGAATTTCAACCTCAACATCGGACTGCGTGTCAGCTTCGGCAGCCGATAACCGCCAAAAATAGTATAACCTGTATAGCCAACATCTAAAAGCGAGATTTTTCGTCTTTGATAATGCCGCGAGGCCCTATTTTCGTGAAATCATGCCTTGCGCTTGATATTTTTAGCGGGCAGGGCGGAGGAGAAAGGGCAGCGGGTCGCGGAGGCGGAAAGGCGGATTGGCTCGCATGCGCTTGAGGGCGGCCACAGCCTGAGCCTGATCATCATAGTCCTGAGCCACGACATAATAGTACGGCTCGGCGGTTTGCACCACAAAGGCGTCCGTATAGCCCATATCACGCAGGCGTTGGCGCATGGAATTGGCGTTAAACAGCTGTTTGAATTGCCCTATAATGAGATTATAGGTCTTGAGCTTGTTCGGCACGCTGTCGCCCGGGGTGATGAACACGCGTTGGATGCGTGTGGCCACGGTATCGCCGCCGACAATTGACTCGGAGACACGCATATCGCGGCGATAGCGTCCGTAGATGGTTTGTTCAAATTCGAGGTGCGTGGTATCCTGCGCCGTCATTGTACGCTCATAGGCGGTGCGGTAGTTCTTCTCGGTGGTTTTGCACGAGGTTATAAGTATCGTGACCGAAGCGGTTATGGCCAATATGCCGTACAGTTTCATTTATCCTATTCGTTGTTGATGTTCGGTATTTCTCATATGATTTTCTTGCCTAATTCGATGACCTGCAAGTCGCGGATGTCGATGCCGTCGATAGTGAGGCGTACCAGTGTACGTACCTGCTGCCATCCCTGCGTACCTGCTGCGCCGGGATTGATATGCAGCACCCCGAGGCTTTTGTCATACATCACGCGTAAGATGTGACTATGGCCGTCCACCATCAGTTGCGGACGCGTGCGACGCAGCAGCGCATACATCCCGGATGTATAGTGTCCCGGATACCCGCCGATATGGGTAAGCACCACGTGTACGCCTTCCACCTCGAATTGCAGCAACTCGGGGCAAACGCGTGCCACATCGCCATGGTCGATATTGCCGCGTACGGCACGCACCATCGGGCCTATGGCTTGCAGCCGCAGCAACAGGTCAATGTCGCCGATGTCCCCGGCGTGCCAAATCTCATCGCAGTCCTTGAAATGGACGGCGTAACGGTCATCCCACGTGCTATGCGTGTCCGACAAAATGCCTATACGTTTCATCCCTGATATTGCTATATTTGCGGCTACGGCGACCGTCGGCATTTGTCTGCCGCCCCGGCCGCCGTAGCCATTTTGGTGCTGCTATATCCGTGCGATTTGATGCCGAAGCATCAATCGCTTTATTTCATCTTCTTTGCCGTAGCGGCAGGCACCGCATCGCGATGCACGTAGATGCCTATGGTCTTGGCCAGGAAGAACGGCTCGCTTACGTAGATGTATCCGCCGTATACCTGATTGGTATCCCACGAATTCTTAACTTTGTAGTAGCGATTGCCGTCTTGGTCGGTGGCTATGCCAACGATTTCCATGCCGTGGTCGTCGGTAGTCTCCTGACTGTCAAACATATCCTGACGAGACTCCTGTGTCACGGTGATTTCTTCCACCGGGCCTTCGAAGTTATATTTATCATTTTGGCGTTCTTTGTCGCTGAGTGTCACCCAGCGCGACAACTCGGTGCCATCCATATCGCCTTCGGTCTTGCCCTTAGGCATCAGAGCCACGCCCTTGGTCCACTTGAAACCGCCTTCGCTGACATCGGCTGCCCAAGCCACGGGGAAGCCCTTGGCGATGGCATTGTCCACCACAGCCTTCATCTCATCCATAGGCACGTTAAAGTACCGTCCGGCAAGCCAGTTGTCGGGCACTTCGAGCGTAAATTCCTCGTAGAAAGGATGATGCGTAAACGACGATATGGTTACATAGTCATCGATACGTATAGGCAGACTTGCGGCATAGCTCTGCGGCGTATACTTCTTGCCGCGATAGGTGAAAGTCTCGGGCAGTTTGCCAAGATAGGCATCCAGCACACCGCGCACAGCCGTGCGCCATGCCTTCGAAATCTTCTTATTGGGCTTCTTAACCACGACTTTTAGCATCGCGGCAAGCATCCCGTCCAGTTCGCCGTGGACGTGCTTATCCTCGCCGTACTGCAGGCCGGAATACACTTCCTCGGGTACGACGCCGTATTTTTTCCAGACGTAGGGCACGTCCAGCAACGACCCGCCGGGGGCAAAGTTCACCTCGCCGTAATTGCGTACAAAGCGCTCACACTTTTCATCATACGTGTGCCATACGGTGAACATCTCGCTCAGGTCCAGCGAATCGCCTCCCTGTCGCAGAATCTCGTCCTCGAAGAACGAAGTGCCGGCAAAACACCAGCATGTCCCCGATTTGTTCTGGTCCTTGACGCTCGTGGTCTCGACCGTGTATACGTCCGTGAATTTGAAGCCCTTGATACTGTCAGTGGCCACGCTGTCCGCGTCTGTCGCGGCATACAGCGGCAACATCGCCAGCAGTGCCGCCCCTGTGAGGATTGTCTTTATCATTGCTATTATCAGTATTTTATGGCGCAGGCCCTACGACCATCACCAATTGTTATAATTCCTTTTACGTTATGCCCCCAAAATTACGCATTTTTCTCCAATACCGCAAATACCAAATCCATCACACATCACGCCATCATTTGCTAATCGTAATTCATAAACCATTACACACATCAGGTGCGGACACCGACGACAACCATCGTCAATATCCGCACCCTTCAAATAAATATAATAAGTGAATCAGCTCCTGTTTTTACAGGCTCAATCCGTTTATATTTTCAGCTTCTTGCGGCTCTGCGGCGACACAAGGATGTAGACGCCGTGGGGCAGCACATCGGCAGTGACTTCTTCCTCGCGCATACCGCCGCCCACGCGCACGCCTTGCAGGTTGTACACCTCGTAGACCGCGTTCTGCGAATCCACGCTTACATCGTCCACGCCGTTATACCCTAATATATTCAAGAATTCCTTCCATTGGTCAGCAGTCTTGTACTTATTGATAGATTCTTCCGGGACAAGCAACTGACAAGTCGTTTTATCAACTTCTTTAAATGTACCATTGTCACAGGTGGGCGGTTCAACGGCCAGAGAGACCAACTTTGTCAACCGGGAGCAGTTGGAGAAGGCGTATTTGCCGATGGAAGTGACGGAATTGCCGATGGTCACTGAAGTCAGCCCGGGGCAGTGGGAGAAGGCGGCATTGCCGATTGAAGTGACGGAATTGGGGATGGTCACTGAAGTGAGCCCGGAGCAGCCGTAGAAGGCATAGTTGTCGATTGAAGTAACGGAGTTGGGAATAGTCATGGTAGTGAGCCCGGTACAGCCGGAGAATACGCAATCGCCGATTGAAGTGACGGAATTGGGGATGGTCACGGAAGTAAGCCCGGAGCAGTCTTTGAAGGCGTAGTCGGGAATTGTCGTGACCTTATTGCCAATTGTCAAGGACTTAAGATTTGTACAGTCTCTAAATACAGGATAATTGTAAGATCCCATTTCGGTACATTTTTCGGCATTAAACGTCACGGAAGTGAGCCCGGAGCAGCCTTCGAAGGCACCAGAGCCGATGGAAGTAACGGAATTGCCTATGGTCACTGAGGTGAGTCCGGAGCAGCCTTCGAAGGCGTATTCGCCGATAGAAGAGACGGAATTGCCGATGGTAGTATTCTTGCAACCAACGATTAATTTGTTCGTTGATGTTTCTATAATTGCATTACAATTGTTGCGAGAATCATATGTGCCGTTGTTTTTGTCAACTGTCACGGAAGTAAGGCCGGAGCAGCCGGAGAAGGCGCCATAGCCGATAGAAGTGACAGAATTGCCGATGGTCACGGAAGTCAGCCCGGAGCAGTTGTAGAAGGCACCATAGCCGATGGAAGTGACGGAGTTGGGAATGGTCACGGAAGTGAGCCTGGAGCAGTCTTCGAAGGCGTGTTCGCCGATGGAAGTGACGGAGTTGGGGATGGTGGTATTTTTACAACCAACGATTAAGTTGTTCGTTGATGTTTCTATAATTGCATTGCAATTGTTGCGAGAATCATATGTGCCGTTGTTTTTGTCAACTACCAAAGAAGTGAGTCCGTAGCAGCGGGAGAAGGCGTATTTGCCGATGGAAGTGATGGAGTTGGGGATAGTTACTGAAGTCACTCTATCGTAGCAGCGGGAGAAGGCGTGTTCGCCGATGGAAGTGACTGAATAAGTCGTTCCGCTAAAGGTTATAGTTTTTGGAATAACGATATTACCACTATAAGCACTTATATATCCATCATACCCATCATATACTCCATAATAATTGATTACTGTCCGCTAAACTTTATGAGTCTTTGAAAAAAATAGGGCTGATTCCAT